>Ga0310900_10000673_pt1 | contig 12200 bp, 9 predicted proteins | sample C24D1metaG_FD_203879 | JGI IMG/M metagenome (GOLD analysis project Ga0310900, IMG submission 203879) | Lab incubated soil microbial communities from West Virginia University Organic Research Farm, Morgantown, WV, United States - C24D1 | ecosystem: Environmental > Terrestrial > Soil >...
GGCAGGAGCTTCTCGACCGCGACACCCGCGACGAGGTGCTGAACGCGGCCGCGGTGGATGCAGCATCCGTCGTCCCGGTCCTGCGCGACGGGGCGTTCGTCGCGTACTGACGCGGCTCAGTCGCGCGGGGTCATCGCGGCCAGGCGCGTCGCGCGCGTGATCTCGCGGCGCGTCCACGTGAAGGCGTGGCGCTCGTCGAAGTGCGGGGCGCACTTCGCGCACGACGTCGGCCGGGTCGCCTTGCGGTGACGGTAGGCGACGTGCCCCGCGGGGCAGACGCCGATCCACGGCGCGAGCTCGGTCGCCGTCTCGCCGTTGTGGGTGGTGCCGCCGACATAGCCGAGGTCGCGCGCGACGGCCTTCCACCGCGCGCCGTGGCCGGCACGCGGCCCGGCCAATGCGTGGGCCACCTCGTGCAGCAGCGTCTGGTGGTTGGTGTCGTCGTCGTACCGCGCCGCGAGGTAGCGCGAGACGCTGATGCGCTTGTGCGTGTAGTCGCACAGCCCGGCCCGGCGCTTCGCGTTGTCGAACGCGAAGCTCCACGAGTCGTCGAGGTGAAGGGCGATGAGGGCCTCGGCCCAGTGCCGCACGCGATGCAGATCCGACATGTGCGCGAGACTAGAACGTATCTCCGACACTCCGGCTCAGGGTGCCCACCTCAGCTGGCGACGGATGCCGCGGCCCGGCGCCGGTCGGCGGCGTCGATCGCGAGGAGGGTCGACTCGAGCTGGTCCTCGGTGGCGCCGGACTCCTGGCGCAGGAACAGCGCGCGCTTGAAGTCCTTGCGGGCGGCCTCGAAGTCGCCGGCGTCGTAGTTGACCTTGCCGCGGTGCTGGTAGGCGAAGGCCCCGATGCCGGCCCAGCCCTGCCCGTCGGCCTCTTCGGCGCACGTGGTGAGCTCCTGATCGGCGGCGCCGTACGCGCCACGGGCCTGCAGCACCGTGGCGTGCAGGATGCGGGCGCGCAGCAGGTCCTTGCGGGTGCCCGCCATGCGCGCGACGCGCACCGACTGCTCCGAGATGACGAGAGCCTCGTCGGGGCGATCCAGGACCTTGAGCAGCCAGACGCGCTCGAGCAGCGCCGGAAGGCTGCGCTGATCGCCGATCTCTTCGAGCCGCTCCTGGCACTGGCTCGCGTTCACCTTCTCGCGGAGAGTGTCGGGATCGTACCCGCTGATGTAGCTCACGTCTGACTCCCTTCGCCGCGCCGGTGGCTCCTCCAGTTTGCCTTGCCGCTTCCCGGGACGCGGTCGTGCCACGCCGGGTCGCGGCATCCGTGAACCGTCAGCGGGTGAAGACGGATGCCGAGGGCTTGGGCGACGGCGTCGCGTCGGCGTCGGTGGCCACGCGCGCGCCGCGCGCGAACTCGTCGAGCTCGCGTCCTTCGGCGACCTTGGCGGGGTGCGGACCGGCGGCCATGAGGCGCGGGAGCCACTCGGTCGGAAGGGGCGCGCGGGATGCGGCGATCACGAGGTTGCCGAAGCGGCGGCCCTTGAGCGTCTGCACCTCGGCGAGCACGATCACGTGCTCGAGCACGGCCTGGACGGTCGCGACCTCGCGGCGGGCGAAGGCGAGTCCCGCGCCGTCGGCCACGTTCACGAGGAGCACTCCGTCGGGGGCGAGGAACCGTGCGGCCTCGGTGAAGAACTCCACGGTCGTGAGATGCGCGGGCGTCTGAGCGCCCGAGTAGACGTCCGAGACGACGAGGTCGGCGGCGCCCACGAGACCCGCGGGCAGGCGCCCGAGCGTCTCGCGCGCATCGCCGATGCGCACTCGGATCGAGGCACCGCGGGCGAGCGGCAGGTTCTCGCGCACGAGGTCCCACAGCGCCGGCTCCAGCTCGACCACCTGCTGCCGCGAGCCCGGACGCGTCTGCTCGATGTACCGCGGGATCGTGAGCGCGCCGGCGCCCAGGTGGATCGCGGTCAGCGGCTGCCCGGGCATCCGCAGCCGGTCGATCACGGCACCCATGCGCGCGACGTACTCGAAGTGCAGGTGCGTCGGATCGTCGAGGTCCACGTGCGACTGCGGCGTGCCGTCGACGTCGAGCTCCCACCCGCCGGCGAACGGCGAGCGCACCACGCGGGCGAGGGTCCCATCCGAGAGCCGGACGGAGGGGACGGGTGTCTCTTCCCTCGCGCGCGCCATGCTCCCCACGTTAGCCGCATCGCCGTCGCCGGCGGTGTGCGGTTGACGGTTCTGCCCGCCGTCGGCGGAGCGCCCTGCGCAGAACGCTGAACACGCAGCATCCGTATCCGCCGAAACCGAATCGAGACACAGGCGTAACCGACGGGAACGCCGCACCCGGGTAGCGTCGGAGCATCACACCCCGCTGAGGGCTTGCGCGCACCTCTGCTCCACGACGATGTGCAGCGGAGCCCACACGACATGGAAGGTGCACAGCACATGCTCCACACTGCGAGAAGGCGCTGGCTCGCCGGCGCCGCCGCGGTCGCCGTCGGCGCGATCGTCCTCACCGCCTGCGCGAGTCAGCGCGACGACGGCGGCGGAGACGAGCAGGCGAGCGACGTCGACTCGACGTTCGTCTTCGGCGCGTCGGGAGACCCGGCCAGCCTCGACCCCGCGTTCGCGAGCGACGGCGAGACGTTCCGCGTCGCGCGCCAGATGTTCGAGGGCCTGGTGGGCACGGTGCCCGGGACGGCCGACCCCGCGCCCCTCCTCGCCAAGAGCTGGGAGCAGCCCGACGACACGACCTACGTCTTCACCCTCGAAGAGGGCGTGAAGTTCCACGACGGCACCGACTTCAACGCTGAGGCCGTCTGCTACAACTTCGACCGTCAGAACGCCTTCACCGGCGTCGCCGCGTCGCAGAGCATGGCCTACTACTGGGGCGTCATCATGCGCGGCTTCGGCGACGAGTCGATCTACGACTCCTGCACGGCCGACAGTGAGACCCAGGCGACGATCACGCTGAAGCAGCCGTTCGCCGGGTTCATCCCGGCGCTGTCGCTGCCGTCGTTCTCGATCCAGAGCCCGGACGCTCTCGAGGAGTACGGCGCCGACGATGTCGGCGGCACCGAGGAGGCGCCTGTCCAGAGCGAGTACGGCCAGGGCCACCCCACCGGCACCGGGCCCTTCGTCTTCGACTCGATCTCGCTCGGCGAGCAGACCGTGCTCAAGGCGAACCCCGACTACTGGGGCGAGCAGGGCGACGTCCAGGAAGTCATCTTCCGCGTCATCGGCGACACGACGGCCCGCCGTCAGGCGCTCGAGGCCGGCAGCATCGACGGCTACGACCTCGTCGCACCGGCCGACCTGCAGGCGCTCGAGGACGCCGGCTTCTCGCTGGTGAACCGCGACCCGTTCAACGTCCTGTACCTCGGCATGAACCAGGCCGCCCCCGGCCTGTCAGAGCCCAAGGTGCGCCAGGCGATCGCGCACGCGATCGACAAGGACGCGCTCATCACGCAGGTGCTCCCCGAGGGCACCGTCGCCGCGAGCCAGTTCATGCCGGACGCCGTGATCGGCTGGAACGAGGACGTCACCCAGTACGACTACGACCCGGAGGCCGCCAAGGCGCTCCTGGCCGAGGCCGGCTACAGCGAGGCGAACCCGCTGACGATCACGTTCAACTACCCCGTGAACATCTCGCGCCCCTACATGCCCAACCCCGAGCAGATCTTCACGAACCTGCAGAGCCAGCTCGAGGCCGTGGGCATCGTGCTCAACCCCGTCACCAACGAGTGGGTCGAGTACCTCGACCTGATCCAGGGCGGTACCGAGCACGGCATCCACCTGCTCGGCTGGACCGGCGACTACAACGACCCCGACAACTTCGTGGGCACGTTCTTCGGCCTGCCCACCAACGAGTGGGGCTTCGACAACGCCGAGCTGTTCCAGGCGCTCACCGACGCTCGCGGACTCGCGACCGAGGAGGAGCAGGAGGCCGCCTACAAGGCGATCAACGAGCAGATCATGGAGTTCCTGCCGGGCATCCCGCTGGCGCATCCGGTTCCGACGCTCGCCTTCGACGCGCGCGTCACGTCCTACCCGGCCAGCCCGGTGCAGGACGAGGTGTACAACATGGTCGAGCTCAGCGAGTGACGCCGTGACCGGATGCCCCGTCCCGGCGACAGCGCCGGGACGGGGCATCCGGTTCCCCCCGTCGGCTCGCCACGCGGCCACCGGTCGCCGTCCCCGGAGATTCCCACGTGCTACGCACCATCGGCAGGCGCCTCCTCCTGCTCGTCCCGACCCTGTTCGGGTTGACCATCCTGTTGTTCTTCTGGGTGCGCGCCCTGCCCGGCGGGCCGGCCGTCGCCCTCCTCGGCGAGCGGGCGACGCCCGAGCGGGTCGCCGAGATCAACGAGCTCTACGGCTTCAACGAGCCGCTCATCGCGCAGTACTTCACGTGGCTCGGACAGCTGCTGCAAGGAAACTTCGGGGTCTCGATCCAGACGCAGCGTCCCGTGACCGAGGAGTTCACCCGGCGCTTTCCGGCCACCCTCGAGCTCACGATGTTCGCGATCATCCTCGCGGTCGGCGTGGGCATCGCGATCGGCTACTGGGCCGCCCGCCGCCACGGCAAGGCCGCCGACCACTTCGCGGTGTTCGCGAGCCTCATCGGCATCACGATCCCGGTCTTCTTCCTCGGCGTCATCCTCAAGTGGGTGTTCGCCGTCCAGCTCGGCTGGCTCCCCTCCGACGGCCGTCAGGATCCGCGCCTCGACGCGACGCACTACACGAACTTCTACGTGCTCGACGGCATCATCACGGGCGAATGGGATGCCGCGTGGGACGCGTTCCTGCACCTGATCCTGCCGGGAATCGCCCTGGCGACGATCCCGCTCGCGATCATCACGCGCATCACCCGCGCCTCGGTGCTCGAGGTCCAGAACTCGGACTACGTGCGCACCGGCATGGCGAAGGGCATCTCGCGCTCGACCATCCGCGGCCGTTTCATCCTGCGCAACTCGCTGCTGCCGGTCGTGACCACGATCGGCCTCCAGTTCGGCCTGCTGCTGTCGGGGGCGATCCTGACCGAGTCGGTGTTCGCCTACCCCGGCATCGGGTCGTTCCTCTCCCGCGCCATCTTCACGCGCGACTACCCCGTGCTGCAGGGTTTCATCCTCTTCATCGCCGTCATCTACGCGCTCATCAACCTCGCGGTGGACGTGTCGTACAGCTTCATCGACCCGAGAGTGCGGGTGCAGTGATGATGCGCATCGAGATCGGAGGTGCGGCATGACGTCCGCGATGCTTCCCCCCGCCCCCAGCGGCGGCCCCGTCGACGACACCGCGGTCGACGACAAGGAGCTGCTCGCCGCGAAGACCCGCGGCGGCGGCTTCTGGCGCGACGTCTTCCGGCGTCTGCGCCGCAACCCGAGCGCGTGGGTCGGCGCCGTCATCATCTCGATCTTCGTGCTCGTGGCGGTCTTCGCGCCCTGGCTGGCGCCGTACGGTCCCGAGGAGCTGCCCGGCCAGCAGTACATCACGCCGGGCCACATCCCCGGCCCGGGCGAGATCCCCGGCTTCCCCCTCGGCTTCGACCGCTTCGGCGGTGACATGCTGTCGAAGCTCATCTGGGGCGCGCGCGCGTCGCTCGTGATCGGCATCGTGTCGACGCTCCTCGGACTCATCGGCGGCATGATCCTCGGCCTCGTCGCGGCCACGTTCGGCGGCTGGGTCGACACGCTCATCATGCGCTTCGTCGACATCCTGCTGTCAGTGCCGTCGCTGCTGCTCGCCGTCTCGATCGCGGCGCTCATGGGCCAGACGCCCCTCGCGATCATGATCGCGATCGGCGCCGCCCAGGTGCCGATCTTCGCGCGACTGCTGCGGGCGTCGATGCTGCAGCAGAGATCGAGCGACTACGTGCTCTCGGCGGCGACGCTCGGCCTCGGCCGCGGACGGATCACGATGAGCCACGTGCTCCCGAACGCGGTCGGCCCGGTCATCGTCCAGGCGACGCTGACGCTCGCGACCGCGGTCATCGAGGCCGCCGGCCTGTCGTATCTCGGCCTCGGCGGCGGCGTGCCCCAGACCGCCGAATGGGGCCGTATGCTCACCTACGCGCAGCTGGAGCTCGCCGTCAACCCGTGGATCGCGATCCTGCCGGGCATCTGCATCACGGTGACCGCGCTGGGCTTCACACTCCTCGGCGAGGCCCTGCGCGAGGCGATGGATCCCCGCACCCGCGCGCGCTGACCCCCGGCCGGCCCGGGGGTCGGTGGAAGCCGGGCGCTGAGCCGTCGTACCGAGAAGTCAGACGGCGATGTCGAGCTCGTTGCCCGGGATCGAGGCGAGCAGGCGCCGCGTGTACGGGTCGCGCGGGTTCGTGAAGATCTCTTCGGAGGACGCCGCCTCGACGAGCTGCCCGTCCTTCATGACGCAGACGTAGTCGCTGATGAGGCGTACCACCGCGAGGTCGTGCGAGATGAACAGGTAGCTCAGGCCGTACTCGCGCTGGAGGTCGCCCAGCAGACGCAGGATCTGATCCTGCACCAGTACGTCGAGGGCCGACACGGGCTCGTCGCACACGATGAGATCGGGCGACAGGGCGAGCGCCCTCGCGATCGCGACGCGCTGCCGCTGGCCGCCCGACAGCTCCGACGGGTACCGGCGCAGCATCGACTGCGGCAGCGCCACGTCGTCGAGCAGCTGCCGCACGCGTGCGGCGCGGTCCTTCGACGATCCGCGCTTGTAGAAGTCGAGCGGCTCCGAGATGATCCGCTCGATCGAGAACATGGGGTTCAGCGACGAGTAGGGGTCCTGGAAGATCGGCTGCACGCGCTGGCGGAACTGCTTGAGGGCGCCTCCCTTGAGCGTCGCGACGTCCTGGCCGTCGAAGCGGATGGAACCGCTGGTCGGCTCGAAGACGCGCAGCACCATGCGCGCCGTCGTGGTCTTGCCCGACCCCGACTCGCCCACGATCGCGACGGTCTCGCCGCGCGGGATGGAGAACGACACGTCCTGCACGGCCGCGAAGTCCTCTTTCGAGCCGCGGACCTGGTAGATCTTGGTCAGGCCCTCGACCTCGACGATGTAGTCGGGAGCGGATGCCTCGGCCGCCGTCTCGGCGGGGACCTCGGGTGCGGCCACCTCGTGGCTGGTCACCGAGGCGGGTGCGGCATCCGTCGCCGAATCGGCGACGGCGATGTCGGGCTCGGGCGTCGCGGGGGCGACCGCGCGGAACACCTCGGGGCGCAGCCGCACGGCCGCGACCGACGGGGCCGCCTTGACGAGCGCCTGCGTGTACGGATGCTGCGGATCTTCGAGGATCTGCCGCGCAGGGCCCTGCTCCACGATGCGGCCACGATTCATCACGACGACGCGCGACGCCCGCTCGGCTGCCAGGCCCAGGTCGTGGGTGATGAGCATGACCGACGTCCCGCGTTCGCTCGTCATCCGCTCGAGCTGGTCGAGGATCGTCTTCTGCACGGTGACGTCGAGCGCGCTCGTGGGCTCGTCGGCGATCAGCAGCTTGGGGTCGCACGCGAGACCGATCGCGATGAGCGCGCGCTGCCTCATGCCGCCCGAGAACTCATGAGGGTACTGCTTGGCCCGGTCGGCCGCGTTCGGGAGACCCGCCGCGGCGAGAGTCTCGACCACCTTGCGGTCGACATCCTTGCGGGTGGCGAGTCCGTGCGCGAGGAGTGTCTCGGCGATCTGCGAGCCGATCTTGGTGACGGGATTGAGGTTCGACATCGGGTCCTGCGGCACGAGCCCGATCGAGCGTCCGCGGATGGTGCGCATGACCCCTTCCGAGGCCCCGACGAGGTCTTCGCCCTCGAACAGGATGCTTCCCTTGGTGACCTTGCCATTGCCGGGCAGCAGCCCGATGACCGCCATCGCGGTCGTCGACTTGCCCGATCCCGACTCGCCGACGATGGCGAGCGTCTCGCCCGCGGCGAGGTCGAGATCGACGCCTTCGACGGCGTGCACCGGCCCGTCGATGGTCTGGAAGTCGACGGCGATGTCGCGGACCTGGAGCAGCGGCGCTCCGGCCACGACGCGTTCGGTGGTTCGGGCCATGCGGTCCATCCTGCCCGGCGGAGTCGTTTCGCGCACCGATGCGGAGTCAGCCTTTACGGATCCGTAACGCGGGCGCGCCCCGAGGTGCCGTGGATCCGTGGAGTTCCGCCGGCGGGCTGTCCGCTGCACGGCGGCAGTACCGTGGAGCAATGGCGGCCATCGACCTCAACGCGGACCTCGGCGAGACCGTGGACGGGGTGCCCACGGCAGACGACGAGGCGATGTTCGCGGTCATCTCGAGCGCGAACGTGGCCTGCGGCGGGCACGCGGGCGACGCTGTCTCGATGCGCGAGGCCGTGGTCCGCGCCGAGCGATTCGGTGTCGCCGTCGGGGCCCACCCGTCGTACCCCGATCGCGCGAACTTCGGCCGGGTCGCCGTCATCATCGATCCCGCCGAACTCGCTGCGACGGTCGCGGAACAGCTCGCCGCGCTCGCCGACGCCGGCGCCGACCTCCGCTACGTCAAGCCCCACGGAGCGCTGTACCACGAGGTCACCGTCGACCGCGAGAAGGCCGATGCCGTCGCCCGGGCGATCGCGGACCGCTCCGCGCTGCTCGGCCGGCCCTTGCCCGTGCTGGGCCTGGGCGGTGAGATCGCGAGGGCGGCGGCATCCGTCGGCCTGCCGTTCGTCCACGAGGCGTTCCTCGATCGCGGCTACCTCCCTGACGGCTCGCTCGTGCCGCGAACGCAGCCGGGCGCACTGCTCGACGACCCCGCGCTGGTGGCGGCGAGGGCCGTCCGCCTCGCGGACGAGGGCGTGGTCGAGGCGGTCGACGGCTCCCTCGTGCACGCGGATGCCGCGTCGCTGTGCGTGCACGGCGACTCGCCGTCGGCGGTCGACATGGCCCGCGCCGTGCGCGCGGCGCTCGACGCCGCCGGCGTGGAGGTGCGGGCGCCGTGGTGAGCCCGCGCGTGCGGCCGATGGGGGAGCGCGCGTTCCTCCTCGAGGTCGGCGCCCTCGATGAGGTGCTCCCGCTGCACGCCGCGCTCGCCGCCTCGCGTCCGGAGGGCGTCATAGACCTCGTCCCCGCCGCGCGCACGGTGCTCGTGCGGGTCGATCCGCGGGTGCTGCCGGCAGCGGCCGCGCGTGCGTGGGCGCTCGGTGCGGCGACCGAGACCCGCGAGGCGACGGATGCTGCGGCCCCGCCCGTCGAGCTCGACATCGCGTACGACGGGGCCGACCTGGCCGACACCGCGCGCCTGCTGGGGGTCGACGCCCACGAACTCGCGCGGCGCCACGCCGAGGCGGACTGGCGGGTCGCGTTCACGGGCTTCGCGCCCGGCTTCGGGTACCTCGTGAGCGACGACTGGACCTTCGACGTGCCCCGGCTCGAGTCGCCCCGCACCCGGGTGCCTGCCGGGTCGGTGGGGCTCGCCGGCGCCTTCAGCGGCGCCTACCCGCGCGACACCCCCGGTGGCTGGCGGCTCATCGGCACGACCACGGCGCCCCTTTTCGACCCGGATGCCGCGTCCCCCGCGCTGCTCGTACCGGGAGCGCGCGTGCGGTTCCGCCCGGTGCCCGCTGCGGTTTCCGGTGCCCGCCCGACCCCGATCGAGAGCCGCTCGCCTGTTGCGAACGGTCGGCCGGGGCAGCAGGTTGTGACAGGTGAGCGGCCGCAGGCCGGGGAAGCCGGGCCGCCTGCGGGCGAGCGGGCGACGGGGCGCAGCATCCGTGTCGCCGAACCAGGCCTCTTGACGACCGTGCAGGATCTCGGGCGCGAAGGCGCGGGCTCGGTCGGCGTCGCCGTGTCGGGGGCGCTCGACCGCGGAGCGCTGCGCACCGCGAATCGCCTGGTCGGAAACCCCGAGGGCGCCGCCGGCCTCGAGATCACGATGGGTGGCCTGCGCGCCGTGGCCACCGCCGATCTCTGGCTCGCCGTCACCGGCGCCTGGGGCACGGTGCGGATCGACGGACGCGAGGTGGATCCGTACCAGGCGCACGCGTGGCCCGCCGGAGCAGAGCTGCACCTCGACTGGTTCGTGCACGGCGCCCGCGGCTACATCGCTGTGCGCGGCGGCCTCGACGCCCGCGTCGTGCTCGGGTCGCGCGCGACCGATCTGCTCGCGGGACTCGGGCCCGCGGCGCTGCGCGCCGGCGACCTCGTGCCGGTGCGCGACGACGCGTCGGCACCGATCCCGGTCGCCCCGCCCGGCGCATGGGGGGCGCCGCACGACGACGAGCTCGAGCTCGATCTGGCTCCCGGGCCTCGCGCCGACTGGTTCACCCCGGCCGCGCTCGCGACCCTGTACGACTCGGTGTGGACGGTCTCGAACCACGCCGACCGCGTCGGCGCGCGCCTCGACGGTGCCGAGCTGCCGCGTCTGCGCACCGGCGAGCTCGCGAGCGAGGGCATGGTGCCGGGTGCGCTGCAGGTGCCGCCGAGCGGCCGGCCCACGATCCTCCTCGCCGACGGTCCGGTCACCGGCGGCTATCCGGTGATCGCGGTGGTGACGGATGCCGGCCTCGACCTCGTCGCTCAGGCCCGGCCGGGTACCCGCATCCGCTTCCGGCACGCGCGCCCGGGCGGCTGAGCCACACATCCCGGGCAACCGGCCCTGCCGACCCGAGGAGATCTGCGGAACCGAGGAGCGTCCGCAGCAGAACACCCTCTGGTGTGCAGATCTCCTCGGATCCGCTTCGCGGCCCGGCGGGTCAGGCGCCGCCGGCTTCGAGCAGGTCGGCGGTCGCCCGCAGGATCGCGACGATCGCGGCGGTGCGCACGTCCGCAGGTGCGCGGTGCCCGTCGGATTCGACAGCGCCGGGCGCGGCGGCCGCGAGGACGTCGTGCACCGAGGTCAGCAGTCCGCGGGCGCCGAGTTCGCCGGCGGCGGACAGCATCGGACGCTGCTCGTAGGTGTCGTCGAGCACGTCGAAGACGGCCGCGACGAAGGCGGTGTTGCTCAGCTTCGGTGTCTTCGCCAGCACGCCGAGGGCGGCCGTGGTGAACACGCCGTGGCCGTTGGTCTCGAGCGCGACCTGGTCGGGCTGGCAGGCGCTGATGAGCACCTCCTTGCCGTCGGCTCGGGGCGTCGGCGGCACCGCCGCGCGGTCGGTCTCGACCTCGACCACCCGCTTCCACGCGGCTGTGCGGAAGGGATCGTCCGGCGACGCCGCGCGCTCTTCGCGGAACGCCGCTTCTTCGCCGGCGTTCAGCACCGTCATGCGCGGCGTCGCACCTGCGGGGATCTTGCGCGACTCGAACTCGGTCGGCGTGATCTCGCGGTTCACCGAGCCGGAGTGGCACGAGTCGAAGAACAGCGTCACCGCGACACCCTCGGGGATCGCGTCCCAGATGGCGCCGAGATCGTCGTCGACGATCAGCTGTCCGTCGCGGAAGTCGACCGGGCAGAGGGCCTCGTCCTTCGGGCCGAACTCGTCGGTCTCGTCGCCGTCGAGATCGGGCACGAACGTGCCGTGGCCGGCGAACTGGATCGCGACGATGTCGCCGTCGCGGGCCGACGAGACCTTGTCGAGCATCGCGCGCAGGATCGCGTCGCGGGTCGCGTCGCCGTTGTGGATCGACTCCACCTGGAAACCCGCGTCGCCGAGCGCCTTGGCCCAGGACACCGCGTCAGCGACGCAGCCGCTGAGCGGGTCCCTCGGGTACGCGTCGATGCCGATGCACAGGGCGAGCTTGCGCGGTGCCGCGCCTCGCGCGCCGGTCGGCTCGGGACGGGGCGCCGGGACGAACTCGCCGACCCCGCGCGCCCGCGCCGGGAACACGGCGACGTGGTCCGCCTCGTTGCTGTCGGGCACGCCGACCACGCGCCGGGCGAGACTCATCATGGTCTGCTCGTCGTTGTCGAAGTCGCCGTGCGATGTCGCCTGCGTGCTGCTGCGGGGCCCGCGGGTGACGGGGCCGAGAACCAGGCGCTCGCTCCGGTCGCCCAGGTACGCCATCGTCCGGCCGGCGCCGCGCAAGTGCTCCTCGACACCGAGGATCTCGGCACCCTTCTCCGCTTCGAAGGCCCGCGAGACGAGGTACAGGAGCGACTTGCGGTACACGCCCGCGGTGTTGTCGCGCTTCTCGTGGTTCTCGTCCATGGTGAAGATCGAGAGGTTCTCGATCTTCCCGGCCTCCGCGAGCGGCAGCAGCGTCGCCTCGAAGGTGTCGACGCGCACCGCGGGCGCGAGGAACGTCACGGTCTTGACGCTGTCCACGCGGTCATCGCCCTCGAACAGCCGCGGGACGAAGTGCGAGTGG
>Ga0310900_10000677_pt1 | contig 12176 bp, 10 predicted proteins | sample C24D1metaG_FD_203879 | JGI IMG/M metagenome (GOLD analysis project Ga0310900, IMG submission 203879) | Lab incubated soil microbial communities from West Virginia University Organic Research Farm, Morgantown, WV, United States - C24D1 | ecosystem: Environmental > Terrestrial > Soil >...
GGCGGCCTATCACGACGTGCCGCCTGGCATGGAGCCTGGTCTGGAGGCGATCAACTACTACGACCCGCCGAACTTTACTTACCCCTTTGGCGCCTACATCTGCGTGATGGATGTCGACGTCGACACCGGATCAACCAAAGTTCGTCGGTTCTATGCGCTCGACGATTGCGGCACGCGCATCAATCCAATGATCATCGAGGGACAGATCCACGGCGGACTGACCGAAGCCTTTGGCATCGCTATGGGCCAGGAAATTCACTACGACGAGGATGGCAACGTGACCACCGCGTCGTTGATGGATTATTTCCTGCCGACCGCGGTCGAGACCCCGAAATGGGAGACCGACTGGACCACGACTCCGTCGCCGCACCATCCGATCGGCGCCAAAGGAGTTGGAGAAAGCCCGAACGTAGGCGGCGTGCCGTGCTTCTCGAACGCGGTGAACGATGCTTTTGCGTTCCTCGGTTCGACGAATATCGCGATGCCGCACGACAACTGGCGCACGTGGACGGCAGCCGACAAACTCGGTCTGCATCGGTGAGTACGGCAGGGCAGGTATTTGCGGCGCCGGAGCGATCCCGGCGCCGCATGCCTATATAATGGGGGAGCATGACCCTGAACCGCGACGATATCGCGAACCGGCTGGCCGCCGTCGGCTACATTGCCGATCACGATGTGGCGACCGCGATATGGCTGATGGACTTCCTCAAGCGGCCGCTGCTGCTTGAGGGTGAAGCCGGCGTCGGCAAGACCGAAGTTGCAAAGGCTCTCGCCGCGGTGCACGGCGCCGAACTGATCAGGCTGCAATGTTACGAAGGCCTCGATCAGAATGCGGCCCTCTACGAGTGGAATTACCAGCGTCAGCTCCTCGCTATCAAGACGCGAGAGGGTGCGGGGGCAAACGCCGACGTCATCGAAGAGCATATTTTTTCCGAACGTTATTTACTCGAACGGCCTTTGCTGGCTGCGATCCGTCGCGAGAAGCCTCCGGTGCTTCTCGTCGACGAAGTAGACCGTGCGGATGAGGAATTCGAAGCTTTCCTGCTCGAGCTGTTGTCTGATTTTCAGGTCAGTATACCAGAGCTGGGAACCATCAAGGCTACCTCGATCCCGCGTGTTGTGCTGACGTCGAACGGGACGCGCGAGCTGTCGGACGCGCTGCGCCGGCGTTGCCTCTATCACTACGTCGATTTCCCGGACGTCGATCGCGAAGCAAAGATCATCATCACGCGCACGCCGGGCATCGATACGACGCTGGCTCTGCAGATTGCACGCATGGTTGCCAGCGTGCGCAAGGAAGATCTGCGCAAGGTTCCTGGTGTTGCCGAAACCCTGGATTGGGCGGCAACGCTGACGGGTCTCGATCTGCATGACCTGCAGCAGGAACCGGAGGTCGTGCACGAGACCATGATGTGTTTGCTCAAGACGCGCGAGGATCGCAGTCGTCTGACGCGCGAGGTGACCGAACGGCTGCTGGGCAAGGTGGCCTGAATGAGTGCTGGCGCGCGACAATCCGCGAACGCGAATCCTGAGTCAGGCGGGTGGTTTGCCGCGCGCCGCCGGTTGGCCGGGTTCGCACATACGTTGCGCGACAACGGCTTCAAGGTTGGCGTGGCCGAAACCGGCGACGCACTCGCGATCCTTGCAGGGCCATTGGCAGCGCGACCCTCCACGTTGAAGCCTGCATTTCGCGCGCTGTTCTGCGCAACGCACTCGGACTGGGATCGTTTCGACGAGGTTTTCGATGCCTATTGGCTGGGCCGCGATGTTCATCAGGCGCGTGTACTTGCAGGCTCGGCATTTGAAGGACGCGCGCCTGGCCGGCATCTCAAGGATGTCGGAACTCCGGCGGGAGCACCGGGCCTTCCGGATCATTCCGAACGACACGATGACGTTGGAGATGATGCAGGCGACGGACGCGGCAGGCGCGAGGGCGCGTCTCGGTTCGAGAACCTCGCAAGCACTGACCTACGCCATATCGTGGACCCGGCCGATGTGGCGCAGGCCCACGCGCTCGCGGCGCGACTATCGCGGGTGATGCGGGCGCGGCTGGTGCGTCGCGAGCGCGTGCGCCGGCGTGGGCGGCGTCTCGATCTGCGCCGCACCATTCACCGAAATATCTCGCACGGCGGCACGTTGCTTGATCTCGCTTGGCGCCGGCGCAAGATCAAACCATTGCGGCTGGTTTTTCTTCTCGATGCGTCGGGTTCAATGAGCCTCTATACGGCGTTTTTCGTTCGCTTCCTGCACGGTATTGTCGATGCGTTTCACGAATCGGAAGCTTTTGTCTTCCATACGAGACTGGCGCATGTGTCCGCATCGCTGCGCGATCGCGATGTCACGCGTGCAGTCGACAAGCTGGCGTTGATGGCGCAAGGCATCGGCGGTGGAACAAAAATCGGCGAGAGCCTGGCGACTTTCAACCGTTGGCATGCGCGACGTGTGATCAATTCGCGCACGGCGGTAATGATCGTTTCGGACGGCTACGACACGGGCACGCCCGAGCAATTAAGCGAGGAAATGCGACGTCTGCGCCGGCGATGTCGACGCATTATCTGGCTCAACCCGCTGATCGGCTGGCGTGATTACAGCCCGCAGGCACGCGGCATGCAGGCGGCGCTGCCCTATGTCGATCTGTTTGCGCCAGCGCATAGCATCGAGAGCCTCGCCGCGCTCGAACCTTACCTTGCGAGAATTTGATGGATCGCGCCTCCGACATCCTGCGCATCATCTCGGCACGCAAGGCGGCCGGCGAACCTTTTGCGCTTGCGACCGTCGTGCGCACGGTGGCGGCGACGGCCGCCAAGGCCGGCGCAAAGGCAGTCATTCTGCCGGATGGTACGATTTCGGAAGGGTGGATCGGTGGCGGTTGTGCACGTGCGGCGGTTCTCAAGGCGGCCAAAGATGCACTCACCGACGGAAAATCGCGCCTCGTTTCCGTACAGCCGCCGGACTTGCTCGACCAGCACGGTCATGCGCCCGGCGAAGAGCAGGGTGGGGTGCGCTTTGCCAAAAACATGTGCCCGAGCGAGGGCACGATGGATATTTTCGTGGAGCCCGTCTTGCCGCGATCTCAGATCGTCATTTGTGGGTCGAGCCCGGTTGCCATCGCTGTTGCGGACTTCGCCAAACGTGCTGGATTTGCGGTCACAGCTTGCGCGCCGTCGGATGAGCAGTCAGCCTTTGGCGACATCGACCGGCGCATTGAAGGTTACGCGCTTCCGGTCGACGAGCCGGGCGCTCGCTACATTGTCATCTCGACACAAGGCCGTGGCGACGAAGCCGCCTTGCTTGCCGCGCTCGCGGTTGATGCCGAGTACATTGCTTTCGTCGGCAGCCGCAAGAAAGCTGAAGCCTTGAAATCATCAATGGCCCGCCGCGGCATATCCGAAGAAGGGCTCGCCAGGCTCAAGGCGCCTGCGGGGCTCGATCTGGGGGCAATTACTCCTGAAGAAATCGCGATCTCAATTCTGGCCGAGATTGTTGCTGTGCAGCGCCGCAGGGATTCGCGCGTCAAGCCAGCGAGAGCCTGAACCGCTCATATCGATCGCAAAAAATGGCGACCATCCCTTGCGGTCGACCGCTGCTCATAGTCGAATGCAAGGCCATCAGCCAAAGTCGTTTGTCACGTGATGAAATATGAGTGAGGGCGGTCAGTTTACCCGGCTGTTCAGTCCGCTGCAGGTCGGCGGCCGCACCCTGAGAAACCGCATCGCGCTGCCCGCTACACTGACCAATTACGGGTCGGGAAATCGCGTTACGCCTCGCTGGATCAATTTTTTGGCCGAACGTGCCAAAGGCGGGGCGGGTATGATCATCACCGAAATCCTTGCGGTCGATCCGGCGGCGCTGGCGCAAGGTGCGATCATCACGGCTTTCGATTCTGCCAACGAAGATGGCTTCAAAGCGACTGCCGCAGAGGTCGAAGGTCACGGAGCCTGCCTGGTCGGTCAACTATGGCACCCCGGACGACAGCAGCTTTGGAGTCCGATCTCGTCGCCCAAGGGGATCTCCGACCAGCCCGATGCGTACAGCTGGACAGTCCCGCATGTGATGAGCACCGACGACATGCGGCAGGTAGCGGACCGATATGTCGAAGTTGCCGGACGTCTCAAACGCTGTGGATTTAACGGCGTGGAGCTGCATGGTGCGCACGGCTACCTCATCACGCAGATCCTCTCGCCATGGTCCAACCAACGAACCGACATCTATGGTGGGTCTCTCGAAAATCGCGTTCGCTTTGTGCGCGAGGTGGCGCAAGCCATCCGGCAAACGTGCGGGAGTAAATTCGTCATCGGACTCAAAATGCCCGGTGACGAGGGCGTCGCCGGTGGTATCGATCCCGACGAGGCTGCACGAATTACGAGCCTTCTCGCGCGCGATCGCGTGCTCGACTATTTTGCCTATAGTCAGGGAAACTTCACCCTAAGCTTGGAAACGCACGTGCCGGACATGTATTTCCGGCACGGACACTTCCTGGACATCCACAAGAAGCTGCGCCCCGCTGCCGCCGGGCAGCCGGTGATGGCAATCGGCCGCATCGCGACGCCTGAAGAGGCCGAAGCGGCAATCGCTGACGGGGCCTGCGATCTTGTTGGTCTGACGCGCGCATTGATTGCCGACGCAGATTGGCCGGCGAAAGCGCGTGAAGGACGGATTAATGAGATACGCCCGTCGAGCTACGATAATTTCTGCTGGGGCGAAATTCACGCCGGGAAACCGCTAGCGGAAGTCAACAATCCGCAGCTTGGGCAAAAAGGCGAGTCGGGTTGGCGCGCGCCCGTGGCGTCGAAAAAGCGGCGTGTCGCCATAGTCGGCGCTGGCCCTGCAGGTCTGCAGGCGGCTGCCGTCGCGGCCCATGCCGGCCACGATGTGACCCTCTTCAGTCGTTCAGTCAGCGTTGGCGGCAAACTGAATTGGGAGATCAGCCTGCCTGGTCGCGGCGAATATCAGAAATTGATTGGTTGGCTGGAGAGGCAGGCGCGCAAAGCCGGCGTGAAGATTGAAGCCGGTAAACCTGCGGATGTGGATGCCGTAATCGCGATCAAACCTGATCGAGTTATCATGGCTACTGGCTCTCACCAGCGACGGCCAGACAACTTTACAGGTGACGGAATTGCGGCGCGTGATTGGAACCCGCAATCCACCAAAGAGCGCGTGAAGGGAACAGCCGTCCTCTTCGATATGGATCACAGCGCCGCAACCTACGGCGTCGCGGACGGGTTGGCACAACGATACTCCCGCGTCTTTCTCCTGACCCCACGCACGCAGATCGCCAGAAACGTCAATTATTGCAGCGCGATCGGCGTCTACCGCCGGCTCTATGAAGCCAAAGTGGAGATCGTTCTGGCTGCGGAACCGGTCACACTCAAGAGCAACGTGCTGACCTGGCGGAATACCTTTACTGGCCGGTTGGGCGAGATCGATGAGGTTACGCTGTTTGTCTGGTCTACGCCGCGATTGGCCGATGATACTTTCGCTGCGGCGATCGAGCAGACAGGAATTGAGACACGTCGGATCGGAGACTGCATGGCGCCGCGCAATCTGTTTTGCGCAATCCATGAAGGTGAGGCTGCGGCAATTGCTCTATGAACCCACAAAGTCGGTGCAGACGAGCGGTGGATGTTTGAGCGAACCCTGAATGTCTTTTGGATCGTGTTTGGCGCCGCGTCAGCCGCCTATGCGTGGTCGCTTGGCATGGTCGCTCCGGCCGGCCCCGAGAGTGGACTCTTTCCGTTCATCGCGAGCGTCATTGTGTTGGGTGCAGGCATCATTCTTCTACTGCGACCCTCAGGTGTGGCCCCGGATTTTCCTCGCGGTAGAGGTCTGTGGCGCGTTCTTGGCGTAATCGTCGGACTGATCGTGATGGCGGCGGGCATGCCATATCTCGGTTTTTCCGTAACCAGTTTTATCACCATGATCATTCTGCTCCGTGCTGTGGACCAGAGCAGCTGGCTGAGCGCCGTCACGCTCGCTTTCATATCGACCGCATCGGTGTTCTGGCTATTCGGCCAAATGCTGGGCATGGCGCTGCCACGCGGACCGTGGGGCTGGTAGATCATGGAGGCGCTGAACGGGCTCCTCACCGGTTTTGGCGTCATTCTGACGCCGTCCAACCTCTATCTTTGTTTTCTTGGCAGCTTGATCGGCACGCTCGTCGGCGTGCTGCCTGGAGTCGGTCCGCTCGCAGCGCTTGCGCTGCTGCTTCCAGTAACGTTCACGCTGTCGCCAGTCGGCGGCTTGGTCATGCTGTGTTCGATCTTCTACGGAGCGATGTATGGCGGCTCGACGACTTCCATACTTCTGAATATTCCGGGCGAAGCCGCATCCGTGGTGACCTGCTTTGACGGCCATCAGATGGCGCGGCAGGGCAGGGCCGGTCCGGCGCTCGGTATCGCGGCGATCGGATCGTTCATTGCCGGCACACTTGGCGTCATCATCATGACGTTCTTTGCGCCGGCCATCGCCGCCGTCGCCATTCGTTTCGGCCCACCTGAAAATTTCGCGCTGATGGTACTCGGGCTGGTCTGCACGTTGTTCATGATTTCGGGCTCGACCATCAAGGGCGTGTTGATGATGGCGCTCGGATGTTTGACCGCGGCGGTCGGGCTGGACGTCGTCAATGGACGCGAGCGCTACACGTTCGGCTCGGTGGATCTCAGCGGCGGAATCGAACTTTTGGCGGTTGTCATCGGGTTGTTCGGAATCGCCGAGATACTGAGCAACGTTGAAACAATGGCAAAGACGACGTTGCTGGCAGATCGCATCCGCGGCCTGTGGCCGTCTCTCGCCGATTGGCGCGCGTCCTGGCGGCCGATACTGCGCGGCAGCGGGCTCGGGTTTCTTCTTGGGTTGGTGCCCGGTGGTGGTCCGGTTACCGCAGCCTTTATGTCTTATGCGCTGGAGAAACGCATCGCGGCGCAACCGGAGCGTTTTGGCAAGGGTGCGATCGAAGGTGTCGCGGGCCCGGAATCCGCTAACAATTCCGCGGTCGCGGGCAGCCTCATTCCGGTTTTGTCGCTGGGCATTCCAAGCAACCCAGTGACAGCACTGTTGCTCGGGGCGCTGATCATCCAGGGCATCCAGCCGGGTCCGCTCTTCATCGCGCAACGACCTGATTTGTTCTGGGGGATCGTTGCCAGCATGTACATTGGCAACGTGTTTCTCCTGCTTCTGAACCTGCCACTCATTGGGCTCTGGGTTCAGTTTCTGCGCATCCCGTACCGCGTGATGTTTCCAGTCGTTTTGCTGCTATGCGTGGTCGGAACTTATTCGGCGAATAAAAACGTGTTCGATCTTTGGATCATGCTTGGATTCGGGATAGGCGGTTATGTGCTGCGCAAACTCGAATACGATCTTGCGCCGTTTGTCATAGCCTTCGTGCTGGCACCCCTTCTCGAACAATCGCTCCGGCAGTCTCTGGTCATGTCGCCCGACGGCGCTATGATCCTTGTCAAACGTCCGGTGGCGGCAGTGCTGCTCGCTGCAAGTGCGTTACTGACGTATCTGATGTTTCGTCGTCAAACCAAAAACGAGGGAGGGCTATCATGAAATGGGCCGGGATTGCTTACGCCTTGGTCATTGCTTTGCTTTCCACGCCTGCCGGGGCGCAAAGCGATCCGAAGGCAGAACTTGCAAAACTGAAACCGAAGGATTTCCCGACTCAGCCGATCGAGTTCACGGTGGTGTATCCGGCCGGCGGTGGCATGGACGTCAGCGCGCGGTTGCTTGCGAAACACGTCGAGAACTTGAGCGGCGATCGCATCATCGTCAACAACCGCACCGGCGGTGCCGGCATGGTTGGACATTCATATCTCGCAACCCAGGCAAAACCGGACGGCTACACTGTAGGTGTCATCGCGAGCCTTCTGTGGGGCGACGCCATGTTGCGCGCGCAGGGACGGTGGGCGCACACCGATCTGGAACCGATCGCCTATGTTAACAGCGACGCACTGATCTGGGTCGGCTCGACGGAAGGGCCCTACAAGGGCATGTCGATCAAAGACATCGTGAATGCCGCCAAGGAAAAGCCTAACACGATCCGTGTCGCCATCGTACCCGGCAGCATGTGGGAATACATCCTCGATCAGATCGAGGCGAATTCCGGAGCGAAGTTCCTACGCGTACCGTTCCAGGGCGGCGGCGCCGGCATCACTGCCTTGATCGGCGGCAATGTCGATATCGCGCAAGGGTTCTTCTCGGAATTCCGTGGCTATCTCGAAGGCGGCAAAGTCGCCCCGCTCGCGGTCGCATCGGGAAGTCGCATGGACTTCCTCAAGGATATGCCCACTTTCAACGAGGCGTTCGGCAGCAACGAATATCTCTGGCAACTCGTTCGTTATGCGGTCGTGCCGAAAGGCACACCGGCCGACCGTAAGGCCTATCTCGCCGCGGCCGTGCAGGCCGCGATGAAGGATCCCGAATTGATTGCGGAGTATCGCAAGCAGGGGGTGTTCTTCGATCCCAAGCTGCAAAATTCCAAAGATCTGGCTGCGGACTTGAACGCCTACGCCGACGTAGAGCGTAAGTTTTACGTCAAGACAGGTCGGCTCAAATAGACTGATCATCATGTGCCGGAGACGGCGGCGCGCAGGCGCGCCGCCGTCGATGGATTGCGAAAGAGCCGTGATGCGTCGTAGTACCGACCGAATATTGACCACACACACCGGAAGCCTGCCGCGACCAGAGAACCTGACTCGCCTGTTTGTCCGGCGCGCGCTCGGTGAAAGTGTCGATTCCAATGAAATCGCCACGACCGGGCTCGATGCGGTGCGTGCCATTGTGCCGAAACAAGCGGAGGCTGGCATCGACGTAGGAAACAACGGTGAGCAACAGCGGGATTCGTTTTTCCTCTATTTGAAAGAGCGATTAACCGGCCTTGGCGGGACCTGGCAACGGCCGTCACGTGCGGATGTGGATCGCTATCCTGTGTTCAAGAAACGGTGGCTGCAGCAAACCTCGAGCCAGGCGCGCGTCTCGCCGAATGAGGGCCTGCCGATGGCGATCGGCGACGTTCGCTACAAGGATCCCGCAGCGATTGAAGCTGAGTGCCGCGACTTCCAAAACGTGCTTGCTCTAACGCCAAATATCTTCGTCGAGTCGTTCATGAATGCGCCATCGCCCGGCATTGTTGCAGCGGCGATCAAGAATGAACATTACGATACGCTGCAAGGTTATCTGCAGGCGCTCGGCGAAGCCCTGCGGATCGAGTACGAAGCCATCGTGCGGGCGGGTTTCGTGCTGCAGATCGACGCGCCGGACCTCGCGCTTGAGCGCCATATTTCTTACAAAGATAAACCGATCGGCGAATTTGTTGCCTTTGTCGAAGCTGTAATCACCGAAATCAATCGTGCCCTGCGAAACGTAGCAGCCGATCGTGTTCGGCTGCATGTCTGTTGGGGGAACTCAGAGTCGCCGCACGATAGTGACGTGCCGCTTGAAGACATACTGCCTGTCATACTGCAGGCGAAAGTCGGGGGATTGGTCTTGCCGTTTGCGGGGCCGCGGCATGCGCATGAGTTCCGTCGCTTCGCTAAGATGCCGCTGAAGGCCGATCAGGTGCTGGTCGCCGGAGTAATCGATCCGCTCACCAATATCATCGAGCATCCCGAGGTCGTCGCCGATCGAATCGAACGCGTGGCAGCGGTGGTAGGCGATCCTTCCCGGGTTCTGGCCGGAACCGATTGCGGTTTCGACACATCGGCCGGCTGGGGTCGCGTCGCAGAAGACGTGGTCTGGGCAAAGCTGCGGACGTTGCGGGAAGGGGCGGATTTAGCCTCAAAACGTCTATTTCAATCCTAGTCGGAGGGCGAGCAATGACTGTTACGTCTGCATCCCCGATATCAAACACCAGTGAGGATGCCCAGCTGCTAGATACCATAGAGCGCTGGACGATGCGTGAGCTCAAGCCAATCGTTCGCGAGTACGACCACGAGGACCGTTATCCGACAACTGTCGTGGAGCAGATGAAAGAACTCGGACTCTTCGGCGCGACGGTCAGCGAGGAGTACGGCGGGCTCGGTCTTTCGGCGATGACCTATTCCAAGATGATCATGATCATCTCGTCGGTGTGGATGTCTGTCACCGGCATCATCAACTCGCACCTGATGCTGGCGTTGGCCATCGAGAAATTCGGCACGCCAGAGCAAAAAGCAAAATGGCTGCCTAAGATCGTTTCCGGCGAGGTGCGCGGTGGCCTTGCTTTGACTGAACCCGACGCCGGCACGGATCTTCAGGGCATTCGCATGACCGCGCGGCGTGACGGTGGGGACTATGTCATCAATGGCTCGAAGACTTGGATTACAAACGGCGCGGAAGGCTCATGTTTTGCTCTGCTCGTCAAAACCGATCCCCAGGCTCAGCCGCGCCACAAAGGCATGAGCCTGTTCATTGCACCCAAACAAAAGGGCTTCACGGTCGGTCGCAAGCTGGAAAAGCTTGGGTACAAATCGATCGATACGGCAGAGCTTGCTTTCGAAGACTATCGTATTCCCGCCGAAAACCTGATTGGCGGCGTTGAAGGGCAGGGATTTTACCAGGCGACGAGCGGTCTTGAGCTCGGTCGCATCAACGTCGCCGCACGGGGTGTCGGCATTGCCGAAGGAGCGCTGAAACTGGCCGCAGACTACGCGCAGACGCGTAGGACCTTCGGCAAGCCGATCTGCGAGCACCAGGCGATCCAGCTCAAGCTGGGTGAGATGGCGACGAGGGCTCGCGCCGCACGTCTTCTCGTGCTTGACGCTGCGGCGGCGTTTGATCGCGGCGAGCGATGCGACATGGAAGCGGGCATGGCAAAATATTTCGCCAGTGAGGCCGCGCTTGAGAATTCGATCGAGGGAATGCGCATTCACGGCGCGTATGGTTATTCGAAAGAATTCGACATTGAGCGGCTCTATCGAGACGCGCCTTTGACCTGCATCGGTGAAGGCACCAATGAGATGCAGCGAATCATCATCTCCAGACAGTTCATAAAACGGAATCCCGCGACATGAAGCCCCTCAGCGGATTGAGGATCGTCTCTGTCGAACAGTTCGGCGCGGGGCCTTATGGAACGATGTTGTTGGCCGATCTTGGTGCGGAAGTCATTAAAATCGAGAACGCTGCTGCGGGCGGTGATCCCGCCCGCAAGACCGGGCCATATTTTCTTGGCGACAATGACAGCGAGTATTTTCAGGTCTTCAACCTGAACAAAAAGAGTGTCGCGCTCGATCTGAGAACAGAGGAGGGCAAGGGCGCGCTTCGAAAGCTGGCACTGACGGCCGATGCCGTCATGAATAACCTTCGCGGGGATCTGCCCGCAAAAATGGGCCTCGATTATGCAGGCCTGGGAAAGCACAAGCCATCCATTGTGTGTGTCCACCTCTCTGCTTACGGACGCGATAGTTCGCGTGCCTCATGGCCAGGCTACGACTATTTGATGCAAGCAGAGTCAGGCCTGATGCATCTCACGGGCGAACCGGAAGGACCTCCGTCGCGGATCGGCGCCCCTTCCATGGTCGATCAGACCGCCGGACTGACTGCTGCGTTTGGACTTCTGGCCGCCGTGATCCAGGCCCGCTCCACTGGGAAAGGTTGCGACGTAGATACATGCCTGCTCGACGTTGCCGTCCATCAGCTGGGATATGCAGCGACCTGGTATCTCAATGATGGGTTGCGCCTGAGCCGCCAGCATCGCAGCGCGCACTATTCCCTTGCGCCGGTGCAAACCTATCCGACGGCTGACGGGTGGATCTTCATAATGTGCATGACTGACAAATTCTGGCTCGAACTCGCTGATTCCATCGGTCGATCGGATCTGAAATCGGAAACGCGATTCAGCACGTCATCCTTGCGTCACTCCAATCGCGAACAACTGACGGAAATTCTGGATCGTGAATTTCGAAAGCAGCCGACCCGTTATTGGCTCGACAAGCTCAACGGGGTCGTGCCCGTCGCGCCTGTTCTGGATATCGCACAGTCTCTCGACAATCCGTATCTTGCAGAGACGCAAATGATTTCGAGTGTGCCGCACCCCGCCAAACCGGGCCTGCGTGCGCTCGCAAATCCGATCAAGATCAACGGAAAGCGTCTCGAACAGTCGGTATGTCCGCCGCTCGGGGCGGATAACGCCGCCTTCATCGGGCAGCCGTTGCAACAACGACGTAAGGCGCCCTAGCAAAGCGTCATCGCTATGAGTC
>Ga0310900_10000679_pt1 | contig 12168 bp, 9 predicted proteins | sample C24D1metaG_FD_203879 | JGI IMG/M metagenome (GOLD analysis project Ga0310900, IMG submission 203879) | Lab incubated soil microbial communities from West Virginia University Organic Research Farm, Morgantown, WV, United States - C24D1 | ecosystem: Environmental > Terrestrial > Soil >...
TCACATCGGCCGCTTCACGCCGTTTCTCAACCCAGAACTCGGACATCGCACCGAGCCTTATCGGCACAATCGCCCGACGAGAACAGGTGGTCTACCGGAACAACTCGTCGATGGTGATGAAGTTAATCGGCCCGAGGTTGAGCCCGCGAATCGGGCCCTCGATGACCTTGCGATCGCCGACGACCACCACCGCCATCTTGTCCGGCTGGATGTAGCGGGCCGCCAGCCGCTGCAAGTCCGCAGCGGTCACGCTGGTCACGGCGCTCACGAATTTCGCGAAGGTATCGTCCGGCAAGCTATAAACGACGAGCTCTTCCAGCTTGCGCGCCAGGTCGCCGGTCGTCTCGAACTCACCGGGAAAGCCGAGCGCGACATAGTTGCGTGCCTTCTTCAGCTCATCGTCCGGAACGAGCGTGCCAATGCGGTCAAGCTCGTTAAAAAATTCCTTCACCGCCTCGCCCGTCTTGTCGGTCTGCACGCCGGCAGTCGCCAAAAACGGTCCGGCCGAACGGCGCATGTCGAATACGGAGTTCGCGCCGTAGCTGTAGCCGTGTTCCTCGCGCAGGTTCTGATTGAGGCGCGAGGTGAACGACCCGCCAAGAATGGTGTTCAGCACTTCGAGCGCCGCGTGATCGGCGGTCGAGCGCGACACGCCGACCCAGCCGATGCGAATCTGCGACTGCGCGGCCTCGGGCTTGTCGACGATGTACACCTGACGGGATTTGAGTTGTGGCGCATTGGGCACTTCCGCGACGAGCGCCGTCATGCCTTCGGCTTTCCACGATCCAAACGCCTTCTCGAGCATCGGCATCACCGAGGCCGGCGTGACGTCACCGACCACCAGCACGGTCGAATTGTCCGGCCGATAATGCGCGCGATAGAAAGATTGCAGGTCGGCGACCGTGAAAGCTTCGATCGACGGCGGCAAGCCGTTCGCCGATGTCCCATAGCGGTGCGTCGGCCCGAAGACGACGCGCGGGAAGGCGAGCTGAATCAGCGCTGCCGGGTTGTCGCGCGCCTGCAGCAAACCGGTGAGCCGTTCCTTCTTGAGACGATCGAGGTCGCCGGCGGGGAAGGTGGGACGGAGCGCAACGTCCGACATCAGCGGCAGCGCATCTCCGAGCTTCGACACCGGCACCGACAGGCGAATCGCCGAATAGTCAAACGAGCTCGTCGTCGACAGGTTGGCGCCGAGGAATTCGAGCGCATCGGCGAGCTCGAGGGACGATCGTGTGCCGGCGCCTTCATCCAGCATCGCCGCGGCCAGGCTGCCGACGCCGTACTTGCCGATGGGATCGGCCGCGCTGCCCGAGCGCACGATCAGGTTGATCTGTGCGAGCGGCACTTCGTGATGCTCGACGATCCAGACTCCGAGACCGTTCGACAGCTTCTGTTTCTGGATGGCCGGCATCTTGAGCGACGGCGCCGGACCGATCGCGGGTGGCTTGCTGCGATCGGGCGCCTGCGCCGCGATCCCGACGGCCGCCACGGCGACCAGCAGCAGAACCGTTGGCACCTTCCGGAAATCTGAAATCCGAGATCTGAGATCTGCAATCATTTACTTCTTCTCTCCCGGGAGGACACTCAGCTCCACGCGGCGATCCTTTGGTAGATACTTTTCGACCGCGGCCTTGATGTCGGCCGGCGTCACTGCGCGATATCGATCGAGATCCTTCTGGAAGTAATCGGGCGTGCCGGCGGACTTGTAATACGAGTTCAGCTGGTTGGCCTTGCCGCCGAATCCGCCGACCCGTTCCATGCCGCGATAGAAGTTCGCCTCGATCTGGTTGAGCGCGCGCTGCATTTCACGCGGCTCGGGCGGAGCCGCGCGCAGCTTGTCGAGCTCCTCGTCGATCACCGCTTGAATCTTGTCGAGCGATTGGCCGGGACGGGCCGTCGCGATGATCATGAAATTACTGTCGAGCGCCTGCGACTGCTGCGCGGCATTGACGTCCTGCGCGATCTGCATCTCGTAAACGAGGCGCTTGTAGAGGCGCGAATTCTTCCCGCCCGAGAGCAGGCTCGAGACGATGTCCATCTCCGCATCGCCGGGCTTCAAGAGCGCCGGCGTATGCCAGCCGAGGTACAACCGCGGCAACTGCACACGATCGGTGATCGTCTTCTTCTTCACGCCGTCGAGGACGACGGTGGGCGCGCTCAGCGGCGGCACGGGCTTGCCGGCCGGCACATCGCTGAACCACTTTTCGACCAGCTTGCGGGTGCCGTCGATGTCGATGTCGCCGGCGATCACGAGGCTCGCATTGCCGGGTACGTAGTAGGTGCGGAAGAAGCGCGCCACATCCTCGAAGCTTGCCGCCGTGAGATCTTCCATCGATCCAATCGTCGACCAGCTGTAGGGATGTCCCGGCGGATACAGCAGGGCGGGCAGCTCGATGAATGCCTGCCCATACGGCTGGTTGTCGACGCTCTGCCGCTTCTCGTTCTTCACGACATCGCGCTGGCCGTTGATCTTGTCCGGCGCCTTGTCGTCGAGAAGAAAGCCCATGCGGTCCGACTCGAGGAAAAGCGCGAGCTCGAGCGCGTTCGACGGGAGGTCCTCGTAGTAGTTGGTGCGATCGTTGGCGGTCGAGCCGTTGTTGTTGCCGCCCGCGCCTTCGAGCAAGTTGTCGAACTCGCCCTCGGGCACGTGCATCGATCCTTCGAACATGACGTGCTCGAAGAGATGCGCGAAGCCGGTCCGGCCCGGCCGCTCGTTGCCCGAACCGACATGATACCAGACGTTCACCGACACGACCGGCACGCTCGTGTCGCGGTGCAGAATCACGTTCAAGCCGTTGGGCAACTTGAACTGGGTGTAGGGAACCGTGAGCGCCGGGCGCTGCGCGCCGAGGGCCACCGACGCACAGACGACCAACGCCGGGAGTGAGATCCAGCGATTCATATTCACGATTCTATTACTCCTTACTTCTTCCTCGGCGCTCCCAGGAACTCGTTCGCGGCTTCGGAAATTGCCACGACCGCCGGGTGTTTCAGGCGCCGCTCGACCGAGATGGCGAAATATCGTTCGCGCACGTCGTTCAACCGTCCCACGACCGTCACGCCGAATTGGCGCATCACTTCCTTTTCGAGCACGCTTGGCGCCACGAACAGCCCCGCTCCCGCCTGGCCGAACGTCGTCAGCAGCGCGCTATCGTCGAGTTCGGCGACGATGCGCGGACGCAGACCTTGCTGCTCGAAGTACTGATCGAGGGTCCGCCGCAGGGTCTTGCCGCTGGTCGGCACCAGAAACGGCGCGCCGTCGAGCGATCGCGGAAAGGCCTTGCGGCGCGGCGCGGCGAGCTTCGCCGTGGCGAACACGGTCACCGGCGTTTCACCGAGCGGATGGCTGAACGCCTTCACCTTGATCGCCGGCGAGATCGGCGTGTCCGCGATCACCAGGTCGAGCGCATGCGTCGCCAGATCGGTGAGCAAGCGCTCGGGTGCGCCGTCGCGGCAGACGATCTGCACCGGTTGCGGCAGGCGCATGGCCGGCTCCAGCAGGCGATACGCGATGATCTTGGTGACTTCGTCGGCGACGCCGACCTGGAAGCGCATCGGCCGGCCGGTCGGACGATCCTTGAGGGTGTCCATCAGCTCGCGGCCGAGACTGAAAATGTCGTCGGCATAGCGATAGACGACACGGCCCATGTCGGTGAGGACGAGGTTCCTTCCTGATCGTTGGAACAGTTTCTCGCCGAGTTGATCTTCGAGCACGCGGATCTGTCCGCTGATCGTCGGCTGCGCGAGCCGCAGCTCCTCGCTGGCGCGCGCAATGGTTCCCTCGCGCGCGACCGTCCAGAAATACAGAAGGTGGTGGTAGTTAAGCCACTCCATAAGGTGCCTAGGTGCCTATGGTGCCTAGCATGCCTAGGATATACTCTGCGTTTTCATATCGTGAGCGACAAACCACTCGTAGCAGTCATCATGGGCTCGACGTCCGACTGGGACACGATGTGTCACGCGGCGGAAATGCTCGAGCGATTCAAGGTCCCGTTCGAAAAGGAAATCGTCTCCGCGCATCGCACGCCGGTGTGGATGGCGGAATTCGCGCAGGGCGCGGAGGCTCGCGGCATCCAAGTGATTGTCGCCGGCGCCGGCGGTGCGGCGCACCTCCCCGGCATGGTCGCCTCGCATACCGTGTTGCCGGTGCTTGGCGTGCCGGTGCAGAGCGCGGCGCTCCAGGGTCTCGACTCGCTCTTGTCGATCGTGCAGATGCCGGGCGGCGTGCCCGTCGGCACGCTCGCCATCGGCAAGCCCGGCGCGACCAACGCGGGCCTGCTGGCGGTGAGCATCCTGGCGACGACGCGACCGGAACTTCGTGAGCGGCTGCGCCAGTTTCGCGCCGAGCAGACGGCGAAGGTGCGGCAGGACACACTCCCGTGAATCGCATCGTGCTGCCCGGCGCCACGATCGGCGTGCTGGGTAGCGGACAGCTCGGTCGCATGCTTGCGCTCGAAGCGCGCCGCATGGGCTACCGCGTCCACACGCTCTCGCCGGGCGTCGATACGCCGACCGGCCAGGTCGCGGATCTCGAAGTCAGCGCCGAGTACGACGACATCGACGCCATCCGTGCGTTCGCCCGCGGCGTGAACGTCATGACGTTCGAATTCGAAAATGTCCCCACGGATGCGGCGGATGCGGCAGCGGAGATCGTCCCGGTCCGGCCGAGCGGCTCGGCGCTGCACATCACCCAGCAGCGCGCGCGCGAGAAAGCGTTCCTCGCCGATCGCGGTTATCCCGTGACGCCTTTTGCGAAGGCGCAATCGGTCGACGAGCTCGCCATCGGCCTTGGCTTGATCGGGCTGCCGGCGATCGTCAAGACCGCCGCCTTCGGCTACGACGGCAAGGGCCAGCACCGCATCGATCGCATCGAAGACGGCGAGCGCATCTGGGGACTGATCGGGCATCAAGAAGCCATCATCGAACGCGTTGTCGACTTCACGCACGAGATCTCGGTCATTGCGGCGCGAGGGCTCGACGGCCAGTTCGCGCATTACGGTGCGGTGGAAAACATCCACAACAATCACATCCTCGATCTGACGGTGGCCCCGGCTCGCGTGCCCGGGGCGATTGCCAGCGAGGCCGTGCACCTTGCGCATCGCGTGCTTGACGACCTCGGCTACATCGGCGTGCTGTGCGTGGAGTTCTTCGTGACGAAAGACGGGCGGGTGCTCGTCAACGAGATCGCGCCGCGGCCGCACAACTCCGGACATTTCACGATCGACGCGTGCGTGACATCGCAATTCGAACAGCAGGTGCGCGCGATCTGCGGCTTGTCGCTCGGCGACGCGGCCCAGATCAAACCGGCGGCAATGGTCAACCTGCTGGGCGATCTGTGGATCGACGGCGAGCCCGACTGGGCGGCGGCGCTGGCAGTGCCCGATGTGAAGCTCCACCTGTACGGCAAGGGCGAGGCGCGTGTCGGCAGGAAGATGGGCCACATCACCGCGCTCGCAGACACGGTGGACGAGGCCGCCGCGAAGGCGCTCGCCGCCCGCGGCGTGCTCTGCTGATGATCAGGTTTGGCTCGTTTCAGATCGATCCCCGGACCTGGCTCCTCACGGGCGACAGCCGGGAGGTTGATCTGTCTCCCAGGCTGGTCGAGATTCTTGCGTTCATCGTCTCGCGCAGCGGCGAGATCGTCACGAAGGAAGAGCTCCTCGAAAAATTCTGGCCCGAGGTCAACGTCAGCGAGAACACGCTGACGCGCGCGATTGCCGACATTCGCAAGGCGATCGGCGAGGACGCGGCGTCGCCCAGGTTTCTCCAGACCGTGTCACGCCGCGGCTACAAGTTCGGCGGCGAGCTGGCGTCGATTACGCCAACCACCGACCCGTTTCAGGACTGGGTCAAAGGGCGGCTCGCGCTCGATTCGCTCGATGCGCGCAAGCTGAACGAAGCCGTCCTGGCGTTCGAGCGGGCGACGAATGAACTCCCGAAGTATGCGCCGGCGCATGCGGGACTGGCCAACGCATACATGTTGCAGTACGAGCGCACCCGGTTCGGCAGTGCGCCGGATCGCGACTTGCTGGCCCGCGCCACGCGGGCCGCGCACCAGGCAACGACGATCGACCCCACTCTGGGGGAAGCGTGGGCGGTGCTCGGGTACCTGCTGAGCGCAGCGGGAAGGATCGACGAAGGCCAGGCGGCGGCCAGACGCGCCACGGCGCTCGAGCCGGAGAACTGGCGCCATCATTATCGGCTCGCCTACGGCAGCTGGGGCGAGGAGCGGCTGCGCGCGGTCGATCGCACGCTCGGGTTGATGCCCGGTTTTGCCCCGGCGCGGATGTTGGCGTGCATGGTGTTCGTGGCGCGCGGCACGATGGATCGCGCCAAGCGTGAAGCGTCGATCGGCGTCGACGCGCAGCGGAAGAACCAGGCCGATCAGACGCCGCTGCCCGCCGTCGGGTTCCATTGGCTGAATGGAATGATCCTCGCCGCCGAGGGCGATCATGACGGTGCGCTCGCCTCCTTTACCGAAGAGATCGCCGCCGGGGACTCCGGGCACGTCTATGCGCGCGAGTTTGTCGTGAACGCGCGCGTCGCGACCGGATTCGCGCTGTTCGATCGACGCGATCTCGACGGGGCATCCGCGGCCTTCGCCGCCGCGCTCGCCGATGCGCCCGGCCATCCAAAGGCCAGCGTGGGCATGTATGCGATCGCGGCCACATCGAATAATCGAGACGCGATCGATCGGTGTCGGCACGCGACCGGTGCGGCGATCGACGAATTGAAACGAAGCGAGCGGCATGCCGAGGCCGCGCTCGTCGCCGCCGGCGCGCAGATCGTGGAGGGACGCGCGGCGGATGCCGCGGCGGCACTCGATCGCCTGCTTGCCTCCGCGCCCGCGGGCCCCGCCGGCTGGATCGTGCCGATCGATCCGATGCTGGCCGCGTTGCGCGAAAACCCCGCAAAATACGCGCTTTTCGCGCGCCTTGCGGCGCGCGCAGCGTAACTCACGTTCTTCTCAGCGTTCGCTCAGGACTCGCCTGCCGCCGCCGCCGCACTATGCGCGTGGAGGCTGGTCATGGTGAACGAATGTTTCAAGCCGCTACTCGTGATGGTCGTCGCCACTCTCGTCGTCGGATCGTCGGAGGCGTCTGCCCAGACGGCGGGGCCGTCGCAGCAACCCGCTGAAACGATCCGCCTGTCTGGTCCGCGCGCCGGGGTGACGTTCCTGAGCCCCGGTGTTCGAGACAAGATCTCGGACGAATTCATGGAAGAAGTCGGACCGGTGATCAGCCAGTTCGGCTGGCAGTTCGAGAAACGGTTCATGAGCAGCGAGACTGGCGCCACTGCCGTGACGGAGTGGGTGGTGCTCTTTGGCGGGGCCGATCAGGGTCTGTTCGTGCCGAGCCTCACCTGGCTTCTCGGATTGAGGACGACGAGCGGCATTGAATTCGCGGCCGGTCCGAATCTCTCGCCCGCAGGAATGGCCGTCGCCCTTGCGGCGGGAGTGACCTTGCACGCCGGGAATCTCAACGTGCCGCTCAATGTCGCCGTCGTTCCATCGGCGTCCGGCGCCCGCGTCAGCTTTCTGATGGGCTTCAACTCGAAGCGGCGCTAGCCATGTCGAAGGCAGCGCGGCTTGCGGTCGTCGCCGTGGCGGCGTTTACGACGATGTGGGTGGTCAGTTGTCTGACGTCGCCGCCATCAGCCGCGCGTCGATCTGAAGTGCCGGGTTCGTTCGCCAGCGGCCGCGAGTGAAATCCGGAAAATCGATCGCGCGGCTGCGACGCGCCGTCGACTGAACGCTGAGGTCGACGACCGCGCTCAGCGCCGCCGCGTCGTAGACATTCATGTCGGTCGGGCGTCCTTCGCGGAGGCACTGGATCAGTCGATAGTCCTCGATGTAATCCATGCCGCCGTGTCCCGCGCCCGCCGACTGCGCCTCGATGGCGCGCCACAGCGGGTGATCGAACTCCTTCAGGATCGCCGCGTATTCGAGCCACGCGTGCGGCTTGCCGCGTCCCTCGATGTAGAGGCGATTGGGATAGCCCTGGAAGATCCCCTTGGTGCCGTGCACCGTGTGAATGCGGCTGTACGGTCGCGGCAGGTTGGTGCAGTGCTGCACGACAATCGTGCGGCCAAGCGCGGTCTTGATGAGGCTCGTGTTGACGTCGCCCAGCGTGAAGCGTTCGCGACGCTCCGGCGCATCCTCGGGGAAGTGCTCGCGCGCCCAATCGGACAGACCGCGAGATGGCCCGCTCATCGACACCATGTAGTCGAAGCGATCACCGCGATTGATGCCCAGGCAGTTGGCAATCGGTCCAAGGCCGTGCGTCGGGTAAGGATTGCCGTCGAGTTTGCGCGACCAGGCGCGTCGCCAGAGCCCCTCGTCCTTTTTCTCGAACTTGATCTCGCGCAGGTCATGAAGGTAACCGCCCTCGGCATGTAACACATCGCCAAGCAGCCCCTGCTGGATGATGTTCAGCACCAGCATTTCGGGCCGGTCGTAATTACAGTTCTCCATCATCACGGCGTGGCGCTTGAACTTCTCGGAGGCTTCGACGAGCGCCCAGCAATCATCGATGGTCATCGCCGCTGGAACTTCGGTGGCTGCGTGCCTGCCGGCTTTCATCGCGGCGAGCATGACCGGCACGTGCCATTCCCACGGCGTTGCCGTGAACACGAGATCGAGATCTTCCGTTTCGCACAAGCGCTCGAAATCCCGCGGACCGCGCGAGTACGCCGTCGGCGCCGGATGACCAGCGGCCGCGATTGCCTTTTGCGCCCACGACGTCCGCTCTTCGCGGATGTCGCAGACGGCGGTAATTCGACAGCCTGGAATCTTCAGGAAATTCTCGACGTGACTGCCGCCCTGGAGGCCCACGCCGACGACGCCGATCCTGACGCGTTCGATTGGCTGCAGATCGGGTGCATCGGGTGCATCAGGTGCATCGGGTGCGCGCAGGTTCAGCGAGGCGGCTGCGGCGCCGCTCAATTTCAGGAAGTCGCGGCGATTGATGTCGTTCATTGGCGTGGATTGAGAACGAGGGTGTTGACGGCGACCCCTGGAAGAAACGGCGTCGGCTCGCCTAGGAGCCAGGCTCGGTACTGATCACCGTAGTGCGGTGAAAGCGGATGGCCGCTCTGTCCGGTCGGCATGTGAAGGATGCCTTCGTTTTCGTGACCTGGCGAGACGGCCATTCGCTCGGACGGGCCGGTGCGCGGCGTGCTGGCGCGCGGAGTGTAGACATCGCCCGGCAGTGGATCGCCGGGCATGTTCAGATAACGGCCGAAGTACGGGATCGCGCTGGCGAGCGGATGCCGGATCTCGGCGCTATTGGCTTCACCCCACGTGCGATCGGCAAGGGTTTTTCCGCCTTCGGTGAGCTGTGCGATCACGGCGTCAACCGTGTCGACGATCGCCTCGTCCCACGTCTTGAATTTCGGATCGAGCAGATGCATCGGCCGTTCGGCGATGATCTGCCAGACCGGTCCCTCGCCACGCAGGAGCCGCGTGTAGTCGAACGTGGGATCGACGTCGAGCGCGGGCGCCGTGAGCCATGTCATCACGCGCCTGACAAACAGCAAGCGAAATTCCTTGACGAGGCGATAGCCGACTGAGCCCGGCGATGCACGGCCGGTCCATTTCGTGCCGACGAGGTCGCGGAACTCCCCGCGCTTGCCGGACGACGAGGCGAGCTCGTCGAGCAGCAACTTGCGCCATCGCTCGAGGAAGAGCGCGCGATCTTCGAGCTGGATGGCGAGCATGTCCTGCGGCGTCGCCTTGTTGATACTCATCAGGCGATCGCGAATGATTCGCGCGCGGATGCCATCGGCATAGCCGCCCTCGCCGATCACGGAGAGCATCGCGCCATCGACGACCGGCGCGTTGGCGGTCCAAATGCGCCCGCCGCCTGGATTGAGAATGCGGGGGAACTCCGTGGCCGCCAGGTATCCGTCCCACCGATTCTTGCCGTCAGCCCACGATTCCGGGGTCATGCCGTCGTGCCCAACCCGCTTCGGCATCGTTCCGCCGATCGTCCATCCGATCTGGCCCTTCGTATCAGCCATCGTGACGTTCTGGTTGGGGATGCCGAGGCCCGCGACGGCGGCCAGCAGGTCGTCGACCGTCCGCGCGCGCTCCGGTTTGGTGATGTCCGATGCCAGCGCGTTCGCATCATGCGCGACCCAGCGCTGCGCGTACTCACGCCCGCGCGCGTCCTTCCACACGATCGGTCCCCAGATCGTCCAGCGGATCGGCACCATCTTCGAAGGGCCCCCCTTGGCCGCGATGGTTTCTTCGAACACATCGAACGGTTTGGGCCCGTCTGGTGTCAGGTATTTTTTCGAATCGCGCGGATCGGGCTCGATGCGAACGAGATCGCTCCAGTCGCCGCCGCTATTGGTGAATCCCCAGGCGACGTGACCGTTGCTGCCGACGACGAGACCGGGGAGCCCGGGAAGCGTGACCCCGGTGATGCGCTGTGTGGTCGCGGGCTCGGCGTGATCGGGGAACACCATCGAGGCGCGATACCAGATGATGGGCACGCCGATCGACAGGTGCATGTCGTTGGCGACGATCGCGCCCGTCGCGCCGTGCGCACCATCGACTGCCCAGTTGTTGCTGCCGAGGATGGCGGCTTCGTCTTCTGGAACAATCCGGCTAAAGCCGGATGCTCCACCGACACCCACACCGCCACAGACGCTGACGGTGTGGCATCCGCCTTTAGGCGGATTGTTCCGACTATGTGTCTCGATCGCGGAGTGACGAAGATCGAACACGTCGGCGCCTGGAATTGGCGGACGGTGGATCGGATTTCCAACTACCGGTGTCTCCCACTCGGATCCGGCGGTTGAGAGGAATCGAAACATCGGCTCCGGCAGCGTGTCGCGCAGCGCGCCGTGCGATTGTTCGAACAGGGCCTGTCGCCCTTGCAGCGTATTGAACATTGCTAGGACGGTGAGGATCGAATCCTCCGCTCGCCATGGCTCCGGCGTCGCGCGCAGGACGAGGTATTCGAAGGGCGGCGCGCTGAGCGCGTTCAGTCCGGCATTCACGCCGTCGGCATAGGCGTCGAGGATCGTTCGGTAGGTCTTGTCTGTGCCTTCGAGCGCGCGGTGCGCGACGTCGCGGAAGCGATGCACGCGCATCTCCTGATCGACGTCCATCGCGCGAGGGCCAACCAGGCCGGACAACTCACCCGCGGGCTGGCGCCGCTGCAGATCCATCTGGAAGAAGCGATCCTGCGCGTGCAGGAATCCGAGCGCGCGGGCGACGTCTTCGCGCGTCGTCCCCGTGATGGTCGGGACGCCGAGAGCGTCACGATCGACGCGGACGCTCGCGGCCAGGCTCGCGATCGTTGCGGTCCCGTCGAGCTGCGCGAGGCTGGCGCGGACCTGCGATCGGGCATAGATGCCGCCGCCGATGGTCAGCACCACCATAGCGATCACCAGGATCAGGACGCTGCGGGGTACCAGCCTGGGCATTGGCGGAATTCTGACACACACAGCCAATCCGCCTAAAGGCGTGTGAGGGTCCGGCGTTAGCCGGATTGTTCATGAAAAAATTTGATCGCAATCCGCGGATCGTGCCGCCGCCGGGCACTGGCGTACCGTAGGCCCATGAGGCAACATCAACTGGAAGAAATGACCGGCCTTGATCTTCGCTGGAAAGCGCTGGCGTCGCGGGATGGCGCCGCCGACGGCACGTTCGTGTACGGCGTGACGTCGACGGGCGTCTACTGCCGGCCCAGCTGCCCGAGCCGGCGGCCGCGGGCGGATCGTGTTCGCTTCTTCGACACGACGATCGAGGCGCGCCACGCGGGCTTCCGCGCCTGCAAGCGTTGCCGGCCCGACACAGTGGGCCTCGCGCAGCCCGGCATCGAGGCCGTCCGCCGCGCCTCCGCGTACCTCTCCACGCATGCCGACGAGACCGTGACGCTCGGGCATCTCGCGCGCGTGGCGTCGATGAGCCCGCATCACCTGCAACGCCGCTTCAAGGCGATCGTCGGGTTGTCGCCGAGGGAGTTTCAGTCAGCGGTGCGCGCCGGCAGACTGCGCACGAGCCTGCGCGATGGCCGCGATGTCACCACCGCAATCTACGAGGCTGGATACGGATCGCCGAGCCGCGTTTACGAAGCCGCGCCGACCGGGAAGGGCATGTCGCTCTCGAACTATCGCCGCGGCGGCGCCGGCATGCGAATCGGCTATTCGACGATG
>Ga0310900_10000683_pt1 | contig 12139 bp, 8 predicted proteins | sample C24D1metaG_FD_203879 | JGI IMG/M metagenome (GOLD analysis project Ga0310900, IMG submission 203879) | Lab incubated soil microbial communities from West Virginia University Organic Research Farm, Morgantown, WV, United States - C24D1 | ecosystem: Environmental > Terrestrial > Soil >...
CTCTCGCGGTCTCGAGACCACCGCGTCCCTGCAGGTGCTGCCGCGCTGGCAGCTGCACGCGTCGCACGCGTATCATTGGAAGGAACTGACGTTCGATCCGGGCAGCACCGACCCCACCAAGGGCGCTGCCGAAGCGAACGACCCAAGCAACATCTTCAAGGTGCGCTCCTACGTCACCGCCACGAACCGCATCGAAATGGACGCGTTCTACCGCTATGTCGGGGAGTTGCCGCAGCCGGCCGTCGACGCGTACCACGAGCTCGACGCGCGATTCGGATATCGCGTGCTGCCCGGATGGGACTTGTCGCTGATTGGCACCAACCTGCTCCACGACCGGCACCTGGAATTCCGCGCCGGCACGGCGCCGGAAACCTACGAACGCGCCGTGGCGCTGAGATCGGTATGGCGCTTCTGATACCGTCGCGCCTTCGCATCCTGATCGCGGCCGTGGCCTGCCTGCACGGGCTGACCGCCTTCGCGCAGCCAGCCGCGCCGATCGAAGCGAACGTCAAGGCCGTGTTCCTCTTCAACTTCAGCAAGTACGTGACGTGGCCGGCTGCCGGTATCGGCGAGCGCTCGCCTTCCGACGTTCGCATCTGCGTTACGGCGAACGACGGATTTTTTTCGTTGCTGAAGGCGGCGGTTGAAGGAGAAGCCGTCGACGGCAAGCCGCTCGTCCCGGTCGCGCTCGACGGGCTGGACGACGCCAAGACCTGCCAGATCTTGTACATCGGCGATTCGCAGACTCCCGATGCGAAAGCATGGCTCTCGGTGGTGCGCGGCGTGCAGGTGCTGACCGTCGCCGACGGTGAGCTCAGCGACGAGACGGTGATCGCGTTCGTACGCGACGACAACCGCATTCGCTTCGACATCAATCGCGCGGCGGCCGACCGGCGCAACTTGAACGTGAGTGCCAAGCTGCTGCGGCTCGCGCGCAAGGTGAGGGACCGCTGATGTTCAAGCGGCTCTCCATCCGTCAGAAGCTCACGGCGATGCTCATGCTGACGAGCGGCACGGTCCTCGGACTCGCGGCCATCGCCTTCGTCACCTGGGACTTCTACCGCTTTCGCGCCGACATGCAGTCGGACCTGGAGACGCAGGCGGCGCTGGTGCTCGACAACACCGCGGCGGCGGTGGACTTTCACGACCCGGATGCCGCCGGCGAAACACTCGAGATGCTGGAGATCCATCCCCATACGCAGATCGCGTGCCTGTATTTGTCGAACAGCGAACTGTTCGCCTTTCGCGTGTTCCGCGATCGCACCGACACCTGCCCGGCCGGCCAGGCGCCAGGGCTTCGGGTGACCAGCACGCGTATGTTCGTCACTTCGCAACTGTCAAAAGGCCGCGACACCGGCACGATGCTGTTGATCGGCGTCGATCTCAATGGGCATCAGGCGCGGATCCGCACGCAGGCGACCGCGGTCGCGGCGATCCTCGTCGCCGGGCTGCTCATCTCGTTTCTGCTATCCACCGTGCTCCAGGGCATGGTGGCCCGGCCGATTGGCTTGCTGGCCGACACGGCGCGCCAGATCGCCGACCGCGGCGACTACTCGATCCGCGCCGCGAGCCGCACCGGCGACGAAATCGGCGTCCTGGTGCAGGCGTTCAATCGCATGCTCGATGAAATCCAGCAGTCGCAGCGCGAGCGCGCCGGGTTGCTCGACCGCGAGCAACAGGCCAATCGCCTGAAGGACGAATTCCTCGCGACGCTGTCGCACGAGCTTCGGACGCCGCTCAATGCCATTGTGGGCTGGGTTCACTTATTGCGCCGCGGCCAGCTGCCGGCAGAAGAAGTGAGCCACGCGCTCGAGCGCATCGACCGCAATGCGCACGCGCAGGCACGTCTCGTCCAGGATCTCCTGGACGTATCGCGCATCACGAGCGGCAAGCTGTTGCTCGACATCCGCGAGATGGATTTGGCGACCGTGGCCCTGAACGCGATCGATGCCTGCCGTCCCGCCGCCGAAGCGCGGCAGGTGGCGCTCGTGACCGAGTTTGGCGGCACCTTCCCGACGATGGGCGATCCGGATCGGCTCCAGCAGGTGTTGTGGAACCTGATCACCAACGCGGTGCGCTTCACCCCGGCGACCGGCAGCGTGATCGTGTCAATCGCGCGCGTGGAGGAAGTCGACACCATCGAGGTGCGCGACACCGGCGCCGGCATCGAGCCGCAATTCATTCCGCACATGTTCGAGCCGTTCCGCCAGGCCGACGCCGCCAGCACACGCTCCCACGGCGGCCTCGGGCTGGGCCTGACGATCGTCCGCCGGCTCACGGAGATGCATGGCGGCACCGTGTCGGTGGCGAGCGATGGCGCGGGCAAGGGCGCAACGCTCACGGTGAGCCTGCCGGTGCGCCGCCTCGCGCCGGTGGCAGCCGGGCCTTTGGCCCAGCGCCAGCGCGTCGCGTCCCTGAACCAAGCCACCGTGCTTGTCGTTGACGACGACCATGACACGTTGATGCTGCTCGAATCGACGCTGAAGCTGGCGGGCGCACGGCCCATCGGGGCGGAATCCGTCGCCGAGGCGCTGCGCCGCTCGGATGGCATCACGATCGACGCGATGATCAGCGACATCGCGATGCCCGGGCAGGATGGCTACACCCTGATCACGTTGTTGAAGGATCGCCTGGGCGACGGGATGCCGGCCGCCACGGTGGCACTCACCGCGTATGCGAGTCCTGCCGATCGCGATCGCGCGCTCGCCGCCGGTTTCCGCGAGCACCTCGCCAAGCCCATCAACCCCGACCTGCTGCTGCAGACGCTCGAGGACCTGCTCGCCGAAGGCGCCGCGAGGGCAACCTGATTGCTACCGCTCAGGTTGCGTCAAAACCAGCTGGAGCCGATAATTCCGCATTCCTTTCACAACCGCACCCTGAGCGGCGGCGATGGCTGAGCGATTCAGCGGAGGTGTGTCAGTTTGATTGCGACCGGGTTTTCAGAAGCCATCGCTGAGCGTCTCGCCGCGGAGCACGCGCTGCTGGCGGCCAGGTGGTTCTCACGTCTCAACGATCTGCTGCCCGTCGAGGCCAACGAAGTTTTCCCGAGCGAAAGTCTGCTCGATCACATTCCGTCGCTGATCGTCGACATCAGCGCGTACCTGAAGGCGCCCGAAGCGGAAGCGATCGCCGCCAACACGCAGGTGGTGAACAAGGCGCGCGAGCTCGGCAAGCTGCGCCACGAGCAGCGCGCATCACTCCACCAGGTGATGCGCGAATATCAGCTGCTCGGCAGCATCCTGATGCGCTTCGTGGAAGACGAATCGATCAAGCTGACGATCACGCCTGCGCCGTCGGAATGCATCGCAGTGGCATCGCGGCTGCATCACGCTGTCGCGGTACTCCTGCAGGAGACCGTCGAGACCTTCGTCGGCTTGTATACGTTGACGATAACCGAGCAGTCCGAACGCCTCCGCCAGTTCACGCGCATGGCGACACACGAATGGCGGCAGCCGCTCGCGCCGATTGCCACCGCGGTGTCGCTGCTGCGGCTGGAGGGGCTCGATGACGTGCAGCGCGCCTACACGGTCGATCTGATCTCGCGCAACGTGTCGCACCTCGTCGACATGACCTACAAGCTCGAGCGGGTGGCAAGACTCGATGACGATGCCGACACTCCGAGCCTGCAGGCCGTCTCGATCGGCTCCGTGGCCGCCGAGGCGGCGCGGCAGCTCAGGGAGATGGCCGACGCCCGCGGCGTGGAGCTTCGCATTGCCGACCACATGCCCTCGCTGGTCGTCGATGTCGGGCGCCTGGAGCTGGCGCTTGTCAACCTGCTGTCGAACGCCATCAAGTATTGCGATCCGGCGAAGGAGACGCGCTACATCGAAATCACCGCCGATAACGAAGCCGGCGGCACCTGCGACATCGTCGTCAGGGACAACGGCCTCGGCATCCCCGCGCAGCGCCTCGCCGACATCTTCCGCCGATTCACGCGCGTGCATGCCGATCGCGAAGGCATCGACAACATCACCGGCGTCGGCCTGGGCCTGGCCATCGTCGACGATTGCGTGCGGGCGATGAATGGCGTGATCAGGGTCGAATCGCAGGAGGGCATCGGCACCGCGTTCGTGTTGAGGCTGCCGTGCGAGCCGGGAGTCGAGACGCCTCAGGCCGACTAGTCGCGGTTGGCTTTCCAGTCGGCGTCGAACACCCGCGCGATCTCGTTGACCGTGCGGCGATCTTTCGTGATCAGCCCCACTTCGCGCCGTTCGTCCAGCTCCAGCTTGCGCATGCTCTGGCTCCCGACAAACGCCGCCTCGCGATCGCGCACGATGCAGCGCACGTGCAGCTTCATGGTCTTGAACGCGCGCACACTCCAGGCGAGCTCGCCCGCCCACTTCTTCTCGACCGAACCGAGGACCTTGATCTTGACGCCGGCCTCGGCCTTCTGTTTCAGCAACGCGATGATTTTGTCGTCGGTCAGGCCGCCGTCGTAGATCAGCAGCTCGCGCCTGGCCCGACGGATGAACGCCGCCAGACGCTCACGCGCGTTTTCGGGGCTGACGACGACGCGGGTGGAGGTGATCTTGGTATTGACGCGATTGTGATCGGCCTCGATCACATTCAGCACGTCCCGCACGATCTTCGGGTTCCTCGTCATGAGGCCGAAACTGCGGCTCTTTTCGATATCCTGCCGCGTGTAATTGAAGCCGAGCACGAACGCCTTTTCTCGATCGGTGACGAGCAGCTTGCCGTGGTAGCGGACCATGTCGTCGGCGGTCCGCGACAATGTGGCGCCGGCCTTGAGCAGCCGGCTCTCGAGCTTGCGCAGCTTGGTCTCGCCGCCGCGGTTGGTGTGCGCGATCAGCGCCCGCACCACCACGCCGCGCTGCACCGCATCGGTCAGCGCCTCTTCGATCTCCCTGATGTCGAAGCGGAAGATGACGATGTCGGCGCACTTCTTGGCGCGCTTGATCGCCTTGATCAGCGGAGCAACGCCTTCGTCGGGCTGGGTAATCAGCTGCATCCAAGTCACTCCGGATCGATAGAGGTCGGTGGTCTAGCTGTAGGCCGCGCCAACCATGATCCGGCGGATGCGCACCCACGGTGAACCGTGAGAGGGATGATTGATCTGGACCGGCTGGCCCTTCGCGTCGCCCGTCGTGCCGAACATCTCCCAATGCTCCTTGCCTGACGTCGCGTCGAGGTTCTGCCAGAAGTCGGTGGTGATCGCGTTGTAGGTCACGTCGCTCAGCATCCGCGTTTTCTTGCCGTTCTTGATCTCCCAGAACGCGTCGCCGCCGAACTGGCCGTTGAAGCGCTGCTGATCGATCGAGTAGCTGCCGCGGCCGTCGATCAGGATGCCGTCCTTTGTGTCGGCGATGATCTGGTCGGGCGTCGGCGATCCCGGCGGCCCCGGCTCGACGTGGACGTTCGGCATGCGCAGGAACGGATAGTTGCGCCACGAGGTGGCAAACGTGCAGCCGCGCGAGAAGTCCTGGCCGATGTAGTGCGCGGTCTCGCGGTTGGTTTGCAGATCGATCAGGCGGCCTTCCTTGATGATTGGCCACGACTGCGACTTGACGCCGTCATCGTCGTAGCCGACGGTGCACATGCCACCAGGCAAGGTCCGATCGCACGTCACGTTGAACAGCTTCGAGCCCATCATGCGCTTGCCGATGTCGTCCTTGGAGACGAAGCTGGTGCCGGCGTAATTGGCTTCGTAGCCAACCACCCGATCGAGCTCGGTCGGATGCGCGACGATCTCATGGATCGTCAGCATGGCATGGGCCGGCGTCATCACCAGGTCCTTCAGCCCGACGCCCGCGGGAGGCGCCGTGCAGTGTTCGACGGCTTCGGCGCAGATGCGCTCGACGTTCTCGAGCATCTTCGCTTCGAGCACGACTTCATAGCCGGCGGTCTTCGGCGCCACCGAGAAGGTTCGCGACTTGGCCTTGCCGTCCTTGAGCGCGGTCACGGTGAACCCAGGCGCGGTGCGCCAGATTTCCTGTTCGATGTACGAGCCTTCCGACGTGGCGAGGTATTTCCATTCGTAGTCGAATGCCATGTTCGACTGGACGCGGATGATGTTCGGCACCTTCAGCGCCGCCTCGTTGATCTTCATCAGGAAGCTGATCTTGTCGTCGAGCGACACGTCGTCCGGCTTTTGCTTGATTTGCACGGCCCAGTAGTCCTGGTAGGCAGGTGTCGGGGCAAGCTTCACTTCGAAGCGCTTGCTGATGGCGCTTGCCTTCGCGACTTCGGCCGCCTGCGCCGTGATCTTCTTGATCTCCGCCTCGGTCACAAATGGGCTGCTCGCAAACCCCCACACGCCGCTGTGAATGACGCGCACGCCGAAACCGGCGCTCGTCTCCATGCCGCCCGCGCCGAACCCGAATGAATCGGTGACGATGCGATCGCGAACCGCGACGCTGTCGTTGACGTTTCTGGTGAAGCGGATGTCGGCATAGGTGCAGCCGAGGCGCTTGGCTTCCGACAAGGCGACGTCGGACAGGCCCTTGAAGCGCGAGTCCATGACGCGGGCCTTCGGCGACTGGGCGACAAGATCGCCAACTAGATCGCTGGCATACAACGCGACGCCGGTGGCGCCAAGAGTCTTGACAAATTCTCTGCGTTTCATCGTCATCTCCAGGCGGGTCTGAAGACCCGCCCCTACGTCTAGACCGCCGGCGAAATCGACGTCATGGTGAAGTCTTCGAGGCGCATCGCCGGCACGAGCGCCGTGCCGGGATTGTCGTAGGCCTCTCCCGTATGCATCGGGATGGATGGCCCGAGCGCCGTAATGTTGTTGAAACTGACCGCGGGTGATTCGTTCCAGCGGAAATTCTGGACCGGCGCGACGATCTCGCCGTTCTCGATCAGGAACAAGCCATCGCGCGTCATGCCGGTATTGAGCAGCGTCATGTTGTCGACGGGTCGGATGTACCAGAAGAACGAGATGAGCAGGCCGCGCTTTGTCGTCTTGATCATCTCCTCGACGCTGGTCGTGCCGCCTTCCATCACCAGGCTCATGCCGGGTGTGGTCGCGGTCGGTTCCTTCTTCTGCTTCTGCGCCCAGAAGCGATCGTAGAAGAGATTCTTGACGACACCCTTTTCGACCCACGTGGTGGGCTTGGCGGACAGGCCGTCCTGACCAATCGGGCTCTGACGCAGGATCGGGTTGCCGATCTCACTACGCAGCGTGAAGTTGTCGCCGAAGACCTTTTCGCCAAGCCGCGTCTCGCCGCGCTGCTTGCCGCTCATGAAACTGCGGCCCTCTTCGGCGCCGCGGGCGTTGAGGGCGCCCAGCATCAGCGACAGATAGCGGGCCGCCGGCCGTGGTTCGAGGATCACCGTGTAGTTGCCGGGCTCAATCGCCTTCGGCTTGCGCGACTTCAGCGCCTTGTCGGCCGCGACGTTGGTCAGCATCTCGGCGTTGATGTTCTTGATGTCCTTCACGCCGGTCGTGCCCGCCCATCCCGAGCCGGTCTGATCGGGTGTGCGGCACGTGAGGATGAAACTGGCATCTGCGTAATGGAAGTAGTTGAAGAGCCCTTCGCTGTTGGCGCTGGCGTCGACCCAGTCGAACTTCGGAATGTAACCGGCGCCGAGGACGCCGCGCTTCTCGCAGATGTCGGTACTGACCTTGACCATCCGCGCGCGCTCGCCGGGACCGAAGTTCACTGCTGACGGCTGTGCCGCGTCGATCTCGATGTAATTCTGGGGCGGCTTGACGAGCGGCATCAGCTCCGGATTCTCCGGCTTGCGCCGTGCCAGCGCCTGCACCGCATCGATGGTGCGCTTCAGCGAATCGTCGTCAGTCTGGTGCGTCGTGGCGTTCGCGGTCTTCTGGCCGTAGCGCACCGTAATCGTCACTTCCTGATCGTGCTCGATGAGGTTGGCGGTGATGCTCGAGTTCGCAAAGCGCGTCGCGGATCGCTCGCCGCCTGAAAAGCGCACTTCCACCGCGTCGGCCTTGCACATGTTCAAGACCTTGTCGGTGATCTGTTTGATTTCGTCTTTCGAATAAGCCATGAGTTTCCCTATCTTAATCCGTTGCGGCGACGCAGCCACCACTCCACGGATAGACAGCCCGCGAATGGAAGCAACCACCATGGCGATCGCATCGGGTGAACGGAGACAACGCGAGACATCGCAGCGGCCCCCGTAATCGACCGGGCCACTATCTGTTCTTCTCCAGCCTTCGCGATGACGCCCCCTGACGCGCGCGCCTGACGCTCGAGCTTGGCGAGCGTCAATGCTGTTCCACGCGCCGGTCGATCGACGATCGCGATCGATCCGATCACACGCTGCTCGTCGATCGTCGCCTCGACCGTGCATTCGCCGTGTAGGCCCGCCGGCACCTCTCCGACGAACTCTCCACCAGTCCCCGCGGGCCACAAGCGAATCGTGTGTGACTCACCTTCGCAATTCGCCAGCGCTGAGGCTTCGACGATCGCGCGGGGCTCGAGCCTTCGATCGCGGACCGAGAATCTGGCGCGCGTTCCGCGCGGCGCAATCCCCTGCTCGAACGTCAACTGCAATCGCTCGCCGAGTGCCGCGCCTCGGGCAATCAGCGATGTCCAGAATCGAGCGAACGCGCCCGAATCCAGATGACGATATCGCCACGCATCCATCGCCCCGGAGACGATGATCCGGCCGTTGCCCGTTGGCAGGCTCAGGATCGCGGGCGACGATCCCGACTTCGCGATTACCGTTGCCGTGACGGGGACGTCGCTCCAGCGCAGGATTTCGGTGGCGTGCAATGCGCCAACGCTCTCAACGTTGGCGGTGAGGTGTTCGACGCCGTTGCCGGGAAACAGGTGCGCCGATGCTCCTCCCACGGGCCGCTCCGGCAGTAACACCAGCGTTCCGCCCCTCACGCGGACGTATCGCTCGAGCAGTCCGGCTTCCTCGGCGGTCAATAGGTCGGGACCTCCGACGACCACGGCCGCAACCGAGTCGAGCACAGCCGCTTCGAGGCGTCCGTTCGGCGTGCCCGCGGACACCGCCGGCGCGATTCGGCTGCGATATCCCACAGCGAACCGCGCATCGTCTTCAAGCGCCCTTCGGACGAACGTGCTGTTCCAGGACGGACGCGCATCGAAGACCAGAATTGGCAAGCGAGTGGCGGCGATTGTCACGCCCGCGTCGATGACATTGTCGATTGCCGTGTTCTCGCCATCGAGAGGAACCGCCTCGATCCGCAACGCGCGCGCGCCGAGATCGAGCGGCCACCACGGAATCTCCAGCGTCGCGGTCGACTCCGCTGTCCATCGGTGCGTCGCCGAACCGACCACGGCCCCGTGGTCGGAGATCCGCACTTCGGTGCGCTTTCCTTCAACGCCGCGGCCCGACAGCAGGACACGTGCGGCGCCGGCGGCCGATCGATGGCCGCCGGACAGCACGACAGACTGGACATTGACATTCGGTGCGGCATTCGGATCCGTGATGAGCACGGAGATTGGGCGCGCCGCCTCCCATTCCGAGTCGACCGAGCCATCGGCGATGGCGACGCAGTCTTCGTCAACGGAGCATGGAAGCCGAATGCCATCTGGAACGCGCGTTGTCAGGTTGCGTCCGCGCAACTGTTCTTTCAGCGCGGAGTCGATCGCGGCCGACGCATGTGCCGTGAGATTGATAACAACTACGGGGCGCTCGTATGGGGGATTACTCGAGAACACCGGATCGATCAACGCCGCTAGCGCCATCGCGATCGCCGATGTGCGCAACAGGAGGCCGATTACGGACGCACTCACGGTCGGGGCCTCCGCCCCAATTCGTCGGCCAGCAGGCCGCCAAGCGCCGCGTTTCCCAGATCAACGGCGTTCGCTGCGGGGACGTTCTCGAGCACATGCTCCGTCAGCGCCTGCATCGCAGTTTGGGCGGCGAGGCGCCGTGCCTCGTTGCTGGACGCAGACGCCACCGCCACGGCGGCGCGCTGCAGGCCGGCGGAATTCGGGTCGACGGCAGTGAGTCGGGCGGCCAGCGCCGCATCCACCCCGGCGCCATCGACAGCCGCCACGGCCAGCTCCCGCATCACGCGCCTGGCAGCCTCGACGGCATCACCGACGGGAACCAGCCGTTCGTCGCGCGACCATGATCGGGCGTCGCGCCGCTCGCCGCTCAGGCGCCTCGACGGGTCGATTCGTGAGCGGTCGGGAAGCGTGCGCAGGAAGTAGCGCCGCCGATCGAGCGCCCGCTCGAGACTCGCTAAAGCCTGCCGCTCGAACACGAGCGCCTCGACGAGATCACCGTCGTTGAGCTGCGCTTCGGCGCGGGACATCGCGTTGATCGCGCGCAGCATTTCGGCGCGGCCGGTGTTCTGCAGGCGGCCTTCGACGAGCTCATCGGACCTGGCCGCTTCTTCGAGCTCGTCTTCGACTTCTCCGCCGCCCAGGAAAACAACTTCGGCACGCACCATCCGCTGCTCGACCGCAATGCCCTGCGACTCATTCAGGAATTCGGGGCCTGCCGCGCCGACGCCCTGGCGAAGGCGCGGACGGCTCTTCAAGAGCTGCTCGGTTTTGTAGATCACCATCTGCTGGCTGATGGCGTATTTCTTTTCTTCCGTCGGCAGCGAGAACCCGGCGTCCGCGATCTGCGCGGTCCGGCCGATCTCAATCAAGTACTGCTCGGACTGGACGGGCGAACCACCGGGATTGCTGTCGCGCGCAATCGCTCGATACACGACAATGTCGCCGTCGGAGAGATTCAACGACTCGAGCGCCAGGCTGGCCTGCGCATTCCAATGCTGGTCGCTGCGGCGATCGAGACGGAGCGGTATTTCACCTTCGGTGAACGCCAGGTTCTCGCCGCCTCCTGAAGCTTTCGTGTAGCGCAAGACCAGGGACGACAGACCCAGATCGTCGCGGCTCTCAATCGCGACGGCCACGTTGCCCTTCGGCTCCGCGAGCGCTGTGTCCTTACCCGGCGTGACCACGCGCAACACCGGAGGCGCGTCGGGGACAACGGTCACGAGCAGAAACTTTGGCGGTCCTCCGCCGACACGAAGCTCGACACCTTCGGACTTCGTTGCAACCCACGTCCGCACAATGGCTCCGGCGGCGTCGACTCGAATGGCGCTGCCGGCGATCACCGACACCTGGACGGGATCGCTGAACAGCTGTGGCGTCCGGTGCGTATACGCCGGCGGGGTGACGCGCACCGTCACTCCCGCAGCCGCACTCGCCGGCAACGAGCCGGCGGATATCCTATCGAGCTCGGCCCTGATCGACCGGCTGCCGATGCTCGCCAACGCCACGCACCCGGCGATAACCGCTGCGCCGACGGCCAATGGCTGCAGGAGCGGCACGACACGCGCAGGATCGACGGCGCCGACACGCTCTGACACCTGGCGATGCAGTTCATCGACGATTTCCGCGCGAACCGGGCGAGGCCTGTCCGCGAGTTCCGCCGCCGTGATCAGCAGGTTGTCGAGTGAGCCGGCCTGCCTCTCGACAAGTGCCGCGGCGCCGGCGTTCGACAACGAGATGCCGCGTGCGAGCATCACGAGGAAGGCGATCGCGGATCCGATCAGCGCGATCGACGTCGAGGCGAGAACACTAGTCGCCGCAAATGCGGCTCCCGCGCCGGCAATCGCGAGCGCGATCGAACGGACGCGCCACCTCCACCGGACGCGGCCGATCACGGCTGCGACCGAGCCTGCCACGCCGAAGCCTTGGGCGAAGGCCGGGTCAGGCAACGCGAGCCTCCACGTGGACATCCGATGCGGCTGTTGCGACCGACGCCGATCGCCGCAGCCACCATTCCAATGCGACGAGCGCGAGCGCCGCCGCCCAGAGCCAGCGCCGATCGCCTTCATCCGACAGCGGCGCATCAGGCGATGGCGCCCCTGGGGTTCGGCTCCACCGCGCCAACTGGTCGGCGCTCATCGCGACCGGATCTTTCAGGTCAGGAGGGGAGACACCTGCCAGCACCTCGCGTACCGCATCGGCTGCCGAGGCAGGGGGAGACGGCACGGGCATCCGAACCACTTGCGCACTGCGTGCCGGAGACGGTTGCGGCGCGCCGTCCCACATGATCACGACACGCCGCTCGAAGTCCTTCCATGGCACTCCGGCATCGAGCGCGGCACGAAGCGATGCCGCTGCGAGGTTCGCGTCCTGAGGCGCCGCGGCGATGGTCACCAGGTCGACCGGGACGGGCGCACTGCCGGTTTCAACGACGCGTGTCG
>Ga0310900_10000684_pt1 | contig 12131 bp, 7 predicted proteins | sample C24D1metaG_FD_203879 | JGI IMG/M metagenome (GOLD analysis project Ga0310900, IMG submission 203879) | Lab incubated soil microbial communities from West Virginia University Organic Research Farm, Morgantown, WV, United States - C24D1 | ecosystem: Environmental > Terrestrial > Soil >...
GTTGGCGGACAAGTCGGCCGCGTCCGGCGCCGATGGCGAGTCGCAATGCCATCTCCCGCGCGCGGGCCGGCGCGCGGCTGGTCAACAACCCGGCGACGTTCGCGCAGGCGACGAGCAACACGGCCAACGCGAGCGTGGAGAGCATCGCGACCAGCATCGCGTCCGGTGGATCTTGTGCCACTCGAGACTGGAGCTCGGTTCGGATCAGGAAACGCCGATTCTTGTTCGTGTCCGGGTAGGCGCGCGCGAGGTCGGCGGCCATGGCCGTCAGCTCGCTCTGCGCGCTGGCTTGCGACACGCCGGCCTTGAGTCGTCCCTTGAGCGTCAGGCTGCGGGCGTCGCGCGCCTCGAGCGATGCCGCTTGCGGATCGTTGATCACACGCGGCGACATCATGATGGGGACGAAGAAATCTGAGCGCACCAGGGGGTGCAACCCGGTGAATCCCGGCGGCGCGACGCCAATCACAGTGAACGGGTGACCGTTGATCCGGATGCTGCGGCCAAGGACCCCCTGGTCCGACCCGAATTCCTGCTCCCACATCGTCCGGCCCAGCACGACCACCGCGTCCCGCCCCGGGACTTGATCTTCTTCGGCTGTGAACGCGCGGCCGATGGTGGGCTCGACGCCCATTACCGCGAACAGGTTGCTGCTCGCCAGCACACCCGTTTTCAACCGTGGAGGCGCGTTGGGATCGGTCGTGAAACCGCTCGTGACGTATCTGAACGCCACCAGTCCGTCCAGCGTTCGGCTTCGATCGCGAATGTCCAGGTAATCGCGGTATGAAGAGACGAGGGTACTGATGCCGAACGCCTCGAGCGGGGAATCGGAGCCCACGGTGAAGACGTCACCCGGCCGGGCGACGGGTAACGGCCGTAACAGCAGGGCGTCCGCGAAACTGAAGATGGCGCAGTTGGCGCCGATGCCGATCGCGAGCGACAAGACGGCCACGGTCGTAAACACCGGGCTCGCCGCGAGCAGGCGGAAGCCGTATCGAACGTCGTGCCACGACCGCTCGACCCGGACCCATCCGCGGCTGGTCGTCGCTGATTCCATCATCACCTCATAGACGAAACGCGGCGGATGGTTGTTCTCGGTCGATCGTCTGACGCCGATGAACTAGAACAGCGGCTCCAGCGTGAGCGGGCCGGTGCTGTCGCCGAGCCGCTCGATCGGTGCGCCGACTTTGGCGAGCAGCGTCACGAGCAGATTCGACATCGGCGTTTCGGCCAGCTTGAGGTGCCGTCCGCCCTTGATCTGCCCTCCACCGCCGCCAGCGACCAGGACCGGCAGGTCATGGTGCGAGTGGAGATCACCGTCTCCCAGGCCGCTGCCGTAGAGAATCATGGCGTGATCGAGCAGCGAGCCGTCACCGTCTGGCGTGGCGTGCAGCTTCTCGAGGAACTCCCGCAGCAGCTCCACGTGATAGGTGTCGATCTTCGCCTTCTTGGCCACCAGCATCGGGTTGTGCTGGTGATGCGAGACGACGTGGTGGCCGTCGGGCACGCCGATGTCCGCGTAGGTCCGGTTCGTCTGTTCGCGGCCGACCAGCAGGGTGAACACGCGCGTGATGTCCGCCTGGAACGCAAGGGCCTGCAGCTCGAACATCAGCCGTGCGTGTTCGTGGAACGTGGCCGGGATGTCGGTCGGCCGCTCGGGCAGGTCGAACGACGACTCCCTGGGTTTGCGCTCGGCATTCTGAATGCGCGACTCGAGGGCCCGCACCGAATCCAGATACTCGGTGACGCGCGCGCGGTCTGACGGCCCGAGCCGCTGCTGCAGGCGGACGGCATCCTCGATCACCGAATCGAGAAGGCTGGCGGTCTTCCGATTCGCGGCGCGGCGCTCGGCGGCGGTGCCGCCGTCGCCGAACAGCCGCTCGAACACGACGCGCGGGTGCACTTCGGCCGGCAGCGGCGTCGTCGGCGTCCGCCACGAGACGGTATTCGAATAGAAGCAGTCGGCGCCGCTGTCGCAGGCGATTGAAGTCGGGCTCTCGAGCGCCAGCTCCAGCGAGGGCAGGCGCGTGTCCTTGCCGATGGTTGCCGCCGCGATCTGATCGGCGGTCGTGCTCAGGCTGATCTCCAGCCCCGTGCTGCGGGTCCAGGCATGCACACCGCTCAGCCAGGCGGCGGTGGCTCGATGGTGATCGGCGTTGCCGTCGCCGAACGACTCCGCCTGGCGATGCGCCAGGCCGCTCACCACGAGCACGCGGTCGCGGAGCGGCTGGAGCGGGCTGAGGATGGGTGAGAACTCGAAGGCCGCGCCTTCGGTGGCCGGCGTCCACAGGTTCTGCATGACGCCGTTCGGCGTATAGATGAAGCCGATGCGCGGTACTGCCCGCGCTTCCGTTTTCGCCAGCGCCGAGAGCGCCGGGACCATCGCATCGAGCAGCGGCAGCGCCAGCGTGGCGCCGATCCCGCGCAGGAACGTGCGCCGCGGAAGAGCCATCTTCGTAAGAAACATGGTGGTTGCCCGCTTCCTCAAGGCTGCCGCATCTGGAACGGCGTGCTCGAGACGATTCCGGCGATGACGGACGAGAAATGATAATCGGAGCCGGCCGCGGCGCGCACGATGCCTCGCACCGCGGGCGCATCGGCGTATCCGAGCTGGCGGCCGACCGCGTAGGTGAGCAGCTTTTCCGTCAGCGTGGTCACAAACAGCTCGGGTTGCGCGAGCAGCACCTGACGAAGGCCCTTGATTCCATCGAATTTCGTTCCCTCGGGGAGCGCACCCGAGGCATCAATCGACGACCCCGACTCGTCGCGCGTCCGCCACCGTCCGACCGCATCGAAATTTTCGAGCGCGAACCCGAGCGGATCCATCCGCGCGTGGCAGCTGGCGCAGACCGCGTTCGTTCGATGCTGTGCCATCCGATCTCTCATCGTCGGCACCTTGCCACCGTCGGTCGTTTCCTTGAGCGCCGGCACGTTGGGCGGCGGCGGAGGCGGGGGCGCCCCCAGGATGTTCTCGAGGATCCATTTGCCGCGCACCACGGGCGAGGTCCGGGTTGCATAAGACGTCAACGTCAGGACGCTGCCCTGACCGAGCAGACCGGCGCGCACGTGGTCGGGGCCGAGCGTCACGCGTCGGAAGTGGCTGCCGTATACGTTCGGGATGCCATAGTGCTGCGCCAACCGCTCGTTCAGGAACGTGTAGTCGGCCCTCAACAGATCGACGGCGCTGCGATCCTCCCGAAGAATGCTGCCGAAGAACAGCTCTGTCTCCCGCAGCAGCGCCTGCCGCAGGCCGTCGTCGAAGTCGGGGAACAGCCGGTCGTTCGGCCTTCTCGCCTGGAGATCGCGCAGGTACAGCCACTGCGCCGCGAAGTTGTTGACAAGCGCATCAGCGCGCTCGTCCTTCAGCATCCGTTGCACCTGCTGCTGCAGCACGCCTGGCGACCGGAGGCGGCCCTCCACCGCCACCGTCAGCAGTTCGTCGTCCGGGATGCTGCTCCACAGAAAGAACGAGAGGCGTGACGCTAGTTCCACGTCCGTCACGGCGTACGCGGCGCCGCGAGAGGCATCGGCACGGGGATATTCGGCGCGCAGCAGGAACTCGGGACTGACCAGCACCCGCTCGAGTGCGCGCTCGATTCCCGTGTCGAATCCGCCTTCGGCCCGACCTTCGCGGTAAAAGCGAAGTGGCTCGTCGACATCCGCGTTGGTGACCGCACGCCGATACGCGCGTCGTGTGAGCGTGAGCAGGATGCGGCGCGCGCATGTTTCTTCAGCCGACGCGCTGGTCGGGCGACAGACGAACAGCCGGCGACGGGTCGGCGTATCAGCGGCGCCAGAGGCCCCTTGAGGTCCTGGCCCGAGCGCAGTCGAGGGCCCGCTGATGGTCACGGCGGCGACGCTCGGCAGGCCGCCGCGGCTGCGGCGATACGGGCGCACCAGCGCTTCGTTCGCCGCCGAGGTCTTCTTGACGAACGTGACGGCCACCGTACGCGGCCCGGCGCGCACCGGGATGCGCAGCTGCGGCGCGGCGTCGCGGTCGTCCTCGTATTCGCTCTGGCGGCGCTGTTCGACGCCAATCGGGAAGAGCCCGACCCGTTCGCCATCGATGCTCACCTCGAGATCGTGCGGCTCGCGTGCGGCGCCCGCGAGCTCGACCTTGATCAGGTACTCGCCGTCAACCGGGAAGTGGCGGCGGATCAGCGCGCCGCCGCGCGTGCCTAACGGCAGCTCCGCGAACTGATCGTCCTGAGGCAGCTCGAGCGGCAGACGGTAGGTATCGACGATCTCCGGCAGCGTCCGATCCCCGATTGCCACGCGCGAGATCTTGCGCGCCGCGGTGACGTAGCCTTCCATCAGCGTCGGCGTGACGAAGAGCAGCTCCGCGACCGTGTCGAACCCGACCGTGTTGTCGGCCGGCAGCAGCAGGTCGATATCGAGCTCCTTCGGCAGATCCTCCAGCGCGAGCAGATCGCGAACCGCGTGGCGATACTCGGTACGGGTCAGCCGGCGCACGGCCGGCGCGCGTCCGGGATTTGGCGATGCCGCGGCCGCTTGATCCAACCTGCTCTCGAGCCACGACGCGAGCCGGTCCGACACCGCCGGTTCGGGACGCGGCGCACCTGCCGGCGGCATTGCACCGGTTCGCAGCTTGCGGACGACCTTTTCCCAGAGCTCGGCACCGGCGCCGACGTTACCGAGATCGATCGTGTCGAGCAGCAGCGGATTGGCAGCCGGAATTTTCGATCGCTGGTTGTGGCAGGTGACGCAGTAGCGGTCGATTACGGCCCGGTGCGCGGCCGCCGTCGATTCATTCGTCGAATCGCGCTGCGCCGCAGCCGTACCCGCGTGACCGGTGGCCGTCGCCACGATCGCCAGCCACGCGAGAAGGAAGCCGCCGGCCCGTATCATGGCCGTCCACCGCCGGCCGATGCCACCCGACCAGTCGGCGATCCGAGAAGCTCGCGGATAAACGCGGCTGTCGCCGGCTGCTCCTTTTCCGTCTGACCGATGTACATCCCTTCGGTCAGCATCAGTGGGGTCCACCCGAGGCGGTTCTTGGCCTGCAGGTCGCCGCCGTTGTCGACAAGGAACTGCACGACCGAGTTCACGCCGCGCACTGCCGCCCCATGCACCGCGGAGCTGCCTCCCCACCGCATATCGCCCGGGGCGCTCTCGTTGAACTCGTTGACGTTCAGCGGCAGGCGATGCAGCAGTTCGATGCCGTTCCCTTCGATGGGAACATTATTGAAGTGCGCAGTCGCGTTGACGTCCGGCCTCCCGGCCAGCTCCCACGCAAGTTTCACCGCCGCGAGCGTGTCGCTTTCCGGCACGCCGTTGTTTGGCCCGGGACTCTCGCCCTGCCAGAAGCCGATGCCGGCAGCCGCCATGAACGGCGTCACACCCTGCGCGGTCGGGATTGTCGGGTCGGCCCCGTGGGCAAAGAGGACACGCATCAATTCGACGTCACTGTGCTTTGCAGCGAGATAGAACGGGGTGGCGCCGACGAGCGTGATGTAGTTCCGGCCGACGTTGATGTTCGGCGGGTTGTTGACGACCATGCCGAGATCGAAGCCGCCTCGCTTCAGTTCCTTCCATGCCACGCGGACGTTCGGGTCGGCGCCCTGCGCCAGCAGTTTCCTGACGAGATCGAGGCTATCGACGTTGCCGTTCGGGATTCGGGGCGCGCCGCTCAGCGGCCAGCCCGGCCGCCGGAGCCAGGCGAGCGCGTGCAGCGCCGATCCTCGGGTGTCGGGAGCGTTTGGATCGGCGCCACGATCCAGCAGCAGCGCCGCCGCATCGAAATGTCCGTTGAGGATCGCGAGGACCATCGCCGACGTGCCGTCGGCCGTCTTGTCGGTCGCGCGGCTTCCGGCAGCGAGCAGCGTACGAATCGCGTCGACGTGACCGTCGCGGCTGGCAAACAGCAGCGGGGTGAAGCCGGCTTTCGATCGGATTGCCGGATCGGCGCCCGCGTCGATCAGCGCCTGAATCGCTGCGGCATGCCCTTCAGATGCCGCCCACATCAGCGCGGTCTGCCCGCGCCAGCTCTCAACGGCGTCCACCGCCGCTCCGTGCGTGACCAGGGTGCGCACTGCCGCCGCCACCCCTGTGCGCGCGGCGGTCATCAGCGGCGTTTCACCCGCCGGCAGCGCCAGGTTCGGATTCGCCCCCGCTTTCAGCAGCCGTTCGATGACGCCGACGCTGCCATTGGTGCAGGCCAGCGACAGCGGCGTGACACCGTACCGGTTCGTCACGTCGGCGCGCGCGCCTGCCCGGAGCAACAGATCAACGGCCTCAGCGGCGTCGTGCCGCACCGCCCAGTGCAGGGCAGTCGTTCCGTCGACGGCTCCCTGATTGACGTCGGCGCGCTGCTCGATCAGGGCGCGAATGCGATTGGTATCTGCGGTTTTGGCAGCTTTTAGCAGCGGAGACTCAGCGTCTGCAGCCTCGAGAGCGGCCGCACACAGCAGCCAGGCCGCCAACGCCCAGCGAACACGGGAACCCATTCCGGCCTCCTGGATACACCTGCCGGCGCGATTGCTAAAGAATAGCCGGGACCCGTGCTCCGCGATAGTACGGATGTACTAGAGCCATTCGGCCTTTCGCTTGGCTACAATGCGCGCCGTGGACCGGCAGCTGAGCGCTATCGTTGCGGACCTGCAGGCCGTCGAACAGCGCCTTCGCCTGCTGCAGGACTCGCTGCCGCGTCGTGTGTGGTGCCAACCTCCGGCGGCGGGACGATGGTCACCGGCGGATTGCGTCGCGCATCTCAACCTGACCTCGAGTACCGCGCTGCCCTTGATTCGGGAAGGACTCCGGGATGCCGCCAATTCGGGGAAAGAATCGGCGTCAAGATATCGGCGGGATGTCGTGGGATGGTTGGTCTGGAAGCTGATCGCACCCTCGAACAGGTTGCGGTCGCGGACGATCAAGGCGTGGGTGCCCGCAGCCGGCGAATCGCATGAAACGGTGATGGACGACTTCGCGCGGCTCCAGTCAGAGTTGATCGGATGCGTTCGTGAAGCGGACCAGCTGCCAATCGATCGCGTGACGGTGCGGTCTCCTTACGACGCGCGACTGACGTGCAACCTGTACGCAGCGTTGACGCTCATCCCGCGCCATCAACAGCGGCATGTCCTGCAGGCCGAGCGCGCCGCCGCCGGTGTACTCGGTTCCGAGTTGTCACCGGCCACCGTATAGCGCCCCGCGACTCCACAGCACCGCTCGCGCGACCAGCGTCCATCCGGCAACCCAGCCTCGCGCGGCGACGAACAGGACACTGAAGACGCTCATCCCCAGCCAGCCGCGAGGCTCGAAGCGCGCGTGCAGCGCATTCATGAAGAACGCGAACAGCGTATAGATGTACGTCGCCGCCCGGAACCCGAGCCCCCAACGGATCGGATGTCGATAAATCACGTTCTCGATGTGCGCGTTGAAGGAATGACCAAGCCGGAACACATGCTGGGCGTACGCTCGGCGGCGTCGTTCCGTGAGCCGATCGCTTCCAGCGTCTGCGACGATGGCGTCGGACGCGTGTCGTGCGTGGCGGATGCCCGAAGTGACGCCGTTGCCGGTCAGGGGATCCGGCATCGCGGCCGCCTCGCCGACCATGAACCAGTTGTCGCCACATACCTTCATCGTCACGTACGGCTGAAAGGAGGTGCTCTCGATCTCCAGGGTGGGGTGTGCGTCGAGCAGGCTGCGGAACCGTGGGTAGCGCAGCAACTCGGCGCGGAGGATCGCCTCGACGGAACCATCCGACTGCCGACGATCGCGGACGGTGTCGGCCGGGAGCACGAAGCCGACGCTGGTTCGATCCGGCGAGATCGGGATGTCCCAGACCCAGCTGAGATACTTGTCACCGTTGTCGATGAAGAACACCGTTCCGTCGGCGAGCGGCGCGGTGTCGAAGTAGGTCCACAGACAGACCTTCTGCTGACCGTACGCCACCGTCGGAATCTTGAGCGCGCGCGACACCACCCGCGCCGTGCCGCTGGCATCGATGTACCAGCGAGCGTCGACATGCTGTCCATCAGCCGTCGAGCAGCCGGTGATGCGATCGCGCTCGGCGTGGACGGTCGTCACTCGCTCCCAGATGAACTCGGTGCCGAGTTCGGACGCGTGCGCGAACAGACGCGCGTCGAGCGCGGTCCGGTCGACGTGGAGTGTCACCGTCTCGAAACGGAGCGGCGAGCGGCGGATCGCCGGCGGCGGCGTGGCCGGCCATTCCGCCTTCCCGACCTCACAGACGACGATCTTCCGTTTGTACGTGGCGATTCCGTCGGCGAGGAGGGCGTCGGTGTCGATGCCCACGCGTCGGAGCAGTCCGGGGCTCGACCAGTCGAGCGATTCGCCCACCTTGTGGTGGGGGTATCGGCGTGGCTCCAGGCATACCACCCGCATCCCTGCCTTCCGCAGGAGCACGCTGGCGGCCAGCCCCGCGATGCCGGCCCCGATGATCGCGACGTCGCAGCGGACGTGGCTCACTTGAGCAGCGTATCAAACAGAAGGCCGTGAGGGTGAACGCTGGCCGGCCAGGATTTCAGGGCCGGCGTGTGTGCGATGTCTCGCGAGGAGCCGGTGTGCGGGCAGGCCGAGCAGGACGATCCCGAAACCCGCGATGGCTTGGAGTGGCCGGTTGATCGCCAGGAGGGTCACGACCCCGAGCACGAGCGCCACAAAGAGCGCGGTCGAGACGGGATAGCCCGGTGCTCGGAAGGCGGGCGCGTCTGGTGTTCGCCGCCGGACCACCAGCAGTGCGGCGGCGGCGAGCGCCACAAACCCCAGCGAGGTGCACATGAAGAACGCCACGATTTGCTGAAAGGTGGCCACGGACACGAACACGCTGGCGATCAACGCCAGCAGTGCCGTCGCCCGCGCCGGCGACGTCGCGCTGTTGACCGTCGCGAGCGCTGACGGAAAAACTCCGTCAGCGGTCATCGCGACATAGACCCGAGGCGCCATGATCAGGAGGGCCAGGGCACTCGCGAGAATCGACACCACGACAATGGCGGCGAACACCGCCGGACCGGCCCGGCCGAGCATCGCCTCGCCCGCATGCCGCGCAAACTCCGCGGCGCTGGTCGCCTGCTGCGCGGGCACGAGGTAGATGAACGCGGCCGTCATCGCGAGGTAGACCAGCGTCACGCACGTGACGCCAAGCGTCAGCGCGACTGGCATGATGCGCGGCGCGTCGCGCACCTCGCCGGCCATCCGGCTGGCCTCCCAGAATCCGCCGAATGAAAAGAACACGCTCACCAGCCCGAGCGCGATCGCCTCGCCCATCGGAATACCGGTGTCGTGGCGGGCGACAAACGGTTCGTAGTGTGACCAACTCCCCCGGCCCGCACCGAACGCGACGATGATGACCGCAGCGAACGCGGCGACTTTGACCAGGGTGATCATCGACAGCACGCGCGCGCCCAGTCTCAGGCCGGCCATGCTGAGCGCCGCCAGCGTCCAGATGACGGCGATCGCCAGCCAGCGTTCGGCGCCCCTGCTCGCGGGCCACAACACCACGACGTACTCGGAGAACCCGGCAGCGAGCGCCGCCGTGATTCCGGGATCCATGACGAGCAGGGACTGCCAGCCGTACAAGAACGCGATTCGTTCGCCCCAGGCCTCCCTCAAATAGATGTAAGGGCCTCCGGCGCGCGGGTAGCGCGATGCCAACTCCCCGAAGGTCAATGCTCCGGCGAGGACCAGCACGCCACACCCCAACCACAGGCCAAGCGTCAGGGCGGGTGACGCCACGGCGCCGATGAGCTCCGCAGGCGTGAGAAAGATCCCGACCGCGATCGTATGACCGATGACCAGTGCCGTTGCCGACCACAGGCCGAGTGTCGGTGGGTGTGTGGGAACCGCCACGAGCTCCAAATTTTCAGCTGGACGCGATTGAAGCGGAATGTACCGGCGCACAACCCGGGCAGCAATACTGCGAAGAGACTATCGGCATAGTAGAAAGCGGCTATTGACGACCGCGGTACCTACCCGAAAGAATGCCCGGTTGGAGCCCCATCATGCCCGACACCTTCGTCGGCCGTTTGAACGGCGAGCGACACGAGCTCGCGCTGCGGCTGTTCATGGTCATCGTGCTCGCGCACTGGGCCGAGCACCTGCTGCAAGCCGTGCAGATTTACGCGCTCGGATGGCCAGTGCCTGAATCACGCGGAGCGCTCGGGTTGCTGTTCCCCTGGCTGATCAAATCCGAGACCCTGCACTATGGCTACGCGCTCGTGATGTTGATCGGCCTCTGGGTGCTGCGGAGCGGGTTCACCGGACGCCTCGACCGCTCGTGGTGGATGGTGGCGTTCTGGATTCAGTTCTTCCACCACATCGAGCACGCGAGCCTGCTGGTGCAGGCGACCCTCGGCCAGAACCTGTTCGGCCGTCCGGTGCCGACGAGCTTCGTGCAGCTCTGGGTGCCGCGTGTCGAGCTGCACCTCTTCTACAACACCATCGTGTTCATCCCGATGATGATCGGGATGTACTACCACCTCTTTCCGCCGCCTCGAGAAAGCGCGAGGCCGCAATGCTCGTGCGCACTGCACGGCGTCAGCCCCGCCCGCGCGATGTGACGCGGCTTGCCGCCGCACGCGTGGTTGCGGTGCTGACAGCCGGACTGACGACTGCCGGCTGTGTCGAGCGCGCGAAGAGCGCCGTCAGCCTGTCGTGGACGCTCGCGCCAACAGCCCCCGCCGTCGGCCCGGCGACTTTGACGGTGACGTTGCGCGGCCCTGCGGGCGGCGCGGTGTCGGGCGCCCACGTGCGCCTCGAGGGCCACATGTCCCATCCCGGCATGGCGCCGGTCATCGCTGAGGCGTCCGAACGAACCACCGGGATCTACGTCGCACCCTTCAACTTCTCAATGCCTGGTGACTGGGTGCTGCTCGTGACGGCGGCGCTGCCCGACGGCGAGAGAGTGGAAGAGCGTATCGACGTGGCGCGCGTACGGTGATGCCGTCTCCAGGTCCATCGCGCGCCACCGATCTGCTTCGTTGGCCGCTCCTCGGCCCATTACTGCGTTGGCGCCACGTCCGTGCGGCAGCGCAGATCGTGCTGCTGGCGGTCGCGATCGTCATCGTGCTGCACGGACTGCTCGGCAGACAGCTGGCGGCCACCAACCTGGCCACGGTGCTCACCTGGATTCACTATCGAGGCCTGCTGATCGGCGCCCTGCTCCTGGCCGGCAACCTGTTCTGTGGCGCGTGTCCGATGATCCTGGTGCGCGACGCCGCCAGGCGGTTCCACAGACCGTCGCGTCGCTGGCCGAAACGGCTCGGCAAGTGGGGAGCGCTGGCGCTGTTTGCCGCGGCGCTGTTCGCGTACGAGCTGTTCGACCTCTGGTCGCTTCCGGCCGCCACCGCCTGGATTGTCCTCGGCTATTTCGGCGCGGCGCTGGCCGTCGACCTGACGTTCACCGGCGCGTCGTTCTGCAAGTACGTGTGTCCGGTCGGCCAGTTCAACTTCGTGGCCTCGACGTTGTCGCCGCTCGAAGTGCGCGTGCGCGACCGTGACGTCTGTCGCACATGCAAGACGGTGGACTGCATCAAGGGACGGCGTGACGAACGCGCGCCGCGGGTCGTGACCGCGCGCGGGTGCGAGCTTGCGCTGTTCCTGCCCGCGAAGGTCGGCAACCTCGATTGCACGTTCTGCCTCGACTGCGTGCATGCCTGCCCGCACGACAACGCGGCCATCGGCTTTCGCGTGCCGGGCGAGGAACTGGCCGACGATCGCCGTCGATCGGCGATCGGTCGCCTGTCGCGGCGCCCCGATCTGGCGGCGCTCGCGTTGCTGTTCGCATTCGCGGCGCTGATCAACGCGCTCGCGATGACCGCGCCGGCATCTGCGGTCGAACGCTGGCTCGCGGCGTGGCTCGGCACCACACGCGAGGCTCCCGTGCTGGGTCTGTTGTTCGCGGCAGGGCTCGTCGCCGTCCCCGTCGCGGCGGTCGGAGCGGCAGCCGCCGCGACGCACGCGTTGGCGCCCGGATCGGGTCGTGGCGTAGCGAGCATCGCGGTGCGCTTTGCATTCGCGCTGGTGCCGTTCGGCGCCGGCGTCTGGCTGGCGCACTACGGCTTCCATTTTCTGACCGGCGTCGGCGCGATACTTCCCGTCGCGCAAGTGGCGGCCATCGATCTGGCCGGCCAGGCGCTGCTTGGAGAACCCGATTG
>Ga0310900_10000688_pt1 | contig 12118 bp, 12 predicted proteins | sample C24D1metaG_FD_203879 | JGI IMG/M metagenome (GOLD analysis project Ga0310900, IMG submission 203879) | Lab incubated soil microbial communities from West Virginia University Organic Research Farm, Morgantown, WV, United States - C24D1 | ecosystem: Environmental > Terrestrial > Soil >...
GCCCTTGATCTCGCCGACGACGTTGAATGATTCGACGTCGGGATCGAACTTCGCCTCCATCTTGAGGCGCATGCGGACCTTCAGGCCGCGATTGACGAGCCGCTGCACGCGATTGGCATCCTCCGCGGGGATCGCCGCGGTCGGAATCTTCGCAACTTCGCTGGCGTAGTTCATGCCGCCAGTGTGAGGCGTGCGCAGGCCCATCGGGCCGACCGCGCGGACGAGCGCCGCAACGGCGCCGTGTCGCGCCGCCATCGACGCGCCACCGGATCGATACTGAACGGTCTCGCCGTAATTCGTGTAGGGCACGTTGAAGAGCACGATCTTGCCCTTCGCGTCGGCGGCTCGCTTGTTGAGGTCATCGCCGTTGGCAACGACCATCACCTCGGCCTCGATACCCGTTGGCGGCGTCGCGATGCTGCCGCCCAGTCCAAGCAACGGCACGTTGTGCAGCGGCGGATTCGTGATCTCGAGGCTTTCGACGCCACGGACCCAGCGAGGAACCATGACGCGCTCGGTATGCACGTTCTCGAGCCCGTCCTTCTTCATGGTCTCGACGGCCCACGCGATCGCGCGGTTCAGGTTGTCCGATCCGCTGATGCGCTGACCGAAGGTGTCGGTGAGCTCCGCCAGACGGTCCCACGCGAACTGGTCGGCCTGCGCGGCCGACATCAGTTTTTCGGCGTTGCCGCGATAGGGAGCGAGCCACCCTTCGACTCCGCTCAGGGCAGGTGCCGGACCGTTCTGGGCAGACGGATGTGAAGCGAGGAGCGCAACAAAGGCGAAAACCAGTCCACGACGATGCATCCGCCCAGTATAACGAGGCAACGTTATTGGCGGGAGTCGCACGAATGTAGCGGGATGGTTACGCCCCCGGTCGCACCCACTCACTATTTTGTGGGGCATGAAAACAGTCTCCAACGGTCATTCGTCACCCTCGTGTTGCTGCTAGCGGCAGCGGCAGCGTCGGCGGCACCGTGGAGCGCCGCTTCGGCGACTTCAGCGGCATCGGCGAGATCGAAGCCGTCACTGTCGACGATGAGCTCGGCTTCATTTACTACGCGGACGAAGCGGCCGGCATCCATCAGTGGCACGCCGATCCCGATGCGCCTGGCGCCGAACGCGAGCTGGCGCCCTTTGCGACGAACGGCTACAAACAGGATCGCGAAGGCCTGGCGATTTATTCCACGGGCGCGGGCACTGGATTCATCGTTTCCGTCGATCAACTTCCCGACGACAGCATCGTCCATCTCTACAAACGGGAAGGCGAACCGGGCCGGTTGATCATGATGAACAGTCGCGCGAAGAACTTCCTGATCGCCGACTGGCGCGGTATCGAGTCGGCCGGCACGGCTTCGAACACAAAGTAACGCTCGCGCGGCGGCTGGAGTAGGCTTACCAGCCATGGCGAACCTTACCCGCCGACAACTTCTGCAATCACTTGCCGTCGCTCCGCTAGCCCGCCTGCGCCCAGGCTCCGGCGCGGCCGGCTCGTTCACATTCTCACAGTCGGCGAACAACCCCGACGTCGCCTACGGTGCGTCGACCATTCCTGCGGGTATTCGCTCGCGCATGGTCGCCGGCGTGAGCGGCATGACGATGCACGCGCTCGAGGCGGGATTCGAATCACCGAATCGTCCCGCAGTGTTGTTGATCCACGGATTCCCCGAGCTCGGCTACAGCTGGCGCCATGTGATGCTGCCGCTGGCGAAGGCCGGCTATCACGTGATCGCGCCCGATCAGCGAGGCTACGGCAGGAGCGGGGGCACCGACGTGAAGTTCGATGACGACCTGACGCCGTTTTCGACGCTCAATCGCGTGCGCGACATGATGGCGCTCATCAATGCGCTCGGTCACCGCAACGTCTCGCTCGTCGTCGGTCACGATTTCGGATCGCCGGTCGCAGGCTGGTGCGCGCTGACGCGCCCGGATGTGTTTCGATCGGTGGTGATGATGAGCGCGCCCTTCGGCGGAGCCGCGCCGCTGCCCTTCAACACCGCTAATGAACCGCCGAAGCCCCCGGCGCCTGTGCCAAATCCGGATGAACAACTCGCGCAACTATCACCGCCGCGCAAGCACTACCAGACCTACTACACGACGCGCGAAGCGAACGAGAACATGTGGCATGCGAAGCAGGGCATCCACAATTTCTTGCGAGCGTATTACCACATGAAGAGCGCCGACTGGATGGCGAACAAGCCGTTCGCGCTCGCATCCAATGCGGCGAGCGAGCAGGCGAAGCTGCCGCGCTACTACGTCATGGATCTCGACAAGGGAATGGCGGAGCAGGTTGCCGGCGAGATGCCGAGCGCCGCGCAGGTCGCGGGCTGTAAGTGGCTGACCGACGAAGAACTCAAGGTCTACAGCTCCGAGTACGGACGCAACGGGTTCCAGGGCGGGCTCCAGTCGTATCGCGTCGGCCGCGTGGCGCGCCTGTCCGCGGAGCTGCAGCTCTTCGCGGGCCGCACGATCGACGTGCCGTCGTTGTTCCTATCGGGCAAGAGCGACTGGGGCGTCTATCAGCGCGCCGGCAGTCTTGAAGGGATGCAGCGCGCGTGCACGAAGTTCGAAGGCGTCGAGCTCGTCGACGGCGCCGGCCATTGGGTGCAACAGGAGCAGTCGGCGAAGGTGGCCGATCGCCTGATCGCATTTGCGCGGCAACACTCGTGAGGGCACGAACATGTATGGACTGATCGGAAAAATGGTGGCGACTCCCGGGAATCGCGACGCGCTCGCGGCCATCATCCTGAACGGCGCCGGCGTGATGCCCGGCTGCCTGAGCTACATCGTCGCGAAGGATCCGCGCGATGGCAATGCGTTGTGGATCACCGAAGTGTGGGACTCGGCCGAGAGTCACCAGGCATCGCTCTCGCAGCCTGGTGTGCGCGAGGCGATCGCAAAGGGGCGGCCGCTGATCGCTAGCTTTGGCGACAGTGTGCAGAGCGAACCAATTGGGGGGCTTGGCTTGGCGACCGAACAAGGCGGCGCGGCGATCGAACGCTTGAACCCGCAGGGACTGTCCACACCGACGGGCTATTCGCACGTCGTCTCGACGCGGGGCGGCAAGACGATCTACATCGCGGGACAAGTGGCGTACGACGCGAAAGGAAACCTGATCGGCAAAGGCGACCTCGCCGCGCAGACGAAGCAGGTGTTCGAGAATCTCGGCATCGCCCTGAAGGCCGCCGGCGCAACGTTTGCGAACGTGGTCAAGACGAACTACTACATGCGCGATGCGAGCCAAGTCGCGGTCGTGCGCGAGATTCGTTCGAAGTACTTCACCAGTGAGCTGCCGGTCAGCACGCTCATCGAAGTACCACAGCTTGCCAATGCCGATTTCCTCATCGAGATCGAGGTCACCGCAGTCGTCTAGTATCACGGGCTGGCGTGTGCTACACTGTGCTACATCATGGTGGCACGGAAGCGTCGGGCAGCGGTCGGGGTGCGCGAATTACGGCAGAACCTGTCCGTCTATCTGGACCGCGTCAAAGACGGCGAGTCACTGCAGGTCACGGAATTCGGCCGCGTCGTCGCGCTCCTGATTCCGCTGCCGGCCGAGAAACTGTCACCGTTCGAGCGGATGGTGCGCGAAGGACGCGCGATCCCGCCGAAGGGGTCACTCAAGGATCGCCGTCCGCCCCAGCCCGCACCGCCGGGCACTCCGTCGACGGAGGAAATCCTCGACGAAATGAGGGCCGACAGATTGTGACGGGAGCTTACCTGGACGCCTCAGCGATCCTGAAGTTGACGATCGAAGAGCGCGAGTCTCTTGCGCTTGTCGATCATCTCACCGAACACGAGCTGGCGATCTCGACCTCTGTAGTCGCTGAGGTCGAGGTCCTCCGGAGCCTCCAGCGACTTCGGGTGTCGAGAGCCGACCAGGACGATGCGATTCGCGGCTTTTATCTGGTAAATCTCGATCCCGACGTGCGTCGCGAGGCGCTGCGCCTCAAGCCGCATCACTTGCGAGCGCTCGACGCGATTCACATTGCCACCGCGCTATCCATAAATGACCGGGACCTGCAGTTCGTGACCTACGACGAACGCCAGGCCGACGCTGCGCGACAAGCGGGGCTGACGGTCGTTCAGCCCGGTCGATAATCCGCCGTTTTTCGCGCGTTTCACTTCTTGATGTAGATCAATTCCCCGCTCGGATGCGCCAGCTACTGTGGCTTCACGGGACAAGCGAGTGTCCCGGAGAGAAGGAAGTCACATGCGCACCGTTGCCACTGTTGCACCACCGCTTGCGAAGCCCGAATGGTTTGCGTCGTGGTTTGATTCGGCCCATTACCACCGGCTGTATTCACACCGCGATCAGGCGGAAGCCCGCGGGTTTGTCGACCGGCTGATCGACCTGCTCGAGCCCGCTTGCGGTGCGAGCATGCTCGACCTGGGTTGCGGTAGCGGCCGTCACGCGCGGTGCCTCGCCGCCCGAGGTTTCCGCGTCACCGGCCTTGACCTCTCGACCGGCAGCCTGGCACGCGCGCGATCGCTTCGCGGCCCCGAAGTGCGCTACCTCGAACAGGACATGCGGCAGCCGTTTGGGACGAGCGCGTTCGACCTCGTGTTCAGCCTGTTCACGAGCTTCGGATACTTCGAGGACCCTGCCGATCACTCGGTCGTGATCGCCAACATCGCCGCGGCGCTGACTGGTGGCGGAAGGCTGGTGCTCGATTACCTGAACGCGCGTCACGTCGAACAGCACCTCGTCGCGAGCGAGCAGATCTCTCGCGGCGACGTGACTTACCAGCTCACTCGGTGGAGCACGGCCCACGCCTTCTTCAAGCGGATCGAGATTCACGATTCAATGCTGCCGGCGCCGCTCGAATACGTCGAGCGCGTGGCGAAGCTGACGCTCGGGGACTTTCAGCGGTTGTTCGAAGAGCGCGGCCTCGTCATCGAGCAGGTCTACGGCGATTACCAGCTTGCGCCGTTCGACTCGATCGAGTCACCTCGGCTGATTCTGGTCGCCGGCAGGCGCCCGGCTCGCGATCGATCAGCGCCGCGACAGGCTCTTGCGAATGCGGCTCAGCGTCTCGGGGGTGATGCCGAGATACGCGGCCAGCATGGTTTGCGGAACGCGCCGGACAATCGAGGGATACGTCGCGAGGAACTGCAGGTATCGCTCCTCGGCGGTGGCGCTGAGCGCGCTGACGATCCGCTGATCCTTCGCAGCCGAGTGCTTCTGCAGGCCGGAGCGAAACGCCGCACCATAGGCGGCCACGTCGTCGACGAGCCGCTGGTGCGAGGGCGCGTCGATCAGCAGCAACTCGGAGTCCTCGATCGCGTCGATGAAGTACTGCGACGGTGTGCCGTTTTGGAGGCTGTTGGAATCGGCGAGCCACCACGTCTCGGGCGCGAACTGGACGATGTGCTCCTTGCCCTTCGCGTCGATGACGTAGTTGCGCAAACAGCCGGACGCGATGAAGGCGGCGTGGGTGGTGATGTCGCCGCCCCGCTGCAGGAACTCGCCCGCACCGAGCCGCTTGTCGATAAAGGCGCGGCGGACGACGGCGAAATCGTCCTCGCTGAACGTGGCCCGCTCCCCGAGGTACGCGCGCAACACACCGAAGGCTGACGGCTTGCCCGGCACAACGGAATTACACCACGGATAACGGAGGAAACCATGACAGGACCAACACAGAGACTCGGACAAATCACGCTCGGCGCGCTGGCGCTGGCGGCAGCCCTGGCGCCGGCGATTGCCCACGGTCAAAGCACGACCGATCAGAACAAGGCGATCGCGCGGCGATGGAGCGAAGAGTTATGGAGCCGCGGCAATCTGGCGGTCGCCGACGAGATCATCGCGCCCGGCTACGAACGCCACGATCCCGGCGATCCCTTTCCGGCGCGCGGCCCGGCCGACGTCAAGCGCATCGTGCAGATGCTGCGTTCGATGCTGCCGGACTTCCACATCGAAGTGGACGCGATCATCGCCGACGGCGATTTCGTGGTCAGCCGCTACACCGCGACGGCCACCGATACCGTCGGATACATGGGGATGCCAGCCACGGGCAAGGCGATCCGCACCCAGGCGATCCAGATCTTCCGCTTCTCGAATGGCAAGATCGTCGAAAGCTGGGCGGCCCGCGACGATCTCGGCACGTTGAAGCAGCTCGGCCTCTTTCCTCCGACGGGAAATCGAAGCCGGCAATGATCTCGTCTGGAAAAGGGCGGTGGCTGGCAACCCCAAGTAGGGGTTGCCTCCACTAGAACCCGATCGAATAGACAACCTTGAAGCTACGGCCGATCTCGGGCAGCAGCTCTTTCAAGTAGTTCAGGTGATTGCGGTAGAGCGTGTCACCGGCGTTGTCGAGGCGCGCGGTGATCGTGTTGTGCACGCCTGCGCCGGTGAACGAATACGACGCGAAGAACTTCCCCGTCACATACCCTTCGGTTGGCACCTCTTCGCCGAACACGCGATTCTGATCCGATACGATCTGCGCGCTGCCGCCGATCTGGAATGCGTCCTTGCGATACGTAAGCCCTGCGAGCAGGCGCTGCGGCGGAATGCGCGGCAGCGGATCGCCGGTGTCCGTCAGCTCACCGCGCAGCATGTCATAGGTGAACTCGGCGGTGATCTCGCTCGTCAGCTTGACGTCGCCATGCGCCTCGACACCGGTGAGGACGCTGTCGACCTGGATATTGCGCACCACCGGGAATGAATCCTGAACTTCGCCGGTCGGCTGCCGGAAGATGTAGTTCGTGATGTCGTTGCGGAAGAACGTGAACTCGCCTTCGAAGCGATTGCCGCGGCCGCGCAGCGACAGGTCGAAGCCCAGCGCGTGCTCCGCGTCGAGCTCGTCGTTGCCGATCTCGTACGACAGGTTGCCGGGATGCGGCCCGAAGTAATAGAGCTCTTCGAGCGACGGATACCGTGAAGCCCGCGCCAGGTTCAGGGCGATCACAAAGTTGTCCTTCGCCGCCTGCGGCTTTAGAAGCAAACCTGCCGACGCGGACCATTCATTGAACGTACGCACGCGTCGATTCTGCTCCGGCGTAAAATTCGAGTGATCGAAACGCCCGCCGAATTGCAGCGTGGCATGCGTCGATTCGACCTCTTCGTAGACGAAACCGGCAACGGTCTTTTGGGCGACTGCCGGCGTCAACGCTTCGTCGCCGATGGCCTTGAAATCACGGGTCATGAACCAGCCGCCGACGCTGCCGACCAGCGTGCCGGTGCGCTTGTGCGACAGCAGCAACTCGCCCTCGAGCGTGTCATTGTGGAACGCCGTGGCGACCTCGTCGCCTTCGAGCTCATCGTGCTGATAGTTTCTCGCGCCGAGCGTGGCGCGATACGACTGCAGCCAGCCGCCGAGGTTCTGGCCGCCGGCGCGTGCGCTGATCGAATGACGCCTCGGCGTCAGGCGAAACGTTCCCTCTTCGACGATGGGAATGCCGTACTCCGAGTCGTCGTAGCCGTAACTGGCGCCGAAGAAATGCTTCTCACCGGTGCGCGACACGCCGATCTGCGCCATCGCTGTGCGCGATTGTGAGTTTTCCACCTCGCCGTCGGGCGTGTCGTAGTTGCCCGAGCGGTTGCCGGCGCCGCCGAAGTGCAGCGCGTACTTTCCGTTGCCGACGTGAATGTCGCCGGCGCCGCCGGCAGCGCCGCCGTTGCTGCCGAAGTTGAACGTGAAGTTGCCGGATGCGCCCTGAGTCCGCTCCGAGGGAATCGAGTCGCTGATCACGTTGACGAGGCCGCCGATCGCATTCGCGCCGTATAGCAACGTCGCCGGACCGCGCACCACCTCGATCTTGCGCGCCGCTGCCGGATTGGCCGGGACCGAGTGATCGCCGGACTGGCTCGACAGATCGCCCATCCGCTGGCCGTCCTCGAGCACCGAGATGCGATCGCCATCGAGGCCGCGAATGATCGGCCTCGCCGGCGCGGCGCCAAACTCGCGCATTGCGACACCAGGTGCCTCCGCCAGCGTCGCGCCAATCGTCGCCTCGAGGTTCTTCGTCAGCTCCTGCCCATCAAGCACCGTCGTCGGCTGATACGACTCGAATTGCGGACGCGCCGTGGGACTCACCGACAGCACTTCGGCGAAGTGCAGATCGATGGCGATCGAGATGTTGAGTGTCACCGGCGTCGCGCCGACCGTGACCTCGGTCCGCCGCGTGCTGTAACCTTCCGCACGAACGCCGACGTGATATTTCCCCGGCCGGACGTTGTCGAACCGGTAACTGCCATCAGCGCCGGCGTGCACCTCCTTGCGCAGCTCGTCGATCACCACGAGGGCACCTGGGAGCGGCTGGCCGTTCTCCGTCTGCGTGATCGTGCCGTTCAGTGTCGTACCGGTCTGCGCGGAACTGAGAACGGGCAACAGGCAAAACAACGCGAGAAGGGGGATCCTGCCGAGCTCAGGCATTCGGTAAGCCTACTCGCGCCGGCCTGTTCCACGACAACGAATCAATGCGTGGTCGATTTCGACCATTGCGTCGATGCCGGATGGCGCGCGGCAGCGAAACGTCAGGGCATTCAGGCGGGCGCGATGTTCTCGTTACGGCGAAAAAAGTTGTCCGGATCGTAACGCGCCTTGATTGCGCGCACGCGCTCCCCCGTCGATCCGGGATAAGCCGCGCGAACGCGATCGGGGCCCTCGTTGTTCAGGAAATTGACGTAGGCGCCGGGCACGCCCTGATCGAGTCGTCCGGTCACGTCATCGACCCATGACTGGCGAACCGCTCGATCGGGATTGCCCGGCGGATAAATCGGTCAAAAGGATGAGAGGCTGATTGCGATCAGAAACAGCGCTGCCGCGGCAATTCCCGAGATCGTGCGGACGTGGTTCCAAGCGGTCCACTGTCGAGCGTACTCGGCCCAGAGCGACGCGGAGTTGCTGCTGGCGGGATTAATCGCTGCCAGCGCGTCGTTCAGCGGAACGTTACACACCATCGTCACGACGATGGTGCCGAGCAAGTACGTCAGGCTGGCGCCGATCAGGCAGGCACTCGCCTTCCCCTGCCATTGCATCACTGCGTAGAGGGACCACGCTGCGCACGCGATCCCGGTACCAAACAGCGCGGTCATGAACACCGGGTTGATGACGACGATGTTGATCGATTGAAAGGCGGCGAGGCCTTGCCCCGGCGGCATTCGTGTAAGCGCGCGCATCACGAACGACGAGAACGCGAAGAACACGCCGCCCACGATGGCGCAGGCGATGGCGGTTGCGGCAATGAGGATCATGTCGGTGCCACCCATCAATGAGTAATCGGCGGCGCCAGCAGGGCCTCGAGCATGTTGACGAGGCGGCGCGCGCACGATCGATCCGGATCCAGAGCCGGGTCATACACGGTCAATGACAAGCCAAGAGCGCGCGGATGGCGCACCAGCGGCGTCAGCAAGGTGACAAGCTCGTGCGGCGTCGGGCCGCCGGGCTCGGGAGAATCGACCGCGGCCATCACCGATGGATTCAGTACGTCGGCGTCCACCTGAATCCAGAAGCCGCCAGCGTCGCTCGGCGCCACGCGATCGAGCGTGGCCGCGGCAAGCTCCCCAGAGTCATCGGTGAGAAGTTGCGAACCCGGCAACTCGAGGATTGCGGACTTGGCAAGCGCGGCATGGCCGTACAAATCCTTCGCCATGTCGCGGCGGCCGATGAGCGCGACGCGGTGCGCGTCAACGAGCGGGGTCCGGCCGGCCAAGCGCGCCAGCGGCGAGGGGATCCTCCCGGTCGCCAGCGACAAGGACATGCTCCCGGCGGACCCCGTGCGCGACTCCTCGGGCGAGGCGAAGTCGGCATGGGCATCGACGTAGACGAGCCCAACGGCGCCGGCCGCCTTGTGTCTCGCGGCCAGCAGACACGCCAGGACGACGCTGCAATCGCCGCCGAGCACGATGCCGAAACGGCCATGCGCGATCGCACCGTAGACACGCGCCCCCAGCGTTTTCGAATAGGCCACCAGCTGCCGTTCGTTGCGCGGCCGATTTCGCGGCCGCACGAAGTCCCGGTACGGCGGCGGTACGACGTCTCCGAAATCCTCCGCGCGCAGCCGCGCGATCAGTCCGCGCTCGCGCAACACGTCCGGCGCCCGGTTCACATGCCGCACCATCCCATCGTCATACGGCCGAACCCCGATGCTCGACGGAGCACCGACCACTCCTATCGCGCGAGCCATGGCTAGCGAGGCTCCGCCTCGGACAAACGAATATGGACCGTCTGGCCGCGCCTCACTAGTGGCAGCATTGCTTTGCCCCGCCTCCGGCGGGGCGTGACGTCTTGAAAGGCTCGGAAGAAATTTCGACTTATCCGCATGACTGCTCCCCTTTCAAGACGTCTAGAACCCCGCGCCGGGGCGGAAGAGGCCGCGCGGCGTGGTCGTGGGGACCAGGACAACGTTCGCGCCCCTGAGGCCGATCGAGGATCCGGCAGCCAGCGGCGGGGCCTGCTGGACGGCCTCGAAATTCACGAGCGCCGACTCGAAGTCAAGCGACGTCTGGAGCAAGTTGACCTGCGCCTCGAGCAGATCGCGCTGCGCCTGGGTGACGAGGAACGTCGTCGACAGGCCGACCCCGAATCGCCGCTGCTCGGCATCAAGCCGTTCCTGCGCAAGCGAGGCGCCGGCGCGCGCCGCCTCGACGCGTTCAGCCGTGCTACGCACCTGACGCCCGGCGCGGCGCACGGTCTCGGCAGCGTCGATGCGCAGGCTGGCGATGCGCTGAGTGGTCTGCTGTCGCTCGATCCGCGCCCGCGCGAGGCTCGCGTCTTCGAAGCTGTGGCCGATCGGGTAGCTCACCGTGAGGCCGAAGCTCCAGGTTGGATAGTCATTCGAGAACACCTGGCCGAGTGCGTCGCCAAAGCCGCGGTTGCGCGTGCCGATGACCGATCCCGGGAAGCCGCTGCCGCGGAGAAACTGCGTGCCGGCGAGGCCGTTGCCGCGATAGGACGTCTCCAGCCGGACATCCGGAAGACGTTGATTGGCAAGAAATTCGATGGTCGTTTGGGTGTTTTCGAGGTCCCGTCCCGCGCGCGCGATGTCGTACCGCACGTCGAGCGCCTTCGCGACGGCGGACTCGATGTCCGGCAACACGGCGATGACCGACAGACTCTCCACTGGCTCGATGCGCACGTTCCAGAAACCGCTATCGTTCGCGTTGACGATCAGCTTCCGCAACGCATCCTCGGCGTCATCGGAGATGGTGTGCGCGCGAATCAGGTTCTCGCGCCGCTGCGCCACTTCCGCTTCGGCCTGCACCAGATCGATCGGCGGAATGTGACCGGCATCGACGCGGACCTTGTTTTCACGCGCAAGCTCGCGCGCCAACTCGAGCGATCGCTCTTGCACGTCCACATTCGCCCGCGCCGCCTTCAGGGTCCAGTAGGCCTGCTTCACCGCCGCCACGGTCTGGACGATCGCCTCTCGGAAGCGGAGGTCCGAGCTGCCCAGGTTTCGCTTGGCAATCGAGTACTGATAGCGCGCCGAATCCACCGCGCGATCGCGAAGCAAGGGCTGCGAGAACGCGATCTCGAATCCCGATTGCAGTGTGGGATCGTAGCTCGTCAGCGGGTTGGTGGTGGCGGTCCTCGACGTGTCCCACGAAAGGCTCCACGTGCCGGATCCCCACGGCAATCGCTGCCGCACTCCTGTCGACGAGAACCAGTCATCGATGTCGACGCCGCGCTCGCCCAGCAGAAAGTTCGCCGGCGCGGTGACGGCGCTCGATCGCCCCAGCGTCGTCGAGAACACAGGCGTATACGCCGTGCGGGTCTGATCGATCCGCGCCGTGTCCACCTCGGTTTCGAGCCTGACTATGGCCAGCTCCGGATTGTTGTCGATGGCGCGGCGCACCGCGTCCTCGAGCGTCAGCGACAGCGGCGCGGTCTCCACCCCACGATGCAAAGTCCGCATCGTGGGGGCCCCGGTCTGCGCCGCTGCCGGCATCGCCGACAGCAGGCCAATGAGGATCACGGGTACGAGTCTTCGGTTGAACAATGGCGCGCTCATGCCGCCGCTCCTTCCGGCGAGGCGTGCCCGGTGCGCGGCTCACGCGCGGGCGCCTCGGCCACTGCGACGACGCGATTGGTCGCCAGCAACATGTATATCGAGGGGAGAACGAACAGCGTGAACAGCGTGCCGATGATCATGCCGCTCACGAGCATGATGCCGA
>Ga0310900_10000690_pt1 | contig 12113 bp, 11 predicted proteins | sample C24D1metaG_FD_203879 | JGI IMG/M metagenome (GOLD analysis project Ga0310900, IMG submission 203879) | Lab incubated soil microbial communities from West Virginia University Organic Research Farm, Morgantown, WV, United States - C24D1 | ecosystem: Environmental > Terrestrial > Soil >...
GGGTAGTGGGTCTGATCGCGGTTGCGAGAATACGCGGTCAGGTGTTCAAACGATCGCCAGTACTGCACATTCGTCGTGAGGCCCAGAGGCTCCCATCCGAGAAAGCCGCTCTTGGGATCCGCAGCGACCTCTGCGAGCATCTTTGACATGGTGGACAAGAACCAAAGATACCTGGGCAGCTTCCACCATCGGTTGAAACGTGCGCCGATAATAAAGACGACGAAGTCACCGTCGATTGAAGCAGCTATGCGGCGATTGATTGTGGCCATCGGCGAGATTGTAACCGCAGGGGCTCAACTCGTGCCTGGTCGCGAAGTGGCGAGTGACTGGGTCGCCGATTTCAGCTCTTTAGAATCAGGAACTTGGAGTTGGTGCGCACCGCATTGGTTGGCTTGCCAACAGTCCACCTTCGCGCTGCGCGCTACGGTGGACATCCTTCGCCAATCCGCTCATTTTCAGCTCGCTGTGTGTGGAGGTCCTTCGCGCGGATCCAGAGGGAAGGTTGGCTTGCCATCCGAAGCTCGCTCTGCGCAGTGTGGCGAGCGAAGGATGGTGGACCTGAAGAGCGCCAGTTGGAACCGCATCGTCGAGTGGATCAAGCGAATTGAAGCGCTCGAAGCGACCGCGTAACAGGTGAATCCGCAATAATCTGCCGCGCGTTACCGCTTCGGGCGCTGCACCAGCCAGTTCTCGAGCTTGACTCCGAACGCAGCCTCATTCGCCAGTTCCTTCTCGAGAACAGGCGCGACAGCTGGAGGCACCGATTCCGGCACACGGGCATGGACGAACATGTTCTCCCCTCGCACGGCGCGCAACATCAAGGCGGTGAACCCGTCGATCCACCACTCTTTGATCGCTCGGCCGTACGCGGCTGTCGCCCTGGCAGGCGACGATAGATAGCCCTGCCAACCGGGCCTGGTCGCGATCTGGCGCAACTCCTCCAAAGAACGTCCCGCCTGGCTCGGGAGCGACTTGAAGACGGGCCGGACCAGATCGGGGCGGACGGCGAGCATCTGTGACGTTTCACTGACGCCAGCATGCACATCCATTCCGAAGGACGCTCGCTCATCGGCCCGAAAGTACTTGGCCCGGATCTTGTCACCGCTGGATTGAATGGCCGCGTCGCCTCCGAACAGACCCGTCAGGTGCAGCATCGTCACTCGAAACGTCTCGCTAACAAAGTCGCACGCTTCGTTGATCGCGATGTTGTGCGTGGGCGCGCCGTGGCCGTTCATGACAAAAATCCACTTGAAACCGTTCTGTGCGATCTGTGCGCCAACATCCGCCACCAGTGATCGGAGCGTCGACTGTCGGATGCCGTACGTGCCCGGGTGAATCGGCAGGTCGCCCAACCGGTTCGCGCCGCTGTTGCCGTAGTTGATGCCAGGCATCATGATGACGTTCCAGCCTGGCAGCGCCTGGCTTACACGCGTTGCAACGGCGTTCGCTTCGTACGAGACACCAATGGTGTCGGCACCGACGGGAAGATGAGGGCCATGTTGTTCGACCATCCCCATCGGGAGAATGAAGAGCGTCCGCTCGCGATCGAATGCATCAATCTGGGGCCAGGTGAGCTCCTCGAGCTTGTAGACTCTCGATCCGGCTGCCGTTCGATCGCGTTGCGTCGCCGGACCAAAGCCCGCCTGCGCTGAGGCGGCAGTGGCCCAGATGATCAGGGTGATGAGCGCTTGTTTCATGGTCTCTCTCCGTCGCGGCGCTGACGTGGATGAGCCACCTGCGATCCGTACCTGGCTTCGACCAGTAGAGCGCAATGCGAGATCAGAAGGACAGCGCGGAGCGCTTATCAATCGTCACGCGCGTCATCGCGATTGGTTGCGCGATCGCTGCCGCGATGGTCGCCGTCTACTGCGTAATGTCGTCTATGCGGCCGCGACTTTCAAGCATCACAGGCACGCTGGCTTCGGCGGGGTCCGTCGTCCTTCTTGTTCATGGGCGTTCGGCGGCTGGCCTGAAGCTCAGCTGAAACACGGCCGAGAATGTTGGGCTTCCGGGCTTCTACGTTGGTCCGACTCCCGACGTGTGCGGAAGAGTGGAAGATCACAACGCCGACCAGAGATGGTTCTATCCCTCAAAACTGCTTGGAGACACTTTGTAAGGCTTAACACGACGAGGAAAGGCTTGCCTTGCTTCATCGAGAAACGAGTCCACTCGATCAAGCAGCTCATTGGCGATTTCCACGTAATTGGCCTGTCTATTTAGTCCAAGCCATAAAGCCAATCCTTCTCGGAAGCTACTGCTCTCTCCTAAAGAAGCGTGGTCGCTTATCTGAACACACCGCGCGCGATGCGCCAAAGCCTGATGCTCGATCCAGAACGCGCGGCGATCGTTCGCCGAATCTTCAAGCACTACGCGACTGGCAGGTAACCGCGCCCGCTTTCAGTTACTTACAACCTGCTGAGGGCGGTGGGAAAAGGGTGGTGGACCAGAACAGCGGCTATTGGAACCAAGTCTTCAATTGGTTGAACTTCGTGAAGCACTTGCAGCAGTCGGCCGATCTTTCATACAACTCCAGGCCGCTGCGCCGGTAGAATCGTGTGCCATGCCTGGCGAGCATCCTCGTGGGTGACCCGGGGTCCGAGAGGGGCAACGATCCGACGCGAACCTCGATCGAGGCGTCACAGCTCGCACGCGCCCATGCGCCGACACGCACGAGCGCCGAGGCCTTCGTTCGTGCCGCCATCGCCGAGGGATCGGTCCTCGCCGGCCGGTATCAGGTCGAACGACGTTTGGGGCAGGGCGGCATGGGCGCCGTGTACCGCGTGCGCGACACCATCCACCCCGATCGCCCGACGGCGTTGAAGATCCTCGGTGCCGCACTTCCGGACCATGAGGCGCTGCGCCGCTTCCGTGCGGAGTTCGGTCTGCTGGCGCAGCTGACCCATCCGAATCTCACTCCCGTCTACGACTTCGATACGCAGGACAAAACCGGCCTCTGCTTCTTCACGATGGAGCACGTCGACGGTGTCGATCTCGAATCGGCGATCGGTGGCGCCGGCTGGCGTGACGTGCTCGAACCGATCGTGGCCGTGTGCCGGGCGCTGGCGTTCATTCATAGCCGCCGGATTATCCACTTCGACGTGAAGCCGTCGAACATCATGGTGACGGCCGACGGCACCATTAAAGTGCTGGATTTCGGCATCGCCGAGTTGGTCCAGGCTGTTGGCGGGCTCGATTTGTGCGGCACGCCAGGATTCATGGCGCCGGAATTGCTGCAGGGCAGTTCTGCCGTCGACCGGCGGGCCGACCTCTATTCGCTTGGCATCACGTTGTACCGCCTTCTCTACGGTCAGATGCCCGGCGCCTCGGCCACGCCTGGCCTTCAGTCCGATTCCGGACGTGGAGTGGCCCTGGCGGTGGATGACCGGGTGCCGTCGTGGCTCAACGCCATCGTGTTGCGCCTGACCGATCCGTCCCCGGCGGCCCGATTCTCTGGTGCGAATGCCGTCATCGACGCCATCAACACGGGCAGCAGCCAGCAATTCGCCCTGCAGACCGACGAGACCCGGCAGAGCTACGTTCTTTCGAGCGCGTTCGTTGGCAGGAAGACGGAATTCGATCGGCTTCTGTCCTTTGTCCGGCGACGCGTCGTCGAGGAGGCCGTGGATATCGGCGCCATCTGCGTCGTGGGCGATGCCGGCGCGGGCAAGTCGCGGATTGTTCGCGAGCTGAGACATCGCGTGCAGTTTGCCGGCTTCGCTTTCGTCGAGTGCGACTGTTACGAAACGGACGAAGCCGAGCTTGGGCCGCTGGGTGAGGCCCTTCGGCAACTCGTGCACCTTCTGGACGGCGCCGATGCGGCGGACCTGCTGCAGGCGTATGGCCCCGATCTCGTACGTGTGGACCCGTCGATCGATTCCGGTCGCAGGTGGCCCACCGCACAACCGGCAGGTTCGCCCGCCGCCGAGCGCGAGCGGCTTCTGAACCGATGTGCCGGATTCCTCGTCGCCGCGGCCGAGCGCGTACCCTTCGTGCTCTCGGTCGGCGATCTGCAGTGGGCCAGGCCGGCGCTGCTTGAAGTGCTCCGTCTGCTCGTGGCAGAGCTCTCGTCCACACGCGTCCGGATCGCATTTGTCGGTGCCGCCCGCGAGGCGTGGCCAGACGCGGGCGTGCGAGCGCCGGGCCACCGGTTCATCGATCTTGCGGAGGCCGAAGGCCACCTCGAGCTGCTGCAGCTCGGCACGCTCAGTCGGAGCGAGGTGGCATCGCTTGCGGCATCGATGCTGGGCATCGACGAGTTACCGGCGGTCTTGAGCGACCGGCTTCACGGCGCGACGTCGGGCCGTCCGTTCTTCGTCGAAGAAGTCCTGCGCGCGCTGGTGGAGCGGGGAGTGGCGGCAGTCGAGACTGGCGCCACGATGGGCGACGTCGAACTCGGGCGACTGCAGATTCCCGGCTCGGTCGACGAGGTTATCGCCGAGCGCGTCCTGGCCCTGCCATCGTCATCGATGGCGGTGTTGACGGCGGCCGCGGTTGCAGCGCGCCCGGTGGTGGGCGGCTTGCTGCAGGCGGCGGTTGAGCAGAGCGATGAGGCCTTCGAGGAGGCGGCACGGCTGCTAATCAGCCGGCAATTCATGCGGCGGCATGTGATCGACGGTTACCGCATCGCTCACGATGGGATTCGCGAATGGGTGTATGCGCGGATCCCGGAGGATCGTCGCCGGGCGCTCCACGTCCGAGTCCTTCGAGCACTCGAGGCCACGGGCCTCACCGATGACGACGCGGTATACGCGTCTGCTCATCACGCGTGGCATGGAAGCGATCCGCGTGCGCGGGCCCTCAATGCCGATGCGGCGGTACGCGCCCAAGCCGGGTACAGCACGGATCTGGCCATGGTGTGCTACGAACGCGCCATCGCGCTTACCGACGAAGCCGCCGAGCCGGCGTTCGCGATGACCCTGCACGAGAGGCTTGCCGACGTCGCGTTCCTGTCCGCCAGCTATTCGCGCGCATTGACGGAATACGAGCAGGCGTTGCGGCTCGCGCACGGTCCGGGCGACGAAGTGCGCCTGCGCCGGCGAATCGGCGACACGCTATCGAAGACCGGGCGGTTGGCACAGGCGGACGATATCCTGCGACGGGCCATCAGGCGCGCCGGACGGCGTGTGGTCAACCCCGGCCTGGCATTGCCGGTGCTGTTCCAATGCGACGACCTTCCGTGGCGAGTGCTGTCTCGACTCCCAAGGTCATTCGGGCCAACCACTGTGGAGGAGCGGGCTCTGGCTGGCGAGGTCGGCCGCGCCTACACGTCACTCGGACTGCTGCATCTATTCGTCTGCGACACCAAGGCTCGAGGTTTCTTCTACCGCGGCATGAATCTGGCGGCACGGTGCCGGGATGACGCACTCCTGTGCGAGACGCTGATCCATCGCATCTACAAGTGGCTGACGCAAACCAACTTCAAGGCGGCGCACGCAAACCTTCGCGATGCCAGGGCGGCCGCCAACCGAACTGGGTCGCGTTATCTCCTGGCGCTGTGCAGTGCGACCGAGGTGCGGATTCTCGTGAGGGAGGGAGCTTGGATGCGTACGGCGGAGTTGGCCAGGACCGTCGTCACCGAGCTCGAAGACATCGGCGAACTGCATCTGCGGGCGCAGACGTCTGCGCATCTTGGGTTCGCTTTGCTGCATCTGGGCGATACGCCACGTGCCCGGGTCTGGTGTGAAAGGGCACTCGCGCTGTTTGCTCGAGGCCCGGGCACGCACCACGAAATCATGGCCGCCGTCTCGGGCTGTGCCGAAGTGCTCGCCGTTGCCGGTGAGTTCGACGAGGCGCGCAAACAGCTGCAACGAATCACCAAGTATCTCGACTCGCTGGTCACTGAGACCGGGGATGTCTACTATCCGCATCTCTCGGAGATCGGGGTTCGACTGGGGCGCGGGCGGTGCGCCGCGTATGCCCACGACTGGGAGGTGGCCGAGAGGGAGCTCGAGGCGCTGGCCGCCGTTCCGCGTTTCATGCACTATACCGACGTCGGGCCAGAGATCGCGGAAGGGCGGCTCCTGCTCGATCACGTGCGCCTGCGGCTGCACAAACGGGTTCGCCGTTCACCGAGTGCCCGCATTGGCTTCACCCTCGTTCGACGCGGGCAGATTGGCTCTGGGATGCCAAGGTTCTATCCGGCATTCCACGGTATGGCGATGATCATCCGTGCCGAACGTGACGCCGCCGAGGGCCGGATCGCGCGCGCCGCGCGGGTATTCCGCCAGATTTTCGCCGATGCCGAGCGCAGAGCCGACCGCCTGTTGCTGGCCCGTGCCCTCCTGGCAGCTGCCGAGGCGCTCGGCTCATCGATGCCCGTCGAAGCCCGCGGTTGGCACGATCGCGGCATGGCGCTGAGCCGCGAGATCGGGGCGGTCGCGCTAGTGCGAGCTCACCATCACCTGGAGGGGGCGGGCTTTCAGGCTCCTTGAAGAGCCAGAGACGTTGATGTTCCTCGTCGTGCTCCTGGCCGACGTAAATCAGCGTGTCGACGATCGGCAACACCAGATCGTTGTCGTAAAAATGCACCGTGATATAGCAATTGGCAGGAATCTAACTCTCGGGTCGTGCCATCGTTGAGTTCCGTGTAGCCGCTATTGACGGTGATGCCTAGACTTCGGGATTGGGCACTCGAGGCTTCTCGCTCAAGCTGCCAACTCCTGTCTCACTTCATCGCGACGGCTCCAGAGCACGGGCACAATGTCGTAGTTTCTTAGGGCGTCGACGATCGAGGTCGTTGGAGGCCTATTCTCGTCGTTCAAGAATGCGGAAACTTCGACGCCGTCGGTCGCACTTCCTTTGTATCGACCCAAGCAAATGCCATCGCCTCCGCCAAATCCCTGCTGGGCCGATTGACTGCGCGAATCAGCCTTTCGGGTGCTCGCCCTGACGCGGGCACAACGAAGTCGAAGGTGTGGTCGTACCCGCTTCGACCGGTGAATTTCACGTTGGGCGTAAAGCGAATGTCGTGGAGCTCGAGCCACGCGGTGACGTCCTCGAGAAACAAACTGGCGACAACGGGCACACTAAAGTTTATGGTCCGCATGTTTAGCGCAGAGTATTTGCGGCGCTCGGGTTCGCCCGCCCGACGGGAACCGCGCTTAGTTACCAACCGATTTTCCAAGGGATTTGGCGTTCGGATCGTCGAGCGGCTTAACGGCTGATCAACGACTGTGCCGCTTAGTGGTTACTCAACTGAGAGGTTTGCGACCCTCCCAAAACTCATTCAGTCTGTCCCACCACTTGGCTGATTCGGGCAAGAGATATGGCCGAAACTGCTCGGGTGTGGTGGATGTGTGAAGGCCAGTGTTTTGGAGATCTTCGAGGAGCCCGATTGACGCAGCCTCAGCAACGTAAGGCACGCCTTCGATGTGCCAACGCTCTACGACCGCAAAGACCTCTGGGAACGTGGCGACATCGTCCCGAGCCAACATGTCTATCAGGTGCCGCGCTAGATCCGAGAGGGCGAGATACAACGGCGGCTCGGACTCGTCGCCCCAGTAATCAAGAAACGCACGCCACTTGCTTTCGAAGGACGGGCAGACTTCTAAAATCAGCGGCATCATTTCCGGTTTCGTGATCACCTTTTCTCTCGACTTGTCGGATAGTTTATCTTTCAGCACGGGTTCGGTTGCCCGACGGGAACCGCGATTAGTTACCAACCGACTTTCCAAGGGATTTGGCGATCTGAGCGTCAAGCCGCCTAACGCTTCGCAGACGAGGATGACGCTAGGCTAAACTCCGCAAGGGCGATGAGAGATCCACTTCGAATGGACAAGCTATCGCTCGGTAGCGGCATCATGGGTCGCAGCCAGTGTCGCCTGTCTGCTGACCCTGATCGGCATCACGCGGATCATGCAGGACCGCAAGCGCGGCTCCCGCGCCATTCACTAGGCCAAACCGTAGAGCGCGTCTAGTCCTACAACCTGACGTTAATGCCTCCGTAGCCGTTTGGCCACGTGGAGCGATACTCCGGGGTCCGCCTCAATGAGTGGCTGGTCCGAATTGACGCGCTTCGACTCCCCGCATGAACTGGCAAGACTCGTTCGGCATTACCAGACCCACCAGGTGACGATTCGGATCTTTTCGTGGTCGAAGCGAGATCCCAACGCGTCAAGAATGCGGAACACAGTTGACCACTCTGATTCGTGCGGTCGAACCGTCACGGAATCCAGTCCATTCGCATGAGTTCGGCATAGCTGACGAACGTGAACCCGCCGCACTCGCCGGGACCGTGCTGCCTTTCGTGATTACGAATCCTGGCGATGTCATCGCGAACCTGCCGTGAGCAAGCTGCTGGGACGCCACGGCCCGAAGCCATTGGGTTGAAATCCTCCGGCTTGGTGACCGCTTTCTTGGAGAATCCAAAAGCGGCCTCCGAGAAGTCGTCTGGCACGTCGACCAACGGTGCGAGACATGTGACGCCCATCCACATGGTGTCGTCCTGCGCCTCGCCGTCCGACGCGTACGTGACTTCGATCCAGCCCTGAATATCGAGGCCCATGATTACTTGAACTGCGATGCGCTACCTGCTGCTGCGCGCGTGCAACGCAGATGCGGACGTTGGCCGCGAAGCAACCCGCCGCGCGCCCAATCGCAAGTGACCTACTTCGACGGCGGGTCGTGTTCGTCGCTATCGATGGCTGCCAGCTTCGAGCCGGCGAGCGGACCGATGCCGGTCACCGCTGGCCCGATGGAGGCTCTGCTGGTTTTACGCGCAGGGCAGGCCGAGTGATCGCGTCGAGACGGGCGGTCCTGGCGTATTCGCGGGTCTCAGCGACGATCAGTTGAAAGAGCGCCTTACCTCAGCCCTCAGTGAGTTCCGTAAATAATTGGCTGGTCATCGTTGCGCCGTGTCGAGCGGGAGCGGCTTCGTCGCGCCACTGCGCTGGTGCAGCGAAGCTCTGTTAGAAGCTGGCGCATTGGGCACTAGAACACATCGAGGTCGCGAGAAATTACGAAAGGCCCTGAATACTTGGCGCGAAATTCGTCAAACAGTCCTTCCAAGTCGGTCGCGCCCTGGTGATAGATGATGAGCAAACCTGGTTTCGCATGGCGTGCCAGTTCGGTCAGTTGGTCGATACTCGTGTGGTAATTGTCCGCGAACCGCTTTCCCACCTCGGATGGAGTTCTCCCGGGACGTAACACTTCGTGGATGAGCACGTCGCAGCCTCGGCACGCCGCGATGGTCTCCGGCGTCGGGTTCGTATCACCTGAGATGACAATGCTTCGGTCCGCCGTATCGAAGCGGTATCCGTAGCTTTCCATAGCGTGTTTTGTCGGAAACGCGGTCACGGTCACGTTGGCGTCCCTATAGACGACACCCGCTGTGACCTCGTGCGCGTTCACTTTGTGTCCATCTGGAAAGTCATGTTGGATACCCATGGCATTCGTTCGCGTGTCGATGTCAACGCGGTACGCTTCGAGCAAATGCTCGGTCATCGCCTTAATGCCTCGTGGGCCGTAAACGTCGAGCGGCACACGCCGACCGATCGTCCACGGAGTAAAAATTAGGTCGGGATACCCCACCGTGTGATCGGAGTGGAGGTGGGTCAGGAACGCGACCCGCAACTTCGTCGGCTCAAGCGCGTTGATGTGTTTGGTCAGGAACGCTTCGTTCGCACGACGCACGACACCCGCTCCAAGGTCGATCAGGTAAGCCGTGTCATTGACCACAATCGCCGTTGCAGGTCCAGACCGATCCGGCAGAGGCGGTGGTGCGCCCGTGCCCAAGAAGACGATCCTAGTCTTCTGCACTTGTTGCGGCTGTCTAGCCCAGAGAGGAACTACAAGCGTGGCGACCGTGAGTGACACCGCCATGGCTCGTACGGCAATGGACAACATACGAGAGCACCCCTCTTCTGTTTCAATTTGATGAACGTCCCACACGCCGGGACATACCGCACCCGAGCCTCGGGCGCGGAGAATACCACGCGAACAGGAGGCTTTAACGTGAATCGGGCAGAGTGACAGCGCTTCCTGCGCCGGGCGAGTTTCGGCTCCCTGACGAGGGCGAACAAACAAGTGATTGATGGACACCCGCCAACGGTGTTTGCGTGCCAACCAGACCGGGCCGAAAGTCAGGCCGCGGCCGCGATGGTTTTCCGAACACGCCGCCAGCGCCTGATCGTTGACGGGGAGACGCCGAGGCTCTGGGCCGCAACGCCACGATCATGCTCTCGATCTTAACTAAGGCCCTTGGTGGCAAGCTGGCCGCGAAGAACATGTCGAGGTCCACGGAAGGGCGCCGATCAAATTCGATTGCGCGGCGCAAACGCGAACGACCGCGTAATTACTTCGGACGCGGTACGACGATTGGAGGCGTCCTGATTCCATTGGCCTCAGGACTTGGCGCTACACCCACCGAGCCATTCACATTCTGTACGGACGTGACCACCCAGTCGTTGGCGCGTTTCTCGGCCACCATCGTCATAAGTCCGAATCTCGGTGGTCGAGCGGAACCGTCAATATTCTTATCCCCCTGAGCCGACCAACTGTGTCGCACGACTGCGATATCGGGCCTCATAAAACGCACATGGACTTCCAGGACCTTGTGCGCGATTTCCTTGAAGCGATCTGCGAACAATCGCGTGTGATAGGTCTCGAAATCTGCTCGGCCTTGCAACCACGTCAGGCCCACCGTCACGAAGTCAACGTTCTCGGCCATGATCGCCGCGAGTTGATGACCGTTGTGATTGTTAAAGGCGTCGCTGAACGCACCTGGTAGCCGTCGCAGCGACTCTTCGTCCTGCTTGGTTTGCGCGTGCGCTGTGGTGATGTGGGCGAATAACACCAGACAGGCCGACAAAATGACCGCTCTGCCGTTCAGCAGGCGCGTGACAGACGTAGCCCGTTCGGTTTGTGGCATGGCTGACTCCTGGTGGCGTTCGCTCTTAGCGGTCTGAGCGGGCCGCGCCAGTTGGTGCGCACCGGCTGCTGGCGATAGTGGCCGTCGCGGTCGGGTCTGTGAAAGTCGGGTTTCACAGGCCTTCGAAAATGCCGGCTTCACGCTTCGCAGCCGCTGGGAGCGCGAGTCGAAGAAACGTTTGTCCATCAAGGCTGACGGCCAGTCTCTCAAACCAGCTGTCCTGCCACTTCTGATTCGACTTTCCTTTAGGCAGCGTGTGACACGCGATTGCCTGGCGTGCGCGCTGTAGGTAAGGCCGCACGTCGACTGCAGTCGTGATGAACGCATCGGCGACGGTGCCGAACGCGGCCAGCTCATCCTGATTGTCTCCATCGGCGATGACGCCGAAAGGCGGTTTATCGGCCGGGAAGCGTGACTCGGGATACGCGATGTAATAGAGCTTGCGTGGCGCATGGGTGAGCAAGGCTCGCTGCTGGAACACCCGGGTGACGATCGTGCTCACCAGAATATGACGCGGGTGGCCGGTCAGGCCATCAGGGCCCCACGTGATGATCACGTCAGGCTTGGTTTGATTGATCAACTCAACCACCCGCTTGGCGATCGCCGACACCGTCGGAAGTCCTTCGCCTGCAGGTCCACGCATTACGAAAGTCTCGCGAATACCCAACGCCTTCGAGGCGCACAAGAGTTCCGCTCGTGCAGGAGTGCCGTCCTCGCCAGACGGATCAATGACGCCGGGGAATGTCGCGTAATGGATCGTGTGTCCCTCGTTCGCGTACTTCGCAAGGAGAGGCGCGCTTGAGACGTTGTCGTCACCGTGGGTGAGCACGACAAGGACGGTGTACCGCTTCTCAACGGACGTAGCCTGAAAACTCATCGCCAACATCGTGGCGGCAATCAGTCTGAGCATGGTGACCTCGATTGCGAGGCATAGTGTCACGCTTCTGCGCTACGTGCGAACAGTAGTCGCATGTCTGATCAGCCCGCTTCTCGCGGCATCACAGTTGCGCCGTGCTTCGTGTGACTACGCTGTGTGGGTTCGAACGGTAGGGTGGGTCGCCGAGTTCAGGTGTTTGAAATCAACGATTTAGAGTTGGTGGACCAGACCGGGATCGCACTGTCTAGCGGACGCGAAGCGTTCGCTGATTGAGCCCGAGCCCGGTCGGGACACCACGACTGAAGCCGAAGGCTGAAGGAGTGGTGGACCAGACCGGGATCGAACCGGTGACCTCATGAATGCCATTCA
>Ga0310900_10000691_pt1 | contig 12112 bp, 9 predicted proteins | sample C24D1metaG_FD_203879 | JGI IMG/M metagenome (GOLD analysis project Ga0310900, IMG submission 203879) | Lab incubated soil microbial communities from West Virginia University Organic Research Farm, Morgantown, WV, United States - C24D1 | ecosystem: Environmental > Terrestrial > Soil >...
GTCAGGCGTGATTCAGGAAGCGGCACACGAAGAGGCGAACATCATCTTCGGCGCGGTGGTCGACCCGAAGATGGAGGGGAAGGTCAAGATCACCGTGATCGCCACCGGCTTCGACCGCGAGACGCCGAAGATTACCTCCGCCTCCGCAGCCCAGACGCCAGTCGATCTCCATTCGTATACGAACTGGAAACAGGAAAACGGCGACAAGATCGCGGCCGCCGGCGGATCGCGTATGACATTCTCCCGTCGTGCCGTGCTCGAGCTGCCAGTTCAGACGGCGGCGGCGGCTCAGGAAGAGCCGTCGACGTCGCCGGGGGCAGAATTTGAACCAGTTTCGCCGTTGGATGTCCCGGCATTTCTACGGCGCCAGAGCGAAGCGTAACTGCCAGGGCGCGTCCGACGGCCGAGTTCGCTCGGACGCGCGTGATACACTAAATAGATCCACGGCACGCGGCTTCGCCGTCGTTTGAGGTGAATGCCGCGCACCGCACCGATGTAATCGCTTGGCGCGACGCCGCGCCCTCCGTCAAATCGCTTCGACATCTCAATGAAGGCCTGGGAACATCGCGAACGCGCGCGGGACATGCTCGCGCGCGAAGTTGGTTACGTGCGAAAACCGCACGGCGGGCGGATCCGTGTCGTCCTGGCCTTTCCAAATACCTACTACGTCGGCATGTCGAGCCTTGGATTTCAGACGGTCTACCGGCTCTTCAACGATCTCGACGACGTGGTCTGTGAGCGGGTGTTCTTGCCCCCGAAGCAGGAACTGCAGGCGCAACTCCGCGCGGGTACGCCGCTCGTGACCCTCGAATCGCAGACCCCCGTTTCGGAGTTCGACGTCTTCGCGATGTCGGTGTCGTTCGAGTGGGACTATACCAACGTCGTTACGCTGCTGCGCCTCGCCCGTTTGCAACCGCGGGCCGCGTCGCGCACGGCACGCGATCCGCTCGTCGTCATTGGCGGCGCCGTGACCTTCGTGAACCCCGAGCCACTGGCGCCGTTCGCCGATGCCATTGCTGCCGGCGAGGGAGAGGTGCTGGTTCCCTCGCTGGTGGGGGCGATGCGCGAATACCCGGATCGCGGTGATCTGCTGCGGCGCCTCGCGGCCGAGCGCGGCTTCTACATTCCTTCCTTCTACGACGTCCGGTATGAAGCAGATGGCACGATCGGCGGGTTTGAAGTAAAACCCGGCACCGGCGCGCCAGCGACGGTCAAGAAGGCAGCGGTGAAGAGCATCGATCACCTCGATCCGCCGACGACGTCGATCTTCACACCGGACACGGAGTTTGGATCGCGCTTTCTGATCGAGGTCGTGCGCGGGTGCGCCAATCTGTGCCGCTTCTGCTGGGCCGGGTACAACTATTTGCCGGTCAGAGCATTTCCCGCCGACAGAATCCTCGAACTCGCGCAACAGGCGAGAGCCCATTCCAGCCGGGCCGGCCTGGTGTCGATCGCGCTGTGCGACCACCCCGAGATCGAACGAATCCTTACCGGACTGCTGGAGATGGGGTACTCGATCAGCCCGGCATCGCTTCGCCTCGACGATCTGACCGAGCCGATCGTGCGCCTGTTGCGCAAGAGCGGGGAACGGTCGATCACGATCGCGCCCGAGACGGGTTCCGATCGGTTGCGTCGCGTCATCAACAAGACAGTGACCAACGACGAGATTCTCGCGGCGACGAATCTGATCTTCGCCAACGACATCGAGAACCTGAAGCTGTATTACATGATCGGACTGCCCACCGAGACCGAATCCGATCTGATTGCGATTCGCGATCTGACCGTCGAGATGCGCGACATCATGCTGAACCACGCACGAGCGCGCGGGCACGTCGGCCGGATTGTCGGCAGCGTCAATCCGCTGATTCCAAAGCCGGGAACCGCCTATCAGTGGCTGCCGATGGAGGACCCGGCCGTGACCGACGCGAAAGGGAAACGGCTGCGGCAACTGCTGTCGGGGCTCGACAATGTCTACTTCAACATCAAATCGGAGCGTCATTCGTACTACCAGGCGCTGCTTTCACTCGGCGATCGGCGCGTCGCAGATGCGATCGAGGTCGCGGAGCGGAATGGCGGCCAGTGGCGCGCCGCTGTTGCCGAAAGTGGAATCGATGCGTCGTTCTACATCTTTCGCGATCGCTCGAATGATGCGGTCCTTCCGTGGGACATCATCGACGGCGGCATGAAGCGTTCGTTCTTCCAGGCGGAGTTCGCGAAAGCGCTGCGCGAAGAGTGGACACTGCCGCCCAAACGCCAGCGCGAGAACCTCAAACTGCTTCCGGTGCTCGACTAACCAAGAGGCGGTCCTAAACCACCTCCGCGCACGCTTCGGCGAGTGTCATGATGCGACTGCGGTTTCAGCCTCGTACTCGGTGTACGCCTGGAGAATGAGATCGCGGATCCGGTTCTGCGATGTCGCATCGGCAATCGGTCGCAGGAGCGCAAAGCTGCGCCGCTCGCCGCCGACGGAATACTGCCTCGCCGGAAACGTGACGTTTCGGCCGGTTCCGGTCTTGCGCTCCCACACCGCAAAGCCGACCAGCTTCAGCCCTTCGAGCGGTCCCTGAATGAAGTGCACTTCAGCCTCCGCCAGCTTTCCCGGCGGGTTTCCCTTGTCGTTCGGCAGGATCTTGATGGTCATCGTTGCTGCTCCTCTCGCGCTGGCCGATGTCACCAGCAGCAAGCGCAAGCGATGTGCCGCGACTCGCCGGATCACGTGATGTTCGCCGATCACACTGTTGCAGCAGATCTTGCGGCTGTCGTATGGGAGACGATGGATGTGCCGAGGCGCCCTGACCGGGCGAACGTCGTCAACGCCGGTTCCCGTCACTCGCCCAGTAAGAGGACCTCGGCCATCGCGATGGCGTCGGAATGCGTGATGGTTAACAGTGACGATCGGACCCGCATCCGTTCCGCGCGCGCCGCCGCTCCTCCGTGCAACCGGAGTTGCGGTGGGCCAACCGTGCGGAACACCTCGATGTCCTTCCAGAGCACGCCGCGCGAATGACCGGTCCCGAGCGCCTTCATCGCCGCTTCCTTGGCAGCGAAACGTCCGGCCAGGTGAGGAACGGGGTTGCGGCGCCGCGTACAATAGGCGATCTCCCCATCGGTGAAGACACGGCGCAGGAACCGCTCCCCGTATCGCTCGAACGCGCTCGCGATGCGTGGGATGTCGGTGACATCAATGCCCAATCCGAGGATCGTCATGGTTCAGCCCCAGCCTAGCGGTGGTTTCGAGTGGACGCAAGCCGAGTGGGGCCCGGTGCTTCGGTGCCGCCCCCTCGCCGACATCGCTGATCACCTGTTCACGATCGGAAACATCGAACTCCGCGACTCGCGCGACGAATGGGAGGCCGTTGCACGCGGCATGGGCATTCACTTCGATCGTGTTCTGCTGCTTCGTCAGGTGCACGGAGCACACGTCGCGTTCTCGAAACGCGGGGAGTATCTGTCCGGACCACGGCCGGAGGCCGACGCGGCGGTGACCGATGATCCGACCATCGCCATCGGCGTCCGCGTCGCTGATTGCGCGCCCATTCTGATCGGCGATCGCCGACAACAGGTCGCCGGCGCCGCGCATGCCGGGTGGCGCGGCACCGTCCAACGTGCCGCAATCGCCGCAGTCCGCGCCATGCAGAACCAATTCGGGTCACATCCAGACGATCTGGTCGCCGCCATCGGTCCGTGCCTCGGGTCTTGTTGTGGAGAAGTCGGACCAGAGGTGGTCGAGACATTTCGTGAAGCCGGTCACGATCCGGATTCACTTGCGCGATGGTTCACGTCAGGACGCGGCGATCGCTTTCAACTCGATCTCCCGCGAGCAAACCGCGACCAGCTTGTCGCCGCCGGGGTGCCCGCGTCGCAGATCTACGATTCAGGCTTGTGCACGCGATCGTTTCCGGAGGTTTTTCACTCCTACCGTGCCGCCAGGGAACGCGCCGGGCGGATGGTGGGAATCATTCGAGTGAGATCTGAAATTGTGGATTGACGATTTCTGCGTGCTGATTGAAAGGCAGGCTGCGTCAATCAACAATCAGCCATCACCACGGGGAAAACCAATCAACAATCGACAATCAGCAATTTCAGCAGTCACCCTTCAGCCGCGCTTCCGCCTCGTCCATCGCGACATTCGACAGCCGGTCGGCCTCTTTGTTGAATTCGCGCTTCACGTGCTCGAACTGTACATCCTCGAGTTGCCCAACCAGCAGGCGCGCGCGGACGTACAACGGCTGCAACCCCGGATTCTTCACCTTGTATTCACCGCGCATCTGTCTGACGAGGAGCTCTGAGTCGGCGCGGATGTGCACCCGGCGGACATCATGATCGAGTGCCCATTGCAAGGCGGCGAGGAGCCCATTGTATTCAGCGATGTTGTTGGTCGCGATCCCGAGCCCGCCGTGCAACTCTTCGAGGACCGCCCCTTCGGCCGATTGGATGGAGACACCGTAGCCAGCGGGTCCGGGATTACCCCGGGCGCCCCCGTCGATATACACGACCACCATTAATGGTCGGAGGGTTGAGCGCCGCTGTCGGCGGCCGCGGCCGGCACGAAATAGAGGATTCGTGTGCAGCTGTCGCATTGGGTGAGCGTGTCGTTGCGCCGCACATCGTTGAACTTTTGCGGCCGAAGGCGGACGTGGCACACCGTGCAGAGACCGTCTTTTGCTTCCGCGAGGGCCACGCCTTTGCGCCCATGCGCGATGCGTTCGAAGAGCGACAACGCGTCGCGGGGAAGGACCGCCACCAATTCGGTGCGGGCGGCGGTCAGCCTCGCGATCTCCTGTTCGAGCGCGGTACGCTCGGCGTCCAGCAGTTTCTGTTCGCGCGCGACCTCGGCCTGTTCCGCTTTGAGCGCGCCTTCGGCGGCTTTCAACTCCGCCGCAAATGTTTCCGCCCGCTCCATGTGCTCCAACAGCCGGTCCTCGTGCGCCCGCACCTCCTGCTCGGCGACGGCGATCTCCTTCTGCATCGCCTGATATTCCTTGTTCGTCTTGACCTCCATCAACTGTCCTTTGAACTTCGACAGTCGAGTCTGAACCGCCGCCAGATCTTTATCGACTTCGCGGCGAGCCGTCTGGTCCGCGGCCATCCGTTCTTTGACGGTGCTCAAAGTGGAGGATTTCTCGACCACCCGCGTCTGAAGCGCGTGCTCGGCGGCCGGCAATTCCGCGATCCGGCGCCGCGCCCGGTCAGCGGCGAGATCCAGGTCCTGGAGCTGAATGAGATGTTGAAGGTCTGGGTGCATCAATGGGATTGCTGATTTGTGATTGTTGATTGTTGATCAGCACACACGGAATCAGAAAATCAGCAAGTGAATTGCGGCATCTTGAGGTCCGCCTTCACGGCCTTTCTTACTCAAGCCGCGACGGCGAGACAGCCTTCGCCCGAGACGCGCCTGCCTAGCCGAAGCTCACGCTTCGGCATTACGCGCGTGAGCGAAGGATGGGCCCACCAGGATTCGAACCTGGGACAGGCCGGTTATGAGCCGGCGGCTCTGACCGCTGAGCTATGGGCCCTCAGGAACTTTAAAGGGAAAAGGCAAAAGGGAAAAGGTAAAAGGAAGGGCCTTTTACCTTCGCCCACCTACGTCCTACCCTCGAGAAACGCACGCAGCTTCCGCGAACGAGAGGGGTGGCGCAGCTTCCTGAGCGCCTTCGCCTCGATCTGCCGGATGCGTTCGCGCGTGACGGCGAAGCTCTGGCCGACTTCCTCGAGCGTGTGCTCGCTGCCATCCCCGACGCCGAACCGCATCTTGATCACCTTTTCTTCGCGCGGCGTCAGCGTCTTCAGCACCGAGTCGGTCTGTTCCTTCAGGTTCAGATTGATGACCGCGTCGGACGGAGAAACGACCTGGCGATCCTCAATGAAATCGCCAAGATGCGAATCTTCCTCTTCCCCGATTGGCGTCTCGAGCGAGATGGGCTCCTGCGCGATCTTGAGGACCTTTCGAACCTTCGAGACCGGAATGTCCATCCGCTTGGCGATTTCCTCTGACGTCGGCTCGCGGCCGAGCTCCTGAACCAGCGCGCGCGACGTGCGAATCAGCTTGTTGATGGTTTCGATCATGTGGACCGGGATGCGAATCGTCCGCGCCTGATCGGCAATCGCACGCGTGATCGCCTGACGGATCCACCATGTCGCGTAGGTCGAGAACTTGTAGCCGCGCCGGTACTCGAACTTGTCGACCGCCTTCATCAACCCGATGTTGCCCTCCTGGATCAAGTCGAGGAACTGCAGGCCCCGGTTCGTGTACTTCTTCGCGATCGAGACAACGAGGCGGAGGTTCGCTTCGACCAGTTCTTTCTTGGCCTGTTCCGCCTGGATCTCACCACGCGCGATCGTCTCCAGCGTGCGCATCAGTTGATCCGGCGTCTCTTCGAGCTCGTCGGCCATGCTCTTGACTTCGACCTTGAGCTCTTTCTGCTGCCTCAGGAGATTCTTCTTCTCCTCTTCCTTCAACCTGCTCTTCTTGTTCTTCGGATTGATCTGGCGCTCGATGTGATCGATCTGGCGCTTGACGCGCATGACCGCTTCCACCTTTTCCTTGATCTCATCGATCAGGCGGCGCTTGATGTTCTCGGTGAACTCGATCTTCCGGATCAACTTCGACAGTTCGACACGCGCCCGCAGCGACTCCCAGCGCACGCGACGATACTTCCGCTTGTCGCGCGAGGTCGTGCCGCGCGGCGTCTTGTCGAGCTTCTCCTTGCACTTCTCGACCGCCTGCCACGCCTTGCGCACTGCGTCGATCTGACGGACGACCTGCTTTTTGCGGTCGTCGATCTTTTCGTCGGTCAGTTCTTCGTCAACGAACGTGACCAGTTCACGAATACTCCGCTCGTCGGCCTTCAACTGTTCGCCCATCTGAATGATGGCGCGGGCCACGGTGGGGGTCCGTGAAATGGATTTGATGACAGCGAGCTTGCCGCGTTCGATGCGCTTCGCGATCTCGACTTCACCTTCGCGAGTGAGCAGCGGAACTGTTCCCATCTCGCGCAGGTACATCCGGACGGGGTCGTTGGTTTTGTCCAGGGCCCCTGGAGTCAGGTCGAGCTCGAGTTCTTCAGCACCCTCGCCCGTTCGATCGAGCAGCTTGTCTTCGCGGTACTTCTGCTCCGAATCAACGACTTCGATGCCTGCACTGCCAAACGTACTGAACAGGTCGTCGAGCTCATCGGACGACGTGATGTCGGCCGGGAGCAGTTCGTTGACTTCGTCGTACAGCAGATAGCCCTTTTCCTTGCCGATGGAGATGAGCTGCCTCACTTCATCGTATTTTTCTTCGATCGACAACGGTAGTTCTCCTTTACCTGCCAGCGCCTTGCTTCCGCTTCCAGATGCCATGGTCACTTCGCCATTTCCTGATTCATTGCTTCAATTTGACGTTTCAAGCCAATCTGCTTCGTTCCGAGCTCGTCGATCCGTCCATCGTGGCTCGGAACGCCCTGTTCGAGCAAATTCGCCAATTGCCGCTCGACGGCGGTACGTTCCCGAATGAGACGGTGTTTTCGAAGTTCCAGCACGCAATCGGTCAGGATTCGCGCCGGCGCTTCCGGTTGGACGGAGATCGATTCGACCAATCGAACCTCCTCTGTACTTAGACGCTCGAGGAGCGTCTGAGGTAAGGCTGCCGGCGGACACCCTTGCAGGGATCGCGCCTGCCGCAGGATATCCGCTGTCGCCAGACCGTCCAACTCCCCGTCGTGCAAATCGCCGAGCACCTGGACCGCCTGCTGTGGATCCTTCATGATTGCCCAGATCAAGCCTCGTTCCGCCGGTTTGATCTGTCCCACGGGGGAGATCATCCGTTCCCCGACGGTAGTCTGACGCTGGACCGCCGCTTTTCGTATTTCCGCGCGGACTACCTCTTCCGTAATTCTGGCCTTGTGCGCCAGCCTGTCAGCGAATTGATCCCGAGCCGCCGCGTCTGGGATCCGGGCGGCCACGGCCAACATGGCATTCAAAAACGCGCGGCGGTCTTCGTCCTTTGAAAGATCGTGGCCAATCGAGGCTCGGTCCAGGAGATATTCGAGATACGGTCGTGAATTCTTCAGCCGATCCTGATAGGCCGCCGCGCCTGATTTCCTGATAAACGTATCGGGATCGTCGCCCGACGGCATCATCGCGACGTTCACCTGGAAGCCCTCCGCCACGAGCAGTTCCGACGATCGCGCTGCCGCCCCTTGACCGGCCGCATCGGGATCGAAACTGAGGACGACTTTCGCGGCAAATCGTTTCAGTAGCCTCGCCTGGGCCGGCGTCAAGGCCGTTCCTGATGAGGCCACGACATTTGTAATGCCCCCCTGGTAGGCCTGCGCGAAGTCGAAATACCCCTCCACCAGGACGGCGTGCTTCGCCCGCAGGATGGCGGGCTTGCTGAGGTGCAGACCGTAGAGCGTCCGCCCTTTGACATAAATCGGCGTTTCCGGGGAGTTCAGATACTTCGGCTGCTGCCCTGCATCCATCGCTCGTCCGCCAAAGGCGACGATCGCTCCATTGTCGCGACAGATCGGAATCATCAACCGGTTTCGGAACCGATCGACAACCGTCCCCTGTTCCCGCTCAACCACCAGACCGCTTCGAACCAGGAGCGGCAGACTAAACCCCTCTTTCAGTAGACGCGTTTTCAGTCCATCTCGCGACACTGGCGCATACCCTGCACCCATTGTCTCGATCGTCTCCGAAGTCAGGCCCCGGTCTTTCAATTGCCGCCGCGCCGCGGCGCCGGCCGGCGTGGCCAGCTGCTCGCGGAACCATGTCGCGGCCACTTCGTGTGCTTTCAGCAGTGAATCGCGATCCCGCTGTTCTTCGCCGTCCTGCTTGGACTGATCCTGTTCTGGTACTGGCAGGCCAAACCGTCCCGCGAGCTGCCGAACTGCTTCCGGAAACGTCAGCTTGTCAAAGAGCTCGATGAACTTGATGACATCGCCACCGGCGCTGCAGCCAAAACAATAGAAGACGCCGCGGTCACCATTGACAGTGAACGACGGCGTTTTTTCCCCATGGAAAGGACAGAGGCCCTTCCACTCCGCGCCGCTACGTTTCAGCGGCACGCGCTCCTGAATGACCTGCACGATGTCGGCATGGGACTTCAGGTCTTCGACGAACGATGCGGGGAATAAAGCCATGCAATTGCTATTGCTGATTGCTGATTTGTACGACTGCTGATTGTCGATTGAGATTGACGGCTGCCGATTGCGTGCCAATTACTGCCGGTTGATTTTCGGCCCCTACTCCTTGAATTCGACGACCGTCACGCCTCCTCCACCCTGGTTTTCCGGAGCCGCCGCGAAATTGGCCACGTAGGGATGCGACCGCAGGAACTCGCCGATCGCGCGACGGAGCTGGCCGGTGCCGTAGCCGTGAATGATCCGCACGGATTTCAACTCACTCAGCATGGCTTCGTCGAGAAATTTTTCGACGCGGGTCACCGCTTCGTCGGTATGTGCGCCAATCACGTTCAACTCGGTCAACGACCCTTCCCGAGGTTGCAGGTCAACGTTCACTCGGACCCGCGACGGCTGACCGCTCACGGCAGCGGCAGGCGCAACCACGCGGAGCTCGTCGACACGGGCCCGGAGTCTTTTTCCGCGGACGTCGACGTCCGCCTCTCGATCGTGCAGCGACTGCACGACGCCTTCGAGCCCGAACGCTCCGACCAGCACCCGATCGCCGACTGCCGGTGCACGGTCTGAGGTCGTTCTCTGCACCGTCTCAGAGGCTTGCGGAGCACTCTGCCGGAGGCGATTGCCAATCGCCTCAATGGCTGCGCGCGCGTCGGCCCGGGCGGCGCCGGTATCGCCGGTCGACACCAATCGAGGCGCCATTCGACGCTCGGCCTCCGCGGCAAGCGCGTCGGTCCGTGTCTTCAACCCATTGACGACGTCGTCGATCTCGCGGCGTGCATCGCGGAGCCGCTCCTCGATCCGCTCGTCAAGCTTGCGGCGGAAGGTTTCCTCGCGATTGCGAAGTTCTTGTTCGCGGTGCTGCAGTCGTGCCGCTTCCTCGGCGACGGTTTGGCGTTCGCGGGCGGCCAGCCGCCGTTCATGATCGAGCGACTGCATGTCGCGTTCGATCTTGGCGAGGTGTTCGGCCAGCTGCGTCTCGCGCGCGGTGCGATGGGCGCGCGCCTGGTCGATGACGGCAGCCGGCAGCCCCAGCCGGTTCGCGATCTCGAGCGCGAGGCTGCTGCCCGGCGAGCCGTAGTTCAATCGATACGTAGGTGCGAACGTCTGCGGGTCAAAGCCGAAGCCGGCAGCCATCACCCCTTCCGTCGTCGAGGCATACGATTTCAACGCGTCGTAATGGGTCGTGGCGATCACCGTCGCTCCGCGCCGCCGGAAATGATCGATGATGGCCATTGCCAGCGCGCCGCCTTCGACAGGATCGGTTCCTGCACCCGCCTCGTCGAGCAACACGAGCGAGGGCAGCGCCAACGCGCGGTCCATCGAGACAACGTTCGCGATATGGCCAGAGAACGTGCTGAGGCTCGCCGAAATCGACTGCTCGTCACCAATGTCAGCAAAGATGGATCGGTAAACGGGAATCTGCGATCCCCCGGCGACGGGGATCAACAGCCCAGCCTGCGCCATCAGTGACAACAGTCCCGCGGTCTTCAATGCGACGGTCTTGCCGCCGGTATTGGGACCGGTGATCACCAGAACACCGACAGGCGGAATGAGGACAACGTCGACGGGGACCGGACTGGCGGTGCCGGGATCCGGACTCCGGGATCCGTCGTCCGCGATCCGGGATGCAGTCCGTGTTAATCCGCGTTCGTCCGTGGCCCGCAATCCAGTCCGTGTTAATCCGTGTTCATCCGTGGCCCGCGATCCACTCCGTGTTAATCCGTGTTCGTCCGTGGCCCGCGATCCACTCCGTGTTAATCCGTGTTCATCCGTGGCCCGGGATCCACTCCGTGTTAATCCGTGTTCGTCCGTGGCCCGGGATCCGGTCCCTGTTAATCCGTGTTCGTCCGTGGCCCGGGATCCGGTCCCTGTTAATCCGTGTTCGTCCGTGGCCCGGGAGCCGTTGTCCGGGGAATCAAGTTGCGAGTCGGGCTCACCACTGCTCAGGTGACGCCGAACTTCCGCGATGAGCAGCGGATGTCGCGCGCCGCGTAATTCAAGGCGGCCGTCCGCTGCGATTGCGGGCTCGACACCGTCGACGAGTTTCGAAAAACGCGCGCGTGCCTGCAGAATATCGAGTTCGACTGCCGCGTTGACGGTTCGCGTCAGATCGGCGCCGCGCCGCCGGAACGCATTCGTCAGATTCAGGAGGATGCGCCGGATTTCTTCTGCTTCCTGCTGTTCGAGCGCGACGATGTCGTTGTTGATTTCAACCGTGCTGAGTGGCTCGAGAAACAGACTGGCGCCGCTGCCGGAACTGCCATGGACGATCCCGGGGATCGCGGTGCGGTGTTCGGACCGCACGACGAGCACATACCGTCCGTTCCGATCGGTGACGATCTGCTGCTGCAGATATTTCGATGTGTCCTTGCCGCGCAGGTACGATTCGAGCGTCCCGCGCAACCGCGTTCGCTGCTTGCGCAGCCGCTCTCGTACCATCTTCAGCTCCGGACTCGCATCGTCCAGAACTTCTCCGCTCGGATCGATCTTCCGTCGGATGTCAGCGATTTCGGTTTCGAACGACGTGGTTGCGTCAGCGATCCGTCGAAGCGACGGCGTCGCCGCACCCGCTCGCCGGATCGAAGCGCAGGTCGTATCAACCGATGAAAGAAACGCGCTCAACGCGACTAGATGCACGGCGTCCAGCGCGCGTCCTTCAACGCCGATGGAATCGAGAATCGTCTCGAGATCCGTTCCTGCCTGCAGCGCGATTTGATTGTCGGCAAGGAAGCGCGCCGTCTCTGCAGTAGCCGCCAACGCCCCGGCGACTCCTTCCGCCTCCGTGGCGGGCGCGAGGGATCTAAGCCGCTGCAACCCGTGTGGAGTGAGCGCATAACGGCAAACCGCCTCGACGATCCGATCGAATTCGAGGGCCCTGAGGGCGCCAGCGTGCATCGGGATGTAACTTAGGAAGATTGACCCGGAGGACAGGGTAATCCTTAACTATAGAGGATTTTGACCCGGTTCGGCAAGGTTCTACCAGG
>Ga0310900_10000693_pt1 | contig 12096 bp, 8 predicted proteins | sample C24D1metaG_FD_203879 | JGI IMG/M metagenome (GOLD analysis project Ga0310900, IMG submission 203879) | Lab incubated soil microbial communities from West Virginia University Organic Research Farm, Morgantown, WV, United States - C24D1 | ecosystem: Environmental > Terrestrial > Soil >...
GGGATATCAGCACGGAGATGGAGACGCCAACCGCCGTTTTGGCCGTACGGAATCCAATACTTACCGGCGGTACCCTCAGCTTCAACCGGATAAACCCCGGCGCTATATCCAGCCTCTCCATTTCATGGCTTCGACCATCTTTTTTAACCCGATAATATAAGCCGATAATCTCATATCTATTTTCTCTTCACGGGACGTTTCATAAATCTTATGGAAAGAGGATATCAAAATCTTCTCCAGCTTTTCATTGACTTCTTCCTCCGACCAATAGTATCCCTGGTTGTTCTGCACCCACTCGAAATAGGATACAACGACACCGCCGGCACTGCCCAGTACGTCCGGAACGAGCAGGACTCCTCTATCGGTCAATATTTGCGTAGCCTGCATGGTCGTAGGTCCATTCGCTGCCTCGATAACCATTTTCGCTTTAATTTGAGCGGCATTCGCTTCTGTAATTTGATTCTCAATCGCAGCAGGCACTAAAATATCGCAATCTTGAATTAATAACTGTTCATTCGTAATCCGGTTGGGGAACAAATTGGTGACCATCCCGAATGAGTCACGTCTTTCCAATAAGTAGTCAATATCTAGCCCCTCCGGATCGTATAAGGCTCCATAGGCATCGGATATGCCGATTACTTTTGCCCCCGCATCATGGAGGAACTTGGCAAGAAAGCTGCCTGCATTCCCAAACCCCTGGATAATGATCCTGGAACCCGCAACGGGGATGCCTATGACTTTACAAGCTTCGCTCAATACAATCGTTACACCGAGAGCCGTTGAAGATTCTCTGCCCTTGGATCCCCCCAGCACAAGCGGCTTTCCAGTAATGAACCCTGGAGAGTCGAATTCGCGAATCCGGCTGTATTCATCCATCATCCATGCCATAATCTGTGAATTGGTGTATACATCAGGAGCCGGAATATCTTTGGTTGGTCCGACAAGCTGGCTAATCGCATGCACATAGCCGCGGCTTAACAGCTCCAATTCGCGAGAGGACATCGACTGCGGATCGCATTGAACGCCGCCTTTGCCCCCGCCGTAAGGCAAATCCGCTATACCGCATTTCATACTCATCCACATGGAAAGGGCTTTAACTTCTTCTTCCGTTACGTTAGGATGAAAACGGACGCCGCCCTTTGTAGGACCGACCGCATCATTGTGTTGAGCCCGGTAGCCTGTAAACACTTTAACCTCGCCGTTGTCCATTTTGACTGGAATACGAACGGTTAAAATTCGAAGCGGCTCCTTGAGCAATTCATAAACAGCCTCCTCATAACCCATTTTCCGGAGGGCTAATCGGATAACTTGCTGTGTTCTTTGAAGAACGCCGTTCTTTTCCTGAACATCCATCACTTGAGATTGCTGGCTCATGCTCTTCCCCTCCACAATGATCCTAATTTATGCAGCTTCATTTGCTGACTTCAGCTTCTTCGTGTACAATTGCGATTTATTGGCATCGAATTGGCCTTCCGATTTGGAGATGACCACTGCAGCCAAGCTGTTGCCAAGAACGTTAACGACTGTCCGCGCCATATCCAGAATGCGGTCGATTCCGGCAATAAAGGCTAGTCCTTCAGGCGGAATGCCCACTGAACCAAGCGTTGCCAGCAGCACCACGAAAGAAACGCCCGGCACTCCTGCAATCCCTTTGGAGGTGACCATTAATACGAGCATTAAAGTAATTTGATCGGTCAGCGAAATATCGATACCGTACATTTGCGCAATGAAAAGTGCCGCAATCGCCTGATACAGCGTTGATCCGTCCAGATTGAACGAATAGCCGGTCGGAACGACGAAAGAGGTAATCGCCTTGGGACAACCGAACTTCTCCATTTTCTCTATCACTTTAGGGAGGACTGTCTCGGAACTAGCCGTTGAGAAGGCAAGAATAAGTTCATCTTTCAAAATTTTAATAATGGAAAAAATATTTGTACCGCTTAGTTTGGCGATGATGCCGAACACGATAACCACAAAGAAAATCATCGCAAAGTACACAACGAGCACAAGCTTTCCTAACGGGATGAGCGAAGCGGCCCCGAATTTCGAAACGGTTACGCCGATTAGCGCAAATACGCCGAATGGTGCAAACTTCATGATTTGATTGGTTACCCAGAACATGGCATCCGCTACGCCTTGAAAAAAGCCCAGCACCGGCTTACCCTTATCTCCGATAGCGGCAACGCCCAAACCGAACATGACGGAGAAGAAAATGACTGCGAGCATGTCCCCGTTTGCGAGAGACTCTATAATATTTTTGGGCACAATGTTAACAAAGGTGTCGGCAAATCCGTGGCTCGCTGCCGTTTCAGCCGCATCCACATATTGATGGACATCGGTTTTGACGAGATGAGTCATATCAACGCCGGAGCCCGGCTGCAGCAAATTGGCTGCCAGCAGTCCTAAGATGATTGCGATCGTCGTCACGATTTCAAAATAAAGGAGTGTCTTTCCTCCAAGCTTACCAAGCTGTTTCATACTGCCAGTGCCCGCAACACCGACAATAAGAGAAGAAACGACGATGGGAACGACGATCATTTTGATCAGACGGATAAAGATATCGCCAATCGGTGATAGATAACTTCCCACCGACGGGTTCCCGTAAAACAAAATACCAACCGTAATTCCCAAAACAAGTCCAATCAGAATTTGCCAAGCAAGACCGATCTTCTTCATTTGATTCACCCCTCAAATTTACAATATTTTATTGATGTTCTGATCTTAAAACGCAATCTACTAAAATCTACAAAAACATACATTCGAAGATTAATCATATGTCATGAAATCTCACATATCTCTGTTTGCTTCTTTGTTCCTCTATATAATAAAGCTCCAGTCTATCGTTCCAACTATCCGTTTGACGATAATTATTGAAAAAATCGGCCTTTCGTGTTAAATAAGTTTACATAGTTATGGAATTAGGAGGTAATTATCCTTGAAAATAAACATCGCTGCGTTTATCCTTATGCTTATTACCGTTCCTCTCGCAGGGGAATTGAAATTTTACCCTTTTCACGACGATTTCCGCGTCAGTCTGGGCACAACCTTTTTTTTCTTTTTTTTATTATGGATTCAAAGAATACCACCTGTCTTATCCGGACTTCTTGTAGGGGTCCATGTTGTTGCCCTTCGCATCGTTTCGGATTATTTAATGTTGCCGGATGTATCTTTCGAAGAGCTTGTCCGCCTGCATTATCCGGCTTTATTTTATTACCTTGCATACGCGTCTTTATTTCAATTTTTAAAATTGAACAAGCTCCCTTACCGGCCTCTGCGGGTTGGAGTTCTAAGTGTCGTAATTGAATTCATTTCAAATCTGGCTGAGCTCTCCTTCCGCCATTCCATTTCCCTTACGACCATAGATTTATTTGCTTTTGGCGAACTAATCTTAATTGCGGTCATTCGCAGCTTTTTTGTTCTCGGTTTTTTTAATATCATTCAATTACGCCAGTCCATCTTAAAAGAAGAACAGCAGCGCAAAGAAAAGGAACGCATCCTTTTGCTCGTTTCCAATTTATATGAAGAGTCCGTCCAATTAAAAAAAACGCTGCAATACTCAGAAGATATTACAAGAGAATGCTATGCGTTGTACCGGGGCTTACAGAATGCCGACTCTACAAATGGGATCGCGAATTTTGCTCAGCAAGCCTTGCGGATTTCCGGACAAATCCATGAAATTAAAAAAGATAATCAACGAATATTGGCGGGGCTTTCCAAAATGATTGCCGACCAGAGTTCATCAGACTATATGCTTCCGGTGGAAATAGGCCGTCTGATTGTCAGAACGAATCAAAAATACGCGGTTTCCTTAGGCAAAGATATACAGTTCTTATTGGAGATCGAAGAGACGCTGCCGCCCCTGCATGTGTACACCCTTTTATCTTTGATTAACAATTTGGTTGCCAATGCGGTCGAAGCCATCTTTAACAAAGGGACAATAAAAATTTCTATCCGCCGTTTGAATGAATGCATTGCATTTCGAGTCAGCGACAACGGTCCAGGTATCCCACATAAGAAAAGAAAGGTTATATTTACGCCAGGATACACTTCAAAGTATGATGTTTCAGGAAAGCCTTCTACCGGAATCGGTTTATACTACGTTCAGGAAGTTGTGAGAGACCATGGTGGACAGATTGAATTACTGGATGAAATGGAAACCGGCGAAACCGTATTTATCATACACTTGCCTATCGATGAGCTTACCCGGAAAGGATGACTATCCATGCGATTTTTTATTGTGGATGACGATCAAGGAGTTCGCTCCATGTTAGCTGATATTATTGAGGAGGACGGGCTGGGGAAAGTTGTCGGAGAAACGGATGACGGCTTTCATATTAACAGCGACTTGCTGGAGCTGAAAAAAGTCGATATTCTTTTGATCGATTTGTTAATGCCGATTCAAGACGGAATCCAGACCGTTCGAGCATTAGGCCCGCATTTTCGCGGAAAGATCATCATGATCTCACAGATCGAATCGAAAAATATGATTTGTGAAGCCTACTCGCTTGGAGTCGAATATTATATTACCAAGCCGGTAAACCGGCTTGAAATTTTGGCAGTTATCCGAAAGGTCGAGGAACGCTTGCGGCTGCAGAAATCGATATCCTTTATACAGAAGACGCTGCAGGACTTTACATTCGAGAAGCCTCAGGAGAAGCAGGAGCCGTCCGGTTCAAAGAAAGAAATATTGACTGCCGGTCATTTTCTGTTATCGGAGCTTGGGATGATCGGGGAAGCAGGCAGTAAAGATTTATTGGATATTCTCGGGTATCTATACGAAAAAGAAACCGAAGCTGTTCACTCTCTAAATGCGTTTCCTTCATTAAAGGATATTTTTATTAATATCGCTTCGATAAAACTGGGAAGCTCCGCAGCATCTGCGGAACTAAATAAGGAGATCAAAGCCTCGGAGCAGCGTGTACGAAGAGCCATTTTCCAGGCGCTGAGCCACATGGCTTCGCTCGGCCTAACCGATTATACCCATCCAAAGTTTGAAAATTATGCTTCGAAAATTTTCGATTTCACCGAAATCCGAAAAAGAATGTCGGAATTGCAAAATAATATAGAATCATCCCAATCCCAAATCCGGATCAACACAAAAAAATTTGTACAAGTGCTTTATTTGGAAGCGAAGCAATCGATGAGTTAATTGTACTGATGGGCCTGAGCTAATAAGCCAGGCCCCCCTATGTTGGTTAGAAACTGTTTATTTGTGCGCGCAGCCTGCGGATTTCCTGTATAATCAGCAGCTGCTCCCCGGGATCATCCGGCTGTGTGCTGCTCATGAGCCGGGCTAAGCGAAGCTGAAGCATTTCCCGCTCGTTCTGGTTCAGCTGCTCCTCGGGTGAAAGTGAACGGCTGCGATCCTTGGACATAAACTCCTCGTATGTTCCCGGGAACAAGCTTGGCTCGCTCTGCCCATCCATCACGATTAGGCGGCTCGCCGCTTGGCGGATCAAGTATCGGTCATGGGTCACGAGCAGAATCGCGCCGGGATAATGCTGAAGCGCCTCCTCAATCCGTTCGCGCGTACTCACGTCCAGATAGTTGGTCGGCTCGTCAAGAACGAGCAAATTCGCTTTGCCAAAATACAGCTTCAGGAACGCTACTCTGCATTTCTCGCCCATGCTCAAATCCCCGATTCGCTTAAACACATCCTCCTTCGAAAATAAGAAGCAGCCCAAAATGGTCCGCGCATGCGACTGCGTCATCCCCGGCAGCATCAGCAGACTATCCAGAATGGTCGCCTCGTAATCGAGCTTACCCAGCTCCTGCTCGAAATAACCGATTTTCGCCTGCGGATGAATGCTTATCTTGCCTGCGGCAGGCGTTAAACTGCCCGTTGCCAGCTTCAGCAGGGTCGACTTACCCGCTCCGTTCGGTCCAAGCACGGCAAGGCGGTCGCCCCGGTCAACCGAGAGACTAAGCTTACTGAATATATGCTTGCGGCCTTCATAAGCAAAGCTAACATCCTCCATGCGCAGCAGCGTCGAAGCCGCGAAGCCATCCGGCTCCAAATGCATGCGCAGCTGCGATTCCTCGCGGGGCTTCTGCACTTTTCCCTGGTCTAAACGCTCCAATGCGGATTCCTTCGCATGCAGACGCGACACGTTTTTCTTTGACTTTGACCTCAAAAAATCATTTTGCCCTGCCGCTTTATGCGCCTGCTGGAACCATTCCGCATACATGCGTATGCTCTCTAGCAGCTTCTCCCGCTCCAGCTCCTGCTTCTTGTGCAGCGCCTCCTGCGTCCTTAGCTCAAGCGCCTTCTGCGCCTTGTAGTCAGTGTAGCCTCCAGGATAGCGGCGGCAGCCATGCCGCTCCAGCTCCAGAACGGCCGTTGCCGTGCGGTCGATAAACGTCCGGTCATGCGACACGTATACGATCGTTCCCGGATACGTCCTCACCCAGTGCTCCAGCCAATCCAGCGCCGCTGAATCCAAGTGATTCGTCGGCTCATCCAGCACCACGAGCTTCGGCTCTCTGACCATAAGCGCCGCCAATTGGGCTTTCGTCTTCTGACCGCCGCTGAGCTGCGCGAATGGCAAGCCCCACAAAGAAGCATCAAAGCTTAATTGAGTTAAGCATCTCTCCGCTTTAATCTCAAAGCCATAGCCGTCAAGCTGCGCATATCTCTCGTACAGCTCGCTGTATTGATTTAAAAGATTCTCACTCGTCTCATTCTCTTGCATTTGCTGCGTCAGCTCCGCCATCGCCCGCTTCAAGCCGAACAATTCCTCCGAACCCGCCTGAACGAACTCGAGCAGAGTAAGCGGGGTATCCATCTGCGCCTGCTGGTCAAGCCAGCCCCACTCTTCAAGGGGCAATAAGCGCTGCACCGCACCGCCATCAAGCGCAAGCCTTCCGATCAAGCTCTGCAGCAGCGTCGTTTTGCCGATGCCGTTGCGCCCGAACAGCGCAAGCCGCACGCCCTCTTTAACCTCAAAGCTTATATTTTCGAACAGCATACGGCCGTCCCATTCTTTATTCGCCTGTTTAACTTTTATCAGCATCAATGTACATTCCCCATTTCCGATTACATAATAAAAAACCGTGGCCAGCGGCACACGGTCGAATACGCAGGGGAATATCAGGTAAACGAAAATAAGGATGCGTTTCGCCGCTGTATAGCGGGTAAACATCTCCTATCTATCGCTGCTGATTGACTAAGCACAAGTCCCCAAATCGACGCACGTATCCCTGACCGGTTCTCGCTGCCGAGAACGCCGCTTGTTTTTAAACAAGTTGTTTACAGGAATCGTGTACTTACTTCATCGGCTGGGTTACCTCCGTCAGTCATCAGTTTTATGCGTTTATTATATAAGACTGGCGAGTATTTATTCAAGCCCAACTTTCAATGCGGTACCAATTAAAGTTAGTACTAGGCTTAAAACGCAGCATCAACGATTATAAGACATATAAATATTTCCTTAATGGAGGTGCTTCATGCATTCTGTATATATAACGAGTATCGGTAAGTTTTTGCCCGGATCGCCTGTCGGCAATAATGAAATCGAAGATTACCTCGGCAAAATAGGCGGCAAAAGCTCTAAGTCGATGCGACGCATCCTCGATCAAAATAAAATACGCTTTCGGCATTATGCCATCAACAAAGAGCAAAAAAGCCTCTATTCGAATGCGGAAATGGCGGGGCTCGCCATACGCGATGCGCTTGAGCGGAATAAGGAGGCACTTAGCGACAAAGTCGATTTCCTCGCTGTCGGCACGACGCAGGGCGATTTATTAGTGCCCGGCTTCGCCAGCATGGTTCATGCTGAAACCAGCCTGCCTGTTATGGAGGTCGCCACGCATCATGGCGTTTGCGCCAGCGGCATGCAGGCGATGAAAAACGCCTACCTGCATGTGCAATCCGGCGAGCAGCAGACAGCTATTTCCTGTGCGAGCGAATTTCCGAGCCGCGCATTTAAGCATACAAGGTTCGAAGCGCAAGAGGCGCTTTCCAACCGCCAAGTCCCTTTCGATACCGACTTTCTGCGATTTATGCTGTCCGATGGAGCCGGCGCGGCGGTACTGCAGCATCAGCCTGCCTCATCCGGGCTGTCGCTGCGCATCGAATGGATCGACAACAAATCCTACGCGAATCTATATGACGTTTGCATGTACGCCGGGAACAATAAGGAAAATGATGAGCAGGCTGGCTGGCTCGACTATCCCTCCATTCATGAAGCAGCCAATGACGGAGCGATTAATCTAAAGCAGGATATTCGGCTCGTCAACGAAATGCCAAAGGTTGGGGTTAACCGGTTCTTCGAGCTTGTGGATGAAGGCAAGATCGACCCTGCCGCCATTGATTGGATGGTATGCCACTATTCGTCCCATTTTTTCCGCGAGGAGATCTTCAGGCTGCTGCAGCTTGGCGGACTTACAATCCCCGAGGAGAAATGGTTCACGAATTTATATACGAAGGGCAACACTGGCGCGGCGTCGATCTATATCATGCTGGAGGAGTTGCTTAATGAAGGACATCTGAAGCCCGGCGAGCATGTGCTGTGCATGGTTCCTGAGAGCGGCAGATTTCAGACGTCGTATATGCTGCTGACCGTTGTCGGCTCCGCGGATGATGCCGAGGTGACAGAGAGGCCTGCGTTCGAGGAAAGAAAACCCGAGGCCCCTTATCTGGAGTACGACGCAGCAAATAACGTTCAAGCCCATCTGGTCAGGCAGCTCGTGCAGGTATGGATTGATTTTGAGCAGAAGCTGGCGCATGTTCCGGTTATTCAGCATTTGTACAACAATAAATTCACACTTCAAGATTACATGGCGCTGATGGAAAATATTCGCCAGCAGGTCATTGACGGCTCGCAGTGGATCGCCCGCGCAGCCTCATATATCGCGATTGAGCATATTGATCTCCGTTCGACGTTCATTGCTCATGCGCGCGACGAGCATCGCGACTTTCAAATACTGGAGCGCAACTATGTTGCCGTTGGAGGAGACCTGGCGAAAATTCAGTCCGGCGAAAAAAATATCGGCAGCGAGGCACTTTCGGCTTATTTGTTCCAGCGGGCCAGCCGTGAGAATCCGATCGACCTCATCGGCGCCATGTGGATTATCGAAGGGCTGGGCTGCCGAATGGCGCGCTACTGGGGCGAGATGATCCGCAATCAGCTAGGACTGAGCGATGAGGAGGTGTCGTTCCTTCTCTATCATAGCGACTCCGACGAGAAGCATTTCGAGAGGCTAGAGGCGGTCGTACAGCATCCTATGCTGACGGCGGAATTTGCGGCGCGAATTGTAAAAACGGCTAAAACGACAGCACGGCTGTACCTGCTTCAACTAGAGGAGCTGGGGAACGTATGAGCGAAGCCGATTATTTTAAAAATATGCCGCATGACAGAAACGATCCGAATCCGTTTCTCGCGATCTTCATGGATCAGAGCATTCCCTTCAACGAAGAGGCAAAGGCCGCTTACCTTAAGGATTGCTCAAGCAAATCGCGGCAGTTTCTATTGCCCTTGTTGAGACCTTTTGCGCGGATGATGATTATTTTGCTGCAAATTTATAAAATCATTGTGCCAAAGGCGCTCACATCATCTCGCCTGCTGCACCGCGTGCTGCATTTCGGGATGAAAACCTTTGTCAGTCCGAGCGCTAACTTTATGATTTTGCGCCACTTCTATCTTGGCTCCGAGGTGCTGGGCTTCATTCGCGACAATGTGCCCGGCGTCCAAATCGAGATGAATCCGCTAAAGCCGACCTGTCTTGAGCCGGTTAAGGATGATCTGTTTTTGATACACGACCTTAATTTATATAATTTCGTCATCAATCTCAATCGGGAGCTTCAAGGCAAGGGGATCGAGGTAAAGAAGCAGGAGACGCTTAATTTCGGTTCGATTACCTCGTCCCCCCTGGCCATTGAGCAAATGCCGAATCGCTGGACCAACTTTATGGATTTGACGACGGCTATCGAATGCTTCACTCCTGTCTACCAGATGTTCCTGACGGATAATGATTTTTGGCGTGCGACCAACTCGCTGCAGCTGGATGAAACGATCGGTATCCTCGCCTCTAAGATTATCGGCAACAACGAGCGGCTGGCGCTCATTAACAACAAACATCCCATGGTGCCGCTCACAACGCTGAAAGCAGGCTTCCGCCTAGTACTGCATGGACTGGCGACGGAGCAGCTCCACGCGCTGCTCGTCGAACTCAAGCTGAAACAGCAGCAGCCCTCATAAAGAGCAGCGTCTGGCTGCCAGCAGCATAAGCCCAAGCTAAAAAAAGAAGGCAAACATCGCATACAGCGAGTCTGCCTTCCTTCTCCAACTGCTCATTTATTTCAAAAATGAATATCCCAAAAATCGGTCGGCGTTTCTCATGCTTGCCCAAATGTCAGGGCTTTCGCCGCCAATATACCAATAAGCTAGGCCAGCAAGCTTAGCGTCTGCTGCCAGCTTGTATTTTTCGGTTATGGAGCGTCCGTCCTCGAGCCATATTTTATGACTTACCCCGTTTTTCGTATAAGCAGCCGTGTACTGTCCTAACTCAGCATTCCATATCGGCCGGATTGAATACTTATCGATCAGCGCATTTTGCTGGCTGAGCGAAATGATTTCGGAGTATAGGGCGCTTCCATCCTCCTTCAAATTCCAATCACGATTATAAAATGGCAAAGCTAATATGACTTTATAGCTGGGCACCACCCTTAACAGCTTGTTCAATGACACTTCATCATAGCCCAGGGAAGCATTAGAGCCCGCTACCGGGCTGCCTCCCCAATGCTCGTCATAGCCCATTAATACGATATAATCAGCTTGCTCGCCAAGCGCGGCATAATCGAAGGCTTCCGTCCAGTCGGTTCCGCGGTCGGGAGATACATCGACCGAGAGCGTCACGTTCATCTCCTTTAGCTTCTCCGATAAACCCCTTATAAATACAGTAAGAGATGTGCGATCCTGAGGGGAAACATTTTCAAAATCGATGTTAAGTCCGTCTAAATCATATTTTCGTACAACTGCCGCCAGATTCGCAATTGCCGTATTGCGCGCTTTGGTGTTGGACAGCATTTGATGAGTAGCTGCTTGATCGGAGCGGTTGCCTACCATCGGCCATATTTTTTTATTATTTTTCTTTGCCCACGTCACAACGGCTGGATCCGTCTTCTCGGATACATCACCCAAAGCCCCTACATTGTACCAACGCGGAGACAAGGTGTTTACATTCGATGACAAAACATTTTTTTCATATTGCTGTGTGGTTTGAGCGTATTGCCAGCCAAGCTTAATCGTTTCCTTGGGCTTAGCCGCTAATTCCGCTGCCCATTTTTTATTTTGCAGCACCCGATGGATCATAACCGCCGTTTCTTGTCGTGTGATCGGATCGGCTGGACGGAAGCGGCCATTATTGTCGCCCTTCATAAGACCGAGCTCGAGAACTGTCATTACAGACGAGCGCGCCCACTCCGCGATAAGGCTGCTATCTTCAAAGCCCGGCTTCTCGCCCGCATCATCTTCCGGCTTTTTTAACGCACGAACCAATAATACGGCAGCCTCCTGCCTCGTAATCGGCTTCGCCGGAGCAAAGGTGTTCACGCTTATGCCATCGACCAAGCCAAGCTGCACGGCCGCTTGAATCCAGCCATAGTACCAAGCCTTCTTGGCTAAGTCGTTAAATGGAGAGACCGGGGTCGCTACCGGCTCTAATCTGAGCAGCCGGTCAAGCACGGTTACAAACTCCGCTCTGGAAATCGATTTGGCCGGAGAGAAGCTGCGTTCCGACGTACCCGTTATTATTTTTTTGTTATACAAATCTACAATCTCCTGCTTGCCGTAGCTCTTCGAAATATCATCGAAAGGCAGCGCGCTTTGAGCAAAGGCAGGCTGTACCATTACAGTCATCATATATAACAAAGCAAAAGCTGCTATAACTAATCTATTGCTTATATACTTCACGTAGGTCCCCCTAAATAAGCGAATCTACGAAGTATATCAAACTATCAGCTATTACTCATTGCAAAATTATTGGCAGTGCCCGCCTTCCGTCAGCCGTTCGACTTTGTTTGCAGCGGCTTTAATCTTGCTTCGATTTGCGCGCGCTGCGGCTCCAGAAACGGAGGCAGCGCCAATGATTCGCCCA
>Ga0310900_10000694_pt1 | contig 12083 bp, 8 predicted proteins | sample C24D1metaG_FD_203879 | JGI IMG/M metagenome (GOLD analysis project Ga0310900, IMG submission 203879) | Lab incubated soil microbial communities from West Virginia University Organic Research Farm, Morgantown, WV, United States - C24D1 | ecosystem: Environmental > Terrestrial > Soil >...
GCTCAACGCCCCCCGTTGTCGCGACGCGCCCACCGTCCAGCCACACGACGCGGCTGGCGATGAGTTTCACCTCGTTGGCGTTGTGGCTGACATAAATCATGGGCACCTGCGCTTCATCCCGCAGGCGTTCGAGATAGGGCAGGATGTCGCGCTTGCGTGCGGTGTCGAGTGAGGCGAGTGGCTCGTCGAGCAGGAGGAGACGCGGTTGCATAAGCAACGCGCGGCCGACGGCGATGCGCTGGCGTTCGCCGCCGGAAAGCTTGCCCGGGCGTCGGTCCAGTAAATGACCGATGTCGAGCAACTCGACTACGTGCTCGAATGCTGCCGGATCGAACTTGTGACCGCTCATCCAGCGTCCGTACTCGAGATTGTTACGAACGGAGATGTGCGGAAACAGACGGCCTTCCTGAAAAACGTAACCGATTCGGCGACGCCAGGCGGGAACGTCGATGCGGGCGGCGCTGTCGAACAGCACTTCGCCGTCAACTTCCACACGGCCGCGGTCCGGCCGCAGGAGGCCGGCAATCATGTTGATCAAGCTCGTCTTGCCAGCGCCCGAAGGTCCGAACAAGGCCGTTGCGCGGCTTTCGCTCGTGAAAGCGACATTCATTGCGAACTCACCGAGATTCTTTTCCACGTGTACGGCCAGCATGTCACGCCCCATGCAGACGCGCTGTGGCGCGTTTGGCGAGCCACTCCGAGGCGAGCAGCGCCGCAACGCAGATCACGACGGATATGATGACAAGCTTGAGAGCGTCCGCGTCGCCACCCGGAACCTGGATCAGGCTGTAGATCGCGGCCGAAATCGTCTGCGTTTCGCCCGGAATATTCGAGACGAAAGTGATGGTAGCGCCGAACTCGCCGAGGGCCCGTGCGAAAGCGAGCATCATCCCGGCGATGATTCCTGGCAGTGCCAACGGCAACGTGACCGTTATGAAAGTCCAGCCGCGGTTTGCGCCGAGCGTGGCCGCCGCATCTTCAAACCTGCGGTCAATCGCTTCGATCGACAGCCTGATTGCCCGCACCAACAGCGGAAACGCCATGATGCCGCAGGCAACCGCCGCTCCGGTCCAGCGAAACGAGAACACAATGCCGAAGTGATCCGCGAGGAAGGCGCCAAGCGGCGCCTTGCGTCCGAGACTGATGAGCAGCAGGTAGCCAGTGACGACGGGCGGCAAAACAAGAGGCAAGTGCACCGCCGCGTCGAGCAGGGATTTCCCCCAGAACGATCCTCGCGCCAGCAGCATGGCAATAATGATGCCGAACGGGAGCGCAATCACGGTCGAGACCGCGGCGACACGCAACGACAGCGCGACCGCGGTCCAGTCCTGGGGCGAAAGGTCGAACACGCGCCGTTGATACCGCCTATGACACCGGTTTGATCAGGTAGCTGAACCCGTAGCGCTCGAACACAGCTTTGGCAGCCGCGCTGCGCAGGAAATTGAGATACTGGCCGACAACCGATTTCTTGGTGCTGGAGGTTGCAGCCACAGGATAGGTGACCGGCGGATATGAGCTGTCGGGAAAGGTGGCGATAATTTTCACCTTCGGTTCGATCTTGGCGTCTGTTTCGTAAACGATGCCCACCGGTGTTTCACCGCGTGCAACGAAGGCCAGGGTTGCCCGCACGTTTTCGGCTTGCGCGAGCTTTGGCTCAGCTGCTGCCCATGTCCCCAGTTTTTCGAGTGCTGCCTTTGCGTAGAGGCCGGCTGGGACGGCTTTCACGTCGGCGACAGCGATGCGTCCGTCGCCGGCAAGTTTCGCCAGGTCAAATCCATCCGCGATAGTCACGTTGGCGAGCTTTGAATCGGTTGGCGCGATCAGCACCAGTTTGTTGCCGAGCAGATTTGCACGTGTGTTCGGATCGATCAGCTTGTGCTCGGCTACATAGTCCATCCACCGCAGGTCCGCCGAAATAAACACATCGGCCGGAGCACCCGCCTCGATCTGCTTGGCCAGCGCGGAGCTCGCCTCGTAACTCGTGACCACTTTGATTCCGGTTGCCTTGGTGAAGGCAGCATTCACGTCGTCGAGCGCGTTCTTGAGCGACGCTGCGGCAAAAACCGTGATCTGCTCCTGCGCGACCAACGGTTGCGGAGTCCCCGCAAGGGCGCAGATAAGGGCAAGGTAGGCAAAAACGCGTGCAAGCATGGCGGTTCTCCTGCGGCGCCAAGGACGCCGGGGTCAATTTGACTCGGATTCAAGACCGGAACCGCCGTTCCGAATGCATGCAGCACACGCACAGCGCGCTGCATTGGTGTGACCCTAGCAAGTCCCGCCGACCGCGGTAAAGTCTGGCTTCGGGGGAACGAAATGTCGCAGGCGACGATCGAAGGTGAGTTCGACTACATCATTGTGGGCGCCGGCTCGGCGGGTTGTGTGCTGGCCAACCGCCTTTCGGCCGATCCCACAAAACGCGTGCTGCTTTTGGAAGCAGGCGGAAAAGACAACTGGATCTGGTTTCACATTCCGGTCGGGTATCTCTTCGCGATCGGCAATCCGCGTGCTGATTGGCTGCTGAAGACCGAGCCGGAGCCGGGCCTGAATGGCCGCAGCCTCAACTATCCGCGAGGAAAGGTGATCGGCGGTTCTTCGGCGATCAATGGCATGATCTACATGCTGGGCCAGTCGGGCGACTACGATCATTGGCGGCAGCTTGGTCTGCCCGGCTGGTCGTGGGACGACGTGCGGCCTTACTTTCGCAAACACGTCGATCATTTCCTGAAAAGCGATCATCACGCCACGGGCGGCGAGTGGCGCGTCGAGTACCCGCGCCTGACCTGGGAAATTCTCGACGCGTTTCGTGATGCGGCAAACCAATACGGAATTCCGACCGTTGAGGACCCGAACACAGGCGACAACAACGGCATCTGTTATTTCCACGTCAACCAGAAGCGGGGCCGACGTTGGTCGGCGGCGCGCGGCTTTCTCAAGCCGGTGTTGCATCGGACCAACCTTCGCCTCGAAACGGGTTGCTTGGTTGAAGGACTTGAGCTGGATGGCAAGCGCGCGGTGGGCGTGCGCTGGCGACAAGGTGGCGAACTTCGCAGTGCCCGCTGTCGCGGCGAGGTCATTCTCTCTGCCGGCGCGATCGGCTCGCCGCACATCATGATGCTTTCGGGCATCGGTCCAACGGCCCAGCTGTCGCATTTCGGAATCCCGGTCACGCTCGACAAGCCGGGTGTCGGCGCCAACCTGCACGATCACCTGCAGCTGCGTATGATCTTCAAAGTATCCGGCGTGAAGACGCTGAATGAAACCTATGCATCAGTGTTTAATCGGCTTGGCATGGGCATCGACTATGCGCTGCGTCGGCGAGGGCCTATGACCATGGCGCCGTCGCAGCTTGGCGCATTTACCAAATCGGACCGCTCGCAAAGCACCGCCAATATCCAGTATCACGTGCAGCCGCTGTCGCTCGAGAAGTTCGGCGAACCGCTGCATCCGTTTCCGGCCTTCACCGCGAGCGTGACCAATGTGCGTCCGACGAGCCGCGGCGCGCTCACGCTCAAATCGAAAGATCCCTCGCAGGCGCCGGCAATCAGTCCGAACTACCTGGCGACTCCCGAGGACCAGCGTGTTGCCGCCGATTCAATCCGCGTCACGCGCGAGATCGTTGCGCAGCCGGCGTTGCAGAAATATTCGCCGGTCGAATTTCTTCCCGGTACGCAGGTACGCAACGATGATGAAGCCGGCCTGGTCAAAGCCGCTGGTGATATCGGAACGACAATATTTCATCCGGTGGGTACCGCGCGCATGGGCCGCAATGACGATGAACGGGCGGTCGTGGATGCGCGGCTGCGTGTCATAGGCATCGATCGCTTGCGTATCGTGGATGCGTCCGTGATGCCCTCAATCACGTCCGGTAATACCAATTCGCCGACAATGATGATTGCGGAAAAGGGTGCGGCGATGATTTTGGAGGACCAAAAAGGTTTATAGTTGGAGCCGGGATTAATGGAGGGGTGTCATGAATCTCGTGGAACGGGTCAAAGGGATCCTGCTTCAACCGAAGTCGGAATGGAGTGCCATCGAGGTTGAGCCCGGGAATACCGGGTATCTGTTTCCGAATTATGTCGCGATCGTCGCCGCGATCCCCGCGGTCTGCTCATTTATCGGTACGACGCTGATCGGAGTGGACGGGTATCGGATCGGCATCGGTCTCGGCTTGGCAAGCGCCATAGTTCTTTATGTGCTGTCGCTGATTGGCGTGTTTATTCTTGCCTACGTCATCGATTTTCTGGCCGGCACGTTCGGTGCACGAAAGAGTCCCGATAACGCGATGAGGGTTTCGGCCTACGCACCGACCGCCGCCTGGGTGGCCGGCGTATTCAACATCATTCCGTTTCTGTCCTTCCTCAGCATCCTCGGTTTGTACAGTTTCTACCTGCTGTACACCGGCATTACCGGTCTCATGCGGCCGCCGACAGACAAGGCAATCATCTACACAATCGCGGTCATCGTCTGCGCGATCATCGTGTGGATGGTTATTTTCTTTTTTGTCCGCCTGTTGTTCGGCGCGTAGCACCGGTCAGGGCAAAGCCTTGAGATGACGGATCGGGCGGCCAGGTGCGATGGCCTGTGCCGCCGCGACGATCGCGTTGGCATCGATGCCGTAGTGCCGGTAGAGCTCGGCGAGCGATCCGGTCTGTCCGAAATGCTCGACGCCCAACGGTCGCGTCCTGTGGCCGGCGACCGCGCCAACCCACGCCAAGGTCGCGGGATGTCCGTCGAGCACCGTGACGATGCCGCAATGGGGCGGCACATCGGCGAGTAGCCGCTCGATGTGTGACCGCGCGTGCACCAAACCGCGCTCACGGGCGCGTTGCGCCGCGGTCCACCCCGCATTCAGCCGGTCGGCCGACGTGATCGCGAGCAGTCCGACGTCGCGGCGATCTTCGGCCATCAGGCCCACGGCCTCGGTCGCTTCCGGCGCGACTGCGCCGGTATAAGCGACGACCACCTGGCAGTTGGGACCTGGCTTGCGCTGCCAATAGGCGCCGTCAACGATCTGCTGCCGCAGCTCCGGCGTCATCTCCCGTTTGATCTGGTCGATCGGCCGTGTCGAGAGTCGCAGATAGATCGAGCCTCCGGTCTCGTCGCGAAGCCAGGTGCGCTCGGAAGGAGCCGTGTCTCCGTCCTTCTGCATATACGAGAAAGCCCAGTCCATGATGGCGGCAAGTTCGTCGACGTAAGCGGGCTCGAAGCTGGCAAGCCCGTCCTGTGCCAATCCAATCAACGGCTCGGCGATCGACTGATGCGCGCCACCTTCGCCGGCGAGCGTGATCCCCGACGGCGTTGCCACAATCATGAAGCGCGCATCCTGGTAACAGGCATAGTTGAGCGCATCGAGGCCGCGCGCGATGAAAGGATCGTACAGCGTGCCGATCGGCAGAAGGCGTTCGCCGTTGATGGTGTGCGACAGACCGAGCGCCGACAGCAGGATGAACAGATTCATTTCGGCGATGCCGAGTTCGATGTGCTGTCCCTTGGGCGAGAATTCCCAATTGAAAGTCGATGGGATGCGTTCGCTCTTGAAGGTGTCGGCCATGGCCTGACGCGCGAACAGCCCGCGTCGGTTCACCCAAGGCCCAAGATTGGTCGACACGGTCACGTCAGGCGATGTGGTGACGATGTGGCGCGCGAAATCGCTTTCACCACGACCGATCTCGTTGAGGATCGCGCCGAAGCCGGTTTGTGTCGACATGACCGGCTGGATCGTTACGGAAAGGCTTTCCGGGACGGCCAGCGTCGGAGCATTCAGTCGGCGCAGCTCCGACGTCGCAAAGGGAACATGGTCAAGGAATGACTGCAGTTGATGCGCCGTCGGCGCGAGCCCTTCGAACTTGTCCCACTCGTGGCCGGGCCGGACGCCCATCGCCTGACGGAAAGTCTCCATCTGCTGCGGGGTCATGAGGCCGGCGTGGTTGTCCTTGTGCCCGGCGAACGGCAGTCCGAAGCCCTTCACCGTGTAGCAGATGAAGCAGGTCGGCTTTTCGGGATCGGCATTGTGAAATGCGTTCAGCACGGATGGCAGGTCGTGCCCGCCGAGATTGTTCATCAGGGCCGCAAGCTCGTCATCGCTGCGCTTTTCGATCAGTTTGCTGACACTGCCCTGGTCGCCGATTTCATCGTTCAGCCGCTTGCGCCATGCCGCGCCACCGGCAAATACCAGCGCCGAGTAGAGCTGGTTCGGACAGTTATCGATCCATTTCCGCAGCGTCTCGCCGCCCGGCTCCTTGAATGCCGCTTCCTGCAACGAGCCGTATTTCAGAATGACGACGTTCCATCCGAAATTAGTGAACAGCTGCTCGTAGCGCGCCCACAGGCCTTCGCGCACGACAGCGTCGAGACTTTGCCGGTTGTAATCGATGATCCACCAGCAATTGCGCAAGCCCTGCTTCCAGCCTTCGAGCAACGCTTCGAAGATATTGCCCTCGTCGAGCTCGGCATCGCCGACCAGCGCGACCATGCGCCCCTCGGGCCGATCGAGACCCCAGCCATGCGCGCGCACGTAATCCTGCGTCAGCGAGGCGAACAGCGTCTGCGCAACGCCGAGGCCGACCGAGCCGGTGGAAAAATCTACATCGTCGGTATCTTTTGTACGCGAGGGATAGCTCTGCGCGCCCTTGTAGCCACGGAACGCTTCAAGCCGCTCGCGCGTCTGTTTGCCGAGCAGATACTGGATCGCGTGAAAGATCGGGCTTGCGTGCGGCTTGACCGCGACGCGATCCTGCGGGCGCAGCACGTCGAAATAGAGAGCCGTCATGATGGTCGCGAGCGAAGCGCTTGAGGCTTGATGTCCGCCGACTTTCAAACCGTCCGTGTTCTCGCGCAGATGATTGGCGTTGTGGATCATCCAGCTCGCGAGCCACAAGACCTTGCGCTCAAGCGCCGCAAGCATCTTGAGCGCATCAGGACCTGTCGAGCTGGATTTTTTCGGAGACATTGGGCGCCTTGCCCCGATCAGTGCTTGTCGTTGGCGAGGCTTGTCTTGCTGGCAGGCGCCTCGAGCACCGTTTTACAGGCCGGCGGAAGAGCCGAAAGCATCATCGGCTTCGCGGGTTTGCCTGGCGCAGCAATCGTCGGATGCAGCACCTTGTCTGTCAGCCAGCGATCGAGCTCCTTGGAGCTGCAGCCATCATCGCCGGGTACCGGGTTCTGCGCCTTGCAATTCGGCGAGTCGCCCGGGCATTTCAGGCGCACGTGAATGTGGTCGTGATGTTTGTACCAGGGGCGCACTTTGGCGAGCCATGCGTGCTGCTTGTTTGCTTCCGCGCGGCACAGCTCTTTCTTGATGACCGCGTTCACCAGCACGCGTTGCACTTCGGGTTGCTGCGCGGCCGTCTTGATGAACTCAACGTGCTGCGGTGTCCATGTGCTCGTATTGAGATGCTTCCAGTCGTCGGACACGAGACTGATGGCCTGGATGGTATCGCGTTCTTCCTTGCTCAAAACTCGATCAGGCATCGGCATGAACCAGATATCGACATCGAGCCCCGTCTGGTGACTGGCATGATCAGAAGGTGATGGTCCGCCGCGCGGCTGGGCTAGGTCGCCGACCAGGATACCGTTCCAGCCGGTGGCTTTGGCCGCGAGAGGCGCGAATTTTTCGAGGAAGTGAATCAAATTGGGGTGACCCCAATTGCGGTTACGCGACAGCCGCATCACCTGCCACGTCGACCCGCTGACCGGAAATTCAACGCCGCCGGATAGACATCCGCGCGGGTAGTAACCGATCGATACGGCTTTGCCGATCGAGGGAAGCTGTACCGAGCCGAAAAGTTGCTTGGCCGACAGAGTTTTCTCTTTCTGAGCGAGCTCTTTTTGATCGACCGGCGAGGGGCCTTTCGATTGCTCGCCATTAACGGGCTTTGGCGGCGTTGCGGCAACGGCCGATGTCTGCGCCAGGGCCGTGCAGCCGCCGGCAGCAAGCGCGCCTGCGACAATTGCGACCGACAGAACGGATGGGGTCACGATTCGTTCGAACATGACGTCTCCCGTCTACCGATTCCGCTACTGTCTGTCAGGTTAATTATACGAGCGTACATTTGTAGCGGCACAGGTTCCATTGTACGAATAATTGCTACAATTGAGACGCGTGGACTTGAGTCAGTACGTTTTTATCTAAATGAGTGAACTTGCGCCATCCGCGGGTGCAGTTTGCGTAACGGAGGGTAGCCCTTGTATCGCGTCGTTGTCCCTCTCTTCCTCTTCGTCCTTATTCTCGCGTTTTCCAGTGATCCGGCTCAGTCCGGAATTGTCGTCACGGTCGACAAGTCAGCGCAGCGTTTGACGGTCGTGGTGGACGGCGCCGACCGCTACCAGTGGCCCGTGTCGACGGGACGCTGGGGTTACAGCACGCCGAACGGCAGCTACCGGCCGCAGCGGCTGGAGCGTAAATGGTTTTCCCGCAAATACGATTGGTCACCGATGCCCTATTCGATCTTTTTCGATGGGGGCTACGCAATTCATGGCAGCTATGAGGTCTCGCGTCTGGGCAGACCCGCTTCGCACGGCTGCATCCGCCTGTCTCCGTCAAATGCCTCGGTGCTGTTTGCGCTCGTCAAGGGTCGCACCGACGACACGCGCATCGTGGTCACTGGCGAGGCGCCGGCACAACGTGCGCGCGCGCGCGAGGACGATTGGCAAACCACTCCAACCCAATCCTATGAGAATAATTTCAGCAACTCATGGAACGGCAGTCGCTCCTGGGACGACAACCGCTCGCGCTCATACTGGCAGTGGCGGTAGCGACCGAAGCGCCTAGACGTCCACTTTCAGCGCGGCGATGAACGCTTCCTGCGGAATGTCGACCTTGCCGAATTGCCGCATACGTTTTTTGCCTTCCTTCTGCTTGTCCAGAAGCTTGCGTTTGCGCGTGGCATCGCCGCCATAGCATTTGGCGGTGACGTCCTTGCGGAAGGCGCGCACGGTTTCCCGCGCGATGATTTTGCCGCCGATTGCGGCCTGGATCGGTACCTGGAACATGTGCGGCGGGATCAGTTCTTTCAGCTTCTCTGCCATTGCGCGCCCACGGGATTCAGCGCGCGTCCGGTGCACAAGCATGGCAAGCGCATCGACGGGGTCGCCATTGACCAGCATCTGCAATTTCACCAGGTCGGCCACCCGGTAGTCGGTGAGGTGATAATCAAAGGAGGCGTAGCCACGCGAGACCGATTTCAGTCGATCGTAGAAATCGAACACCACCTCGTTAAGCGGAAGGTCGTATTTCACCATCGCGCGGTTGCCCACATAAGTGAGCTCTTTTTGCACCCCGCGGCGATCCTGGCAGAGTTTGAGTACCGCGCCGAGATATTCGTCCGGCGTCAAAATCGTTGCCTCGATCCAAGGCTCCTGCATTTCCAGAATTTGCGTGGGGTCCGGCATGTCCACCGGATTGTGAATTTCGAGCGAGCTGCCGTTGCGCAGCGCCATTTTGTAAATGACCGACGGTGCGGTCGCAATCAGGTCGAGATTGAACTCGCGCGCCAACCGTTCCTGAATGATCTCGAGATGCAACAGACCAAGGAAGCCGCAACGGAAGCCGAAACCGAGTGCAGCGGAAGTCTCCATCTCGTAGGTGAAGCTGGCATCGTTGAGCCGAAGCCGGCCCATCGCTGCGCGTAAATCCTCGAACTGCGCCGCATCGACCGGGAACAGGCCGCAGAACACGACCGGGATCGCCGGCCTGAAGCCGGGTAGCGGCTCGTCTACCGGATTGCGCTCCTCGGTGATGGTGTCGCCGACACGGGTGTCGGCCACTTCCTTGATCGACGCGGTGAGCATCCCGATCTCGCCGGGGCCAAGCTCGTCGACTTGCGCGAGCTTGGGCGTGAACACGCCGACACGGTCAACTTCATAGGCAGCGTCGATGCCGATCATGCGGATGCGTTGGCCCTTCTTGAGCACGCCATCGACAACGCGCACGAGCACGACCACACCGAGATAGAGGTCGTACCAGCTATCGACCAGCAAGGCCTTGAGTGGGGCGTCGCGGTCGCCCTTCGGCGGCGGCAGTCGGGTAACGATGGCTTCCAAGACTTCGGGGACGTTCAGGCCGGTCTTGGCGGAAATCTCGATGGCATTGCTTGCATCCAGACCGATGACATCTTCGATCTGTTGCTTGACCTTTGCCGGCTCGGCAGCGGGTAAATCGACCTTGTTGAGTACCGGCACGATCTCGTGGCCGTTATCGATGGCCTGGTAGACGTTGGCGAGCGTCTGCGCTTCGACCCCTTGGCTCGCATCCACCACCAGCAGGGAACCTTCGCAGGCCGCGAGCGAACGATTGACCTCATAGGCGAAGTCGACGTGGCCTGGCGTGTCGATCAGGTTGAGCACGTAGGATTTGCCGTCCCGCGCCTTGTAGTTGAGGCGCACCGTTTGCGCCTTAATGGTAATTCCGCGCTCGCGCTCGATATCCATGGAATCGAGCACCTGCTCCTTCATCTCGCGCTCCTCCAGCCCGCCGGTCAGCTGGATCAGCCGGTCGGCGAGCGTCGACTTGCCATGGTCGATATGCGCGACAATGGAGAAATTGCGGATGTTCTGAATCGGTGACGTCGTCATTGCGGGCGAGATAACATTAGGGCTGCGGTCCTACAAGCACGCCAGAGCCGTCTTTCTACGAGAACATTGGGTCTAAAAACGCGCATACCCGGCGTAAGCCGGGCATGCGGAAACGAGCGCCGTATCAAAGCTTAGTAACGGTAGTGATCGCTCTTGAACGGACCGGTCTGCGGCACACCAATGTAGGAGGCCTGATCGGCACGTAGTTCGGTCAGCTTCACGCCGATCTTGGCAAGATGCAGCCGCGCTACCTTTTCGTCCAACGTCTTCGGCAGCACATAGACCTTCTTCTCGTACTTGCCTTGGTTGGCGAACAGCTCGATCTGCGCCAGCGTCTGGTTGGTAAACGATGCCGACATCACGAAGCTTGGATGACCCATGGCGTTGCCAAGGTTCACCAGCCGACCTTCCGACAACAAGATGATGCGGTGGCGATCGGGGAATTCGATCTCATCGACCTGCGGCTTGATGTTGGTCCATTTCAGGTTCTTCAGGTGCGCGATCTGGATCTCGTTGTCGAAGTGGCCAATGTTGCAGACAATGGCCCGATCTTTCATCTTCCGCATGTGATCGATGGTGATGATGTCCTTGTTGCCGGTCGCGGTGACGAAGATGTCGGCTATCGGCGCGGCATCCTCCATCGTCACAACTTGATAGCCTTCCATCGCCGCCTGAAGCGCGCAGATCGGATCGATTTCGGAAACCATCACGCGGCAACCGGCCTGACGCAGCGATGCTGCGGACCCTTTGCCGACGTCACCGAAGCCCGCGACCATCGCGACCTTGCCCGACATCATGACGTCCGTGCCGCGGCGGATGCCGTCGACGAGCGACTCGCGGCAGCCGTAAAGATTGTCGAACTTGGACTTGGTGACGCTGTCGTTGACGTTGATCGCTGGAAAAAGAAGTTTTCCCGCCTTCTCCATCAGATAGAGGCGATGCACACCAGTCGTGGTCTCCTCTGAGACGCCCTTAATGTTTTTGGCAATCTCGGCGAACCAGCCCTTGGGCTTTTCCTTCAGAAGCCTTTTGATCAGCGCATAGAAAACTTCCTCTTCCTCGGATGTGGGCTTGTCGAGGAAGGCGATGTCTCCTTGTTCGGCGCGCAACCCGTTGTGCACCAGCATGGTAGCGTCGCCGCCGTCGTCGAGGATCATGTTGGGTGTACCGCCGCCGTGCCACTCGAACAGCTTGGCGGTGTAGTCCCAGTAGTCCTTGAGGCTCTCGCCCTTGATCGCGAACACGGGAATGCCGGCGGCGGCGATCGCCGCGGCGGCATGGTCCTGAGTCGAATAGATGTTGCAGGAGACCCAGCGCACGTCGGCGCCAAGCGCCACCAAAGTCTCGATCAGCACCGCGGTCTGGATGGTCATGTGAAGTGAGCCGGCGATGCGCGCTCCCTTGAGCGGCTTCTTGGGGCCGTATTCCTCACGGGTCGCCATCAGGCCGGGCATTTCCGTTTCGGCGAGTGAGATTTCCTTGCGGCCGAATTCGGCGAGCGAAATGTCCTT
>Ga0310900_10000695_pt1 | contig 12073 bp, 12 predicted proteins | sample C24D1metaG_FD_203879 | JGI IMG/M metagenome (GOLD analysis project Ga0310900, IMG submission 203879) | Lab incubated soil microbial communities from West Virginia University Organic Research Farm, Morgantown, WV, United States - C24D1 | ecosystem: Environmental > Terrestrial > Soil >...
TCGATCCCATTAAAAGCAAGTAAAGCGCACCGGTCGTGGAGCGCTCGCTCACGCGCAGGTCGCTCCATTCTCGCCGCGCCACCGTCGGCACCCAAAGCACAGACCGGCGGCAAGCATCTGAATGGCGACGCCGACGAGAACGTTCTCCTCTTTTCCGCGGCGGCGCGCGTACGCGGAACCAAGCGCCATCCCGCGCAGACGCGTCAGGCGCTGGCCACTGGCATCAACCGGTCGATCCCGATCATCCAGAACGGAGTGCTCGAGACGAGCACCGAGGCGAATCCGCTCGGCACGGTTGCTCGGCCCAGACCAGCGTCGCGTCCGGCAAACACGATACAATGTGCGGTTATGGGCAAGAAGAAAGACAGGAATCAGGGTGCAGCGCCAGCGGCCAGATCGGCCAAAGCGGCCAGACGTTTCAACCCGCTGATCGTCGGCGCGATCCTCGTGGCCGTGGTCGGCGTGGGCGCCCTCGTTCTCAGCCGCGGAACGGACGAGGCGGCTGCGCCCGGTTCGACGCAAGCCGCCGACGCCAACCCGGCGGCAGTTGCCCGGGCCGCGGCGACAGCCAAACTAGGACCGCGCAAGCATGCCTCGCTGCCGCCCATTCCCTTTCAGGGCTACGCACCGCCGCGCTCGGCCGAAGTAATCACGGCCGCGTACCGGTTCGCCGCCGACCATCCCGAGATCCTCAGTTACGTGCCGTGCTTCTGCGGATGCGAGCGCTCGGGACATGGCGCCAATCACGACTGCTTCGTCAAGCAGCGCGCCGAGAACGGCGACGTCGTCGCGTGGGACGAGCATGGCGTTGAATGCGCGGTCTGCATCGACGTCGCGAACCGATCGCGGCAGATGTTCGAGTCGGGCGCGTCCGTGCGCGACATCCGTACAGCGATCGACAAGGAGTTCGGGGCAAACGCTCCGGGCGCGCATATGCCAACGCCGAAGCCGCCGACAGCCGGCGCACACGGCGCGCACTGAGCCGATCGGCTCGAGATTCAGGGGTCGGCTCGTGGACAGACGGGCGGCCGCCTTCGCACGGCTTTTCGAAGCTGTTCACGAAGGCGTCTACATCGGGACGATCGACACCGAATCGACGACCACGATCGCCGCTAATCCTCACCTCAAGCTGATCTTCGGCTACCCGAGCGAGACGCCCGAGGAGCAGGTCCGCCCCTTCGATCGCACCTCGTTCGTCGATCCCCAGGCCCGCGTCGCGCTCATCGAACGGCTCTCCACTAACGGCGCCGTCGCCGACTACTTGCTGCGTCTCAGACGTGCCGACGATAGCGCGGTGTGGGTGGAAGTGACCGGCCGCGCCGACCGCGCGGCCGAAGACGGCAGTCTCCGCGTCGAAGCGCTCGTCCGTGACGTCAGCGAACGCAAGAAACTGGACGACGAGACACGGGATATCTACCACCAACTGCTTCAGGCCGAGAAAATGGCGGCGCTCGGGCAGACCATCTCTGGCGTCGCGCACGAACTGAACAACCCGCTCGCGACGATCCACAGTTGGGCCGAACGGCTGACCGAACGCGAAACGCTCGATCCCGCTGTGCGCCGCGGGCTCGACACGATTCTCAGCGAATCGCAGCGTGCCGCCCGGATCGTGCGCAACCTGCTGACCTTTGCGCGCAAGCGTCAGACGACGCGCGCGATGGTTGATGTCAATCAGGTCGTCCGCGAAACGGTGGCACTGCGCGCCTACGAGCAGCATGTCTCGAACGTCACGATTATCGACGCGCTCGCGGCAGGGCTGCCGCAGGTCTTCGCCGACGGCTATCAGGTACAGCAGGTCCTGCTCAACCTCATCATAAATGCCGAGCAGGCGATGCTGTCTGCCAACGGCCGGGGCATCCTCGTGGTGCGGACGTGGCACGATCCGGCGCAGGAGGCAGTCGTCCTCGAAATCAACGACGACGGTCCCGGTATTCCGGACGATCTACAGCCGAAGATTTTCGATCCCTTCTTCACGACGAAAGAGGTCGGGCAGGGAACCGGTCTCGGCTTGACGGTCGCCTACGCGATCGTCCACGAGCACGGCGGGCGGATTCGCCTGGAATCGAGGCTCGGACGCGGCGCTTCGTTCTTCGTCGAGCTGCCGGTCGGGGGCGGCGGTCACTTTGCCGAGGTGACGTCGCGACTCGGACAATCGAAGGACGAGGCGAGTCGCGGGGGATCGATCCTGATCGTCGAGGATGAAGCCGCGCTGGCCGCGGCAGTGGCGGATGCCTTACAGGATGCCGGCTATGTCGTCACGCACGCGGCTGATGGCGAAGACGCCCTCGGGCTGATCAAGCGACAGGCGTTCAATCTGGTGATCTGCGATTTGAAGATGCCGCGCCTCGACGGCCAGCAATTTCATGCCTCGCTCATGCGAGCGGTCCCAGCCCTCTCGAAGCGGGTGATCTTCGTGACGGGCGACGTCGCCGGCACGCAAGCCGAGCGATTTCTCGAGGCGTCGGGCTGCCGCTGGCTCGAGAAGCCGTTTCGCCTCGCCGATCTGCTGAAGGCCGTCCGCGACGGCCTCGCGAGCGCCTAGCGCGCGGCCGCGACCGCCGCGCGGGGCCGCGGTGCGACCTTCACCGCTGGCACGGCCGGCTGCGGACGCTTGTCGACCGGCTTGTACGCCAGCACCACGCCCTGCGCCGCCGTTTTCATCTCGGCCTTGGCCATCACCGGCTTACGCGTGAACGCGACGAGCGCCTGACGGACTTCCGCGAGCTGCGCCGGTCCGATTTCGCCGAGCGCATCGCGCAGGCGGCGGATGGCGCGTGCGTGGAGCTGAGACACTCGCGACTCGTTGACGCCAATCTCGGCGCCAATCTGCTTCATCGTCACTTCGCCGTAGTAGTACAGGCCGATCACTTTGCGTTCGCGCCAGGGCAGCGAGGCAATCGCGGCGCGCACGCGCTCGCGGGTCTCCAGCTTTTCGTAGGCCGCGTCGGGCGCATCCGGTTCGGACGGCACCAGGGCGGTCGGCAGCGACGACTCGTCGAAGTGCTCACCGGTGGCCAGCGGTGAGGTGGCTTCGATGGTATTGATACGCACGATGGTGCGGCTCAGGCGCTTTTCGTCGGAGCCCATGCGGGCGGCGAGATCGGCCATTGACGGCTCGTGCCCCAGCTCGCGGCGCAGCGCTTCTCGGGCCGCGTCGAGCTCGCGGCGCTGCCGGCGAACGCCGCGCGGCCACGCGTCGCGGCGCAGCGCATCGATCATCGCGCCGCGGACGCGCCGCTCGGCGAAGGTTTCGAACTTGATGCCGCGCTCCTCGTCGAAGCGGTGCGCCGCGTCGATCAGCCCGAGGACGCCATCCTGCACAAGGTCCCCGATATCGATTGAATTCGGCATCGACGCCGCCATGCGGCGGGCGAGCGCCTCGACGAAGGGCAGGCCGGCAACGATGCGTCGATTCTGGCTGGCGGCGACGGGCTGGGCGCGCATCTCAACGTCTCCTTTGTGCTCAGGGATCCCGGTGGGAGCTGCTGAGCGTTGCGCACCATCGCAACGGTGATACCAATTGCCGAGTCTGTGTACCCTGGCGAGCCACTCACCGCTCATTTCTGCGTGCAAGTGATTGATTGTGAATAGGTTGTTCGAAATGGCTCGAATTGGCGCAATACCAATTTATAGGGTGTCATACCGCAATTTTCGTCAAGCATTTGACGATTTGACAGGGTCGCTCGTCAACGAATTGACGTGTGTACTACGTTCTTGGTAGGTGACCGACGGTCCTGGCAGGAGAGGTTGGTCGGGGATCAGCGGTCGGTCAAAGACGTCAGTTGGCGAATTTCTTTGGCGGTCGCCATCGCGTCGAGGGCGCTGGCGACAACCTGGGCGGCGCGCGCGCGATTCGTGTCGTCGGTGGTCTTGGATTCGAGCAGCTCCGCGTGGGCCAGGATGATGCCGAGCTGATTGTTCAGACGGTGAAAGAGCAGCCGCAGCTCGGGCGATTCGTCCATCGGTCCACGCGATAGCAGTTCCTCGACAGTCCGCGGGCCGGTCATCAGGCCGGCTTCCGCTCTTCGGCGCGCCACATCGACTCGACCGCGGGGCGATCGGTGCGGTTCGGATCGCGCCAGAGCGTATCGACGAAGATGCGCACCGAGCCGCCGGCGGTCCGGACGTACTCGATCTTCCCCGACGAGAGCCAGTTGTAGATCGTCCGACGGCTGACCCCGACGAGTTCGCACGCTTTCATGATCGAGATCGTTTTGCGTTCAACCACGAGTTTCCCTCCGTGGGTTGGTATCGGTTGAATAGGCAGGGCACTGCAGGGTTGGACAGCCAGAATCGGGCCACTGCCGTCGTCAGACATGTGTCAAAATGTTGGCGGCCGCTAAATGACTGACCCCGTGAAACATCTGCTGCTTGTCGAAGACGAAGCCGCCCTGCGGGAGGCCGTCGCCGAGCAGTTGACTGACCGCGGCTACCACGTGGCGCAGGCAGCTTCGGGCGAGGAGGCGGTGGGACGCCTCGCTGAATTCGCGTACGACGTGATCATCACCGACCTGCGCCTGCCCGGCATCGATGGCGCCGCCGTCGTTGACGCCGCGGTCGTACGCTACCCGGAGATCGTCGCGATCGTGATCACCGGCTACGGGACTCACAAGGAAGCCTTGGATCTCGGCCGGCGCGGCGCATGGGACTTCGTCAACAAGCCCTTCCAGTTCGAAGAACTGCGCCACGTGCTCGATGCGGCGCTCGAGCGCCGCCGCCTCAAATCGGAGAACGCCTATCTGCGCGCCCAGCTCGACGCGCGTTACCGCTTCGAGGGATTGATCGGGAAGAGCACGGCGATGAAACGCCTCTTTCATCTGCTGGAAAGCGTCGCCCCGACGAACAGCACGATTCTGATCACCGGCGAAACGGGCAGCGGCAAGGAGGTCGTCGCGCGCGCGATTCATCACTCGAGCCCGCGTCGTGTGCATCGCTTCGTCGCCTTGAACTGCAGCGCCATTCCCGAGACGCTCCTCGAGGCGGAACTGTTCGGTCACGTACGCGGCGCCTTTACCGGCGCGGTCGGGAACCGCCAGGGCCGGTTCGAGCAGGCGCACAAAGGCACGCTGTTCCTCGATGAAGTCGGCACGATGAGCCCGGCCCTGCAGATGAAACTGCTGCGCGCGCTCCAGGAGCGGGAGTTCGAGCGAGTCGGCGACAATCACACGATCAAGGTCGACGTCCGGGTCATCGGCGCGACCAACAGCGATCTCGGCCGGATGGTCGCGGAAGGAGGCTTCCGCGAGGACCTCTACTACAGGCTGAACGTGATCCCGGTGCAGCTGCCGCCGCTCCGCGATCGCAAAGAGGACATTCCGATCCTCGTCCAGCATTTCCTCGACCGCTATCGGCCGGCCGATCCGTCCGCGCCCACGGGTGCGGCACCGACGCCGCGAGCCGCCTTGACGGTGTCGCAGGAGGCGATGCGGCGCCTGATGTCGTACCACTGGCCCGGCAACGTCCGGCAGCTCGAGAACGCGATTGAACGAGCAGTGGCGGTCAGCGCCGGACGATCGCAAATCGATGTCGTCGACCTGCCGCCGGAAATGGGTCGACCCGAGCCGGTTCCTCTTGCAACCTCGGTGGCACTGCCGGACGAGGGCCTCGACCTCGAGGTCTTCATCGCGACCATCGAGCGCGATCTGATTGAACGGTCGCTCGAGCGCACCGGGGGAAACAAGGGCCAGGCCGCCCGCCTCCTCAATCTGAAGCGCACGACGCTGGTTGAGAAGCTGAAGCGTTTGTCGAAATCCGCGCCGCAAACCCCGTAAAATAATCGCGTGCCGCCGCGCTACGCGTACTGGACGATCTTGATCGACAACCGGCCGACGGCCTTCCGCGCACGCGAGCAGGCCGACCTCCTGCCGACGCTTCACCAGCTGAAAAGAACGAATCCGAACGCCGAGATGAAATGGTTCGCGCGCGGGACGCTGTGGGACACGCCCGAGCAGGCTCAATGGGCCCGCACCAACATGCCCAAGCCATCGGAGCGACGCGGCCGGGACTGGCGGCCTGGGGGCGGCCACAGCGATCCACGCGCGGCGAAGCCGAATCGTTCGAAACAGCGGCCGACGAAGCGACGCGCCGACGCACCCAAAGGCCCTCGTCGCAAGCGCGGATGATTCCGCGACCGTGACCGCTCTCGTCTCTCATCTGCTTTCCTCGGGCGGCGTCATCTTCGTGCTCCTCGCCGCCGCGCTGTGGGTGTGGCGACGGCCCGGATCACCGCACGCCCGCCGCTGGATTATCGCCAGCGCCATGCTTTACTCGGTGCTCGGCTGCTACGCGCTCAGCTACGCGACCGGCCGCGTGCTGGTGATCGGCTTCCGGCCGTTCACGACCGCCGACATCCCGGCAGGCGCCACCGCGGTGGTCGTGCTCGGCTCGGGAACCTTTTCGGCCCGCGATTGGGACGATGGACGAATCGACGTCCTGGATCGGGCATCGGCGAGCCGCGCGCTCGAAGCATTCCGCGTGTTCAAGATGACCGACGCGGCCTGGGTGATTGCGTCGGGCGGGCTGATCCGGCCGGACGATTTCGACGAACCCAACGGGCGCACCATGCGCGACGTGCTGGCCCGCCTGGGTGTGCCGGCACCGCGGCTGCTCGTCGAAACCGAATCAACCAACACGCATGACGAAGCCGTCATCGTGCGCGACATGCTGAAAACGCTGCCGGTGCAGCACGTGATCCTCGTCACGTCCGACATCCATATGCGCCGTTCGCTCGGTACGTTTCGCGCACAAGGGATTACGGCGGTCCCGGCCATCGCGCGCCAGGACCCGGGCGACATGCCCTGGTTCGCGTGGATTGTGCCCACCGAAGCCGGCATCAGCCACGCGTCAGACGTTTGGCACGAACTGTTCGGCCTGCTGTATTACTTCGTGCGCGGCTGGTATCGCTGACCATGGTCTGGCATGTCGTACTCCTGAAACCGCGCGCGGATCTGCCGGCCGTCGCGCGCCGCCAATTTGCCGACACCTTTCGGCGCGCCGTCACATCGATCCCCTCGGTCCGCGGTGTGCGTTTCGGCCGGCGCGTGACACACGGAGCTGGCTACGAGCGGCAGGCGCCGGACGCCGGCGCATTCCTGGCGGTCATCGAATTCGACGACCGTGCCGGACTGGCCGCCTATCTCGCGCATCCGGCGCATGACGAGTTGGGCACCGTGTTCGGGCAGTCGCTCTCGGCGGCGCTCGTTTACGATTTCGAAATGCTTGCTGGCAACAGCGTCGAGCTCGGCGAGGTGCTGGAGCCGCTCATCGAGGAGCTGTGACGGGCGTCAGGCCTCGGCAGGTTCCTTGAGACCGAGCAGACGCAGCACCCGCGTCACCATCCCCGGAGACTCTTCCGCAACATCGATCTGCGCCAGGATGTCGAGGCATTGGCTCACCGACCCCACGACACCAATGCCCAGCCTGCGAATCGCGGCCGGGAGCTGCGTCCCGTGGTCGCGCAGGACGAGAATTGGCCTCGCCTTCGAGTCGACCGCGACGTCGAGGCAGTTCTCGGGCCGATCGTCGATGACGAAATCGAGCGCCAGGGCCGCGGCGATCTCACCGCGCGAGCGCTGCACGACGTACACGCTCGGAAGCGCGAAGCCGCGCGCCTCGAGCCAGCGCTGGGTCTGCACCTGCGCCGTCGCTCCCGCCGTTGACGGCCGCCTGGTCAGGAAAATGACCTCCCACCGGCGATCGACCGCCAACGCGTGCAGCCGCGCCACCGTGCCGGGCTCGAACTCGTTCAGGGATTCCCAGAAGTTCTCGACGGCCGCAACGCGTTGCCACAAGCGCCGCGATGTCGCGTCGTCAGCGCCGGACAGCCCTTCGGCGTAATCGGCGAGCGCTGCCTCCATGTCGGCGAGGACGCCGTCCATATCGAACGCAATGCGGAGCGCCATGAAAAAATGATCTTAGTGCATCGCGCGAGAGGACTGGTCGGCGGCCGTAGGTTACCGACGCGCCGTAACGAAGACCACGCACCGTAACGTTCCGATAGCCGATGCGCGCGGTGCCTCGGACGAGCGCGGACGGATCGATTCCAGTCCGGCTTCGAGACGGCGCGTATCAGAATCCCTGAGCGGTGATTAGAGAAAACGATCCGGTTCGCGCGACACGCGCTAAGGCTCGCGCGTGAACGCGCCGTCGCCGTCCGGATCCACTTCAGCCACCGCGGTGCCATCGGGTCGGTAAGACAAGCGCCGGTCGGGCGTCCCGCGGTGCGTCGTGTCGAAGGCGACAGACGACAGCCGGCCGCTGTCGTACATCTCCCACCGGTCCGGCCGTCCGTCACGATCGTCGTCGTCCTCCGCATGGGTGAGGACGCCCTTCTGATAGTGCTCGGTCCGAGTGATGCGCCCATCGCGTTCGGTGGAGATGTCGACGCGGACGACCGATCCGTCCGGTCCGGGGAACGACCAGGCGTCTTCCTTGCCGTCGTTGGCACGGGAGAATCCGATTTTCTCGAGGCGCCGTTCCGTTCCGTAGTATTCCCACCGCTCGACACGCCCATCCTCGTCCTTGTCGATCTCGATACGGATCAACCGGGTGCCGTCCATGTAGCTGACGGTGTCGACCGCGCCGTTCTTATCGGAGTCGAGTCGGAGTTGTTGAAGGCGACCGGTCGCTGGATCGTAGACAGGCTGGATGGCGGCGTCCGCCGGCGTTACCCCATTGCCACCACAGGCCGACGACAATAGGCCAAACACCAGAAACGACACGCCCGTCGTCCGACCGAGCGCGTTTGTTTTCTGGGTCCTGCCCAATTCACGCCGTTTGGCGCAAGCCGGAATCGTTCTCAGCGAAGAATCCACTAATTAGATCGCGGAGTTCGCTAAGGGTATCGGTGGAATTGATGGCGGTCCGCAGGTGGGAGCCGTTGTCGAGACCCTTCGTATACCACGACGCCAGGGCGCGGATTTTGTTGATCACCCAACGATCGTGACGGTCGCCAGCTCGAGGAGCGTTCTGGCCGGGCACGTGGCGGAAACCCTCAGGCTCTCGAACTCGCTCCGTTGTCAGGAGATCGATATAGTCGAGGAGGAAACGGCCGCGATGTTCGGCTGTGACCTCGCGCGGCGGGCAGCCTGCCGCGATGTCGGCCGCCTGGGCCAGAATCCACGGATTGCGAAGAACGCCCCGTCCTACCAGTACGCCATCGACGCCCTTCGCGAGCCGGTCGATGATCTGGCCTGGCTCGATGCAGTCGCCGCTTCCGAACACTGGAATCGAGAGGTCGCGCGCAACGTCGGCGACGAGATCCCAGTCGGCTGAACCGGTGTAGCTCTGCGCGGCGGTCCGGCCATGAACCGTGACAGCAGCGGCGCCGGCTTCTTCGACCATTCGCGCCAGGGTGGGCGCATTCCGCTGGGCGTCATTCCAGCCGGCGCGCATCTTCACGGTCACCGGAATCCTGACAGCCTTCGCCATGCTTCGAATCACGGATGCGGCGTGCGCCGGCTCGCGCATCAAGCTGCAGCCCGCCTGATGCTTGGCGATTTTCGGGACGGGACAGCCCATGTTGACATCGACGATGTCGGCACCCATCTGCTCGACAATTCGAGCGGCGTCAGCCATCTTCGCGGGGTCGCCGCCGAAGACCTGGATCGAGATTGGACGCTCTTCCTCGGTGTACTCCGCGTACTCGAGCGTTCGGTCAATGCCGCGGACCAGCCCCTCGGAACTGACCATCTCCGTGACGACAAGACCGCACCCGCCGTGCCGTTTGACGAGCCGGCGAAACGCCGTGTCGGTCATGCCGGCCATCGGTGCGACCGCAAACGGGGAGGGAAGTTCGACGGCGCCAATCTTCATGACTAATAAGGTTTCACGTCGGCGGCATCGACCTCGACGCTGACGGCCTGGCCGATCAGATCGACAGCCAGCACCAGCCGGGCCCGCTCATTGTCCTTGCGCATCAGGCGGCCGATTACACCCCGCAGTGGTCCATGCGTCACTTCGACCATCATGCCTTCCTTGATCAGGGGACACGAATCGAAAGTCAGATCACTGGCGACCAACGTCCGGATGCTTTCGAGCTCATAGTCTGGAATCGCCGCCGGCTTCCCCTCGACCGACACGATGTTGACGACACCCGAGCACTTCAACACGGGCAGCGCATGGTCAGGATCGAATCGCGCGAAACAGTACCCGGGGAACAGCGGCCAGTCGATCTTCTTCTTGCGGTCCTTCCAGCGGCTCCATCGAGTGATGGTTGGCAGGAACGCGTCAATGTGCTTCGTCTCGAGCTGCGCGCGTACGACCTGCTCGTGTCTCGAGCGCGTCCAGACGGCAAACCAGCTTTCCAATGGGCACTCAGCCGCGTGCGGCCGGACTTCCTTGCTTCTTTGAGTCGGCGAGGCCCTTGTCGTAGGCGCGCTTGAGCTCGTCGTTCTTCCACTCGATGATCGCCTGGCCGCGAAGACGCTCGAGGAACTTCTCGTATTCCTCTTTGCGCTTGTCGGTGAACACGCGATCGCTGATCTGGTTCCTGGCATCCTCGAACTTCAAGGTTTCCGGGGGCGTCGAGGTTTCGAGCTTGAGCAGCTGATAGCCCCGCTGCGCGCGGATCACGTCGCTGACTTCCCCCGGCTTCAACGATTCGATGAGCTTACGAACCTCCGGCGAAAGCTCACTGACGTTGAGCGGTCCGATCAAGCCGGCGTTGGCTTTCGACGGCGCGTCCGACATATCGACCGCCAGCTTCTCGAAATTCTCGCCGGCGGTAGCCCGCTGACGAATCTGGCTGGCCTTTTCGCGCGCCGCCGTGTCCTGGAGCGCGGTGGCGCCGTCGGGCACGGTCACAAAGATTTCCCGGAGTGTGACGCTCTGCGGTTTCGTGAACTCCGCGACATGCGCATCGTAGTACTCGCGCGCCTCGACCTCGGAAACCGCGATGCGCCCGAGGATCTCGTTCTGCTCGACGCGCTGCACAAGCATCCGGCGCTCGATATTGCGCCGCAGGTCGGCCACGGTCATGCCTTCCTGTTTGAGCGCGGCCTGAAACTGCTCGTCGTTCTCGATTTTGTTCTCTTTTTTGAGGTTGTCGACGATCCCGTTGAATTGCTCGTCACCCAGCTTGTAGCCGAGCTCCTTGCCTCGTTGCACCAGCAGCATCTCGTCGATCACGCCGACCATGAGCTCGGGTGTCACCTGGTCGAGCATCTTGCGCAGTTGCGCATCGTCGAGGTTGGCGTTCGTGGGATCGAGCCGCTGACCCATCTCGCGCAACGCGGCTATCTGGCGAGTTTCCAGATCGGTTTTCGTGAACAGCTCACCGTTCACACGGACGAGGATCTGCTCGATGATCTCGGCCCGGCCGGGAATCGCGAGCAGGACGAACAGGCCGACGGCGATCGCGAAGCGTCTGTTGACCATGGGTAACTCTTTGCAAAACAATATCTTACACTCGCGTCGCCAACTCCCTCAATAGGGTGCCGAGCCGCTCGAGGACCCCGCCGGGCGCACGCGGATCCTCTTGAACGGGCTTCAGTATTTCTTCCTTGCTGAATCCTGGCGTCACTTCGCCGGTCCGGGCGCGGGCCGTCCACCAGCTGGGCGCAGCATTGGAGTACCGCGATCCCCGGCCCGGGTTCGCGGCTTTGGATTCGGGTTTCGGCGCACTCTTGCGGGCCTCGAGGCCCGTCGAAGGGCGAGCCCCTTCCAGGTTCAGCTTGAGAGCCGCAGGCGGGACGAGCGTGAGATCGGGACGCTGCCGCACCAGCGCCACGAGCCGCACGGGATCGACCTTGGCCTGCGGTCTGAACTTTAAGACGACGGCGCGCCCTTCACGGTCGATGGTCTCGATACCGAGCTGATCGGCCAGGACTCGAACCCGACCGTAATCCGCGAGGTTCAAGACGGAGGAAGGTGGCGCACCGTACCGGTCGGCCGCCTCGTCAAGCACGCGATCGATCTCGTCCTGCTTACGGGCCGCCGCGATCTTCCGATAGAGCATCAGCCGCTGGTTCATGTCGGGAATGTAGGCTTCGTCGATTCGCAGATCGACCTTGAGATTGACGGTCGCCCGCGTATCGTCCTCGAGCTCCTCGCCCTTCAGCTCCTTGACCGTTTC
>Ga0310900_10000697_pt1 | contig 12062 bp, 9 predicted proteins | sample C24D1metaG_FD_203879 | JGI IMG/M metagenome (GOLD analysis project Ga0310900, IMG submission 203879) | Lab incubated soil microbial communities from West Virginia University Organic Research Farm, Morgantown, WV, United States - C24D1 | ecosystem: Environmental > Terrestrial > Soil >...
AAGGACCAATCCTATACATACACGGTTTATAAAGTCTCGATTGTAAAGCCTACGGACGTATCCGTTCTTAATTACAACAAAAAGGACAAATTACTTACCTTAATAACCTGCGATCCAATCGTAAACCCCACGCACCGCTTAATCATTCACGCTAAGATGTAAACGGCATCAGAGCCCATTTTCTGCGAGTAACAGCACCAATGCAATCGCCCTTTCATAGTATAAGTTGACTGTATCCCTTAACCTTGTTAAACCATAAAAACCCGCGCAAGGAGGGGTGACAAACATTGAAGGGTAGCGACCAGAAGAGCAAGTTTTTATTGACGCATCGTGAACGCGAGGTATTCGAGCTTTTGGTACAGGACAAGACAACAAGAGATATTGCACAGCAACTATTCATCAGCGAGAAGACCGTCCGCAACCATATTTCTAATGTCATGCAAAAGTTGAACGTAAAGGGTCGTTCACAAGCGGTTGTCGAGCTAATCAAGCTTGGTGAATTACAAATCTGACATAGCTACACAATCAGACGGCATAGCCATATGCTGTCTTATTTTTTGCTCAAATCGACTTGTGGGGACAAGCATTGAAGGGCAGCGGCTCAATGTGTAATGAAGCTTTCTAATTTTGGGGAATAAACCAAATAAGCAAGAGGGGATTGTCGAATCTCGTCGAATAAATAGTAATATCATCTCAGTAAGGAAGGTTCCAATATGCCCATACTACGCCTGATTCACACAAAGCAAAAAAATAAAATCAGCTTGGCTACGCTGCTGACAGGTTTGGTCTCGATCTCTGTCCTTCTTACGCTAACGATTCTGCTCATTTCATCCTATCATTCGAAAAAAAAATCTTTATACGATACGACTTTTTCTTTGAACCTTTCAACTGCATCTAATATGAGTCAAACGATGGACTCTGTATTTAAATCGATGCATGGCAGCCTCAAAAACGCTGCGGCTTTCTATTCAATTAATAGCGGAATGAACGCAACAGATTCGGACAATTATCTTGAATTGATACGCAACAGCAGCAACTATTTCAATTCTATCGTCGTGGTGGATGAAACGGGTCTTATTCGCACAGTATCACCTTCATCGATAGGGACCGCAGGAGGGAGGATTAAGACGGAGGCAGCCAAGGAGGCTTTGGCTTCCAGAAAGCCTTACATATCCAAGCCTTATTTGAGCACCAGAACGAAACGTCTTATCGTATTTATCAGTGAGCCGATATTCGACAATGCCGGTGTTTACCGCGGCTTTATCGGAGGGTCCATTTATCTGCAAGAAAACAACGTTTTGAACATGATTTTCGGAAACGAAAGCCCAGGCGGCGATAGCGGCTCCTACTTTTATGTTGTGGGCTCCGATGGCCATGTGTTGTATGATCCTGAAAAAAGCCGAATCGGCAAGGACTTCAGCTCGGACCCCATAGTCCAAAAGCTCATACAAGGCAAAAGCGGGTATGAGCAGACAGTAAACTCAAAAGGTGTGACGCTGCTGGCAGGATACTCTTATGTGCCGGATAATCGGTGGGGGATTGATGCTGGTAACGATTTGGCTTGCGCGCCGATTAGCCAAGCCTTTCGTAACCCTTGCCAACATTGTAAGCAGAATCGGGAAGGAAGAAGTAACTCTTCCGGATACGAAGCATCATTGGAACAGAGAAGCCGACTTGTTAACCCAAACGGTGATCCTTGCTTTAAACGGGATTAAAGCGCAGACCGACCAATTGACTCATGCAGCTATGACCGACCCTTTAACCGGTCTGCGTAATCGAAGAACGTTAGAAACGATTATGAAGCAGTGGACGGAGGCGCAAACCTCCTTCTCAATCATCGTATTAGATATCGATCGTTTCAAGTTGATAAATGATACCTTTGGACATCAAGAGGGCGACAGAGTATTGCAGCATCTGGCTGGGATTGTCGCGTTATCCATAAGGCCGGACGATGTGTGCTGCCGGTATGGAGGAGAAGAATTCGTTGTTCTCCTGCCCTTTGCCGCAGCGAATAATGCCTTTGAAGTCGCTGAACGAATCCGCACGATGATGGAGAAGAGCGAGAATCATTTAAAGCAGACGATAACGGTTTCGCTCGGAGTTGCTCATTTTCCGTCGCAGTCAAGTAACGCTGATGAATTGTTCCTGTTAGCTGACCAAGCGTTGTATAGGGCCAAGAATACAGGAAGAAACCGGACGATGATGGCGGAAACGCTTATGCGGATATCTGATAATTGTATTTAAATTGATGTGAAGAAAAGGAAACAAAGCCATGAAACAAAGTTCATTAACTATCAAAAAAAGAATGATTTATTTTATCGTTATTTCGATAGCAGCATTAAGTGTGCTTACCGGGATTAAGCTGTTTTTCTCTTATCAGTCCACGACCAAATCGGCGGAAATTACGCTGGCAAAGCAGTATACTGAAATCGGTATGGACATCGCACATGGCCTTGATATAGCTGTTTATGAGAAGTTTTTACTGACGAAATCAGATGATGAGAACCGCAAGAAAACGAAGCTGTATTTGGAGGAGTACCGCACACGAATTAATGCCTTGTACGTGTATATTCTATTACTGGATGAAAGCGATGTTTCTAAGGTGATGGTTTCGTCTATTCCTCCTGATGTAGAGGATTTGCCGATTGGATTTCCATGCACGGTGCCTCCTGCTGAGGTCCAGCGGGCTAAAAAAGGCATGAACTATTACACGGGCATTATACACGATGAGCTAAATGGATCTTATATGTCGATTGGTGTTCCTTTTTTTGACGAGAATGGAGCCGTACTTGGCGTTGTAGGGATTGACATCGATGCCAAGGATTTAGGGAATATCAGCAAACAGGTGATCTCAAACAATTCGCTGATCTTCGGAATGGACGTCTTGTTCGCATTTGCATTATTGGCGGGCGTCTATCTGTTAAACAAGCTGTACAAAGCCCGTCTCAAACAAGATTTGAAGGAATCGGAGAAAATGTACATTTCCGAGCTGGGTAAAATAATGGAGACCATTAAATCCAGCAGGCATGATCTGATGAATCATCTTCAGGTGCTAAATGGCTTAATGGACATACAAATGTATGATAAAGCGCATGAATATTTGAAGCAGCTGACCGTTGAATCCAAAACATTGGATATGTCCCTGCGCATTAAAAATCCAATCCTGATGGTACTGTTCCAGAGCAAGCGGGAGCTGGCTCACTCGAAAAATATTCAAATCAGCTTTGAAACGGATTTTGATGAATTCGATCAAGTGGAGTCTATGGATTTGGTCAAGCTTTTTTCGAATCTGCTGGATAATGCGGTCGAAGCAGTGGAATCAGCTGCCGGCGAGCTGCCGCAAGAAATACATGTCATTTGCAAAGCGGATAATGGTAAGTATATTTTTGCCACTGAGAATCCGGCACTGCTTACGGATAAGGAGCAAAACAGCTTCTTTCAGGCCGGGTTTACGACGAAAAGCAGGGGCCTGGCGGCAAGGGGGAACGGCCTTTCCATTGTAAAGAGAACCGTAGAGAAATATAAGGGCGATATTTTTTTTCGTTATGAGTCCGGCAAGGTTCTTATTAAAATTACGATTTAAACATCATGAATCCGGCATATCCGATCATGCTCAAGCATAAAAAAAGCAGGTTAGGAATTTATCCCAATCCTTTTTTTTTGTTATTTCAGAGCAGGAACATGCTCCTCCATGTAAGCTCGCACCTCATTAGCCAAGCCTAGCTCGAGACCCGCTGTGCAATCGGTGGGATTCGTGTTTATATAGTTACAAATTGCTATTTTTGGTCAATAATCAATAGGATTATGGTATAATCGAACCATATTTGAACAATAAATTGTGTGATTGCTTACGAAATGAACAGTCAATCTCAAACTCTTTAGGAGGATAAGATGTTAAAAATTAGTCTTTTTCTAATTTTGATGTGGTTGTTTGGCAACCCTTTTATCGCCATTCTCGTCATGCTTATTGTGCTTTATATGCTGGACCGCCGCTTTGTCGGGTTAACGCCAAGCCTATTTAAACCGTTAAAGAGGATTTCCAGAATAAAAAAGCTCAGACAGCAGATTGACCGTTCGCCGAATGATGTATCCTCCAAGCATGAGCTAGCCCGCCTTTTAATCGAGCGTAAAAAATATAGCGAGGCTGTCCGCTTACTTGAGCCGCTGCAGCATACGCTCGAGGATTCGGCTGAATTTTGGGATGATCTAGGAACCTGCTGCTTATACAGCGGAGACGAGGAACGCGGGGTGGCCTTTACGCTCCGCGGGCTGGAACTTAATCCGCGTGTCAAATACGGCGCTCCTTATTTGCGGCTTGCATCACATTTTTCGAGCGGCAGGACAGAGCAGGCTCTTAAGCATATACATGCTTTTCAAGCGATTAATTCCTCGTCCTGCGAAGCTTATGAACAGCTGGCTTCTATTTATAAGCAGCTTGGAAACGCACAGGAAGCTAGGCGTTCTATCGAGGATGGGCTGCGTATTTACCGCATGCTTCCGCGTTATAAGAAACGGCAGGAACGCAAATGGGCCGTCCGGCTGTTTTGGAGAAAGATAACCGGTTAATGAAAGCTATAATAGATAGAAGGGCAAGATGCAGGAGATGCAACGCAACATTTGGCTTGTGGCGATCAGTGTTATCGTCGTACTAGTTTTACTGAATAACACGGCTTATTATTTTCTTACTAAAAAAACGCTGGAAGACTCTTTTAAAGAAGAACTCCTGACTCATGCAAAACGGCTGGAAATTTCACTGGAGCAGTCACGCGAGGGCTCCGAGCAGTTCCAAAATCAGATCGGACGCGAATTGCGCTCCGCATCGATCGCAATCCAATATGCTCTTGATCCTGATATTGAGAAGGTAACGACCGAGCAGTTGATGGAGCTCCGCGACAAGTTGGGTCTTAGCCACATAACGCTTCTCAAAAAATTGCCCGATGATATTGTGTTATACAAGTCGTCCAATGTAAACCAGCTTAATACGAGCACGAAGACATGGAAGCCGTGGTACGAAGTATTTAACCAGCTGTTCGAGAATAAGAATGCCTCGGTGGACTGGCTTGGACAATCGCTTCCGAATTTCTGGAGCGGACCGTTCGAGGTATCTACGACCGATGTCGATAAGCTTAACAAATGGGGCTATTATTACGACGGAGCTACTAATTATATTATTGATCCTTATGTGGATTATGAGCAGCAGGAAGAGTATGAAATTGCCACAGGCGTTCACCGGATGATCGAAAACTCCATACAAAGCAGCGATTCGCTGAAGGAAATTGCCTTCATAAATCCGGAAACGTTCCCTGATGGTAAAGATACGATTAATCCGGAAGGCCTGGTTCAAGGACATAAAGTGCAGGAGCCTATTTTTTACGGCTCATATAAGATAAAGTCAGCGCAGGATACGAGGCTGGTGCGAAAAGCTTATTTCTCGAAGGAAACCGTAACTCTGCGTGAAAATATAGACGGAACAGAAATTTTTAAAATGTATATTCCGGTATTTGTTAACGAAAACGGCATTAACATTACCGACCGGGACGGACAGCCGATGAACAGCTACGTTCTGATGCTCACCTCCGACTATCATGTCATTCAAGAAAAACTGGATTCGCAGTTTTTGAATTTAGGCATAATCATTCTTGTCGTAACCGGCTTCAGCTTGTTAATAGCCGTTCTTACTATGAGATACTACAGGCAGTCGCGCGATAAGGTCGTTCGAGTCACGCAAGAAACCTATGTTGACGAGATTAACCAAATGTTCCAATCGATCAGAGCGCAGAGACATGATTTCTTGAACCATGTGCAGACGATTCACTCTTTGGCTGAGCTGGACAAATCGCGTGAGCTGGTTGCCTACACGAAAGAGCTGACCGGCGATATTCGAATGATGAACGATATTATTAATATCGGCAATCCCGCCATAGCAGCACTTGTCCGCGCGAAAATTTCGCAGGCGGAGAGCCATAAAATTCAATTCAGCTGCTCGTTTACCGGATTGAATATGCAGGAGATGGGCGTTAGGACGCTTGATGTCAACCGCATGCTCGGGAATTTGATCGATAATGCCTTCGACGAGGTGCTTAAGTATGCCGAGGATCGTCGCCATGTGACGCTTGTCGGCAAGCAGACGTCCGCATCTCTTGAATTTACAGTAACGAACACCTGCGAAAATGCGGAAGAAGCGGTATTGCTGCCTATTTTCGAGGCGGGCTATTCGACCAAGCAGCAGGATCATCAGGGATTGGGTCTTTCGATTGTAAAAACGATTGCGAAGCAGTACAAAGGAGACGTAATCGTTACAGCTGAGCCGCCTGGAAAACTGACGTTTACCATAAAAATGCCATTATAAAGCAGAATGACGCCTTACCGACTGAAGCGAATCGTCGGCAGGGCGTTTTTATTTATAGCCGTTAATCAAAATATGGCAACAGCCGTTTCCGCTTGGTATAATAGTAAGAATGCAAGTGAACGGAAAGGAAGCGGGTGAATGTCTGTAATGCATCTTAACGAAAAGCTGCACGCGCTTATTGAACAGCAGTTAAATGTCCATGTCGAGACGACGATCATGAAGCGCGGCTGGCAATATTACATGGAAGGCAAAGTGAACAGCGCCAATGAAGGAAGCCATGATAATCTTTATGGCGTCGTTCAAGGCTCGGATCTTTATGCGGTCATCCTTGATGCCGGGAATTTGCGGTACAGCTCATGTACGTGTCCATATACGGGATTTTGCAAGCATATGGCTGCCGTTTATTTTCAATACTGCAGCAGGCAGGAAGGCGGACACGCATTAGCAGAGCGGTCTTATTTTCGCTTGTTAGGGCTGTCGTCTGCGAGCACGCTACTCAAGAATGCGCAGACTGAATCGAAAGTGCCTGCTGCTGTCCGTGATCCGGGTGCATTAGCGACTGCTGATGAATGGCTGGAATGGATGGAAGAGACGCATGGCGAAGTATGGCGGAAGTGCCGTCATTCACTACATGCGCTTCAGCCGCTATTATCTTCATTGAAGGGGCTGTCCAAGGATTGGGAGAAGCCTATGCAGCGATTGCACTGGTCAACGGCCATTGTATTTGTGCTGGAGCAAGCGGAGCGTGCCATTAACACGGTCGATACGTTTAGCAGATATTATCATGAAATGTCGTTCATCCGAATGGCTGAGCCTTGGGTTGAGCATTTATATACGCTTGTATCGGAACTAACCCCCGAAGCGATGGAGCCGAGGGAGGAAGCCTGGGCGGATGCGCTGATTGCTAAGGTGAAGGAATGGGCCTCAAGCACGGAGCGGCAGCTCTTTGATTGGGAATACATGTACTTGGCCTTTTGCGAGAAGCTTTCGGAAAGCAGAAGCTGGTATGATCGCGAGCTAGCCTCGCTGGTCGAGCTGTCTGAGGCTGAAGATGCGGAAGAAGTAAATAAGGCGTTTCTGCATACTGCAATCGGAATCATGTATTTTTTTGACATGAGGGATGATCAGGCGATCTGCCATTTTGCATTAACGAGCTTTGAGCGCTCGCAGAAGGTTATGTATCCTTGCGCTGCACAGCGTATGGAAGAGGGAAAATGGGAGCTCGTGGAGCATTGGATGAGCTTCTTGTTCGAGCGTGTCAATAAAGTGAAAAACGGCCGGTCGGTAGGACCGTTCGTCACGTTATGCCGCAGAGCGGATCTTGACCGTCCTGACTTGCAGGTGTGGACCGACTATATGACACAACTGCTGCCCCATTCCTATTCAGAATTATCTGATCATTGGCTGGATCAGAAACGCTATGAGGAATGGGCCGATCTGCAGATGCTCGTCGGCTCCCGTCCCGAGGACGTTGGCGCCCATGCGCTTCGTGAAATTGCAAAGCTTGCGCCGCGGGCATTAATGCCTCTGTATCATCAGTCGGTTGAGGCATCCATTCAGACCCGCAATCGTCAAGGCTACCGGATGGCCGTCAAGCAGTTGAAGAAGCTGGAGCGTTTATATAAAGCTGACAAGGATTTGGCGAGATGGGATTATTACATTGCAGGGCTTGTACGTAAGCATCAGCGACTTAGAGCGTTTCAAGAAGAGCTGTGGAAAGGGAAAATTGTTACATGAGAACCTATATTGGCTCGCGCAAGTTAATGATAGACGGATTTTGGAACGAGGACGAAGGCGGAACCTCCGTTTTGTTAAGCGCAGTCGATCGGAAGGATGCGGCGGACGGAAAGCTGCGTTCCTTGTTGTTTGCATGGCATAAGGCATCTTGGTACGGAGCGGAAATTGAAGAGATTAGCGTTGGCGAGCACAAGCTGCTAAAAATACCGCCGCTGCTTGCAATGGATTATTTGTCCTCGCCGCAGCATGTGCGTCTGCTTCAATTAGAGTGGACGGAACGATTGTCCGTCCTGATTCGGATGGCCGAACAAATACGAACGGCGCTGCTGAACGGCTGGTTTGCCCCTGATTGGATGCGTTGGACGGATGAGAAGCGCAGCTGGCGCATGGCCATTCCCGAGCAGGAGACCGACTTTAACCGGCAATGGAAGGATAATGTGAAGGCTGCGGTTCACAATGGCGACATAGGGATCGAGCAGTGGATAAGCGGAGCAGTCGAGCAAATGATTGAAGAAAACGAGCAGGCCGCACAGGCTTGGAGAAATATTGGTGCGGCTTCCGGCGAAGCGGTGCTAAGAAGGAAAGCTGCGGATGAGGAAGATTGGCTCATTGCAATCGGTTTGCGTAAAGATATTCTTCCTTTCCGTACTGCGCTTCAGCTCGTAGAGCCTGCTCAGTCCCCGCTCTGGCGGCTTCGTCCTGCGCTTCAGGATCATGAAGGAGGCCCATGGCTGCCTATCCGGCCGAATGAACGTCAGGATGGATGGGAGGCGGATACGGATGATGAACGGCAAATTCCAGCCGAATGGCTGCCGCTGCTTGATGGGAAGCTTGCCAAGGAACAGCTGAAATGGACGACGGCTCTACCTGAGCTGAGGGATAAGCAGGACGAGAGCAAGCTTCGGGAGAAGCTGACGGACAATGAAGCGTGGAAGTTTTTGGAGGAAGCAAGCGTACGGCTGCTGGAAGCCGGCTGTCCGGTTCTTCTGCCGGGCTGGTGGGAAGCGGTGCGCTCGCGCAAGCTCCGTTTGAAGGCGAAGATGAAGTCGTCGGTAGGATCAGCCGCACAGCCGATGTTCGGTCTTGATCAAATCGTTCAATTTGATTGGAAACTTGCGCTTGGCGATGTTAATTTAACCGAGGCGGAATTTTTGCATCTGGCGGAGCAGAACCGTCGTCTCTTCAATATTGGCGGCGAATGGGTTCATTTGGACCCGCAGGATGTGACGCAAATTAAACAATGGCTGAAGCGAATGGGCAAGCGGAAAGGGCTGTCCTTCCGCGACGTGCTGGAAATGCATCTAAGAGGCGGAATTCCGCTCGATGACGGCGGCGAGCTGGACTCGGATTTGGAGGCGGAGGTCGAGCTGAATGAGCATTTAACGTCATGGCTTGAGCAGCTGCAGCATACGTCGCAAATTCCGCTCGTTGAAATTCCGCCTTCATTTATGGGCGAGCTTCGCCCTTATCAGCTGGAGGGCGTATCATGGCTGCTCTTTCTAAGAAGATTCGGGCTTGGCGGCGTGCTTGCAGATGATATGGGGTTAGGAAAAACGATTCAGTTTATGGCTTATCTCGTCTATATCAAGGAAAGGAAGCTGCAAACCGGCGGCCCTTCGCTGCTCATTTGCCCGACATCTGTTATCGGCAACTGGGAGAAGGAGCTTGAGAGGTTTGCCCCGTCGCTTCGCGTTATGCTTCATTACGGAAATAAGCGGGATAAGGGAGAACAATTCCGCGAGTCGGTTTCGGGGGCGGATTTGGTCATTACGTCCTACTCGCTCGCACAGCTTGATGAAGAGGATTTAAGCTTGGTCGATTGGGACGCGCTTTGCCTTGATGAGGCGCAAAACATCAAAAATGTATATACGAAGCAGTCAACGGCCATCCGGCGCCTGCCTGCGGAGCATCGCATTGCGCTGACGGGAACGCCGATGGAAAACCGGTTGACGGAGCTTTGGTCGATCTATGACTTCATGAATCCCGGCTACTTAGGCAATATTAACGAGTTCCGGAAGGAAGTCGTTACGCCGATCGAGAAAACGCGCGATGAGAAGCTGATTGCCGGCTTGCAGCGCTGGGTGAAGCCATTCATGCTGCGCAGAATCAAGAAGGATCCTTCGATACAGCTGTCTCTGCCGGATAAAAATGAATCGAAAACGTATATGACATTAACGGCAGAGCAAGGCGCCATGTACGAAAATATAGTTGCGGATCTTCTGGAAAATCTCGATAAGCTGGGACCGATGCAGCGGAGAGGCCTCATTCTAGCTGCTTTAACGAAGCTGAAGCAATTATGCGATCATCCCTCGCTGCTTGCAGACGAAGATAAATCGGCTGTATGGGAAATAGAGCGTTCCAATAAAGTCGCCCGGCTGCTTGAAATGTGCGAGGAAATAGCTGCCGAAGGCGAACGCTGCCTCATCTTCACCCAATATATCGATATGGGGCGCCAGCTTCAGCTGCTGCTGGAAGAGAAGCTTGGTTTGCCTGTGCCTTATTTGCATGGCGGAGTGCCCAAGGCGAAACGGGATCAAATGATCGATCAGTTTCAAAATACCGAGGAGCCATGCTGCGCTTTTGTGCTCTCGCTGAAGGCGGGCGGCACGGGGCTCAACTTGACTGCGGCGAACCATGTTTTTCATTTTGACCGTTGGTGGAATCCGGCCGTGGAAAACCAAGCGACTGACCGCGCGTTCCGAATCGGACAGACGAAGCAGGTTCAGGTGCATAAGTTTATTACGCTAGGCACACTGGAGGAGAAGATCGACGAGATGATCGACCGGAAACAGTCTTTGAACGAACAAGTCGTCGGCCAGTCGGAGCAGTGGATTACCGAAATGTCTACCGAGGATCTGAAGGAGCTTTTTGCCTTGCGAAAAAGCTGGTTGAAGGGATGAGGATATAAATGTCCGAAGACAGCCTGCGCGCTAAACAGGAAAAATTGCAGCTTGAAAGCAATAAAACGAATAATGCGCATAATCATTCACATACCGAAAAGGAAAAGCCGCTCGATAACCGTCATAATGATGGCGCTAATCCAGAGTGGCGGCGGTTCTACGAGGTTATCAAAGAGATAACGGGCGATATGCGTTACTAATAGGACAGATTTAAATTAGCCTGTCGGGTAAAGTCACCCGGCAGGCTATAAACTTTTATCCCAAGATTAAGGACGCTTGGAGCGCGAGCGAAACTCGCGGTCTTTTATTTGTTTAGAGTCAATCAATTCTGACCAATCAGATTCGAGTAAGTTAAATCATGCAAAATATAGGCAAGGAAAAAAATAACGCACGGATTCTCAAACCGGTGCTGGATTTTTACAAGCTGGTTATAATAAGTATCCGCGTAATGGGGATTGTTGCGCATTTCAAGGCTTGCTTTAATTAAAGCATCCAGTTTATCAGCGATATCGACCATCTCGCCGGTATAATCATCGGACTTGCTATGTGCGATGAACGCGATCATATCCTCGTGAAAAAGTCCGGGCAGCTTATTGATCATAAATAGAGCGGTTTCCTTCTCATACTGCTCGAATGCGTGCTTGATGTCGGGGTTGTTGTGCTTGAAGTTCGCTACGACATCGCCGGATAACGCCTCCGGCAAATCATGAAGCGTAGCTTTTGCCAGCAGTATGTAAAGATCAATACTCTTGTTGCCGAAGCGTTCCATTTCCAGCAAACCATTAAACAAAGCAAGCGAAGCGACCCGGAAGGAATGCGTCGCGTCATTGTCCGGAACGAGGTTATAGCTGCCGTTCCATCTTTTTACCGTGTCCAGGTTCACAATATATTGTATAAATTCATATAGGCCATCTTGTTTGTCGTATTCGTTCAGCAGCCAGCGGATCGAGTCGAGCTCCGTTTCAAGCAGAGCCTGCCTCAGCTCCTCATGCTTGGCATGGAAGAATGGATTAGTATCGTAACGGGATTCCCGGTGACAATAAAGATAAGCGTCGAGTGTATCGATGGCATCGACC
>Ga0310900_10000699_pt1 | contig 12051 bp, 8 predicted proteins | sample C24D1metaG_FD_203879 | JGI IMG/M metagenome (GOLD analysis project Ga0310900, IMG submission 203879) | Lab incubated soil microbial communities from West Virginia University Organic Research Farm, Morgantown, WV, United States - C24D1 | ecosystem: Environmental > Terrestrial > Soil >...
GAAGGGCCACCGCATCATGGTGCAGGTGCAGAGCACGTGGTTTCCGATCATCGATCGAAACCCGCAGACGTTTGTGCCGAATATTTTTCAGGCGAGCGAAACCGACTTCAAGTCCGCGACGCACCGCGTTTATCGGACGCCGCAGTACCCTTCGCGCGTCGACGTGCCGGTCGTTCGCGGGCGATGAGCTGACGGAGCTTGATGTCCTCGCCCATCATCATCAGCGGTTGGGCGGCGTCATCGAGGATGCTGAACAGATCGCCGGCGTCGTTGCGTGCGTAGATGTGTTCTCCGTCAATGAAGAGCGTGACGGAACCGCCGCCCTCGATCGCGTCATAAAGCCGGGTCTTGAAGCGGGTCTTCAAGACCTGCAGCAGCTTGCGGATGCGCGCCACCGTGAAACCCTTGCGGCGCAGATCCGCAAGGACCATCAGCTCGAGCAGCTCGATCGGCGTGTAGCGGCGCTCGGTGAAGCCACCCGCTTCGGTCTTGTGCGATTCGACAGTGGGGGGAAACAGATTGGCCTTGGCCCACCACTGAAGCTGACGCGCCGTGAGGCCGGTCAGCTGCGCCACTTCCCGAGAACTGTAGAGCTTCTTAAGCTTCATGCAAGGACGTCTGGATTGTATTCGCGCTGTTCGGATAAATTGCGTCCGTCTCCCAACCGGATTGGAGTCACAAATGACTGGCACCTGGCGCTCTTGGGTCTTGGTAGCAAGCTTGTTCCTGGCCGGCGCGGCGCCGGCCGTTGCGCAATCCACCACCGGCACGATTACCGGCCGCGCCGTCGACAGCAGCGGCGCCGTGCTGCCCGGCGTGGCGGTCAGCATTTCCAGCCCGCAGATGATCGGCGGCGCGCGCGACGCGGTGACCGATGCGCTCGGCACGTATCGATTCACGCTCGTCCCGCCCGGCGTCTACCAGGTGACATTTCAACTCGCCAGTTTTCGCGCGCTCGCGGTCGACGGCGTGGTCGTCACCGCCAACGCCACGATGACGGTCAACGCGCCGCTCCAGGTCGACACGCTATCCGAATCGGTGACCGTCACGAGCACGACACCGACGATTGATTTGCAATCGACGCAGGTTGGCGTGAACTGGAGCGAACAGCAGATGGAGGATCTGCCGTACGGGCGCGGCATCCGCGGACTGGCGCGGCTCGTGCCGGGCCTCTCCCCGACGCAGTTCGATGTCGGCGGGAACACCGTCGGGGGTTCGACCACGACCGGCGCGCGATCGTACGGGCGTGCCGGCGGCGAACTGATCAAGTTCGATGGGGTCGTCTGGGATCAGTTCTTCGGCGATTACAACACCTACGATCAGGTGCAGGTGTCCGCGGCGGCGAAGGGCGCGGAAGCGCAGAGTCCCGGCGTGACACTCAGCTTCCTGATCAAGTCGGGCAGCAACAAGTTGAGCGGCAATTACCTGTTCGCGCACCAGACCGGCGGCATGCAGGGCAACAACGTCACTCCCGAACTGCGCGCCCAGGGCTTCGATCCCGGCAACAACAAGTTCACCCGCTACAACGACATCAGCCTGGATCTCGGCGGGCCGATCGTCAAAGACAAGCTGTGGTTCTACGGGGCGTACGGCTACAACTATTCGGGCCTGCTGATCCCCGGCTTCATTTCGATCGAGACCGGCGACCAGGTGGAGTACTTCACGCGGCTCGACAACCCGACCGTCAAGCTGACGTATCAGATGTCGCGCAACAACAAGTTCGAGGTCACGCAGCAGCTCAATCGCAAGTGGCAGCCCTATCGCAACGCGAGCGCGTTCGTGCCGCTCGAAGCCACGCAGAACCAGATCGCGTGGACCGCGATCGGGCCCGCGTTCAAGTTCACGCGCGTCATGAGCCAGCGCATGACGCTCGACGCGAGCTTCAATCGATCCGGATATTGGTGGCCGGACTACGCCTGGACCGACGATGTGCGGACGATCGACCAGACGACGACCCAGACGCGGGGCGCGTTTCTCGAATTGCGGCGCGAGCCCGTGCGCTGGGGATACAACGGCACGTGGTCGTGGTACCGCACGCTCGGCTCGATGAATCACGAGATCAAGTCGGGCGTGCTGGGTTACTCGAGCACCAACCATGTCGAAACGTACGGTTACCCGAACCAGCAGATTTATCGGTATCGCAGTCTGCCGGGCGAGACCGATTACTTCCTGCATCCGGACTCGGTGCAGGTCTACGAGTACCCGAACGACACCGATGCCGGCATCAAGTATCACTCGTGGTACGGGAACGACAGCATCAACGTGACGAGCAAGCTGACGGTGAACGCCGGAATTCGCTTTGATTACTATTCGTCGTGGCTGCCGGAGCAGGGTAATCCGGGCACCGGGCCCTATGCGACGCCGCGCGTCATACCGGAGACGCACGGCTTCCCCGTCTACACCGCCTGGTCGCCGCGGCTTTCCGCGGTCTACGACATCACGGGTTCGGGCCGCGTCGCGCTCAAGGCGAGTTACGGCCGCTATGCGGCGTCCGGATCGGGTGTCAACAACGCGGCGGGGCCGGTGGCGAGCTCGGTGAATCCGGCAACCACGCTGGTCTCGACCTATACGCGCTGGGATGGGCGCATGCCGTACACGCCCGTCGCCGCCGATCTCATCTCGGTCACCGGCGCCAGCCGCGACTCGAAGCTCGATGCCTCGCTCAAGGGCGAGTATCTCGATGAATACACCGCCGGCGTCGACCTCGGTTTCTGGCGCGATACCTCCATCCGCATCAACGTCGTCCGCAAACGCGACTATCGCGGCAGCAAGGAATTGAACACCGCGCTGCCGTACCAAGCGTATACGGACGTGGCCAACGGCATCGATCCCGGCCGCGACAACACGGTTGGCACGGCCGACGACCGGATCGTGCAGGTCTATTCGGTGCCGCGCACATATCCGACATTCGGACAGGTGAGCGCCCTCACCGTCAACGCCGCGGATGGCGAAGGCGACGACCGCTACACGGCGTTCGAAACCACGTTCAGCAAGAGCTATTCGCACGGCTGGTCGCTGCTCGGCTCGTACTCGATCGATCACCGCGACGCGAAAAACATCGATCCGCGCAATCCCAACGAAGCGCTCTACGGCATCGTCAACAACAACGTCGGCACGTGGGCGTTGCCCGAAACGTATCAGGGCGTGCGGTTGAGCGGGACGTACGAGCTGCCGTGGCAAATGCTGGTCGCCTCGACGTTCACGGCGCAGCAGGGCGAGTATTTCAATCGCATCATCCAGGTGCGCGATGCCTTGAATACCGTGGTCAACCTGACGGTGGAGGGACAGGCGGGCCGCTACGACTGGGTGAAGCTGGCTGACTTGCGCTGGTCAAAGCGATTCAACTTCAAGGGGGGCAGCTTCGAGGGCATGGTGGACTGCTTCAACCTGTTCAATTCGAGCGTCGTGCTCCGGCGCGTCACGACCAACGGACCGAACTACAACAAGCCGTTGTCGACCGGCGGCATCGACGCCGCGTCAGCGAATCCGATTCCCGCGGCGCGTGTCTTCCGGTTAAGCGCGCGCTACAGATTTTAGGCAATCGGTGGCTCGTATTCGTTAATCTGTGGATCATCTTTCGGCGGCCTAGCCGTCGCCGAACTCTTCGAGGTGCGGCAGGCTCGACGCCACGGCGTCGGCCATTGCCGCACCGTCGAAATCCTTTTGCGTCAGCCCGCCTTCATCGTGCGTGGAGTACGAGAGGATCACGCGCTTGTAGTGAATCTCGATGTCGGGATGATGATCGGCATCTTCGGCGCCGGGCACGAGCGCGCTGACGAACAGGATCGCCTCGGGGAAATCCTGCAAAGTGAACTGCTTCTTGATCGCCTTGCCGTCGAGCGCCCAGCCGTCGAGGCCTTTGAGGCGTTCGGAGATCTCGTCGGATTTGAGGAGCGCCATGACCTTGGGCGATGTTACATCCGCCTAGAGGCGGATGCTACAGGATCAGAGGCGGACGCTACCGAATCGGGATGGATCGAGATCGGCCTGGGCGGGATCGGCGGCCCGGCCGAACACCATGTCGCCGACGAGCTTGACCGTGAGCGGCGCGAACATGACGCCGTTTCGATAATGCGCCGTCGCGTAAATCAGTCCCGGGACGACCTTCGAGTGACCGAGCATCGGCAGATCGTCCGGGCCTTTCGGGCGAAGGCCGGTGCGAATGCTCGTCAATTCCGCCTTTGCCAGAGCCGGCACGAGCGACGCCGCCGCGGCGCGGAGGTTCGCCACGGCTTCATCCGTGTGCCGCTCGTCGAAGCCGACGTCCTCGACCGTCGATCCGACCAGCACCGATCCGTCCGGCCAGGGCACGAGGTACCCGTCAGGTCCCCAGATGACGCGGGAGAGCGCGCCCGGCTCGGACTCGAGCTGAATCAGCTGGCCGCGAATCGGCTTGACCGGAACCTGATCGGCGTCCTGAACCGTGATCATCGACGACCAGCTGCCCGCGGCAAGAACGATGCGATCGGCCTCCCACTTCGCATTCGCCGCTTCCACGCCGGCGCGTCCATCCGGCATCGCGACGATTCTGATCGCGCCGGTGCCGGAGACGAGCGTCGCCCCGTATTTCTGCGCGGCGGCCGCCGCGGCTTGGGTCAGCGCGGTCACGCCGACGAAACCGTGGATCGGAATGAGCAAGGCGCCACGCGCGTTCTTCGCGGCATGCGGTTCGATGGCGTCGAATTCCGCCGGCGCCAGCCATCGCGACTCGATTCGATCGCGCTTGAGCGCGGCGGCGAGCTCCTCGAGACGATCGACGTCGGCGGCGGAGAAGGCCAGCTCGAACGTGCCGTTGCGCTGATAGACAATCTCGTGGCCGCTGTCGGCAACGACGTCCGCGATGAAGTCGTCGTACATCCCGATGCTGCGGCGGCCGAGAAGCCGTAGCAGTGACGATCCATGGCCCTCGATGTCCGGTGCGAGGATGCCAGCCGACGCCCGGGTCGCGCCCTGGCCCGGCGCCCGCGGCTCGATGATGATGACGCGCGCGCCTTCTTTCGCAAGCTGGTGGGCGACGGTGCAGCCCACGACACCTGCACCCACCACGACGACTGACGGCTTCACTCTTGGAAAATAACAAATAACAAATGACGAATAACGAACAAAGTGCCAGCACCTTGTCTTTTGTTATTCGTTATTCTTTATTCGTTATTTCTTCAAAAGCCCAGTGAGAACCCGAGCTCGATTCGGCGCGGCGGCATCGCCGAGGTCGGCGTGCCGAAGAACGGCGACAGCTGGTTGCCGATGAACGCGTTGTAGTTCACGTTGTTGAACGCGTTCTGGATGTTCATGAACAGGTCGAGACGGTACTTGGCGTTGCCGCCCTCCATCACCACCATCTGCGGGCCGTCGCCGCCTCCGGGACCACCGGGCCCGCCGCCGCCGACGCGCTGGCTCATCGCACCACCGCCCGAAGGAGGAGGCGGCGGGGGCAGCGGCATGTTCGGCGGGCCGGTGCGCGTGCCGCCGAGGCCGATCGACTTGTTCACGCGGATGTTCGCGGTCCACTGAGACGCTCCGCGGGCGCTGTTGCGGTCGACACCGGCGGAACGGTCGTTGAAGATCGTATCGCCGTTGGCGTCGAAGCCCGTCGTGATGTTGTAGGGCAACGCCGACGATCCCTGCACGTTCAACCCCATGCGAACGCCGTTACCAAGCGGCGTGTTGAAGTTGAGGAAGACGCGGTGCCGAACGTCCTGTGCCGAAGGTCCCCAGTCGGCGTTGGGATCGAGGCTGTTCGAGGGCAGCGACGTCGCGTTGTCGGCGTAGTTGCGCGTGTTGGCGTACTGATACATCACCATGCCGATCATGCGCCGGGGAATGTAGCGCGCATTCAGCGACACGGTGAAGCGATCGGACGCGCGCTCCCCGGTTGACTGAATCTCGCTGATGTTGCCGACCGTTGGATCCGGGCGGACGCCGTTCACCGGCGCGTTGACGTTGATCGACCGCAGCGTGTTGCTGCCGCGAGTCCACATGTAGTCGGTGCGGAAGTCCGCCCACGCCGCGAGCGGGCGCTCCATGCCAATCGACGCCTGCTGGATGATCGGCTGTTCGAGAGACGACGAACGGATGATGCTGGCCGGCAGCCGGGTGCCGCCGCCTTCGACCACCGGGAAGCCGGGGTTCTGGACGATGACGTCGATTTGATGGGTGCCGTCAACGCGGATCGTCTGCTCGTAGAGCGCCGAGTCGTACCAGTCGTAAAAGATCCCGTAACCGCCGCGCACGGTCGTTTTCTTCGTCGCGTTCCACGTGAACGCTCCGCGCGGCGCGAAGTTCCACTTCGAATCGACCTGCGTCTGGACTTCCTGGCGAAGCCCGGCGCTCAGCTGGAGCGACCTCGTGAGTCGGAAGTCGTCCTGGATGAACCATCCGGCTTTCGTCTGCGAGTAGTCGACCAGCGGATCGCCGATGCGGATCGCGTAGGTCGCGGGGGTGCCCGCCTCGAAGGCGGCGTTGCTCGTGAAGGTGTAAGTGCCGAACGCGTTCGAGCGCTGATCGCTGTCCCACCAGCCGGTTTCGAACAGCAGTCCGGCGCGCATCGAGTGCTTGCGGCCGATGTTGAAGTCGAAGTTCTGCGCCAGCTCGATCTCGCGAGCGTGACGATCGCCCATCTGGCCCGCGCCGCCGGCGTTAAAGGCGTCGTTGACGCGCACGGTCGGATTGGTCGACGCCGAGGTGGTCGAGAGCGTCGAGTCAATCAGCGAGAAACGGAACTCGCTGAAGAGCTTCTTGCCGATCACGTTCGTCGAGCGCACACGGAACGTGTCGGTGCTGTTGTCGGTGGAATAGGCCCGCTCGGGCAAATCGAAATCGCCGACGCCGAGGTTGTCGCGATTGTTCTCGCGCCGGGCGTACTCGAGCTGGAGTTGACCGGTGCCGCCCGTCAGGTGCTCGACGCGCGCGTTGAAGTTCATGGCGTTACCGGGCACCGTCGCCAGCCCGTTGACCGGTCCGGTATTCGGCCCCTGCGCGACGATTGTCCGCGACTCATACGAGTTGTTGCCGTCGAACGACACGGTCAGCCCGGTCTTGCCTTTCGCGATCGGTCCCTGGAAGTTGATCATGTAGCGCCGCATCTGCTCGGCGCCCTTCTCGTCGGCAAAGGCCGGCGTCGCATTCAACGACTCGTCGCGGAATCCGAAGTTGGTCATGCCGCGCCAGCCGCCCATGCCCGGCTTGGTGATGACCTCGACTCGGATCATGCCGGCTTCGTGATACTCCGACGAGAACGAGTTGGTGTGAAAGCGGATCTGCTGAATCTGATCTTTCGGCGGCAGCCTGCCGCCGCGAAACCCGTTGACGAAGATCTGCGCGCCTGGACCAGCCATGCGCTGCAGCTCCTCCGCCATCTCGTCCGGATCGTCCGGCAACGAATCGATCTGGTCCTGCGTGAGCGTCTGCGTGAAGCCGTTGTCGCGGCGATCCGCGGCGCTCTGGTCCTCGACGACCACGGTCTGTTCGATGGTCGCGAGCGCGAGCCGCAACGTCGTGCGGTTCTCGCCTCGGCGCACGTTGAAAGGCGTCGCGATGGGCCGGAAGTTGTCGGCCGAGGCTTTCACCTGGTACGTGCCGGGATTCAGGTTCTCGAAGACGGCGACGCCGCGATCGCTGACCGCCACAGTCGTTGCGGCCCCGCGCGCATCGACAATCGTGACCGTGGCGATGACGAGCGCCGCGTCGGTCTGATCGAGGACCGTGACGCGCAGCGACGAGCCGACGCCGGTCCCCTGCACCACCTGCCCGCCTTCGCTGCCGTAGGCAGCTACGGCGCGGTCTCGCCGTAGCTCGCCAGCATCTGTGCGAGCGGAGGCGGACCCCGCCGCCAGCGATGCGATTGACACGAGCATCGCCAGCGAGAGCAAGAACCTTGTAACAACTGAACCCATAAGATCGACCTTCAACAATCCGCAATTGATCCGCAATCTGAGATCTGAGATCCGAGATCGTCTACTTTTTCTCCCACGTGTCCGGCTTGATCGTCGGATTCACCTTGTACTTCTCGACCGTCCACTCTTCGTTCGGTTCGCCGTCAAGGGAGGTTTCGATCTTGTGCGGCAGCATGATGCCGTCGACCTTCTTGTAGTCGCCGAGGTGCATCGCGAACGTGCCGAGCTGCGGAGGATTGCGTTGCATTTCGGCCACGCGCTTCTGCACTTCGTCCGGAGTCATCGGCGGCGGACCGCCCGCGCCGGGGGCGGCGCCACCAGGGCCAGCGCCGCCAGGGCCGGCTCCACCGGGACCGCGCATGCCGGGACCGCCCGGACCGCGCCCGGGACCGCCGTTGATCATGATCATCGGCTTCGGATCCTGGTACTGCACCATCAGCGGCAGGTGCGTTTCCTGATCGATGAAGAGGCGCAGCGTGCGGCCGGTTTCTTCCTTCGTTTCGAGAATGTCGGCCTTGCCGTCAGGCGATTCGGCGATGCCTGCATCGACCCAGGGCGTTCCCGCGTCGGCGACGAGGGCAGCGGTGAGACGCTGTAGCTGCACGCGCATGCGCCGGACACGAATTTCATTCAGCTGCTCGGGCGTCGGGCCCGTGCCGCCGCCGGGACCGGGGCCATCGCCGGGGCCACGCATCACGATCTGCATGCCGCCACCCATACCGCCGCGGTTCTGCGTGTCGTCCCAGGCGGCCGTGCCGGCGAGGACCGAGGTGCGTTCGATCATCGGGCCGCCGACCATGCCGCCCATCTGCATTTCCTCGACGCGCTTCATCTTGTCGGGCCGTGCGATCGTCACGGTCAGCACGCCTTCCATGTCGCGGCCGCCCATCGAACGGCGGAACGGTCCTTCAGCCGTGAGGCCCTTGAGGCCGGCGACCTTGTCCTCCCCGCCGAGCGCCTTGCGCGCAGCGGAGACGATGCCCGCGACGCGATCCTGCGCTCCAAGCGGTGAATACGAGATCCCATCGAACTGAACGAATGACGCCACCATCACAATGGCTACGGTAGAAAACAACCTGCGCATGACTGCTCCTCTTTGGTGATCGTTCAACGGTCGTTCGACGATCGTTCTACGGGCGTGCTACGTACGACTGATTTCCGCTCGGTTGTAGAACGTCCGGAGAACGCATGGAGGACGTCCTTCGAGCGGCCGCGAGCGAAGTGTCCGTTACATGTTACGAGCGAGGCTGCCGGAGAGACGTTAAGGCTGAGCAAAGAGGTTGTTAAGGATGTTAAATCCTTGATTTCGCTGGGTTTATGGCCTTTTCACCCATGCTAGACTCACTCCCATGACGTTCGGAAAGCGTCGCGTATCGGCGGTCACGATCCTCGTGGGTGTCGTGATGCTGCTCGTGCCGGCGCTGGCCTACATGCAGTACCAATGGCTCGGCCAGTTGAGTACCGCCGAACGCGAGCGCATGCAGCGCACGCTCAGGACCGCTGCCGCGCAATTTGCGACCGAGTTCGACTCGGAGCTGTCGCGCACGCTCGTCAGCCTCCAGGTGGACGGCCAGACGATCCGCGATCAGAACTGGGGCGCGTACGCCGAGCGCTACTCGGCGTGGGCGACCAGCGCGAGCGAGCCCCGGCTCGTGCGCGACGTGTGGCTGGTTGATACGAAGCCCGGCACCACCCTGCCTCCGCTCGACGGCACGTCGCCGATCCCAACTGAAAAACTGCGGCTGCACAAATGGAACGTGCAGGCGCTCGTGTTTGAGGATGCGGAGTGGCCCGCCGATCTGATCAAAATGCGCGATGGGCTGGCGACGCGCTTCATCGGTTTCCAGGTGCAGCGTGGGCGCGGCTTCGAACCGGGAGCGCGGCGCGAGGCCTCCATGTCGGTGTCGCTCGGCGACGACGACACGCTCATCGCGCCGGTGACGCTGTTCGAGATGCCGGAGGATCACAACAGTCCGCCGAAGATTTCGATCCTGGGCTTCACGATCGTCCGTCTCGATCCCGTCGTGATCCGCGACACGCTCCTCACGGCGCTGACGCAGCGTCACTTCCACGGCGGCGATTCGGAAATGGACTACCGGGTCGCGGTGGTCAAGAAAGACGACCCGGCCAAGGTCGTCTGGGAATCGGAGCCGGGCATCGCCGCCGCGGTCACAGCCGCACCCGACGTGACGCAGGGCTTCATGGGGCCGCGGCCGGATCAGATGTTCGTGTTCGCGCGGAACCTGCGCGACATTCCGCCCCCGCCACTTCCCGCACCACAACCGGGAACGGCAAACCGGGCACCGGGAGCCGGCAGCCGGGAGCCGGGGGCAGAAGTTCACGTGATTCCCGGCTCCCAGCTCCCTCCCGGATCCCGGCTGCCAGATCCCGGTTCCCGGGCCGACAACGTCGTCGTCTCGATGATCGAACGCGAAACGCAACAGCACCGCGGTGGCGACGGTGGGACCCGCGTGATCACGCGCGGCGGACAGTTCGGCGGCTTCGAGACGCGCTGGGTATTGATGGCGAAGCATCGGTCGGGATCGCTCGAAGCTGCGGTCGCGGGGGTGCGCACGCGCAACCTGATCGTGAGCTCGAGCATCCTGATGCTGCTGACGGTCGTCATCGGCCTCATCGCCGTGTCGGCGCGGCGCTCGCAGAATCTCGCGCGGCAGCAGATGGAATTCGTCGCGGCCGTGTCGCATGAACTGCGCACCCCGGTATCGGTGATCGGCGCCGCGGCGGGCAATCTCGCCGACGGTGTCGTGGGCGATCCTCAACGCGTTCGCAAGTACGGCGAGACCATTCAGGGTGAGGCACGCCGGCTCGGCGAGACGGTCGAGCGGGTGTTGCAGCTCGCCGGCATTGCCGCCGGGCATGCCGCCGCCGCGCAAACGCCGATCGCGCCCGCGGATCTCGTGCACGAGTCGATCAAGGCCTGCCGGCCGGAGATCGATGCGGCGGGTGTCAACGTCGAGGTCGCCATCGCCGACGACTTGCCGCACATCATCGGCGACATGCCATCGCTCAGGTCGGCGCTCCAGAACCTGATCAGCAATGCGGTCAAATACGGCGGGGATGCTCGATGGCTACGGGTCAGCGTCGTTCCAGGCTATGCGCCCGCCGGTCGCGCCCAGACCCTCGTTCAGTTGGGCCACTTTCACGACAAAGGCAATCCGGTGACTTTTATCGTCGAAGACCACGGCCTCGGCATCGATCCAGAAGATCGCAAACACATCTTCGAGCCGTTCTATCGCGGACGAGATGCCATCTCGCAACAGATCCAAGGCAGCGGCCTTGGCCTCAACCTCGTCATGCGGATCGCCGAAGCGCACGGCGGCCGCGTCACCACGTCGAGCGAGCCCGGAAAGGGCAGCACCTTCGCATTGACCTTGCCAGGCACGAACGCACGGCCCGCATCCGAACCAGTGTCCCTTGTCAGAGAAGCGACTTCTCCTCGTTGAAGACGAGCCCGGCCTGCAGCTGGCGCTGAGCGATCGGCTGACCGCCGAGGGCTACTCGGTCGAGACCGCCGGCGACGGCAACCTCGCCGTGACGCGCGCGACCGGTGAACCGTTCGACGTGATCGTGCTCGACGTGATGCTCCCGGGCCGGGACGGCTTTGACGTCGCCAAGACGATCCGCGCGCAAGGCATCCAGACGCCGATCCTGATGCTGACGGCGCGATCGCAGGTCGTCGATCGCGTGGTCGGGCTGAAGCTGGGCGCCGACGACTACCTGACGAAACCCTTCGAGACCATCGAACTGCTCGCGCGCATCGAAGCGCTGATGCGGCGCGCGCCCTCCAGGCCTTCAGGCGTCTCGCTCGAGCGCTATCAGTTCGGCGATATCGCCGTCGACGTGCGCAAGACGGAAGTGACGCAGAAAGGTCTGCCGCTCGATCTCTCGGCGAAGGAATTCCAGCTCTTGAAGTACTTCATCGAGCACCGCGGCGCCACCATATCGCGCGACGAGCTGCTGCACGAGGTCTGGGGTTATAGCGCGATGCCGTCGACCCGCACGGTCGATGTGCATGTCGCCTGGCTGCGCCAGAAGCTCGAGCCCAATCCGCGCGTGCCTCAATACATCCTCACCGTGCACGGCATGGGCTACAAGTTCGCGGGCTGATTTGAGCCATCCAGCATTCCCTTCCCGGCTC
>Ga0310900_10000703_pt1 | contig 12032 bp, 14 predicted proteins | sample C24D1metaG_FD_203879 | JGI IMG/M metagenome (GOLD analysis project Ga0310900, IMG submission 203879) | Lab incubated soil microbial communities from West Virginia University Organic Research Farm, Morgantown, WV, United States - C24D1 | ecosystem: Environmental > Terrestrial > Soil >...
GAGCGCGTCGATCAGCGCCGCGACGAGCTGCCGGTCGCGCTGCGGCAGCGAGAGCATGCCAAGTTGCGCGACCAGGTGATCGCGCAGCGTGGAGGAGGCGACCTGCTGCGGATAGAATTCGTCGTCGTCGGACGCGGGCGCGGAGCCCCAGTCGCCGTCGCCGGCGGCGCCGCCGCCTTCCTCGGCGAAGTCGACCTCGTTGGCGGGCACGCCACGCTCCGCGGCCTCGGCGGTGTCGTAGGGCTCGTCGGCGCGCTCGTCGTCGCCCTCGGTCACGCGCACCGTCTCGGCCGGCTCGGCCGAAACCGTGCCCGTCGTGACGGCGGACGGGGCCTCGGGCGAGCCGCCTTCCTCGTCCTCGTCGCTCTTCTCGAGCAGCGGGTTCTCCTGCAGCATGCGCTCGACCTCGGCGTTGAGCTCGAGCGTCGAGAGCTGCAGCAGCCGGATCGACTGCTGCAGCTGCGGCGTCAGCGTGAGGTGCTGCGAGAGCTTGAGCTGGAGCGTGGGCTTCATCACGCTTCAACCGGAGCCGCCGGCGGGCGGCAGCGCACCGCTCGGGGCAGCGTGCGAGGGGAGGTCCGGGGTTGGTCGGTCACAGCCGGAAGTGTTCGCCCAGGTAGACCTTGCGCACCGCCTCATTATAGACAATCTCGTCCGGGGCGCCGAACGCGAGCACCCGGCCCTCGTTGATGATGTAGGCGCGGTCGCAGATGCCGAGCGTCTCGCGGACGTTGTGGTCGGTGATCAGCACGCCGATGCCGCGCTCCTTCAGGAACCCGATGATGCGCTGGATGTCGAGCACCGCGATCGGGTCGACGCCGGCGAACGGCTCGTCGAGCAGGATGAAGCGCGGGCGCGTGGCGAGCGCTCGCGCGATCTCGCAGCGCCGCCGCTCGCCGCCGGACAACGACACGGCTGGCGCGTCGGCGAGGTGCGAGATCGACAGGTCCTCGAGCAGCGCGTCGAGGCGGTTGGCGATCGTGTCCGGGTCGTCCTCCTGCAGCTCGAGGATCGCGCGCACGTTCTCCGCCACGGTGAGCTTGCGGAAGATCGATGCTTCCTGCGGCAGGTAGGACAGCCCGAGCCGGGCGCGCTGGTGGATCGCGAGGCGAGAGAGGTCCTCGCCGTCGAGCGCGATCGTGCCGCCGTCGCCGGGGACCAGCCCGACGATCATGTAGAAGCACGTGGTCTTGCCGGCGCCGTTGGGCCCGAGGAGCCCGACCACCTCGCCGCTCGCGACCTCGAGCGACACGTCGTGCACGACGGTGCGCGATTTGTAGCGCTTGCGCAGGTGCGCCGCGGAGAGCTGGCTCACTTGCGCGCCGGCTCGCCCGCGGGACGAAGCGGAAGCGGCGTCGCCGGCGGCGTGGCCGCCGAGCCCTTCGGCGGCGCCTTGTCGCCGGGCTTGCCGGGCACGCCCGAGCCTTCGCGCGGCTGGAACGTACCGCGCACGCGCGCGCCCGGGCCGGTGTCCGCCGCGGCCGGCGTGTCGGGACGGCCCTCGGCCTTGAACAGCTCGGTCTTCGCGTTGTAGGAGATGTAGTTGCTGCGGATCTCGTCGACGCCTCGCTTGAGGAGCGCGCGGTCGAACAGCTCGAGCAGGTCCTTCGATCCGTCGTACTCGACGCGCTGCGCGAAGCCCTCGTAATATTCGTCGCTGCCGTCGCGCTTCTGCCGGAACGACACCGGATTGCCGAAGGCGGTGACCTGCATCGAGTTGTCGGGCAGCTGCTTGAACGACAGCCGATCGGCGCGCACGGTGATCGTGCCCTGCGTCAGCACGACGTTGCCGTCGAGCTTGCCGAGCTTGGTCTCGTAGTTGAGATCGCCGCGGTCCGCCGAGTAGTTGATCGGCTTCTCGCGGTCGCCGGTCTCGGCCGACGGCGACGAGGCGAGGGCGGCGAGGACGATCGCCGCGATGACGCGCGCAATGAGGTTCACGGAGTCTTGGCCGGAGCCGGTCGCGGTTGCATGGTGCCGTGGATCTGGCTCTTGAGTCGCGCGGTCTTCGCGACGTTGTCGAACTCGAGGCCGGTGCCCTTGATGATGCCACGCGGCTCCTCGATCGTCACCGGCGCATCGGTGTCGAAGCGTTCCCGGCGCGTGTCGATGTGGAGCGACTGCGTCGTGAGCGTCATCTTGCCGCCGGGCATGCCGTCGTCCGCGCCGCCGGCCGGCGCGTCGCGCTCGGCGCGCACGTTGCCGGTGAACCAGGCGTTGTCGCGATCGGCCGAGAGCTTGCCGCGCTCGGCGGTGAGCGTGAGCGCAGGACGGCCGGGCTCGGTGAGGTAGAGGCGCGGCTCGGCGAACTCGCTCGTCTGGTCGTCGGCGAAATGCTCGGCGCGCGTCGCCGAGAGCGACTGGCGCGCCTTGCCGTCGGGCCCGAGGCTCACCGCACGGAAGCGCTCGATGTACATGTCCGGCTCGTGCCTGGGCGCATCGCCACGCGCGTTCACCGGCGCCTGCACTTGCGCGTCGAGCCAGTAGGTCAGCGCCGCGAGGCCGCCAAGCAGGAGCACCGGCGACCAGGCGGTCAGCCGATCGAGGAGGAGGCGCGTGCGGTCCACGGTGTCCGGGAATCAGGGTGCGATCAGGAACGCGGCGATGGGGAGGCGGAAGCGTGAGCCGTCATGGGCGGGGGGCGCAGCGACCAAGCATACAACGGTCACGGCTCGCGCCCCTGCGCGGCGAGGATCAGCTCGGCGAGCTCGCGCACCGCGCCGAACCCGCCCTCGCGTTGCGTCACGTAGTGGGCGTGGCGCTTGACCGCATCGGGCGCGTGCGGGACGGTCGCCGCGAAGCCGCACGCGCGCATCACCGCGACGTCGAACAGGTCGTCGCCGATGTGCGCGCAGGCCTCGGGCGCGAGACCGAGCGTCGCACGGAGCCGCTCCCAGCCGGGCAGTTTGTCGTCGTTGCCGCGCAGCACGTGGACCACGCCGAGTTTGCGCGCGCGATGCGCAACCGACTCCGACGGGCTGCCGGTGATCCACGCGACGGCGATGCCCGCCGCGGCGAGGCGGCGCAAGCCCACCCCATCGAGCACGTGGAACGCCCTCGACTCGCGCCCGTCGTCGTCGACGTAGACGCGTCCGTCGGTGAGCACGCCGTCGACGTCGCACGAGAGCAGGCGCACCGCGCGGGCGCGCGCGGCCAGCGCGGCGTCGCCGGCGGTCGTGCGCGACGCGGCGCCGGCATCGCCGCGGTTCATCTCACACCACCCGCGCACGGAACAGGTCGTGCAGGTGCAGCGCCCCCACCAGCACGCCCGCGGCATCGACGACGAGCAGCTGCGAGACCTTGGGCGGCGTCTCCATCAGCTCGACGCAATCGATCGCGAGGCGGTCGGCGGCGATCATGCGCGGCGTGCGCGTCATCAGGTCGTCGACGCGCGCGGCGGCGACGTCGCGCACGCGCGCGACGGCACGACGCAGGTCGCCGTCGGTGAAGATGCCGTGCACGCGCCGGTCCGCGTCGACCACCGCGGTCATGCCCATGCCCTTGCCGCTCATCTCGACGATCGCCTCGGCGAGCGTCGCGCCGCTGCGTACCTGCGGCAACGCGGTGCCGCTGCGCATGACGTCGGAAACGCGCGTCAGCAGCCGGCGCCCGAGCGAGCCGCCGGGGTGCGAGCGTGCGAAATCCTCGGCCGAGAAGCCGCGGGCGTCGAGCAGCGCGAGCGCGAGGGCGTCGCCGAGCGCGAGCGCCGCGGTCGTGCTCGCCGTCGGGGCGAGTCCGAGCGGGCAGGCCTCGGCATCGACCGCGGCGTCGAGGTGCACGTCGGCGGCCGTCGCGAGCGAGCTCTGCTCGTTCCCCGTGATCGCGACGATCGCCGCGCCCTGGCGCTTGACGTGCGGCACCAGCGTCACGAGCTCGTCGGTCTCGCCCGAGTTCGACAGCATCACGACGACGTCGTCGGGCGTGATCATCCCGAGGTCGCCGTGCTGCGCCTCGGCCGGGTGCACGAAGAACGCCGGCGTACCGGTCGATGCGAGCGTCGCCGCGAGCTTGCGCGCGACATGCCCCGACTTGCCGAGCCCGGACACGACGACGCGGCCGCGGCACTCGAGGAGCTTGCGCACCGCGTCGACGAACGAGGCGCCGAGCCGGACAGCCAGCGCGTCGATCGCGCGCGCCTCGGTGGCAAGCACGTCGCGCGCGAGCGCGAGCGCCCGGGGCGCGTCGACACCGGGCCGGGACGGGGCGGGCGGGGCGCTCATCGTCCCCAGTATATCGGGGGGTCGGGGGCGCTGCGACGCCGCCGCCGTCGCGGCGCTTGAGCGGCCCAGGCGCGCGCGAGCGCGGAGCGGCGAGCGTCGACGAGGGCCGTGTTAACGTCGGGCTCGACTTCACCGATCGCGCCGCCGCCGAGCCTGTCCGATGCTCCAGGCCCTGCCCCTCGTCCTCGTCCTGCTCGCGGCAGCGGTCGTCGTCGTCGTGGCGTGCCGGCTCGTGCGCCTGCCGCCGATCATGGGCTACCTGATCGTCGGCGCCGCGGTGGGCCCGCACGCGCTCGGCTGGGTCGGCGACGAGAGCACGACGCGCAACGTCGCCGAGTTCGGCATCGTGTTCCTGCTGTTCTCGGTCGGCCTCGAGTTCAGCCTGCCCAAGCTGCGGGCGATGCGGCGCGCGGTGTTCGGCCTGGGGCTCGCGCAGGTCGCGATCACGACCGCGGCGGTGACGCTCGCCGCGCAGCTCGCGGGCTTCGGCTGGCAGATCGGCCTCGTGCTGGGCGGCGCCATCGCGATGAGCTCGACCGCGATCGTGTCGAAGATGCTCGCGGAGCGGGGCGAGCTGGCGACGGCCCAGGGTCGCGACGTCATCGGCATCCTGCTGTTCCAGGACCTCGCCGTGGTCGGGTTCCTGATCGTGATCCCGTCGCTCCACGCGGAAGGCACCACGCTGGCGGTGGTGTTCGCGCTGGCGGCGGTCAAGGCGGTGGTCGCGCTGGGCCTGGTGCTGTACGCCGGCCAGCGCCCGATGCGCTGGTGGTTCTCGGTCGTCGCGCGCCAGCGCTCGCACGAGCTGTTCATGCTGAACCTGCTCCTGGTGACGCTCGGCCTCGCCGCGCTCACTGAGGTCGCCGGGCTGTCGCTCGAGCTCGGCGCGTTTCTGGCGGGCATGCTGATCGCCGAGACCGAGTTCCGCTACCAGGTCGAGGAGGACATCGCGCCGTTCCGCGACGTGCTGCTCGGCCTGTTCTTCGTGACCGTCGGCATGTCGCTGGACCTGGCGGCGGTCGCGGCGCACCTCGGCTGGGTCGTCGTGATGCTCCTCGTGCTGGTCGCCGCGAAGGGCGGCTTGATCGTGCTGCTCGCGCGCGCCTTCGGCTCGCCGCTGGCGACCGCGATGCGCAGCGGCATCTACCTCGCGCAGGCGGGCGAGCTCGCGCTGGTGATGCTCGCGCTCGCCGCGCAGAGCCGCATCGTCGAGGGCGCGGTGCTGCACACGATGCTCGCGGCGATGGTGCTCTCCATGCTCGTCGCGCCGGTGCTGATCCAGAACATCGACCGGATCGTGCGTCGCCTCACCGCCAACGACTGGCTTGCTCGCGCCGCCCAGGTCACCGCGATCGCGACGCAGGCGATGGCGCGCCAGGAGCACGTGATCGTGTGCGGCTACGGGCGCAGCGGCCAGAACCTGGCGCGGCTGCTCGAGGCCGAGGACATCGCGTTCGTGGCGCTCGACAACGATCCGTTGCGCGTGCGCGAGGCCTCCGGGGCGGGAACGAGCGTCGTCTACGGCGACGCCGGGCGGCGCGAGTCGCTCGCCGCGGCCGGGCTCGCGAAGGCGCGCGCCGTGGTGATCACGTTCGCCGACGTGCCGCTCGCGCTCAAGATCCTGCACCTCGTTCACCAGGCCCGGCCCGAGCTGCCCGTGGTCGTTCGCACGGTCGACGACTCGGCGCTCGACCGGCTGCTCGACGCCGGCGCCGCCGAGGTCGTCCCCGAGGTGCTCGAAGGCAGCCTCATGCTCGCGTCGCATTCGCTGCTGCTGCTCGGCGTGCCGCTCAACCGCGTGCTCGCGCGCATCCGCGCGATCCGCGAGGAGCGCTACGGCCTGTTCCGCGGCTTCTTCCACGGTGCGACCGACACCGCCGACGCCGCCGAGAACCTGCAGCCGCGCCTGAAGTCGGTGCTGCTCAGCGAGCGCGCAGCGGCAGTGGGGCGGCCGCTCGCGGAGCTCGGGCTCGACAACCTCGTCGAAATCAACGGTGTGCGCCGCCGCGGCTCGCGGTCGATACGGCCGACGCCCGAATGGGTCTTCGAGTCGGGCGACGTCGTCGTCCTGCTCGGCCGTCCCGAGAACCTGGCCATCGCCGAGATGCGGCTGCTCGACGGCTGATCCTGGCGTGCGGGCGGCCGCACGCATTTGCTGGGCGCCTCGCGCCCCCGCTACAATCGCCGGTCCTGCGCCTCCCTCGCCCGTGTCCCCCACCCCCCCGGCCCGTTCCACCGCGAGCTTCGATCGACGCCGCACGACGGCCGTCGAGCTCGACGGCGTCACGTTCGGCTACGACCGCACGCGCCAGATCCTGACCGGCATCTCGATGACCATCCCGCGCGGCCAGGTCGTCGCGATCATGGGCGGGTCGGGCTGCGGCAAGACCACCATCCTGCGCCTCATCGGTGGACAGCTCCGTCCGCGCGCGGGACGCATCATGGTGGCCGGACAGTCGGTGCCCGACCTCGACCGCGACGGCTTGTTCGCGCTGCGCCGCGAGGTCGGCATGCTGTTCCAGTTCGGTGCGCTGTTCACCGACCTGTCGGTGTTCGAGAACGTGGCGTTCCCGCTGCGCGAGCACACCGACCTGTCGGAGGACATGATCCGCGACCTCGTGCTGATGAAGCTCAACGGCGTGGGATTGCGCGGCGCCGCGCCGCTCGCGACGGGCGCGCTGTCCGGCGGGATGGCGCGCCGCGTGGCGCTCGCGCGCGCGATCGCGCTCGACCCGATGCTCGTCATGTACGACGAGCCCTTCGCCGGCCTCGACCCGATCTCGCTCGGCATCGTCGGCCAGCTGATCCGCAAGCTCAACGACGCGCTCGGCATCACCTCGGTCGTCGTGACGCACGATGTCTACGAGTCGCTCAAGATCGTCGACTACCTGTACTTCGTCTCCGACGGTCGCATCGTCGCCCAGGGCACTCCGGACGCCGTGCGCGCGTCGCGCGACCCGTTCGTGCGGCAGTTCGTCGACGGACAGGCCGACGGCCCGGTCCCGTTCCACGTCGCCGCCGCGCCGCTCGACACGGCGTTCGCGCTCGATGTCCGCTAGCGCCATCGCCGACGGACTGAGGCGCGTCGGCGGCGGCACGCGCCGCGCGATCTCGCGCCTGGGCTTCGCGGCGCGCTTCGCCCTCGCGGTGCTCCTGCACTCGCCCGAGGGCCTGAAGCGCATCCGGCTCACGCTGCGCGAGATCTATTTCTCCGGCGTGCTGTCGCTCGTGATCATCCTGGTGTCGGGCCTGTTCGTCGGGATGGTGCTCGCGCTGCAGGGCTACGACGTGCTGCAGCGCTACGGCGCCTCCGAGTCGCTCGGCATCCTGGTCTCCCTGTCGCTGGTGCGCGAGCTGGGGCCGGTCGTCGCCGGCCTGCTGTTCGCGAGCCGCGCGGGCAGCGCGATCACCGCCGAGATCGGCCTCATGAAGGCGACCGAGCAGCTTTCCGCGATGGAGATGATGGCGGTCGATCCGCTCGCGCGCGTCGTCGCGCCGCGCTTCTGGGGCGGCGTGATCTCGATGCCTCTGCTCGCCGCGCTGTTCTCGACGCTGGGCGTGTACGGGGCCTACCTGGTCGGCGTCAAGCTGATCGGCATCGACGCCGGCGCGTTCTGGGGCAACATGCAGTCCGTGGTCGACTTCCGCGCCGACATCGTCAACGGCATCATCAAGAGCGCGGTGTTCGGCGTGATCGTGAGCCTGATCGCGGTGTTCGAGGGCTACGACGCCGCGCCGACCGCCGAGGGCGTGTCGCGGGCGACGACCCGGACCGTGGTCGCGTCGTCGCTGTCGATCCTCGCGGCCGACTTCGTGCTCACCGTTTTCATGTTCCGCGGCGTGGGCGTCGTCTGACGCGCGGCTCGACGCCTCTCCGACAGCGAACCGACCAAGGCAGCGAGATCCTCCATGAACCGATCGACCATCGACCTGTGGGTCGGCATCTTCGTGGCGCTGGGGCTGGGCGCCATCCTGTTCCTGTCGCTCAAGGTGGGCAATCTGGTGACCACCGGCGCGCGCGAGGGCTATCACGTCGACGCGACGTTCGACAACATCGGCGGGCTCAAGCTGCGGGCGCCGGTCAAGGCGGCGGGCGTGGTCGTGGGCCGCGTCGAGGGCATCCGGCTCGATCCCAAGACCTACGAGGCCGTCGTGTCGCTCGCGATCGAGCCGCAGTACCGGTTCACGCAGGACACCATCGCGTCGATACTGACCTCGGGGCTGCTCGGCGAGGTCTATGTCGGGCTCGATGCCGGCGGGGACGCCAAGATGATCGCGGACGGCGGGCGCATCGCGAAGACGCAGTCGGCCGTGGTGCTGGAGAAGCTGATCGGGCAGTTCCTGTTCGACAAGGCGCAGGCGGGAGGGGGCAAATGACGGCGCTCGACAGGCAGGTCCGGACCGCCGCGGCACTCGCGTTGGCGACCGCGCTCGCCGGCTGCGCGACGATGGAAGGCGGCTCGGCGCCGTCGAAGTCCGATCCGCTGGAGCCGTGGAACCGTGCGATGTACGCGATCCACGAGCCGCTCGACACCAACATCGTCCGCCCCATCGCGCAGGCGTGGGTCGACTACGTGCCCAGGCCGGTCCAGTCCGCCGTGCACACGTTCTTCGGCAACATCGAGGACGGCTTCTCGGCGCTCAATGGCCTCATGCAGGGCAAGTGGGAGAAGGCGGGGAACGATCTCGGCCGCATCACGGTCAACGTCTTTGGACTCGGCCTGATCGACATCGCGACCGACGCGGGCATCCCCAAGGGGGACGAGGACTTCGGGCAGACGTTCGGCTTCTGGGGCGTCCCGCAGGGCCCCTACCTGTTCGTGCCGCTGATCGGCCCGACGACGGTGCGCGACGGCACCGGCCTGGTGATCCGCTACTACCTCGGGCCGGTGACCTACGTCGTCAACGACGTGCCGCTGCGGAACGTCCTGTACTTCCTCGGCGGGCTCGACCTTCGCGCGCAGGCGCTCGAGGCCTCGTCGATGGTCGACCGCGCCGCGATCGACCGCTACACGTTCATCCGCCGCGCGTACCTGCAGCGGCGCGAGTACCTGGTGCACGACGGCAATCCGCCGAAGAAGGAAGACGACGAATGAACCGCATGCTTGCAATCGTGCGCCGCGCGCTGGCCGTGGGCGCGTGCGCGCTCCTCGCCGCCGCGCCGGCGTTCGCGCAGGAAGCGCCCGACGCGCTGGTCAAGCGCGTGTCGCAGGAGGTGCTGGAGATCATCAAGGCCGACCCGAAGGTGCAGGCGGGCGACCAGGCGCGCATCCGCGAGGTCATCGAGTCGAAGCTGATCCAGCACTTCGACTTCCTGCGCATGACCGCGCTCGCGATGGGGCGCAACTGGGCGAAGGCTACCCCCGAGCAGCAGAAGCGCCTCGCCGACGAGTTTCGCTCGCTGCTCGTGCGCACCTACTCGGGCGCGCTGGTCCAGTACCGCAACCAGACGATCGAGCTCAAGCCGATGCGCGCCGAGGCGACGGCGACCGACGTCACCGTGCGGACCGAGGTGGTCCGCCCCGGGCAGTCGCCGGTGCAGATCGACTACGGGATGGCCAAGGGGGCGGACGGCTGGAAGGCGTACGACGTGATCGTCGGCGGTGTGTCGCTGGTTACCAACTACCGTGACGAGTTCAACGAGCAGATCCGGCAGGGCGGCGTCGACGCGCTGATCAACGCGCTGGCGGCCCGCAACAAGGGCGGTCCGGGCAAGTGAGCGACGCGGCGCGGCCGGGCGGGTTCGTGGCGGCCGACGACGGGGCGCGCTGGGAATACGCCGGCACGCTGACCTTCGAGAATGCGGAGACCGTGCTCGAGGCGACGCGGACGCTGCCGCTGCCGTCGCGCGGCGTCGCCGACCTCGCCGGCCTCGCGCACGCCGACTCCGCCGCGCTCGCGGTGCTGCTCGCGCTCAAGCGCCGCGCGGCGGCCGAAGGAGCGCCGATCGCCTTCACGTCGGTGCCGGAGTCGCTGGTCTCGCTCGCGCGCGTGTACGGCGTCGACGCGCTGGTCGGCCTTTGAGCGGCTGATGCAGCCGGCGGTCGACATCGCCGGGCTGTCGCGCCGCTACGGTCGGGTGCAGGCGCTCGAGAACGTCGACCTGGCGGTGATGCCGGGCGAGTTCTTCGGGCTGCTGGGACCCAACGGCGCCGGCAAGACCACGCTGATCTCGATCCTCGCCGGCCTGGTGCGCGCCGACGCCGGCTACGCACGCGTCATGGGCCACGACGTCGTCGTCGACTACCGCGCCGCGCGCCGCTCGCTCGGCGTGGTGCCGCAGGAGCTCGTGTTCGACCCGTTCTTCACGGTGCGCGAGACGCTGCGCATCCAGTCGGGCTACTTCGGGCTAAGCCGCAACGACGACTGGATCGACGAGATCCTGCACCATCTCGACCTGGTGTCGAAGGCCGACGCCAACATGCGCTCGCTGTCGGGCGGCATGAAGCGCCGCGTGCTGGTCGGCCAGGCGCTGGTCCACCGGCCGCCGGTCATCGTGCTCGACGAGCCGACCGCCGGCGTCGACGTCGAGCTGCGCCAGAGCCTGTGGGCGTTCATCCGCAAGCTCAACGGCGACGGCCACACGGTGATCCTGACGACGCACTACCTCGAGGAGGCCGAGGCGCTGTGCGGACGCATCGCGATGCTCAAGGGGGGGCACGTCGTCGCGCTCGACACCAAGCAGGCGCTGCTGTCGCGCTACTCGGGGCTCACCGTGCGGCTGGTCGCCCCCGACCTCCCGGCCTCGTGGCGCGACCGCCTGCTGCGCCGCACCGGCGACGTGTGGCATCTCGCGATCGACCATCCCTCGGACCTCGAGTCGCTGCTCGCGGCGCTGCGCGTCGCCGGCATCGGCGTGCAGGAGCTGACCCTCGACGAAGCCGACCTCGAGCAGGTGTTCCTGCACATCATGCAGGCGGGAGGCGCGGCGCCGGCCGCCGGGCCGCGGGTGCGCATGCGTGCGCCGACCCCGCCGGCCCCCGCCGCCGACGAGCGGGCGTCATGACCGTCACCGCGCTCGCGAGCGACGGGTGGGGGCGCGGCGGCTTCACGCTGTTTCGCAAGGAGGTGCTGCGCTTCTGGAAGGTGAGCTTCCAGACCATCGCCGCGCCGGTGCTCACCGCGCTGCTGTATCTCCTGATCTTCTCGCACGTGCTCGAATCGCACGTCGCCGTGTTCGACGGCAAGGTGCGCTACACCGAGTTCCTGGTGCCCGGGCTCGTGATGATGTCCGTGCTGCAGAACAGCTTCGCCAACTCGTCGTCGTCGCTGATCCAGTCGAAGATCACCGGCAACCTCGTGTTCGTGCTGCTCGCGCCGCTGTCGCCGACCGGCCTGTACCTCGCCTACGTCGCCGGCGCGATGGTGCGCGGGATCGTCGTCGGGTTGGGCGTGTTCGCGGTGACGCTGCTGTTCGCGCCGGCCCTCCTCGCGCCCGCGCATCCGGAGTGGGTGGCCGCCTTCGCGCTGCTCGGCAGCGCGATCCTCGGCAACCTCGGGCTCCTCGCCGGCATCTGGGCCGACAAGTTCGACCAGCTCGCGGCGTTCCAGAACTTCGTCGTCGTGCCGCTCACCTTCCTGTCGGGCGTGTTCTATTCGATCCACTCGCTGCCGCCGGCGTGGCAGGTCGCCTCGCAGTTCAATCCGTTCTTCTACGTGATCGACGGCTTTCGCTACGGATTCTTCGGGCTCGCCGACGCGCCACCGCTTCAGAGCCTGGCGATCGTCGGCGCCTTCGCGCTCGCGCTCGCCGCGCTGACGCTGCGCGTGCTTGCGACCGGCTGGAAGCTGCGCCCCTGAGCCGTGGGTCGG
>Ga0310900_10000704_pt1 | contig 12028 bp, 9 predicted proteins | sample C24D1metaG_FD_203879 | JGI IMG/M metagenome (GOLD analysis project Ga0310900, IMG submission 203879) | Lab incubated soil microbial communities from West Virginia University Organic Research Farm, Morgantown, WV, United States - C24D1 | ecosystem: Environmental > Terrestrial > Soil >...
TACTCCGGCTCGTACCAGCCCTCATCCACCGCAATCATCGGCATGCCAGGGCTCTGCACATCAAACTGCTCGAGACCGACCGGAACGGTTCCCTTCGCGCCATTTGCCGCGTGCGACGCCACTTCCAATGGCAGATAGCCTATGTCGGCGAGCAAACCTGGGCGTAGAGCGATTCGTCGCGAGAAGAATCCCGGCTTGACCTCGAACGTCTCGAGCGGCTGGCCTCGCAGCGAGAGGTCAATCTGAACTGGCGGATCGCCGGCCGCGCCCAGGTGACGGCCACCAATGATCAGCGTCGCCTCTTCGGACCGTGCCCGAATCCACGCCACGCTTGGTTTTCGATGAGGACCGAGCCCATCGCGCGCAGTGACGCCGGCAACTTCCGCCGTCAATGCCCAGCCGCGATCGAGCATCCATCCCGGCGGCTGCATTGAATAGAGATCGGAATCCCCTGGCCGGGTGCCGCCGACGAATGGCGGTTCGAGGAAGCCCCAGCGGAACTCGAGCGGACGGCGTCTCGAGACCGGATCGATCAGGGCCAGATCCGTCCGGCGCGGATCGGCGACGAACATAATCTGGCTCGCAGGGTCAGCGCGCCATTGCTCGACCAGCGTGCGCCACTCCTGCCCGTGCGCCGCTCGCAACACCCGCTGCGGCGCGAATTCCACACCGCTCGCCGTGCCGGTCACCTGCAACCAGTCGACCGCGCGTCGCGCGACGGCGTGCAGGCCGATGATCCGCGATTGATTGGCCGGGCGACCCCCGGCGCGCGCCGCTTCGATGAGCGCGCGAAAGGCTGGACTGCTCCGCGCGCCGAACGCCCACGTCGCCGGAAACGACAGCGCGATCGACCAGGCCACGAGTGCCGTGGTTACGAGCACCGTCGACGTTCCGCGGCCCCAGTCGAGCGCACACACGGCGAGAAACGCGACCGGCACGACGAGCGGCAGCGCATACCGAACGGTGACGGTTTCCTGAAACAGCAGGTGAAACACGGCGTATGGCGCGTAGCCGACGATCAGAATCCCGAGCGCGCGCGGCATCACGCCGAGCGTGCGCAGGACGCCGATGAACGCGACACCGATCACGATCGCTCCGGCGATCGGATGTCCCCACGGCCAGAGGAACGAATACATTGCGGCGTCGAGCGCAGCCGCCTTCGTTCTCGTCGTCCACAGCATGACGACGCCGGAGAAGTCTTCACCGGCCTGCGAGCCGAGTGCCCGCGCATATTCGGAGAGACCGCCGCTCGCGACCACGAGAGGAAGCACCCACACGAGGACGCCAAGTGCCGCTGCCCCCACGGCAGCCAACCGATTATGCGACCGCAAGCCACTGCGCGGCAGAAGCAGCGCGAGCCCGAGAAGCGGCAGCGTCAGCAGTGCGGTCTGCGAGCGAACGCCGATGGCGATGCCCGAGACAAACGCGCCTCCCAACAGCGCCGACGCGCTGCCCGATCCGGTGAGCACAGACACGATGAGCGACTGCGCGGCGACGGCTGCCGCCAGACCAGTCATGTCGCTCAGTGGACGGAGCGCGGTGAACCAGTAGAGCGGAGACATCACCACGACGAGCGTGGCGCAGAAAGGCATTACCCGGCTTAGCAGGCCCGGCGTTACGCCAGCGAGTGCCCGGAACAGGTCAAAGAGAAAGAATGCGAGTGCCGCGCCGCAAATCGCACTCCAGATTGCCAGACCGCGTATCTCCGGGCGAGGGACATGCATCGAGCGAAGTACCGAGGTGGATGCCTTCGCCAGTCCGATGAATACCGGATAACCAGGAGGATGCGGTTGATGTTTCGCGACGTCGAAATCGGCGACACCTAAAGCGAAATTGATCGAGTCGACGTCTTCGAGCGACAGCGGCAGGAACGCGAGGTGAGCCGCCAGGAAGACCACCGCGAGCGCCGCAATGGCTTTTCGCAAGGCGTGAATTCAGACCTGACGGAGACGAAGCGCCTCGTTCAAGCTTCCGAGACGGTAACCGCGCAAATCGACTGTCACATGTGCGTAACCGAGCGCCCGGAGCTGCGAGTCGATCGTCTCGGCCATCTCGGGCTCGAGCGCCCGCGCGATTTCGTCGCGCCCGAGCTCGAGTCGCGCGATCGTGTCGTGGTGACGGACGCGGCAGATGCGGAATCCGAGATCGTGCAGCACGGCCTCGGCGCGCTCGATCAGCCGAAGTTTCTCGTCGGTGACTTCACTGAAGTACGGGATCCGCGACGACAGACACGCAGACGCGGGTTCGTCCCATGTTGGCAGACCTGCCCGGCGCGACAGCTCGCGAATGTCCTCTTTCGTCAGACCGGATTCGTCGAGCGGACTGCGCACGCCGAATTCGCGCGCCGCCTGGCGGCCGGGACGGTAATCACCGCGATCGTCGGCATTACTGCCATCGGCAATGACCGGGATCCCGCGTTCGCCGGCGATTGATGAGAGATGCGTGTAGAGCTCGTGCTTACAGAAGTAGCACCGGTTGGCGGGATTTGCGCGGTACTCCGGACGCGCCATCTCTTCGGTCTGGATGACGAGATGGTTGAATCCGAACTGCTCGGCGACACGCCGCGCGATCGCGCGATGCCGTTCCGGATAACTCGGACTGTCAGCTGTCACGCACAGCACGCTCGAGCCGAGCGCCCGATGTGCGGCGTAGGCGAGGTAGGCACTGTCGACGCCGCCGCTGTAGGCGACGATGAGCGATGGCAACTCGCGGAGCGCGAGATCGAGCGCTGCCTCTTTTCGTTCAAGCGAGGCGGCGAGAGGCAGGGACGTCGCTTCCCCCACGGTGCCCCTAGTCGAAGTCCTCCCGCTCCGTGTCGTCCTCGTCGTCGAGATCGTCTCCTTCGTCATCGAAGTCGTCGTCGTCACCGTTGGTGTCGTCGTCTTCGTCCTCGTCGTCGTCCTCGTCTTCCTCGACCGACTCGAGCTCCACAGGGGAGGTACCGGTTACTTCGAGATTGGATCCGCAGTCGGGGCAGCTGATTAGATCGCCCTTGTCGACATCGAACTCGTCGACTTCGATTTCGGCATCACATTCCGGACAGGTGGCCATACATGCTCCTGGCGGCGGTCGCTTCCTCCGCGCGGCTGGCGATCGCATGGACACACGAGGCACCCATGTCGACTCGCGATAACCTTCGGATTATAGCGAGAACCTGATAAATTCTGCAACGAGCCCTAAGGCAGCAAACGCGCGCGACCGATACGATTTCACGTGACTGCCGCCACCGTGACCACGACAAAAACCGTCATCGTCGCCGACGACACCGCCTTCGTGCGGGATCGATTTGCCACCGCCCTTCTCGGTGCCGGGCACACGGCGCTCACCGTGAAGAGCGCGGCGGAGTTGCTCGTCCGGGTGCGCGCCGACCTCGCGCGCATCGATCTTATCGTTCTCGATCTCCGCCTGCCACACGCGGGTGGCGTCGAGCTCGTCAGGGCGATTCGCAAGCTCGATCAGGGGCGACTGGCGATCCTCGTCTTCAGCGGGACGATTGCGACCGCGGAAGAAGTCCGCGAATTGGCCGCGCTCGGCGTCGCCGGCTACGTGAACGAGTACAGCGCGGTCCAGCACATTCTCCCGTCGCTCGCACCGCATCTGTTTCCAGATAATTTCAACCGACGCGGAAGTCCCAGAGTTGTTCTCGGCATTCCGGTCGCCTATCGATTCGGCAACACGATCTCCGCCGCGTTGACCTTGAATTTGAGCAAGGGTGGCTTGGCGATCCGCACGATGAGTCCATTGCCACAATCATCGAAAGTCCGCGCGCGGTTCCGGCTACCGGGTTCGAAGCGGGATATCGAAGGGGAATCACGTGTGGCGTGGAGTGATCGCCGGGTGGGAATGGGCCTGCAATTCGAAAAGGTCGAACCCGCCGATCAGGCCGCCATCGACGAATTCGTCGATCAGCATTTCTTCACCAACAGAAAAGCGTAATCGGCCTATTCACGCAGAAGTCTGAGCGCATTCGCGATCACGATCAGTGATGCGCCCATATCCGCTGCGACAGCCATCCAGAGCGTCGCAGCGCCCGCGATCGCAAGAATCAGGAACGCGGCCTTCAACACGATCGAGAACGCGATGTTCGCTCTGATGTTGCGCATCGTCGCGCGGCTGAGGCGCAGCGCGTACGGGATTTTCAGCAGTTCGTCGGCCATCAGCGCCACGTCGGCGGTTTCGAGCGCCGCGTCGGTGCCCGCCACACCCATGGCCATGCCGACGTCGGCGGCCGCAAGCGCCGGCGCATCGTTGACGCCGTCACCAATCATCGCCAGAGCTCCGTACCTGCGACGCAGATCCTCGACTGCAGTCACCTTATCTTCGGGCAGAAGGGCGGCGCGGTAACCGTCGAGATCGAGCGATTCCGCGATCGTCTTTGCCGCGGAGTCGTGATCACCCGTCAGCAGAATCACATGTTCGACGCGCTGCTGGCGGAGCAGTTCAACGGCATCGCGAGCCGCTTCGCGAGGTTGATCAGCGACGCCAATGACACCAATCGGAGCGCCGGCCGCTGCCACCATCACCGAACCGCAACCGCGCTCAGTAAACGCGTCGAGCGATTCCTCCATCTCGGGTGAGCACAGTCGACGCTCTTCGAACAGTCGATGGCTACCGACGACGATGGCGTGATCGGCGACTCGCGCTTCGGCGCCACGGCCGGGAAGCGCCTGAAAGGCATCGACCGACACCGGCCGTATTCCTGACTCGGTCGCGTACTCGACGATCGCGCGCCCGATTGGATGCTCCGACCGCATTTCGAGAGAAGCGGCAAGTCTGACAACTTCGAGGGGATCGACACCGAGCATCGGCTGCACACCAACCACACGGAGACGTCCGTGGGTCAGTGTCCCCGTTTTGTCGAACGCAATGCAGCGGATCGACGCCATCTTTTCGAGATGAGCGCCGCCCTTGATCAACACACCCTTACGCGCCGCGGCGGCAAGGGCGGAGACGATGGATACCGGCGTCGAAATCACCAGTGCGCAAGGACACGAGATCACCAGGAGCACGAGCGATCGGTAAAACCACGTCGACCAGCTGCCGGACAGAAATATCGGCGGCGCGAGCGCGACGACGACGGCAAGCGCCAGCACGACCGGCGTGTACACACGGGCAAAGCGATCGACGAACGCCTGACTGGGCGCGCGCTGCGCTTGAGCGCGCTCGACCAGATGAATAATGCGGGCCAGCGTCGAATCGCGACGTAACCTCGTTACAACAACGTCGAGCGCGCCGCGACCGTTGATCGTCCCGGCAAACACGTCGTCGCCGGCGGTCTTCTCAATCGGCAGCGATTCCCCGGTGACGGGCGCCTGGTTCACGTAGCTGTCGCCCGCGATCACGCGACCATCGAGCGGCAGTTTTTCACCCGGGCCCACCAGGATCGTGTCGCCGACGCGCACATCGTCCACGGGCAGACGTTGCTGATGGCCGTCGCGGCGAACGATCGCGTCGGCTGGGGCGAGATCCATGAGCGCGCGAATGGCGCCGCGTGCGCGGTCCATCGCACGGGCCTCGAGCAACTGCGCCAGGGCAAACAGGAACACCACCGACGCGGCTTCGGTCCACTCGCCAAGTGCCATCGCGCCGGCGACCGCAATCACCATCAACACATTGATGTCGAGGTGACCTGAGCGGATTGAGGTGGCGGCTCGTCGGGCCGTGAAGACGCCGCCGAGCGCGATTGACACGGTGAACGGGATCCAGAGCAACGATGCCGGGAGTTGGACGACAGATGCGATCACGCCGAGCGCGAAGGCGACTCCTGAGCAAACGAGCAGGTACAGGCGACTTGCCGCCGAGGCGGCAGCCGGTGCGGGCTCTTCATGTTCGAGCCACGCGCGCATACCTGTTTGGGCAACCGCTTCGGCGATTGAACCGGTCGATAGCTTGGCGGCGTCATACTTGATCCGAAGGCGCTGACCGATGACGTCGGCATCGAGCGATTCGAGGCCGGACAGCCGTTTCAGCCGCCGCTCGAGGATCGCAACCTCCTCGTGGCAGTCCATGCCCTCGACCTTGAACGTCGACTCCGCGTGGAGTTCGCAGACCTGGCACGTGCTCATCGAGCCGTCCGCGATTCTTCGACGTGCGTCGAGGCCTGTTTCAACAGCTCGAGAATGTGCTGATCGTCGACGGCGTAGTAGACGAGCCGTCCGGCGCGACGAGGTCGAACGAGCCGCATGCCGCGGAGGAGCCGCAACTGGTGCGACACGGCCGACTCACTGATTCCCACGAGCGAGGCGATATCGCAAACGCACAGTTCGCCGACCGACAACGCGTCGAGAATACGAACCCGTGTCGGATCGCCAAGCACGCGGAACGTATCCGCCAACGCTTCAACAGTTCGCGAAGCCATCAGCGCCGACTTCCGCGTTTCGGCGAGATGGGGCGCATCACACTTGGCGTCTCCGTCGATGCGTTCGGCAATTGACATATGAATATATGAGCAAGTGCTCATATATAGGGTAGCGCTATTGACAGGATGTGATCAAGCATCTACTTGGCAAGACGCCACACCGGGGCGTCTTGACACATTTTTGTCCGTCTCGGTAGTATGCGGGATCGGACTGTAATCGGCCTTTTTTCTATACCTTACGCAGTCGGAACGGGAACGGCAAGGTTCGCGCTAGCAAGATCGGGAACCCTAGCGGCCGCCCTTACCCTGGCGCAGAACAGTACGGAGTACTTGTGTGATTGAGGTCCAACACATCACGAAACAATACGGGCGTGTGACTGCCGTCGACGACGTCAGTTTTCGCGTCGAACGTGGAGAGATTCTCGGGTTTCTCGGGCCAAACGGCGCCGGAAAGACGACGACGATGCGCATCCTGACCGGCTACATGCCGGCGACAGAGGGACGCGCCGTGGTCGCCGGTTACGACGTCTTCACCCATCCGATCGAAGCGAAGCAACGCACCGGCTACCTGCCAGAGACGCCGCCGCTGTATCCAGACATGACGGCGCGCGAGTATCTCGATTTCGTCGCAAAGATCAAAGGCGTGCCGGCCAGCGAGCGCAAGCAGCGCGTCGAAACGGTGATGGAGCGGACGCGGATCGCCGACATGGCGAACCGTCATTGCTCGAAACTTTCCAAAGGTTACCGGCAGCGGGTCGGTCTCGCCCAGGCGCTGATTCACAATCCCGACGTGCTCATCCTCGACGAACCAACCGCCGGGTTGGACCCGAAACAGATCATCGAAACGCGAGACCTGATTCGAAGTCTGGCCGGAGATCACACGATCGTTCTGAGCACGCATATCCTTCCAGAGGTCGCGCAAACCTGCCAGCGCGTCGTCATCATCAACAAGGGACGCGTGGTCGCGGTCGACACTCCCGACAACCTGACGGCTCGATTGAAAGGAGCCGCGACGCTGTATGTCCAGGTCGATGCCCCGGGTGCGGATGCGGGTGCCGCTCTTGCCGCCGTGCGGGGCGTCACCCGCGTGACGAGCGCCGATCAGCCGCGCACGCCGCTTGGTCCCGATGCGATGCCTCCAGTCTCGTCAGGCCCGCTCGCCTTCGAGGTAGAGAGCGAACCGGATGTCGACGTCCGTCGCGATCTCGCCCGCGTCATCGTCGGTCGCGGATGGGGGCTGCTGGAGCTTCGTCCAGTTCGAATGAGCCTGGAGGATGTGTTTCTGCAGGTCACCACCGAGGAACGTCCAGAGGAGACGGCGCATGCGTAACGTTCTGGCCATCGCGGAAAAGGAGCTGCGCTCGTATTTTGCCTCTCCCATCGCGTACATCTTGATCGGGTTCTTCTCGCTGCTGTTCGGATGGTTCTTCTACGTTTACCTGATGGCGTTCGTGAACCAAAGCGAGCAGATGATGCAATTTGGCGGCGGCGGTGGCGCCAACGTCAATCAGATGATGATTCGCGGGCTCCTCCAGAACACGGCGGTGATTATCCTGTTTGTCATGCCGATGATCACGATGCGGACCTACTCGGAGGAAAAGCGATCGGGGACGGTGGAGCTCTTGCTCACGTCTCCAGTTACGGATCTGGAGATCATTCTCGGCAAATTCATCGGCGCGCTCGCGCTCTACGGCGCCATGCTGCTGGTGACGATGCTCTATATCCTCATCCTCTTCAAGATCGGCAACCCGGAATGGCGCCCGATCGTCGCCGGTTATCTCGGGCTCCTTTTGATGGGCGGCTGTTTCCTTTCGACCGGCCTCTTCATCTCGAGCTTGACGAAAAACCAGATCGTGGCCGGGTTCCTGACGTTTGCGACCTTCCTGATGCTGTGGGTCATTGGCTGGCTTGGCGAGTCATCCAGCCCGACGACGAGGGACGTGCTGAATTACATCTCGATCACCGAGCACTTCGAGGATTTCGCTCGTGGCATCATCGACACGAAGCACGTCATCTATTACCTGAGCTTCATTACATTTGGGCTTTTCCTGACGGCCAAATCGGTCGACAGCGAGCGTTGGCGTGGATAGCGGTATGTTGAAACGAGTTCTTGGTCTTCTCGGCTGGCTTGGCGTTGTGCTTGTGCTCAGCGCCTTTGTCATATGGCTCACACGACCGGACTGGGAGCAGTGGAGATTCCGGTTGGCCATCGCCGGCCTCGCATGCACGCTGCTGTATATCCTGAGCCAATGGCGGGAGATCCAGCGATCGTTCTCCGGACGCCAGGCGCGCCTCGGATCCCTCGCCGCCGGCAGTGTCGTTGTCGTTCTGGCGATTCTGTTCGCGATCAACTATCTGTCGTCACGACACAACAAGCGATGGGATCTGACGGCGGCCAAGCAGTTCTCGCTGTCAGATCAAACGAAGAAGGTGTTGCAGGGGCTGCAAAAACCTGTCCGCATTCGCGTGTTCGATCGGAGCGAGGGCTTCGCGCGCTTCCGTGAACGACTCGACGAGTATCAATATGCCTCGAAGCAGATCAGCGTCGAGTACGTCGATCTGGAAAAGAGACCGAGCCTGGCGAACGAACTCAAGATTCAAACGGCCGGAACGGTACTGATGGAGTACGAGGGCAGGACGGAACGGGTCACGTCCGACGGCGAGCAGGAATTGACCAATGGCTTGATCAAAGCCATCCAGGGCAAAACTCACAAAGTGTACTTCGTCCAGGGGCATGGCGAACACGCGCCTGAAACGACCGATCGAGCCGGATACAGCACCATCACCTCGTCGTTGAAGAACGACAATTTCGAAACCGACTCGATCGTACTGGCGCAACAGAAGGCGGTCCCCGACGACGCCTCGATACTCATCGTCGCCGGACCAAAGACCGACTTCTTTCCGCCCGAGGTCGAGATGCTCAAAAAGTATCTCGGCAAGGGCGGGAAGGTCATGTTTCTTCTCGATCCTCCAGAGCGAAGTGATTCGGCGCCCTTGACCAACCTCGTCGCCCTGGCGAAGGACTGGGGTATCGACGTCGGCACCAACATCGTTGTCGACGCGAGCGGTATGGGTCAGCTGCTCGGCACGGACGTGTCGGTACCCGTCGCCGCGAAGTACGAGACGCATCCGATCACCGATCGATTCAATCTCCTGACCGCGTACCCACTGGCGCGGTCCGTCAGCTCCATTGAAGGGGGCGTCAACGGACACAGTGCTCAGAATCTCGTCGACACGAGCAAGAACAGCTGGGCGGAGACCGACATCAAACGGCTCGCGACGTCCGGCCAGGTCGAACGAGAGGTCGATAAGGGAGACAAGGCTGGACCGGTGTCGCTGGCAGCAGCGGTGTCCGCGGCGGCAACCGATACGCCACCGCCGACGCCCGCTCCTGGTGACACGGCGAACAAGCCAAACGATGCGCCGAAACCGGAAACGAGGATGGTGGTCTTCGGTGATTCGGACTTCGTCACCAATGGATATCTCGGCATCCCCGGTAACCGCGATCTGTTCCTCAACGCAGTAAACTGGCTGGCGCAGCAGGAGAATCTCATCTCGATACGTCCAAAAGATCCTGAGGACCGTCGAGTGAGCCTTACCGCGGGTGGCGCGACAAAGATCTTCTGGCTCGCCATTCTCATCATTCCGGGGTTGATCCTCGCCGGCGGTGTGCAGACCTGGTGGCGGAGGCGATAGATGCGCGGCATGAGATTTCTCATCCTGCTGATCATTGCGATCCCGCTGGGGTGGTACGCGTACTACGATTCGAAGAAAGGGCCGGTCGACGACACACCGAAGAAGGACAAGGTCTTTGCCGTCGAGTCGGACAAGATTGACGAAATCGACGTGAAGTCGGAATCCGGCGAGCGAACGACGCTGCGCAAGAAAGGCAGCGACTGGGAAATCGTGCAACCGGTTACCGCGGCGTCGGATCAATCGGCCGTCTCGGGAATCACGTCGAACTTGTCGTCAGTGGAAGTTCAACGCGTCATCGACGAGAACGCGCCCGACATGAAAGAGTATGGTCTCGATGCCCCGCGAGTCGAGATCGCGTTCAAGGCAAACGGGCAGCAGCACCGCCTCCAGCTTGGACAGAAGACGCCGGCTGGATCGGACGTGTATGCCAAGCTCCCCGACAGCAAGCGCGTCTTTCTCATCTCGTCGTACCTCGATTCGACATTCAATCGCAGCACCTTCGATCTTCGCGACAAATCAGTGCTCAAAGTCGATCGCGAAAAGGTCGACAGCATGGACGTCACCGCCAAAGATCGGACGGTGCGATTCGAAAAGAAGAACGGCGAGTGGCTGATCGCGCAGCCGGCCGCAGGCCGGGCCGAGTTCGGCGCTGTCGATGGCCTGCTGTCGCGGGTGGGCTCGGTGCAGATGAAGTCGATTGTCCCTGAGGCAACCGACCTCAAAAAATACGGCCTCGATAAGCCGGCGATCACGGTTCGACTGGGTTCGGGATCGTCACAGGCTTCACTGGCGATCGGCAACGCCGCTGAATCGGGCAGCGTCTATGCCAAAGATTTCTCGCGACCGGCGGTTTTCACGATCGACGCGACGCTCGCCGACGATCTGAAGAAGGACGCGTCCGAGTACCGTCAGAAGGACCTCTTCGACGCGCGGTCGTTCAACATCACACGGATCGAGATCCTCCACAACAACCAGACAACGGTTTTCGAAAAGACAAAAGTCAAGGACAAGGACGGGAGGGAAGAGGAAAAGTGGAAGCAGACGGCGCCCGCAGCGAAGGACGTCGACGCCTCGAAGATCGAGGCTCTTCTTTCCGCGGCAACGCGTGCGCGAGCGACCGGCTTTGTCGACACGGCGGCAAAAACGGGGCTCGACAAACCGGAATTGACCGTGGTGTTCAAGTACGATGAAGGCAAGGAAGAGCGTGTCACATTCGCGCGAACCAAGGACGGGGCGTACGCCGGGCGCGCCGCGTCACCGGGCGCCGCGAAAGTCGACGCCGCGGTGATCGACTCCATCGTCAAAGCGCTCGGGGACGTGAAATAGCCGCACGCCTGAATACTGTTCGTGCCGCGCTGGCCGCGAGCGTCATCACCGCCGCGGCCTGCGCGTCGCACCACCCCGCAAACACGGCGGCTGCCGAGCCGTCACTCCCCGTCCGCGAGCTTCGCGCGGACCTGACCACGATCTTCAACTCTCCGATCAACGAACGGGGCGTCTGGGCGGTCGACATTCGCTCGGTCGACTCCGGCGAACGGCTATTCGAACTCAACTCCGGCCGACTGATGATGCCGGCGTCGAACATGAAGGTCCTGACGCTGGCGGTTGCCGCAGAATCGCTCGGTTGGGAGTACAGGTTCGAAACGACGCTTGAAGCTCGCGGAACCATCTCGGGCGGGGTGCTGCATGGAGATCTGATCGTCAAGAGCAACGGCGATCCGACGATCAACACGCGCGCGGGACGCGGTGCCGAGGTGTTCGACGAGTGGGCCGGCGCGCTGCGCGCCGCCGGCGTTGACTCGATCGATGGCCGAATCATCGGAGATGACCAGGCATTCGACGATGAGTGGATTGGCGCGGGATGGGCCTGGGATTACCTCCAGTACGATTACGCCGCCCCGGTCGGCGCGCTGGAATACAACGAAAATTTCGCATCGCTGACAATCGCGCCGGCAATCGATTCTGGCCGCCAGC
>Ga0310900_10000705_pt1 | contig 12020 bp, 13 predicted proteins | sample C24D1metaG_FD_203879 | JGI IMG/M metagenome (GOLD analysis project Ga0310900, IMG submission 203879) | Lab incubated soil microbial communities from West Virginia University Organic Research Farm, Morgantown, WV, United States - C24D1 | ecosystem: Environmental > Terrestrial > Soil >...
CGTCGCCTTGCCCATTTTTTCTGGCAAGTAGCAGGCGTGCTCGGATGGTTGGACGATCGATGGATGGGTCATGGTTTTTGCGCGCTGATATTCAGGCGCCAGTAGTCGAGCGTGAACGGCGGATCACCTTCAGCGGCCAGCCTGGTGACGGAGTCGATGAAGTGCTGTTTCAGCTCCGGGGACGGCAACGGCTCGAGGTGCGGACGGTAAATCACGGTCGTGACGAACTCGCGGTAGTCCGTCTCGGAGGCAAACGTGGTCGGCGCGGCCTCGATACCCGTATCGATCTCGACGAACCCGGCGCGTCGCAGCCGTTCGGCGGTCGCTTCGGCGGACGCAAACTCCCAGGGGCCCGGCCAGCCGGCGAAATACGCGGACAACTGCCGGTCGCGCATGACGTGTTCGGCCAATCGGTGTGCGCGCTCCAGGTTGGCGCCGCCGCCGCACTGCGCGTGCAGTCGGCCGCCAGCCCGAAGCGCTTTGAAGATGCTGCCAAACAGGGCGAGATGGTCGCGGATCCAGTGGAAGGTGGCCGTGCTGAACACCAGATCGGCCCAGGCCAAGAACGGCAGCGCCGGCAACGCGACCTGCGCGAATCGCACGCGATCGCCGAACGCCGGCCGAAGATTCGCGCGTGCCTCGATCAGCATGGGCCACGACCGATCGATTGCGACGAGGGCGCCGTTGGGGATCCGGTCCATCAGCTCGCCGGTCAATCGGCCGGTTCCACATCCGGCGTCGATGGCGTGCTCGTCGCCGCGCAGCTCGAGCCGGGCGAGGACCTTCTGGCCCCAACCCGTCTGTGGACCCGACACCTTGTGATACGCGGTTGCGTTCCACTCACTCACGAGGTGTAGTGTAGTGGCCCGAGGTTGATGAAGGTGCGCTCCGCGCTCGCGCGCTTGTCGGTCGGCATCCTGGTCGCGGTCGCCGGCGTCGCCCTGGCAGTCGTCCCGACGATTGGCGGCATCAGCACGTGGAAGGTCGTCCTCGGAGTGATCGGATTGGCGCTCTTCGTCATGGCCGGCAAGCGATAAGCGGCGATCGGGACGTGTAGAGTCCGGCCACAACGACCGATATCGTGATTCGAAGGGAACCACGCATCCGCACATGGACGACGACCGTATCACGCGCGGCGGAGCCGACGCCGAAACCCTGAGAACGTTCCTCGATCGCGGCCCAATCCTGGCGTTCATCAGGGATGACAGCGGCCGCTATCTCTACGTCAACCGCGGGATGGAGCAGCAGTTCGGCGTGCTCGCAGCGGATCTCGGCGGGCGGGAAGACAGCGCCTGGATTAGCGCCGTGCCTCAGCCGGACAGCTCGGTGCAGTACTGGAAGATCGTGCGATTCCCGTTCTCCGGTCCGGCCGGCGCCCGTTTCGTCGGCGGCGTGGCGGTGAACGTCACGGACCTGCAGCAAGCGCAGGAGCGGCTCGCCGACAGCGAGCGGCGCTACCGCCATCTCGTCGAAAACAGCCAGGGGCTCATCTGCACCCACGACATGGAAGGACGGCTCCTGACCGTCAACCAGGCGGCCCTCACCCTGACCGGCTACACCGCCGAGCAGGTCGTCGGCCGCAATCTCCGCGAGGTGCTGAGCCCGAGCTCTCGCCAGGTGTTCTCGCTGTACCTGGAGCGAATGGAGCACGCCGGCAGCGACGACGGCATGATGTACGTGCAGGCGGTCGGCGGCCGGGAGCTGTCGTGGAAGTACCGCAACGTCCGCGTCGACGAGCCGGGCAAGCCCTCCTACGTGCTGGGGCACGCGCAAGATGTCACCGAGCTGCGCGAAGCGGAACAGCATCTGCGCCAGCTCGCGATGACCGACGACCTCACGGGTCTGCTCAACCGCCGCGGCTTTCTCGCCAACGGCTCGCGCGTCATGCGCGACGCCGTGGAGCACGGCAAGAGCGCCGCGGTGTTCTACGTGGACATCGATGGGCTGAAGGCGATCAATGACGACCACGGGCACGACGCCGGATCGACGCTGATCGTTGCCGCCGCGGAGGCGATGAAAAACTCGTTCCGCGCCGCCGACGTCCTCGCCCGCATCGGCGGCGACGAATTCGTCGCGCTCGTCATCGTCCCACCCGAAGACGTGGCGACCATCAACAAACGCCTGAAGTGGCACGTCGACAAGTTCAACACCACTTCAGCGCTGCCCTACTCGCTGGCGATGAGCATCGGCGTGTCCCGCCTCGACCCGGAGACCAGCGCCACCCTTGAAGGCCTGGTCAATGAGGCAGACACGGCCATGTATCGCCAGAAGCGCATCAATCCTGAAATGCTCAAATCCTGAAATCCTCAAATCCTAAAATCCTCAAATTCAGGATTCTTATAGACGATCCTTCCCCCGACGATTGTCGCGGCCACCCCGCCGCGCAGGCGCCAGCCATCGAACGGCGTGTTCTTCGACTTCGACCGCATCTGAGCCGCCGACACCGTGACCGCCAGATCCGGCGCCAGGATGGAGACGTCCGCAGGCGCACCCTCCGACAGCGAGCCGCCCGGCACGCGCAGGACGCGCGCGGGGTTCACCGAGAGCAGTTCGATCAGCCGGGAGACCGTGACCACGCCCGGATGCACCAATCGGTCAAAACAGAGCGAGACGGCGGTTTCGAGCCCGGTGATGCCGAACGGCGCGTGATCGAACTCGACCTGCTTCTCGTCGTAATGATGCGGCGCATGGTCGGTGGCGATGACATCGACGCTGCCGTCGGCGATGCCCTGGAGCATCGCATCGCGGTCGGCCGTCTCGCGCAGCGGCGGGTTCATCTTGACGTTGGTGTCGTAGGCCACCGGGGCGGCGAGCATCTCGTCGGTGAGCACGAAGTGGTGCGGCGTCACCTCGCAGGTCACGCGCGCCCCCCGGCCCTTGCCGTAGCGGACCGCGTCCAGCGTCTGCCGCGCGCTCATGTGCGCGATGTGGACCGTGCCGCCGGTCAGCTCGGCCAGCGAAATGTCGCGCAGCGCCATAATCGATTCCGCCTCGCCGGGGATGCCGCGCAGGCCGAGCGTCGCCGCCTGGAAGCCCTCGTGCGCCACGCCGTCGGTTTTCAGCGTCTGCTCCTCGCAGTGCTCGATCACCGGCATCTCGAACATCCGTGTGTACTCGAGGGCGCGCCGCATCAGCAGCGCCGTCGCCACCGGCCGGCCATCGTCGGTGACCGCCACACAACCGGCCTGCTTCAGCTCGGCGATGTCCGCCAGCTGCTCGCCCTGTTGGCCGCGCGACACCGCGCCGATCGGATACACGCGCACCAGGTTGGCGGCGGCAGCCTTCTGCAGGATGTAGGCGGTCACCCCGGCGTTGTCGTTCACCGGCGACGTGTTCGGCATGCACGCCACCGCCGTGAAGCCACCCGCGGCGGCCGCCGCGGCACCGGTCGCGACGGTTTCCTTGTGCTCCTGCCCCGGCTCGCGCAGGTGCACGTGCATGTCGATCAGACCCGGGCAGACCAGCAGGCCCGATGGAATGTCGACGACATCGTCGGCCGCGTCCCGCGGCAGATCGCGGCCAACGCGCGCGATTCGTCCGTTTTCGACCAGCACGTCGAAGACGCCGTTGCGTCCATTCACCGGATCGACGACGTGCCCGCCCCTCAACAATCTCCTGGCCATCAGTCAGCCTCAACCTCTCCGGCAAGCAGATAGAGGACGGCCATCCGGACGGCGACGCCGTTGGCCACCTGTTCAAGAATCACGGAATACGGGCCGTCGGCCACCTCGGAGGCGATCTCGACGCCGCGGTTCATCGGCCCGGGGTGCATGATGATGACGTCGCCGCGGGCGCGCCCGACCCGCTCCTCGGTGAGGCCGAAGACGTTGTAGTACTCGCGCAGCGACGGGAAGAACGCGCCCTGCATCCGCTCCTGCTGAATGCGCAGCATCATGATGACGTCGGCGTCGGCGACCGCTTCGTCGACGGACGTCGTCACGCGGACGCCAAGCCGCTCGATGCCCGGCGGCACGAGCGTCGGCGGTCCGCTCACCCACACGTCGGCGCCGAGCTTCGTCAGGAGCAGCACGTTCGAGCGCAGCACGCGGCTGTGCAGCAGATCGCCGATGATGGCGACCTTGAGACCGTCGATGCGGCGCTTGTGCTGACGGATGGTGAACGCGTCGAGCAGCGCCTGCGTCGGATGCTCGTGCATGCCGTCGCCGGCGTTGATGATCTTCGACCGGCAGATCCGCGCCAGCAGGTGGCAGGCCCCCGATGAGGCGTGCCGCAGCACGATCATGTCGGGAGCCATCGCCTCGATGTTCATCGCGGTGTCGGCGAGCGTTTCGCCCTTGAGCACGCTCGACGCGGCGACCGCGATGTTCAGGGTGTCGGCGCTGAGGCGCTTCTCGGCGATCTCGAACGAGGTGCGCGTGCGCGTGCTCGGCTCGTAGAACAGGTTGACGACCGTCTTGCCGCGCAGCGTCGGGACCTTCTTGATCGGCCGCTCGCCGATTTCGCGCATCGCCACGGCGGTGTCGAGCACCCGGTAGATCTCGTCGGACGACAGGTCGGCGATGCCGAGCAGGTCTTTCTTCATCCCTCGACCTCCACTTCGTCGCGTCCGTCGATTTCCGCGAGCCGCACCTGCACGCTCTGCGACGGCGAGGTCGGAATGTTCTTGCCGACGTAGTCGGCCTTGATCGGCAGTTCACGGTGCCCGCGATCGACCAGCACGACCAGCTGGATGAGGCGCGGTCGCCCGAACTCGATCAGCGCATCGAGCGCCGCGCGAATCGTCCGGCCCGTGTACAGCACATCGTCGACCAGCAGGATGCGCCGGTCGTCGATCGAGAACGGGATGTCAGTGCTCTTGACGACCGGCTGCGCCCCGACCGCATGGCGCATCAGGTCGTCGCGGTAGAGCGTGATGTCGAGGGCACCGGTCGGCACGTCGTGGCCGCTGATCTCCTTGATGCTCCGCGCCAGGCGGCGGGCGAGCGGTACGCCGCGGCTGCGGATGCCGACCAGCGCAAGCTCCTCGACACCGCGGTTGCGCTCGACGATCTCGTGCGCAATCCTCGTCAGGGTCTTGCCCATACGATCGCCATCCATCACGACAGCCATGGCGACCCCGGGAACAGTTGGTGAGTTAGAGAGTGAGGGAGTTGGAGAGTTGAAGCACGTGCACGTGGAAGCATGGACCACCTCTTGGCGCTCTCGCCGGAGCGCTTTAAAGAGTTGAAAGAAGTATAGCGGAATTTATGATTTCAGATTTAAGAATTCAGATCGGCGGATCGTGAATTGGCTTCGGCCAAGTCGATTCTTGCCAATCTGAAATCTGAAATCTTAAATCTGAAATCTTAAATGTTCATCGTTCGTACGTCGGAATGAACGTAATCGGATGGTCCTCGGTAAACGCCGGCTGAAAGATATCGGTGCGGGCGTAGCCGTCCATGTCGCGGCCGATCGGCAGGCCGAGAAAGTAAAGCATGGTCGGCACGACGTCGACAATCGACGCGCGGCGCAACTGGCGGACCTTGGCGACCGCCGCGCCGTAGGCCAGCAGGAATCCGTCGGGCGCGCCTTCGTGGGTGCCGCTCAACTCCGGGTCGCCGAGCACCTGCTCCAGCGCGCGCTTGCCGAAGCCGAGCGGCTCCATGCCGTAGCCGGAGACCACGAGCAGCAGGTCGTCCGGGCCGAGCGCCGCCATCGTTCGACCGATCGCCTCATCGATGAACCCATAATGGCTTTCCAGGATCTGCCCGTACCGGCGGCGATCCTCTTCCGGCACGTTCCCGAACTCCTGCGGCTCGGCGTAGCGCAGGAAATAGTGGCCGATCGGATCGATGCTTTCGTAGCGCGTGATCGTCACCTGGGCCGGCTGCGTCGCCTCGAGCCAGCCGGCGACCTTCTCGTACGCCCGATCGGACCGGCCAGGCAGCTGATGGCGCACCGGCACCGGCGTCGCGGTGGCGGCCGGCAGGACGGCCGGCAGATCGGCGCCCGGCGGCGTCATTGCGGCGAGAAGTTCGGGCGGATAGACAGCGGCGGGATCCTCAACGGTTCCGAGGCTGCCCGATGGCCGCAGGTAGCGATCGCTGACCACGTAGCCGCGCACGATCGGCGCGGGATAGGTGAGCGGCCAGTTGACGATGCCCACGCGGATGCCGAGCAGGGTCAGGATGTTCCAGACGGGCCGCGCCCGCAGGGCCCCGGATGTCAGCGGCTCTTCGGCCAGCACGCCGAACCGCATCAGGCCGGCCGAGTAGCAGAAGTCGGGCAACAGGCGGATCGGATCGTCGCCGGTGGCGGTCCGATACACGGCGGCCGACCGGACGCCGTTTTTCTGTGGCAGCTTGCCGGTGGCCACTGCCGACCAGACCGCTTCGGGCGAGGTTGGATGCAGGGTGGCGAGCCCCATCGCCGCGCCGGAATCGAGGATCCGTCCGAAGTTCGGCAGCCGCCCTTCTGCCGTCGCGCGGGCGATGAAGTCGAGCGATGCGCCGTCAATTGCGAGAACCTCGACGCGTGCGGTGCGCTCGGGCGGCGGCGTCTCGAGCACGGCCTCGAGCGGACGCGCCTCGAGCGTCGGCTCGATCGCTCGCCCGCGGAACACGAGCGGCGTGGCCACCGAGACGAAGGCGACGATCACGAGGCAAACCGCCCACAGCGTCCGCTGTGTCTCGTCGCTGTTCCAGTGACCGAACCCGACCAGCAGGAACAACGCCGACGACACAGCCAGGGCGAGTGCGCCCTGCGTCATCGCCGCTACCGTCTCCGGCGCGAGCACCAGGCTGAAGGTCGACAGGTTCGCCCACATCAACGCCGATCCGACCGCTGCGGCCAGCGCGCCGAGCCAGGCGAGCACGCCGACGCTGATCCACGCCGGCGAGAACAGCTCGCGCGCCAGCAGCTGACGCGCGACGAGCAGCATGTAGAAGACCACGATCAAGTGCACGACGTAGAAGAGCCCGACTGACCGAACGAGCGGCAGCAGGTGCGGCGGCTCGAGCGGCAGACGCGGATTCAGATGCAGGACCACGAGGAGGACGTAGCACGTCGCCAGCATCGCCGCGGCCACCGAGTTGCTCAGCATCCGAAGGTACCGCACGTGGCGGAGTATACTGCCGCGATGCCCGTCGACCTCGCGGCAGAAGTGATCGGCAACCTGCAGCTCTCGTCCGATTACAACGTGGTCAGCTTATCGGCGCCCGCGATCGCCGCGGCGGCAGCTCCCGGGCAGTTCGTCATGGTGAAGGCCGGGCGCGGGCACGATCCGCTGCTGCGCCGGCCGTTCTCGGTGTTTGAAGTGTTACGAGCCGCGGACGGCACGCCCAGCGGAATCTCGCTGCTCAACAAACGCATCGGCGTCTCGACGCGCCTCCTCTACGACGCGCGCGACGGGCAGCGCATCGACTGCCTCGGCCCGCTCGGGCGTCCGTTCACGATCGTCGATCCGCCGACGGAAGCGTGGATGATCGCCGGCGGCGTCGGGCTCGCCCCGTTCGCCGCGCTTGGCGAAGCGCTGCGGCGTCATGGCGTACGCACGACGCTTTTCTATGGGGCGCGGCGGCAAGCGGAGCTCTTTTATCTCGATCGGTTTCAACGCCTCGGCATCGAGCTCGTGCTGACCACCGAAGACGGCAGCAGGGGCGAACGCGGACGCATCGCCGCCCCGCTCGAACGGCAGCTGGCGGAATCGGATCGACGGCAGCTCATGCTGTATGCCTGCGGTCCCGAAGGCATGCTCGCCGCCTGCGCTCGGCTGGCGATGCGCTACGGACGGCCGTGCCAGGTCTCGGTCGAGCGAGTCATGGGCTGCGGGATGGGCGGCTGCTACAGCTGCGTCGTGCCGATGCGTGGAGAAGACGGCAGCTTCCATCATGTGCGCTCGTGCCTCGCAGGACCGGTACTGGCGGCCGACCAGATCGTGTGGGATTAGCACACCAGACCTGAAGCTGCGCACTACAGATATGGATTTGTCAGTTCGAATTGGCGCGCTGGAGCTGAAGAATCCGCTGATCGCGGCCAGCGGCTGCTTTGGCTACGGCGTCGAGTACGCCGACTTCGTCGATCTGTCGTCCCTTGGCGGCGTCGCGGTCAAGGGACTCTTCCTGAGCGAGCGCGAGGGGCATCCGCCGCCGCGGATCGTCGAAACTCCGGCCGGCATGCTCAACGCCATCGGACTGCAGGGCATTGGCGTCCGCCGGTTCGTGGACGAGAAGCTCCCCGAGCTGCGTGCGCGCCAGGCAACCGTCGTCGTCAACGTCTGCGGCACGACGCTCGACGAGTACGTCGAGGTGTCGAGGATCCTGTCCGACGCCGAGGGCGTTGCGGCGATCGAGCTGAACATCTCCTGTCCGAATATCAAGGAGGGCGGCATCCAGTTCGGCTGCAGCCTGACCGGGACCTTCGATGTCGTCAGCGCCGTGCGCAAGGTCACCAGTCTGCCGGTGATCCCGAAGCTCACGCCCAACGTCACCGACGTCTCGTCTTTCGCGAAGGCCGCTGAAGACGCCGGCGCTGATGCGGTATCGCTCGTCAACACATTCCTCGCCATGGTGATCGACGTCGAATCGCGCCGTCCGAAGATCTCGAACGTCGTCGGCGGATTGAGTGGCCCGGCGATCCGGCCGATCGCGGTCCGAATGGTCTACGAGTGCCGGCAGGCGGTCCGAATCCCGATTATCGGCATGGGCGGGATCGCCGATGCCCGCGACGTCCTCGAGTTCATGCTTGCCGGCGCGACGGCCGTCCAGGTCGGCACGGCCAATTTCGTCGACCCGCTGATCTGGCCCAAGCTCCTCGAGGGCCTGCGGGATTACATGGGCCGGCACCGCATCGATCGGATCGCCAGCCTGATCGGCGCCCTTGATACGCGGGCACGAGATCGAGAATGGATCAGCTCCTAGTCGCCCTCGATGTCGACACCGCCGCCGAAGCGCGTGCGTTAGCGGACGCGCTTCGCGGTGCGGTCGGCGGTTTCAAGATTGGCAGCCGCCTGTTCACGAGCCACGGGCCGAGCGTCGTCGAGCAGCTCGTCGCGCGCGGCGACCGCGTCTTCCTCGACCTGAAATTCCACGACATTCCCAATACTGTGGCCGGCGCGGTCGCGGCCGCGACCCGGCTCGGCGTCTGGATGGTCAACGTGCACGCGGCCGGGGGCGCGGCGATGATGCGCGCCGCGATCGACGCCGCCCGCGAAGAAGCGGCAAGACGCTCGGCGCAGCCGCCGCTGGTGATCGCGGTCACGATGCTGACGAGCCTCACCGAGGCCAGCCTGGCTGAGAGCGGCGTGTCGGGGTCGATGAATCAGGCGGTGGAACGGCTGGCGCGGCTCGCGCAATCGTCCGGGCTCGATGGCGTCGTCGCCTCGCCCCAGGAAATCACGTTGATTCGCCGCGCGTGCGTGCCCCCGTTCACCATCGTCACGCCCGGGATTCGCGGCGCCGGGGACGACCGGGGCGATCAGAGCCGGACCATGTCGGCGGACGAGGCCCTCGGCGCCGGCGCGAGTTACCTGGTTGTGGGACGGCCGATTATCGCCGCACCGGATCCCAGAAAGGCCGCAGAACGGATCGCCGCGCCCGGCCCGCAACAGCCGGCCCATTGACCCGCCTGACGATCTACTCCCGGCCGGGCTGTCACCTGTGTGACGAGATGAAAGCAGTCGTCCACCGCGTCTCGGTTTCAATCCCGCTGTCGCTCCATGAAGTCGATATCTCGGGCGATGCCGAGCTCGAACGCCTGTACGGGCTGGAGATTCCCGTGCTGATGATCGACGGGAAGAAAGTGGCGAAGTACCGGATTGCGGAGGCGGAGCTGTTGAGGATAGTGACGCGAAGGGCTGAGGGCTGAGGGCTAAGGGAATCTGCCCTAAGCCCTTCGCCCTCAGCCCTTCGCTTCACTTCGCAGTAATCAGGAAGTGCCCGCGGCGGTTCTGCTGCCAGCACTGTTCCGATTCGGTGGTGCAGACCGGCTGTTCTTTCCCCTTGCTGACAACGGTGATGCGGTTGCCGGGGATGCCAAGGTTGACCAGGTAGTCCTTGACGGCGCTGGCGCGCCGCGAGCCGAGCGCGAGATTGTATTCCGAGCTCCCGCGTGCATCGGCATGGCCTTCGACGGTGATCTGCGTGCTCGTCCACCGCTTCAGCCAGTCGGCGTTCTTCTGCAGCGGCGCACGGCCGTCGTCGCGGATGCCCGACTGGTCGTAGTCGAAGAACACGTCGGCGAGCGGCCGCTCGGCATTCAACTGCTCGAGCGTCTTCTGTGCGAAGAGCTGCTCGTCGGTGAGCGGAGCTGGCTTCGGCGGCGCAGCCGGTGGCGGCGGCGCCGGTGGCGGCGGCGGCGTTGGTGCAACAGCCTGCTGCGGAGGCGGCGGCGGCGCCGGTGTTGTTGCGGGAGCTTTCTTGCCGCAGCCGGCCGCGGCGACCATCAACATCGCGGACAGGCCAATAACCGAACCGAGTTGTCGGGCGCGGATCATCGTCACACTCCTGGAAGAGTTTTCGCAGCTTACAAAGTCAACTGCTGAGTGTCAATGCAATCCCGCGCAAGATCGTTACAATCCGGCGCGTGGATCACCTGCTGCGCGCGACGTCGCTCGCCGAAGCGCACCATTTCTGGTTCAATGGGTTTCGTTTGTTCGTCACGCCGCTGCTGCGCGAGGCCACACGAGGCGTTGCGCAGCCGTTGCTGCTCGATTGCGGATGCGGCACCGGCGCCAACCTCGAACTGCTCGGGCACTACGGACGCGCATTCGGCTTCGATCTCACGGCGACCGGGCTTCAGATCGGCCGGCAACTCGGGCGGACCCGCCTTGCCCGCGCAACCGTCGCCGCCGTTCCTTTCCCCAGCCACGCGTTCGATGTCGTCACCTCGTTCGACGTCCTGTATTCCCTCGAGGAGCCGGTAGAGCGCGCCGCAGTCCACGAAATGTATCGGCTGATCCGTCCCGGAGGTTATGCCCTGGTCAATGTCGCGGCCATGGAAGTCCTGAGCGGCGACCATTCGGTCCTCAGCCGGGAACTCCGCCGGTACAGCCGCGCCTCGCTGGAGCGGCTGCTGACCGGGGCCGGGTTCCAGGTCGTTCGCCTCACTTATACGAACGCGTCGCTATTCCTGCCGATGGCCGTGGTCCGAGCCATCCAACGGGCACGAGGGCTCTTGCCCGAAGATCACGCCCAGCACGAAATTGCGGTCCCACCGGCCCCGGTCAACACAATCCTGACCGCCCTGCTCCGCGTCGAAAGCTGGTGGCTGCGGGCGTTCGACTCGCCATTCGGCAGCTCGCTATTGTGCCTGGCTAAGAAGCCGGGGTGATGCGGCATTCGAGGATCTTCAGCCCGAGACGACGGCGATCAGGCGAACGCCAGCGCGTTTCGGCCGGCACGAACGCGCCGTCGGTCTCGATGGCGATCACGCTCTCTCCGGCGCCGAGAGCCGCGGCGGGAACCGCGGCGTCGACGGAGAAGGCTGCGCCTACCCGTTCGCTGCCCACAACGGTCTCGCCCGCTCTGACGGTGAGGGTGACGTCGTGCCCGGCCTCCGAGACGCCTCGGATGCGCAGCGACAGCCCTTTGCCGCCGGCGCGGACGCGAATCGCCGATCGATCGCTCGTCCACCGCCACAGCTGCCCTGTTGAGGGGTCGTATTCGTGCTCGTGCCATCCCTCGCCGAATCCGAAGACGATGGCGCCGGTTGGTTGCGCGTCAAACTGCTCGAGCGCCACGAGGTCCGTGTCGGCCGATATCTCCAGCGCGGCGTAATCGCCGTCGCCTGCCAGCGCGCCTGCGGGTAGATCGAGCATCCGCAGGAAGAAGCCGGCGTCGATTTCCTGTTCATTGACGGTTCGCCCGTCAATCGAGATTCGGAGCCGTGTGCGGGTCGGCCCGCCCGGCAGCAAGCGGCCGCCGAGCATCAGCACCGTCGGACCGTCCGCGCGGCGAATCCAGCCCCGGCTGCCACCCGATGCCGGTCCCTTGCCGGTGACCCTGGCGAGTCCGGCGGTCTCCGGCGTCAGCGACCAACCTTCCCCCAAGTACCAGGCTGGCGGGTCCAGTGAGTACCAGTCC
>Ga0310900_10000708_pt1 | contig 12008 bp, 11 predicted proteins | sample C24D1metaG_FD_203879 | JGI IMG/M metagenome (GOLD analysis project Ga0310900, IMG submission 203879) | Lab incubated soil microbial communities from West Virginia University Organic Research Farm, Morgantown, WV, United States - C24D1 | ecosystem: Environmental > Terrestrial > Soil >...
CGGCGCGACCGGCTTTTTCGGTCCGTTCCTGTTGACCAGTCTTCTGCGGCAGACGGCCTGCGACTACTACGTGCTGACGCGCGCCGCTGACCTTGGGCATGCGATGGATCGAATTCGCCAATCGCTCCACCGCTCGCGAATCTGGACGACGTCTCTCGACGAGGCGCTGGAAAAGCGGGTTCACGTCGTCTGCGGCGACCTGGCGCGGCCCAATCTGGGACTGGGCTCAGAAGAATGGAAGGCGCTCACGACCCGGATACATGCCGTCTGGCATAACGCGGCGTTAGTGAACTACATATTGAATTACGAGGCGCTCAGACCGCACAACGTCGTGGGGACGCGCGAGCTGCTGCGATTCGCGTTCGCCGGGAGGCAGAAGGAATTCCACTATATCTCGACCACGTTTGTCTTCGGCTGGACGGCAAAGACCACTCTGCTGGAGAGCGATGACAACGATGAGATGATGGGCCTGGATTTCGGCTACGCCCAGACAAAGTGGGCCGCGGAGCAGCTCGTGATTGACGCGGAGCGGCAGGGACTCAAGGTGCGCGTCTACCGCCCGTCGCTGATTTCGGCATCAACCGGAGGCGTCTGGGACCATAAGGACATCGCGATAAGACTGCTGGCGTTCATGATCAATCACGGAATTGCCGTCGACGCACGGAACCAGATCAGCTTCCTGCCGGCAGACATCGTCGCCGACAATATCGCCTGCATCTTCGGGCAGCGGCAGCTCACTTGTCGTACGTTGCACGTCACCGCCGACGATTACTACAGCGTGATGGACATCACCCGTCTGATGACCGTCGAGTACGGGCATCAGTTCGTGTACTACGACATTCCCGGCTTCATCGCGGAGATGAACCGCCGCTGCACGCCCGATGACCCGCTCTTTCCGCTGCTGGAATTTTTCAACCGGTCGCACCAGAAGATCGCGGCGATGCAGTTCAAACGCTACAACAGCGACGAGTATCGAGAAACCAGGGCACGGTCCCGGAACGGGCGTCCCGATCCGTCGCTGAAGGAAACCGTTTCCTATCTCATGGCGTACATGCGCCACGAAGGATTAGTCCCCGACACGCCGAGCGCTCAGGCCCGGTAGCGCCCTTCTGCTTTACGCGCCGATTGTCGCTCCCTGGGCAGCGACCCCAAGGATGCGGGCGATGTCCGCCTCTGATCGGCCGAAGGCGCGGAACCGGCACGCGGCCTCTGCAAGCTCGCCGGCCTCGCCTCGAAGGGGGATCTGGCCGTGCTCGGTCAAGCGGTCCAGATACGCGGCGCGTGGTGCGTCGGTCCGAAGGATATAGCGAAGGACGATGTTGAGCTCCTCGGCGGCCGCTTCGACTGAGAGCCCGCCGAAGTCGTCGGGAAGGTCGATCGCCTTCGCCCACGCCTCGAGACTCGCCCGCGTCTCCGCAAGAAACGACCCCCACGGCTCCGGCACGTCGTCGAGTGACGCGTCGGGAAATCGCAGCATCAGCTCGAGCTGGTTGACGATCGGCGCCACGACGATCCAGCGGACCAACTCTTTCAATCGAGGATCCGCGTTCATGACCGAGACAATCAGCGGGCTGATCGTGTCGTACGGGCGATAGAACTCCTCGAAGAATCGCGCGCCTGACCGCGTCTTCATCAGGACGTCGTTCTTGAAGCCGCGCAGAAACTCGACCTCGGGTTCGAGCGGAGAGCCGTACGCCGCGGAAGCGACGAAGCACCCTTTCTTAGGTGTGTCTTGACCAGGGATGCCCCCATCTCCAGGAGAGCCTGCGTCGGTCGGATTCGGATTGGTCCCGCTGAAATCGCCTTGCGCGTCTTTACACTCGCCCTCTGACCAACCGGCTTCGTACGCGTGTGCCCCAAGTGGTTTGCACCAGCCCATGAGAGCCTCCATCAAGACCCGTCAAGTTGCGCGGCCACAACGAAATGTTCCAGCCGAGGACGAATGGCAAACTGTGACGTTCGATCCCGCGGTTGTCAAGCGCACGGACAATTTCGTGAAGACGATACGCGATACTGGAGGATTCCCGCCGTTAACCGAACGCCTTCTACGACCTTTGGGGCGCTGGTTGGCAAGCCGTCTACGACATTCTCAAAAGGACTGCTACGACGTGGTGGGCGCGGCGGGATTTCGACGCCATCGCGCATTGCTGCCTCAACGATGTCACCGCTGATCCGCTTGTCCCGGTCGGCTGTTGCGGCAGCTTCTCCTTCTCGTAGAACCTCTTCTGTCCGAAGTCGCTCTGGGTCATTTACGCCTGCGCGATCCGCGGACCGTATCGCGGCAAAGTCGTGGGCGCGGCAATCGCCGCCGGGGCCGTCACTCATGCCGTCCTTTTCGTCGGCTACGGGCTGTTCAAGGCCGGGGTGATAGGCAATGCGGGCCTGGTGGTCTATGGCGCCGTGGTCGGTTTCATGCCGATCATCTTGGCGGCCCTTGCGAGCCGGTTCTTTATGCCTGAATTGCCGCGGCCAGTTTCGGTGCTGAGCCTCCCGCGTGTCTGAAGAAGACGCTGCAGCCATGACTACGACGACTACTCGCGGTTGGCCAACCGCTGAAGACCGACGATGACCTGAAGGTCCTCGCGGGGCGGTATCTGTTTAGTGGGATGCCGCCTAAGCTGGTTCGATGATGACTGCCTGACAATGAGGAGAGACGGAGTTGGAGGTCGATGCGAGTTCTGATTGAAAATACCCTGCTTCGGAAGTTATTGAAAAAACAGGACTAAAGTGCGTGGCTGGGAGGCAGGGATTCTCGATTCTGGTTTTGCGCCCGACTGCAGCGGATTGCGGTTCGTCGCTAACGTTTTCTTCTGCTGACGGTTACGGTCGGAGCGTCTTTGCCACCGTCTTCTGCTGTTTGCCTCGATTTGCGGCCTGTGCCGTCACGATGACACTCACGATGTCACTCGCCGCGGTCGTCTGCCATGATTTCTTCACAAGCTTCTCTGAGCGATGACAAACGTGGGACCCACAGCAGCCGCCATTCTGTGAGCCTCGTCGAACAACGAATTCTAAACACGACGGCGTTTATCGCTACGGACGTGGTCGACGGCCGCATCTTCTATAATCCCAGCCACTTCCGTGACCCTCGCCCAGGCGCCCGTCTCGGTCCCTATGAAGTCGTCGCTCCGCTCGGTGCGGGCGGCATGGTGACGTCTACCGGGCGACGGACACGCGGCTGGGGCGCACCGTGGCGATCAAAGTGTCGCGCGACGAGTTCTCCGCGCGCTTCGAGCGTGAGGCGCGCACGGTCGCTACGCTCAATCATCCCCACATCTGCCAGCTCTACGACGTCGGGCCGAACTACCTCGTGATGGAGTTTGTGGACGGCACGCCGATCCGGCCACCGGGCGACGCGGCGCAGCTCGTGGCCCTGGCCGCGCAGGTTGCGGACGCGCTGGTGGCGGCGCACGCGGCGTGCGGCCGTTCGGCGGAGCGACGACGGCGGTGGTGTTCGACCGGATTCTGAATCAGTCCGTGCCGACCCTCCCGGGTAGCGGCGCGCACGTGCCGGCCGGGTTGTCGCCGATCGTCGCGAGGCTGCTCGAGAAGGATCGAGGCCGCGATCGACGATGACGGTATCTCCGAGGGGCGCATGACTGAGCCATCCGACACTCTTCGCCGCGAGTTCGGCGACATCGACATCTACCTGTTCGACCAACTGCATCGCGGAAACATCACGATCGGAATGCGCGTGCTTGACGCCGGGTTCGGGCAGGGACGGAATCTGGTGTACCTCCTGCGGCAGGGCTTTGATGTGAGCGGCGTCGACCTGGACGCCGCAGCGATCGACGCCGTCCGTCGCCTCGTCAGAGCGACGCACGCCGACGCGGACGCCAGGTTTCGCGCCGAACCGGTGGAATCGATGTCCTTCGCCGACGACTCGTTCGATGTCGTGATCAGCAGTGCCGTGCTGCACTTCGCCGCGGACGAGCGGCAGTGGCATGCCATGATGCGGGAGATGTGGCGCGTGCTGGCGCCGGGTGGGCTATTTTTCGCGAGGCTGGCGACCACGGTGGGTCATGAGTCGCAGGTGCGGCCGCTCGGCAATCGCCGCTTCGTTATGCCGGACGGCGACGAACGGTTCCTTGTCGACGAGTCATTCATCCTGGCGAGCACGAACGATTTTGGCGGCACACTCGTGGATCCGATCAAGACCAGCGTCGTGCACGGCAAGCGTTCGATGATGACGTGGGTGATGCGGCGGCCGTGAGCTTGTGCCGATGATTCCGCCCGCGACTGCGAGGCCCTACGAACACGTAGCTCTGCATGTGCTTCAGATAACGTCTGATCGCGATCGGCGCACTGGGATTGACGTCCCAACGTCAGAATCAAGAGAGGTTGGGACAGTGTGGTGCGAGTCCCACCGATGTCACTCGAAAGTGTCACTCGCGCCCGGTTGGACGAAAAATCAGCAGACTCCTTGAGAAAAAACGCTGAGAAAGTGAGGAGCTGGTTGAGAGAACGCTTTTCCTCCTCAGAACCGCGGAAACATTAGGAAATCTCGCAAGAATTGAGTGGCTGGGAGGCAGGGATTCGAACCCCGATAACGTGGTCCAGAGCCACGTGTCCTACCGTTGAACGACCTCCCAGTATCGGCCGATCGCGCGGAAACGAACCTCCAGTGTAGCGAACTCGCGCGGCGGAGGGCAAACCGCGCGACGTCGGCCCGCTGGTCACACCATTCAACCCATTTTTTCCGCGAATCGCGCCGAGCTGAGTAGCCTCGACGCATGCGCTGCCCGCTTGCCCTCCCACACCATGCCGCCACTCTGGTGCTGATGCTGTCCGTCGTTTGGGCCGGCCGGGCCGAGGCGGACCTGCCGACCGGCACGCGCGCCGATGGTCTACGCCTCGGGCCCAACGGCGTCGGCTTCGAGCTGCTCAGCGGCATCGACCACAGGCGACGAATCAACCGCGATGAGGGGATTCGACTCGGGATCGCGGTCTGGTATCCGGCGCAGTCGCCGGCCGCTGGTTCGCCGACCTTGACGAACCTGGACTACCGCCGGCTCGAGCGCTCGGAGCTGCCGACGGAGAAAGAGCGAGACGCGCTCGATGCCGAGGAAGTCGATGCGATCGTCGGCTGGCGCCACGTGGGCATCGTCGCGCTCACGCGCACACAGGCGAAAACGTCGCTCGAGACGCATGGGATCGCCGTGAAAGGCGCGACCGCTCAGCCTGGGCGATGCCCTGTCGTGATCATCCTCGGAGGCCCGTACTACCTGAGCACCACGGCTGAAGTTCTGGCGTCACATGGCTTCCTCGTGGCGGCACCGTTCCGATTCCGCGATCAATCGGACGAGCGCGACACGAACGACTTCAGATGGTGGGTGGACGACAGTGTTGGAGACGCGGAGTGGGCACTCGACACGCTGCGCAACGATGCCCGCGCCGACCTGCGCTCGATCTGCGCGCTCGGACACGGTGGCGGCGGCATGCAGGCCATGCTGCTGGCGATGCGCAACCGCAGCATCACGTCCATTGCCACTATCGACGCGGGCAACTTCTCGACGCGCTCAGAACCTGAACGGCTCGCGTTTTACAGCCCGCGGCTGATGCGCGCCCCGTACCTGTACATCGCGACAGAGACAACGCGAAAGAGTCAGGATCGCTTCGCTGACTTCGAGGCGATGAAATTCAGCGATCGAACGGAGGTGGTGCTGGACTCCGCCGACGTCCGGCACCACGATCTGAGCGACATCGGTCGTGCCGTCACGATACCGATGCGACTCCGCGGCGAAGCGCAGACGACGGTCGAGAAGGCCTTTGCCAACGTCCACGAGATGCTCGTGCGCTTCGTCGGAGAGCATTCCAGCCGCACCCGATCCACATCGTCGCGTCTCGTCGCCTGGCTCGAATCTCATAAGGCGACGGACAACCTGACGGTCACCATGCGACCTGCGATCGAGCCCGCACCGACAACCCGCGCCGCAATTGAGTCGCTCAGCGACTCCACTCTGGCGAATCTGAAAGATGCTCGGCAGCGCGATCCCGACGCGCCGCTGTTCAGGGAATACAGTTTGCGGGAGCTGGTGGCCGCCGCTTCGATGCGACGAGCCAGCCTGGCCGCACCGCTCGCGGACTTCGCGCTCGGCCTCCATCCTGCATCCGCCGTCCTTCTGGCACAAGCGAGCGCAATCGCATTTGCCGCGGGAGACCAGTTGAAGGCCATCGAGAGAGCGCGGGCCTGCGCCGCCCTCAAGCCGGACGCGGACTGGCAGGCTTCGATCGCCGTTGGAAAGTGCACGGCGTTGCTGCAACGCTTGCCAGCGGGTAGTCCGCAGCCGTAGTCACCGCACCAGCGACTCGCTGCGCTGCTTCAGGCCCTCGGCCTCATACGACAGGTACCGGTTGGTGATATCGCGCGTCCATCGCGCGAACAGCCCGCCCAGCGCCCCCTCGTAACGCAGCCGGAGCCGCACCAGCGAGCCCGCAGCGGTTGGCTCGATCGCGTGGCTCGCGTGGACCCACATTCCCGGCGCGCCGCTCTTCCAGTCGAACCGCCGGCCCGGCGCGAGGGCGGTCACGGTCCACACCGCCGGTGGAAACTTCGGCTGTCGGACCAGGACGCGCGAACCGATCGTGAGCGGCTTCTTGCCGAGAACGCGAATGCCGCGCACCGACGGTGTCCACTCGTGCCAGCGCTCCACCTCGTACATGACGGACCACACTGATTCCGGCGGTGCGGCGATGTCGACGGAGATCTGAAACTCCCGCTCATTCATGTTGGTGCCCGCTATTCGCGCGACGCTCGGCCTCGTCGGCGAGCCGCGTCAAATAGGCGCGGCTTTCATCGTCAATCATGCCGTTCAGGGCGGCGCGGGCGACACGTCGCGACTCGTCAAGCTGGCCGGTGTGCAGTAGCGTAAACGCCAGGAGGCTGTGCGCGAGGGGCGTTTCCGGCGCGACAGAGAGAGCGGCGCGTGCGGTCGCGACAGCGGCAGCGTTTTCCCGGCGCTCCAGCAGAATCGCCAGACGATCCTGTGCCGAGAGGAGCATATGCTCGACCACCTCGGTGTCAGTGGCGCGCCATAAGTACCGCGCCGCTGCCAGGTCGCTCCAGATACGGCCGCTGAATGTCGGCACGGGCACGAGCGTGATCAGCCCCAGGGCGAGGTTCCCCAACGCAAACAATCGCGCCGCGACGTGGAGCGGGAACGCTCATCGTCCAGGCGATCGCGCCAACCGCAAGCGACAGGATCGGCGCGGACAGGAGCATCGCGCTCATGCGAGTTCGGTACGCGTCGAGCCGCAGATCCATTGCCGTGGTGAGCCCGTTGCCGACGAGCACCGAGCCGAACACGAATTCCGGATTTCGGCCGACGCGGACGATCGCGCGCCCTTCGCCAACCAGGACCCGTGAAACGGTCTGACCGAGAAGCCGGCCGGCAAGCGCGTGACACAACTCGTGAACGAAGACCGCGCCAACGACTGCCGGGACGAAGCAAGCAAATGTCACAACCGCGGCGGTCAGGGCATCCCCGAAGCGGCCACCGTAGTAGAGCGTCCACTCGCCGGCCGCGAACGCGGCGGCCAGCCAGACCATCAGCGCATGGCGCACGCCGCACCGCGCGCAGCGGGTACCTTCAGCGAGGTTTGGCCCGCGCGGGCGTCCACAGGTCCGGCACGGCTGCGCATCAGCGGCGGCAGCGTCCATCAGCCTGATCCGGCTGCACCTATTTCCCCGCCGGATGCGCGTGCCCGTGATGCCACGCGATGTGGCTGCGTTCCGCCTCGAGCTCCGCCTGCCGATCGGGGAGCGTCTTCCCGGTCAGCTCGGTGTAGACCTTGCCCACCTGCCCGGCAAAGCCGTCGCCAACGTAACGCGCGATCGCGGCGTTCTTCATCAGCTCGTCACGCATCGACGGTGTAGCGGCCTGGACCGCCGCCGCGTCGCGCGCACTGGCCGCCTGGACCACGCGCCGCAGCTCACGGAAGAACGTCTGCTGATCGTTCACGACGCCGCCCTTGCCGAGGGGACCGTGACCGGGACCAACGGTCGTGGCGCCGAGCGCGGCGACCTTGTCGAGCGTCGTGATCCAGGCGCCCGTGTCGCCGTCACCGAGAAAATTGTAGGGACCGTTGACCACGGCATCGCCAGTAAAGAGGATGCGCTCCTTTGGCAGCCACGCGACACCGTCGCCCTTCGTGTGGCCAGTGCCGAAGTGGTGCAGCTCCACCCGGTGCTTGCCGTCATCAAAGATGAGCGTGTCCGGAAAGAGCAGCGTGGGTGGCTTGAGCTTTGAGCCGCGAACGTCTTCGCGTTCCTTGGCGGTGTCCTCCCAACGGCCGGGAGGTCCGCCAAATGCGCCGGTTTCGAGCCGCTTCATCTCTTCGAGGACACCGGTATGGGCGACGGCCGTCGCACCTTCGTCGGCCCAGATCTGATTGCCGTAGGCGTGATCGCCGTGGTGGTGCGTATCAAATGCGAAACGGATCGGTTTCTTCGTCTGCTCGCGGATCTTTGCCATCACCTCGCGCGCGCCGGACGGGAAATTGGCGTCGATGACCAGGACGAAATCGTCGAAGACGACCCAGCCGTTGTTGCAGTGGCCCTTCTCGATATCCCCTTCGTAAAAGTACACATCGGGCGCAAGCTGTTGTACCTTTCCAACCGTCGACTGCGCGGCAACCGTCGTGGCGATCACGGTGGACGCAACGATGGACAACACATACGCTGCTCGCCTGCGAGGCATGGGCACCCTCCGGGCGAGGAGGATACCGTAGAATCACACCGCGCATGGCCATCCGGATCCTGATCGTGGACGACGAGCCCGATGTCGTCGAACTGCTGAGCGACACGCTGCGTACCAAGGGGTACGATACGGTGAGCGCGTCGACGTTCGAGGAAGGAAAACGCCTGCTGGCGGCTCTGGTGCCGGATGTGCTGATCACGGATGTCCGCCTCGGCCACTTCAACGGCCTGCAACTCGTGGTCATGCGTCCCCCGTCGACGGCCGCGGTGGTCGTCAGCGGCTACTGGGATCGGACCCTCGACGAAGAAGCGCGCCGCAACGGTGCGTTGTATCTGCTGAAACCAGTGGCGCCGGAAAAACTCATCGACGCGGTGCGGCAGGTCCTGGAAGCGCGTAAGCCACCGGCGTCGTAAGCATTCAAGTCGGCGCTCAGCGGCACCCGCCAGTGCGGCGGTCGTATAGCCGGATGGCGCCGATCGCGACCGCCGGAACGCCAATCGCCCCGGCGAACGCGGCGAGAAACGAGTTGAGTTCCAGCGCCAGCGCGCCGACGCCGCAGTAGGCGATCGAAATACCGATGTTCGCCAGCAACGTCGTCAGGAAGAAGCGCGCGGGATTGACGCCGAGGACGCCGGCCATCACGACCGAGGCTTCGGCAAGCACAGGTACGGGACGCATGATCACGAGCGCACCGATCGCCCTCTTCGCAAGTCGCTGCGAGGCGATCGCCAGGGCCTCCCTCGAGACAATCCGGCTCACAATCGGCACGCCAAGGCGGCGCCCCAGCGCATAGCCAACCTGCGAGCAGAGGGTCATTCCGAGAATCGATGCCGCCGTGCCAACCGTGAAGCCGAGCGTGGCGCCGGCCGCCGTGCTCACCAGGCTGGACGGCACCGGCAGCACGACATCCGCGGCCAGAACCGCAACGACTGCCGCGAAAATCCATGGGCTCTGCGCTTCGCCGCTCACCCAGCGCAGGCTCCACCACGTCATCTCGCGATCGAGCAGCGCAAACGGAACGAGAATCGCGATCAGGATCAGCGCGGCGACCATCGTCCACCGCAGGATCGAGCCTCCGGTCACAGCCCTGCCCTCCGTGAGCGTTGCACGGTAATGTTAGCCGCCACACCGGAGATGGTGGACAATGACGCCGCGATCGCATGGGACCCGATCATGGTGCCTTTCGAGGCACCGAACGTTTCTCGATCGTTCGCCAGATCGGCGCCGGCGGCATGGGCGTCGTCTACGAGGCCTTCGATCGAGAGCGCAACGAGCGCGTTGCACTGAAAACGCTCAGGGAATTCGACGCCCTGGGGCTGTACCGCTTCAAGCAGGAGTTTCGCAGCCTCAGCGAGATCCTCCATCCGCATCTGATTCCGCTGTACGAGCTCGTTGGCGAGGGCGACCAGTGGTTCTTCACCATGGAGCTGGTGGAACGCGCGACCAACCTGCTCGTCGCCCTGCGCGGCCAGATGGCCGACGATCCGACGCCCGATCCATCGACCAATGCGCCGACGCTCGCCGGCGGGTTGTTGAACGATACCCGAACGGACTCGCTCGAGGGCGCGGGCCAAGTGTCGATATCGAGCACACCGGCACCTTTTTCTCCACGAGCCTCACCGCCGGTCGAGTACGGCCGCATCCGGCAGGTGTTTCGGAAGCTTGCCGAGGGCGTAAGCGCACTGCACGAGGCTGGCAAACTTCACCGCGACCTGAAACCGAGCAACGTGCTCGTCGATGCGGACGGCCGGGTCGTCATTCTCGATTTCGGCCTCGTCGCGAACCTCTCCGATGCAGCCCCGGACGTCCGCGTTACGCAGTCGGGACTGCCGATTTACCGCCAGGTCTACCAGTCCACCGATCGCTCGCTGACCGGTACGATCGCGTTCATGTCGCCGGAACAGGCGGCACGGGAGTCCCTGACGCCTGCCAGCGACTGGTACTCGTTCGGCGTCATGCTGTTTCAGGTACTGACCGGCCGGCTGCCGTTCGAAGGCACCGCGATCGAAGTCCTGGCCCGTAAACAGCAGGAGGAGCCTCCCGCCGCGTCGCAACTGGTGGCCGATATCCCGGCCGATCTCGATCGGTTGTCGGCGGCCCTCATGCAGCGCGAACCCGCGCGCCGGCCAGGCGCCGCCGAGATTCTCGCGGTGCTCGGCACGTCCGCAGACGCCACGTTACCGCTGGCGCCAGCGATGCCCGATCTGTTCGTCGGGCGCGCGACGCATCTTCGCGAGCTCACCGACTGCTTTCGCGCGATGCGCGAGGGCCGAACGGTGGTCTGTCACGTGTCCGGCCGCTCCGGGGCAGGCAAGAGCACGCTGGTGGGGAAGTTCCTCGACGACATGACCGCGACGCACGCGGCGGTTGTGTTGCGCGGACAGTGCTACGAACAGGAGTCGGTCCCGTACAAGGCGCTCGATACGCTGGTCGACGCCCTGGCGCGGTACTTGATGATGCTGGACGCGGCCGATGCGGAACGGATTGCGCCGCGCCATCTGGCGGAACTGATGCGCGTCTTTCCGGTGCTCGCGCGCGTCGAGACCCTCACCGATCTGGTGTCGCGCGACGCCGCCGCCCACGACCTCAGGGACGTTCGCCGCCATGCGTTCGCCGCCTTGCGTTCGCTCATCGTCGAGCTCGCCCGGGCCAGGCCGTTGGTCCTCTACATCGACGACCTGCAATGGGGCGATCTCGACAGCGCCGCGCTAATCGCCGATCTGGTGAAGCCGCCGAACGCGCCGCAGATGCTGTTGCTGCTGTCCTATCGCAGCGAATACCTCGAGACGAGCCCGTGCCTGAAGGCGCTTGCGAATGAACCTCCTCCGGACGCGGCGGAACGCGTCGAGCGGCGCCTCGATGTCGACGCCCTCGCGCCGGACGACACGCGGGTGCTCGCTGAAGGGCTGCTCGAAGGTTCCTCCCACAAGGACGCGCGTGATGTGGTCGACTGGATCGTTCGCGAGTCCGGAGGGCGGCCATTTTTCGTCTACGAGCTCGTGGCCCATTTGAACAGCGGGGCCAGCCTCGGTACACGAGCGGATCTCGACACCGTGATCTGGGAACGCGTCGCGCGCCTGCCCGACGCGAGCCGCCGTTTGCTCGAAGTGGTTGCCGTCGCCGGCCGGCCCGTGCAGCTGCGCGATGCACAGACCGCGGCGCTGTTGCCCACGCTGCCGACCGACGTCGTGGCATCGTTGCGCGCCGCTCGTCTCGTCCGGACCACCGGCCGGACGTTGCGCGACGAGATCGAGACTTTTCACGACCGCATTCGTGAGAGCATCACCGCGCATCTCGCGCCAGGCGACC
>Ga0310900_10000709_pt1 | contig 12006 bp, 11 predicted proteins | sample C24D1metaG_FD_203879 | JGI IMG/M metagenome (GOLD analysis project Ga0310900, IMG submission 203879) | Lab incubated soil microbial communities from West Virginia University Organic Research Farm, Morgantown, WV, United States - C24D1 | ecosystem: Environmental > Terrestrial > Soil >...
CAAACTTTAACACCAACTATACCCATACCGCCGCCTGAACCTCCATCCCTAGTCACTGTCAATTGCGTCCGATACAGGAACACTGCACTTAGATACCTGCAATTATACAGAACAAGTAACATCAAAAAGTATCTCTGCTATTTTTACCTATATCTGGCACGCTACTTCTATTGTCTGTACAAACAGACACAAAAACCGATATATTTGCAGCGTTACAACCATTACTACAAACTGTACAAAGTGTGTATAGCATAATCCCACCTTTTTTTTAAAGAAATAATAATTATAAGAACGATATTAGTATTCTAACCGAATGAGTCAAGTTGCAATAACTGGTAAAGTAAAGTTTGAACGGAATGCCACGCCTTTTGAGAAAGCCACTGCTTATGTAAGTCTTCTTGATGTTTCAAGACAGGACGCACCATCTGAAACGATTGCAAAGCAAGTAATAAAGAATGTTGAGCTGGGAGAGTTTTCATTCTCACTTTCTGGCATAATCAAGGATCCAACGGGGATGTATGTGGTATCGGTCCATGTAGATGTTGACGGCGATGGTGAGGTAAGTGTAGGTGATTATATAACTACAGGTTATTACCAGGTTTCTACACAACAGGAACATAGCGATATAGATGTGACAGTTAAAAAGGTATAGAACAATAATTGTCTATATAAAAGTAAATTTAATTATGTAGGGTGAATGAATGCTTTTTTATAACAAGATCTTTCTAACTCTAAACATGATTTAGGATTTCTTAAAAATTCTCTCTCATCACTCTTTCTTTTAGTCACCATTTTAAATTTTTATTGGCTCTCAATTCTTCTTATTTGTTAGATTTTAAGAGATATTATTGAATCGTTTATTATAAAAAGAGAGTGTTTTAAAATACAAATTTCAAATGGTAATTATAATTTGTGATCGTTATCTAAGGATCTGTTTAAAAGTAGATACGAATATTAGCTTGTTGATTTCTTATTAATTATTTTAAAATGTTCAACATTAAAAGCATGTTAGAACAATTATGCTTATCGGATATATTCTTTGGAATGAGAATGCAATGAAATTAATCTCTTACACAATATATGCAGTGTACATATTCTTCTTAATTTTTCGGCGTCGAAAAATTATTTGTGTTCGTCGGGTAATTTAGAGACTATTCAAAATTAATATTCTATAGAGAATTATTGTGCTATAGAGAATTGTACAAGACCGAGATAATTTTGTTTTCTTTTGATATCTTGTAAATAATTTCTTGATTCTGTTACCCTATGAATTAGCTCTCTTAATTATTACCCATCATCTTGCTGCAGAATGTCCCTTGCAGATCTTATTTTCTTCTTTTCTGTGTCCTATATGCTTCTCTTTCTTTTATGTTTTATTGTTCTAAATCTTTGAAATGACATACTTTAGAATCATATTTCAGGTATAGTATATGATCCTATGAATATAGAATAATAAAGAATAGTATTACAGGAAATGGATACATCGGGATCCAGGTGAAATATAGATCTCGTTTAATTGCGTAAGAGATCTATATGATATAATGATATGACAGGATTTAGAAAACCTGTTAGAAAATGAACTCTATCAAAAGACATTTTGAAGTTAGCAGTAAATTTAAAAGCAACTACATAATTCATACGAATGTGACTGATAAAACACTTACGGATAGTATAAATGTAGATGATGATGCAATTAAATAGAAAACAAAAAACATCTGAGAATCTACAAACTTTAGCAAAAGGGAATCCAGAGGCTATATTAAATCTTGACACTCAGGAAAGAGTAGCACGCAGGATAATTCAACTTAAGGAAGATCTTCCTGATATAACAATTGAACGTGTGATAGGAGGTAACGATCTAATGCCCATTTTTTATCTTGAAAAGGGAAAAAGAGTGTCAGAATGTGCATGTAGAATTGAGGTGATTGATGAAATGGACAATATTTTAGGACATGGAACCGGTTTCATGGTATCTCCATCTTTATTAATGACAAATAATCACGTTTTACGTAACCCGGCAAGCAGTAAAAAAAGTTTAGCACAATTTAATTATGAAAAGGGAGAAAATAATCGTTCCAAACCAATGGTTGAATTTCGGCTTGATCCAAACAAATTCTTTTATACTAACAAAGAATTGGATTTTACGTTAGTTTATGTTAATCCAACATCAGAAGATGGCCAAATGCTTTCTAAATTTCATTATCTCAAGTTGATAAAAGAAACAGGAAAAGCAATCATAGGGGAATATGTTACTGTTATTCAACATCCTCGTGGCGAAATGAAACAAGTTAGTCTAAGAGAAAATAGAGTAGTAGACATTCTTGATAATTATGTACATTCCATTACAGATACAAGTCCAGGATCTTCAGGCTCACCAGTTTTTAATGATCAATGGAATGTAGTATCGTTACATCACAGCGGTGTTCCCAAAACAGATGCCCAAGGTAATTATTTAACGAAGGATAATAAAATATGGACAGAAGATATGGGAGATAATATGATTGATTGGATAGCTAATGAAAGTGTTCGTATTAGTTCAATTATTAAACATTTGGAAGATGTAAAGGAACAAATCCCAGCCCAGATGAAGCCAATCTTGGACGAATTTTTAAAGTTAACCGAACAGGTGTAAAATCATATGGAAGTACAGGAATTAAGCATAGATTCGTATTCAAATAGATCAGGCTACGATCCAGACTTTTTGGGCCATAAATTCCCTCTACCTAATATTTCTGATAAATTAAAGGATGACAGGACACCATTAAAAGATAATAGTGGATATGAGTTAAAGTATACTAATTTTTCAGTTGTCATGAGTAAATCAAGAAATCTTGCTATTGTTACCGGCGTTAATATAGATGGAACACAATTACAAGATCTTGCTCGAAAAAATGATTTCTGGTACTATGATCCAAGAATTGAGAAAAAGTATCAATATGGACCGGAACTTTATGTAAACAATGATTTAGATAAGGGACATTTAGTTAGAAGATTGGATCCTGTATGGGGTTCTTCAGCGTTAGTAGCAAACGAGGATACATTTCATTTTACAAATTGTTCTCCCCAACATAAAAATTTAAATCAAAAGACATGGTTGGATCTTGAAGAATATATTTTACAAAATACTAATAAGCATAATCTAAAGGTAAATGTTTTTACTGGCCCTGTTTTTAGAAGTGATGATGTTTTATATAGAGGGAAATTTCAAATTCCAGCAGAATTCTGGAAAGTAGCAGTAATGATAAAGGACAATAATGAAATTTCTGCCACAGGATACTTACAGACACAAAAAAATCTATTAATAGATTTAGAATTTGCGTTTGGAAATTACAAAACTTATCAAGTACCTTTACGAAAAATAGAATCTTTAACTAATTTAAATTTTGGTAACCTCCATAGTTTTGATCCTATAACAAATTTAGAAGGTTTAGAAGGAGAAATAGCTAGAGTAATTAGTAATTCTGGTGATATTATACTTTAAAGTAAACAAACAATATTCAACTTAATTGTTACCATAATTCTTTATTTTTTTAACATCAATATAAATAGCAAATAGATCAATATTGGATTCTATCTCATTCTAAATTAAATCAAATTCTGTTAATTACAGGACAGTAAATGATGTGACTAGTCCAGGTTTGCTTGATTGATAAACGAGCATAATTTAACAAAATCTAGGGAAAAATTGCTAAAAAGACGAATATAGCTGTAAGCTTGTTTATTATGCAATAAATGACATCTTTATCAGCGATACATACAACACAATTTTTCTTTCCTATATTTCATGCAATGTGGTAATAGGGTTTTGATTCTGTTATTATTTTTTCTATTTCACTTACTCCTTTTTTGATAAACTATTGTTACTATTGATAACAACTAGCTGGATAAGGACTGAAAACATGTATCAAAATACTTATCACTCGCATTTACAACAGTTGACACATCCCCGTTCAACACAAAAGAGCTTACATTAGATAATTCATCCACAACAAGCGGTCTGCTAGCTGAATGCGAATAGACAACAGTAAACGACTTTTACATGTATTCAACACAGTATTTTTTTTATGAGAAAAATTTTTATGTTATTATAATACTAAACTTTTATCTAATTGAATGATCGAGATAATATAGTAATGGTTGAATCCGACTCAAAATATAAAAACTTTTTTACGACAATATCTTAAAAAGATCTTCGCAATATTTTATACTTGCAGCTGTTATTGTTTTGTCTTATGTGATTTTTTTTGCTTATATGATCACTTGCTCCACAAAATAATGCCACGAAGGTATTTAATTATGATGGCCTGGAAAAACTTACAGCAACTTTTGGACTTATAGTGGTCACAGTTGTGGGATACTATTTCGGTCAAAGACAAAGTGATGAAATCTCCCAAAGAGTGGAGAAAACGGCAATAGAAGCAGGCAAGGCAAAAAGTGAAGCTATCGAGAACAAAATGATATTCGAACAAGAATTAAGAGACAGCATTAAATATATGGAGGAAGAATTAGAAGCTTATAATACTGGAAAAAAAATGGGAGAATTATTAACTAGTTTGTCAGATAATGAAAAGAAAATTTTTCGAGCGAAGGTGCCCGAAGTAAATATTAACCAATTTACAAGAACATTTGATGAAATGATTAAAAAAGTGACTGCTAAAAGAGAGGAAAAAAAAGAAATTTTGACCAAGATGATAAAATAACATTGTATATTTATTTTTGTTTATTGTTGTGTGAGAAAAAACTTTTTAATTATATAAATGGTCAATATAACTCGAACACAAATCGCTAGCCTTCAGTATAAGATATAAAACTAAAATTAGAAATATGTATTTATTAAATCTTAAAAAGAAAATCACCATTCTGACTTCCTGCAATTTCATTATATACAGGTCTTTGATATAAACTTGAATGCATAGCAACTTGAGTTTCTAAATAATAAGCTATTTCTCTTACACTAATAATGCCGTCATTATTTAAGTCTAGCTTGTTTTCCAATATATCCAATAAAGCACCTGTAAATGCAGAATGTCCTTGTCTAATTCCACTATCGCTTACCAATTGATCATCTTGGCCAGCAGCTAATACTTGAATAGCTCTTCTAGATGCTAAGTCGTCAAGATATCTGTTGTCTATTTGTTGTAGATTATCAATGCTTGATCTAGTAGCGGCAAACCCACTGTAACAACAATCAAGAATTAGCAATACATGTTTTGCAATACATCTTTGACAACTTTTTATTATAGTTTCCATTGAGATGTTTTTGTAGTCTCCTCCCTTCTTTCCATCATATGGAATTATAAATCCCTCCTTGCTTTTCGTACCATCCAGGTTTGTAATTTTTCTTAACTTACCGTGACCAGAATAATATATTATTAATCTATCCTGCTGTCCCATTTCTTTGCTACCTTGGTTATTTGATATCGTATCAACAAATATTTCTTCTAATTTGTCTTTTGTCGCTTCAGAATTATATAGGGGAGGAATTAAATTTATAAATTTATAATCATTTTCAAGCACTCGATTAATGGATCGAGCATCGTTACATGCGTTAGATAATGATTGTTCTTCTTTATAGTCATCTATTCCAATAATAACCGAATAACTATTATTGTACATCCGTTGTACAAAATTAATTTCAGAAGACTGTCGGAATGCTTCCTTAATTACTTCTATATTTCGTGTTGTTTGATTGATAATATGAGAATTATTGGAATAAATTGGTCCAATCTGTATTTTTTCAGTGATATTTGTAACTTTTTCTGTGATTGGTTTTATAATTTTTGCTTTAGAACTATCCTTAACTATAATAGCTCCACATTTTTTACACGTACCTCTAATCAAATTTTGAGTTTGTTTTATATGTTTTAGTTCTCTCGTTGCGTGACATTTAGAACAAAATATGTATATTGCCATTTTTTAACTGTTTAAGCAAAATTATTCAAATCGATGTTCTCATTTATCCGGTTCCATATACTGTTTTTCAATCGTTTTTGAGAATACAGATTAGCACCCACCGCAGCCATCGTTCCTAATCCGAATGTCATAGCTCCCACAGGAACGGATGTCAGAGTAGTGGATAAAATGTTTTTACTTTTGTCTTCCATTTCTACACAAATATCAAGATTATTTGGATCACCTTCTATCGTGATCTCAAATTTTTCTCTAGCTCCAACTATTTTTCTGAACTTGCTATTCTTCTCTAGTCTAATCATATATCCTGAATTAGATCCTAAAGAATCCTTTGAAAATTTTGTCAACTCTACTTTATAATTATCATTTTGTAAATCCCTTTGTAATGATTTTGCAAATAATTCTATGTTCACATTTCTATCTAAATATGTATTGTATTTTCTACTCATTTATGTTACACCTTTTCTTTTGAAAATAATATGCCATATCAGAAACTAATTTACTTACTGAAATAAAATATATTCTGTTTATACGGATACAGTTGGTATTCTGTTTGTCCATATATATACATCGTTTTGCGAGATAAATAAGCCTTCTTGTCCTGGTTTTTTTTTACAATGTTAAATAAACATTTTAGTAGATTTTGATAGACTACAAAAGAAGTACATGTAATCTCAATATTTGTATTGTATAGATTCTAAAATATGAAATACAGTATCCAAAATATGGAAATGAAGTATAATTTGATATGAGGATAAAGCTAAGTAAATGACCCCATCTACTGAAAATAGTGAAAAAAAAGGTATGACGTAGAATGTAATGTGAAATATAAAAAAATCATGATTCTTCTTTGGACAAAACTTAAATTCTATCAGATGTAAAAACTATTTTGATGAAATTCATGGAATAGAAACTAATCTTCCTATTGTGAAGTTATCTATACACAAAGAAGCAAGATAGTATTTGATAATGTAAGGAAGATGTATAGATGTAACTAGAATTGAGTAAACGAAGAATAAAAGTAGAACATATAGTATATATGCAAGAAATTTACCATAATAAGTACAAGATGTGAGAACAAACTGAAATTTTCTCATTTCATGTAAATTGTGCCATAATTTTTTGCGAATTATAATATGGAAATCTTGCCAGTCAAAACTAAAAAAGTTAAGATCGAAAATATTTAGAAGATCACATAGGTTCGTAAAGACCAGAAACTTTGTTTATGTAAACAACTTCCTCTAAATCAATTAGTCTAAGTATATGTCTTGGTTTACAATGCAAATGAATGATACTAGAGTTCAGATCTAACAAAAAATATCTGCTATCTTTTAAATACTTTTCAAAAAATTCTTTGGCAGAACCCTTAACCTTGATCTCTATTTCTGGAGAAGGTGCAGCCTCATCACTAAAATTTGCAAATCTCTCCAGATATATTAACAGATCCTCCCCTATCTTATCAGAATTTTTTTTTATTTTGTTATTCATACATTGTTTAGATAGTTTATCATTTGATCATTAAAATCTTTTAGAAAGATTGTAATATTATTGACAATTCTGTCGAGATAATGAAAATTAAGTTATATTCAAAAAAATATTCTAAAAATGAATACAGAACATATAGGTAAGAAGAAAATGTTCATACTCTTAAAATTAACTGAGCCTTATTTATTATCATATCATCTTATTATTCTTCTAGTGTCTATAAGAGATTGGCCGGCTGACATTGTGGCGTCAATGGTTATACCTCATCCCAAATAGTCTTTTCTAAAAGAAGATTACATAATTACAATAGTAGCAAGAAAGTCAAACAGATAAAAAAATATTATTCAGGTTGGTGACTGAATCTGTTACCCAACTGTCGAAGTACAACAATTAACAGATGAAAATCATCATACACTCTATAAGAGTACGATGACAGTTGCTTAGTCAATTTAGATAAGGTTCGGTCCGAGCCTACCTATCATAAGGAGAATGTTAAGTTTGAACCTAACCAGCATAAGGTAATGATATAACTTACATTGTTTTTTCATATCGTTAGAGCCTTATAAAATAACGAGATCTATTCAGCGACTATAATATTCATCAATATGCCAACCAGGAACTTCTATACGATAAGATGCTATAATTGAAATAGAATCAGTTTTTCAGACAAAATTTACAGCGTATATATTCTTCTTAATTTTTCGGCGCCGAAAAATTATCCATAACCATGTATATATAAAATATAGAGATAACTGCTCTGTTGCAGGATAATCTTTTCCGTTAATTTTATTTGAAAAAATAGATTTAAAGATATATAATAGATCACATTTACTGATTTGTTCCGGTCAACATTTTATATCATATTGTCGATTTTCATAGTTCTCCAAAAAAGTAAAATATAACACAACAGTAAAAGATGAGATAAATTAATTAAAAATGATTTACTAGTATTCGAATTTGTTGTTTTATATTATGTAGAGAATCTTTTTAAAATTGAGAATATATGAAAAGCTATGATTAGTAATAATATTAATCCAAAAGAGATGCAAAATAATAGTAATAATTCGTATTATCTCGTAAATAAAAAAATGCTCGAAATAATATGTTTAGTTGGAACTAAACATGATTTAGGTATTTCAAAGGATGTGGATATTTTATGTCTGTAAAATCTAATAGTGCATATAGTAAGGGCAAGATTTTTGGAATAAACAAGAAGAAGAAATTGTTTATTATTATATTAATTGCAGCTATCATTATAGAAAATTCTATTATATTATACGTTTCTCCAATAGAAAATAAAATTGTTTATACCAATGAGATATTAATAATTAATTCAGCACTAGCAGCGGGATTATCTATAATATTAGTGATAAATATAGTTTCAAAACAAAAAAGAGTAAATTTTCATTCACTAAGCTATGTTACACTTGCTATAGGATTGATCTTATGGTTCTTTGCCAATGTTGAGTGGGTAAGATATGAAATAGATGATATTGTTCCAGATATTCCATCTATAGCTGACTTTTTATGGATTTCAGCATATCCATTTCTTGGATATTCACTTTATTCTACCTTTAAGAAATTTTATAAAAAATATCAAAACAAAAAGGTTTTTTTAATGAGTCTATGTTGTGGAATATTATTTGTTGTTTATATTTTTTATATTAGAGATAAATTATCTGAATTTTCTACATCAAATGATATTGCTTTATTATCTGTAATGATTGCATATCCGATCTTAAATACTATTTTAATAGTTCCAGCTATTGTAATGTTCATTGATTTTAAGAAAGAACCTGAATCTTCTATGCCACATATTTGTGAATCCTTATCATTGTTAAATCTTGTTGTAGCTGATAGCTGGTTTGTAATCATCTTTTTATCAGGTATATTAGAAGCAATATGGTATTCAAATCTGTTAATAGTAGATCATTATTTAATTATCTCTGGAGGATTATTATGGAGTCTTGTATTTCTACATCCTATCAGTGCAAAGCATAGTTTTGAATGGAAAAATAGATTTAAATTAAATAATAGAATTCCTAGAGCAACTATGTCACTAGTAATAATCTTAGTCTTAATATCAAGTATTTTCTTTGTTAATTTATTTTACTCAAATATGTCTTATTCTAGTACAGATAATAATGAAATTAAGATAGGTGCGCTGTTAGGGTTAAGTGGAATTTCTTCAGAAAGGGGAAAAACACAGAAAGCTGCTATGGAAGAGGCAGCAAAGGATATCAATGAAAATTTTATGTCAAAGATCAATAAAAAAGTTTCATTATACATTGAAGATACCGAAAGAAAACCGGAACTAGTACTTGCAAAGTTGAAAATTTTGGCAGAGAAAAATATAAGAATTATTATTGGACCACAGACTAGTAGCGAGCTCAAAGCAATAAAGGAATATGCTGACAAACATGACATTCTAATCATAAGTCAATCAAGCACTGCACCATCATTGTCCAAACAAGGAGACAATATTTTTAGACTTGTACAAGATGATACCAATCAAGGCATAGAAATAGCTAGAAAAATGTGGGATGATGGTATCAAGTTAGTGATACCTATGTTAAGAAGCGATGATTTTGGGAACGGGCTTTATAATTCTACGAAAGTAAATTTTGAAAAACTTGGTGGTGCTTTTAGTACTGATGTTATAAAATATAATCCTCATGTGGGTAAATTTGCAGGAAGTCTTCACCGAATTAATTTTATAATGTGGAATAAGGAACTTAATTCACTGAGTACGGCTATAATTAATGCTAAAATGTTAACTCAAAATGCGTCCGAGGTCGGAGTATATGTAATTGCTTATGGTGAGATAGTACCTATATTAATTCAAGCACAATCTCATGAGAATCTGAAAAGTGTAAACTGGTATGGTAGTGATGGTACAGCAAGAAATGAACACATTTTAAAACATAATAAAGCTGCAGAATTTGCAAATTTCACTAATTTTCTTAATCCATTAATGACTCTAAATGAGAATAATGTAAAGTTTAAATCATTAGAAAATGATACTAAACTAAAAGAACTAAATATATATGATGCTAATGCGTATGATGCAGTATGGATAGCTGCATTAACTGAGAATAATTCTGGAAATATGACAATTGAAGAAGTGAAAAATGAGTTTAACAAAATAATAAATTCATATCGAGGTGCAAGTGGCTCTATAAAATTAGATAATAATGGAGATAGGATTTCAAATTATGATTTTTGGATGGTAAAGGAAAATAAATGGATAAAAACTACGAGTGGAAATAGTGGAGAAAAAATAATAGTAGAAGATAATAAATAAATATTTTTATTTTATATTTCATCAATATGTATCAGTATTATCAATATTTGATAGACGGATTTTAGCTCAGTACTCTTATGTGGATATGTTTCCATGTCTTAAATTATAAGATTATCTGATACTCAGAAAAAGGAGCTTACTACATTTATAAAAAGAACACATGATAAAGAAGAGTGCCCCAGACATCTGCTATAAAGCAAAAGGTGGAAGAAGTATTTTACAAAATCATAGCCCGAAACGTTGGTGTCAATTATCAAATTGTCGTAACATGCCAGTTTCATATTATTCTCCTATTATTATCGTATATTTTTAGCAACCTGATGCATAGTCTACCAAAAATAGCAAATTTCTCCATTGCTGAAATTTGTATGCCATGTGAAACCAGAACCATATTCTTTGAATACCATTTAATTTCCCTTGTTTTCGGGGTGATTCTCTCTCTAATCAAAGACTCTATGTTATAGTAAAATAGAATAAAATACCATATATTTAAACTGAGAAAAAAGTTCTTTATTAGAGAATTTTGAAATTTGAGATTAAAATAAAAATTCGATTGTAAAATCTTCAATTTATTAGATTTGTAAGACAGTTTTTCAGAATCTAATTTAATTTTTTTATTTGTGTATTGAAAATTTGTACTACATATCGGTGGATTCAATAACAAAATATATAACAGATAGATCTAAAATAATATTGTAATCCGACCCTCAGTTTGATGAATTAATTTAAATATCATACGCAAATAGAAATTGCATGAATCTTGAAGAATATAAGAGAGATATTATATCACAGGCAAAAAGAAGTTTTGAAAACGTCGATAATATTGAAGAAGACAAAGATTTAGAGTATTTGGATAACATAACTTCCACTACTGAGAGATTGACTACCGAGCCCACCGAAGGTTTTACCCGTGGAACTAGGGGGGCTGCGCCATCTGTCGAGGAGACAAAATCCATGAAGTCTCTATATGCTCTTGGAAAACGAAGTTTACAGAAAATCGAGAGAAATGAGACAGACCTTTCAAGATCAGAATTGGAAGGCTTAGAAGCAATAGTCCGATTGGTGGGACGACCAGCTATATTGGTTGCAGGTAATACATTTCTTCAACCGCCTCCAGAATGGAATATTCTTGAAAAACATCGTAATCAAATAAATTCTATGATTCCCAGCATTGGACGCATAAATGTTAAAGGACATCCAGATTTAGATTGGCTTGGAACTGGTTTCTTGGTTGGTGATGACGTACTGATGACAAATGAACATGTTGCAATAGAATTTACTAGACCAGATGCATCTGGAAAATGGAC
>Ga0310900_10000711_pt1 | contig 11975 bp, 7 predicted proteins | sample C24D1metaG_FD_203879 | JGI IMG/M metagenome (GOLD analysis project Ga0310900, IMG submission 203879) | Lab incubated soil microbial communities from West Virginia University Organic Research Farm, Morgantown, WV, United States - C24D1 | ecosystem: Environmental > Terrestrial > Soil >...
CTGAGCACGGACTGCGGCATGAAGCCGCTGGCGCGCATGGTGGCGAAGATGAAGCTGAAGGCCCTCGCAGAAGGCGCGCGAACGGTCCGCGGCGAACTGATGGGGACGAAGTAATGCTCAAAGCGACTGCTGGAAAGATTCTGCCGACGACGATCACGGGCTCGCTGCCGCGGCCGAGTTGGTACACCGAGAACCTGGGGAACCGGTCGTTCCTCGACGCGATGGTGATCTCGCGCTTCCGCGAACAGTACGTGGATGCGCTGTCGGTCTACCTGACCGAACAGGAAGTGGCCGGCCTCGACATCGTCACTGACGGCGACTGCCGGTTCAACCAGGACATCGGCGGCCAGAGCTGGACGAGCTATCCACCCAATCACATGGGCGGCTTCGACACGGCGCACCCGAAGCTGGCAACCGTCGGGGCGGGTGGCATCGGGTTTCCGCGCGGGCACATCCTGCACGACTACCTCGAAGCGCGCGTGATGCCGAAGATCGTCGGACCCATCACTCGCGGAGAACTGCAGTACGCGGAGATGTTCAAGGCCGCGCAGCGCATGACGACCAAGCCGGTGAAGTTCGGAACGGTGACCCCCGAGCTGGTCGCGTTCGCCGTGCAGGACGAGTACTACAAGAACCTGCCCGATCGGATCATGGCGCTCAGCGAGGCGTTCAACGAGGAGCTGCACGACCTCGCCGACGCCGGCTGCTCGGTGATCCAGGTGGAAGAGCCGCAGATTCACCTGCTGGCGGCGCGCGGCGTCGTGGACAAGGTGATCAACCCCGAGTTCATGCTCAAGGTGTTCAACAACACCGTCAAGGGGCTGCGCGCCAAGACCGAGGTCTGGTGCCACACTTGCTGGGGCAATCCGTCGCAGCAGCGGATGTTCGGCTCAGTCCAGTCGTACAAGCCGGCGCTCGAGCTGCTCAATCAGGTTGATGCCGACGTGATTACGTTCGAGATGAAGAGCTCGAACCTCCTGGACCTCGAGGACGTCGGCAAGATCATCAACGAGAAGAAGGTGGTCGTCGGCGCAATCGATCACCACACGCTGCAGGTCGAAACGCCGCAGGAAGTCGCGGACGTGATCAAGGCAGCGCTGAAGGTCATCCCGGCCGAGCGCCTGATCGTGTCGTCGGACTGCGGTATGGGTCGCGAGGGCATGAGCCGCCGGCACGCCTTCTACAAGATGGTGTCGCTGGTCCAGGGCACGAACATCGTCAAGAAGGAACTCGGGCTGCCGCCGACCGAATCGCTCGGGGCGGATCCAAAGTTCTCTCTGTTGAGGATCAAGTCGTAGTGTCCGGCTCCAGCCGGACCCGGAGTAGATGTGATTAGAGCAGCGCAAGTCGGACTCGGCTGGTGGGGCAAGACACTGATCGAGTCCGTCCAGGGAACGAGCGACAAGATCCAGTTCGTGGCGGCGACGTCGCGCACGAAATCCGACGACTACCTGGCGTTCACGAAGCAGCAGGGCGTGGCCTACGCGGACAGCTACGAGGCGATCCTCGCGGATCCGAACGTCGATGCCGTCGTGCTGGCGACGCCCCACTCGCAGCACTCGCCGCAGGTGATCGCCGCGGCGAAGGCCGGCAAGCACGTCTTCTGCGAGAAGCCGTTCGCCCTTCACAAGACGGAAGCCGAGCAGGCGGTTGCCGCGACGAAGAAGGCGGGGGTCACGCTCGGCCTCGGCTACAACCGGCGCTTCCATCCGGAGATGACGAAGCTCCGTGAGCAGATCCGGAACGGCGACCTGGGCACCATCCTGCACATCGAAGCGACGATGACGTTTCCGAATGCGCTGGCGTTGAAGGCTGACGCGTGGCGCGCGCAGCGGGACGAAACGCCGGCCGGCGGCCTCACGCCAATGGGCGTGCACGCCATCGACGGCATGATCGATCTCTGCGGCGAGATCGACACGGTCTATTGCCAGAGCTTCCGCCGTGTCGTGGCCGTCGATTCCGACGACACGACCTCGATGCTCTTCCGCATGAAGGCCGGCATGTCCGGCTATCTCGGCACGATGACCGCAACCGGTCCGGGCTTCAGCTTCCAGGTCTTCGGGTCCAAGGGTTGGGTGCGCCTGGAAGGCATGACGCACGTCGCCGGCGCGTCGTCGGAGGAACGGCGGACCACGCTCTTTGGCCGCTGCAAGTTCCAGCCGGCGAAGGGCCCCGCAGAAACCTGGGAAGCGGCGAAGCTCGACGTGACGCGCGCGTCGCTCGAGGCGTTTGCCGCGGCCGCTGAAGGCGGCCCCGCGTATCCGATTCCGCTCGACGAGATGGTGCACGGCGCCGCCGTGACAGAAGCGGTCGTCAGGTCGGCGGAGTCAGGGAAGATCGAGAAAATCTAGAACTCATTCAGGAGCGACATGGATCTCGGGAAGGGCCTCGGCCACCTCACGTACTCGACGCTTGTCCACCAGACCGACAACTGGGAGCAGCTCTGGAAAAGCGTCAATACCTATCTGCCGGCGGTGAAGGCGCGCGTCGCGCCGGGTGAGAAGTTCGGCGTCTGCCTGCGGACGTCGGCCCCCTCCGCCGAGCTCCTCTCGCAGGAGCCGGGCAAGGTCGCCGACCTGAAACAGTTCTTCAAGGACAACGATCTGTATCTCTACACCGCCAACGCGTTCGTCTATGGCGTGTTCAAGAAGCAGGTCATCAAGGAAGACGTCTACGAGCCGGACTGGGCAACGCCGGAGCGCCGCGAATACACGAAGAAGGTGGCCAACCTCCTCGCCGAGCTCGCGCCCGAGGGCATCAACCCGTCGATCCAGAGCGCGCCGCTCGGCTTCAAGCCGAAGGTCACTGGAGACGACGTGGTCGAGGCCTATACCTCCAACGTCATCGATGTCGTCGCCCACCTCGTCAACCTGAAAAAGAAGACCGGCAAGACGGTCACGCTCGGTCTCGAGCCGGAGCCGCGCTGCTATCTCGAGACGACGGACGAGACGATCACCTACTTCAAGAAGTATCTGTTCTCGGGCGAGACCGCGAAGCGTCTGGCGAAGGCGACTGGGCTGAACGAGGCCGATGCGGCCCAGGCGATGAAGGACTACACCGGAGTCGTCTTCGATATCGGCCACCAGTCGGTGGGTTACGAGGACATCCCGGCGTCGCTACAGAAGCTCGTGGACAACGGCGTGCAGATCGTCAAGCTGCAGGAAGCGGCGTCGATGTACATCCCCGATGTCACGCAAGAAAAGGTGGACGCGCTGCAGACGTTCGCCAAGACGATCTACCTGTCGCAGACGTGCCAGAAGAAAGACGGGAAGATGACGTGGTTCCTCAACCTCGAGGACGCGTTCGAAGACTGGTCCAAGACCCCCGGGCCTCGCGAGTGGCGCACCCACTTCCACGTGCCGGTGTTCCTCACCGAGCTGGGCCACGGATTCGGGACGACGCGGTTCGGGCTGGAGCAGGCGCTGGCGTTCCACAAGAAGACGCCGCTCTCGACGCACCTCGAGATCGAGACCTATACGTGGGACGTACTGCCGGACCATCTCAAGACCGGCGACATCGTCGAGTACGTGACGCGCGAGATCGACTGGGTCAGGGGTCAGCTGCTGTAGCCAGCTCCTGCAGCCGTTTTTCGACGGAGGCGCGGCGAGCAGCCGCGCTCTCCTCGGTCCGGCCGAGCGCGGCATAGACCTCCGCAAGCCGGCTGTGCATTTCCGGCCGCGCCGTCGATGAGATCGACGCGCGCAGGAGGATGGCCGCCTCCTCGAGCCGTCCGGCCTTGATCAACGCATCGGACATCCGCAGCGGGCCCACACTGTCGCGCCGGATCGCGATCGCCTGCCTCCAGACGTCGATCGCGGCGTCGTATTCCCCCTTCGCCATGTGCTCCTCGGCCTGGAGCGTGAGCACCGCGGCGGTGCGCCGGCTTCGCTGATCCTCGACATCCTGTTCCCGCCGGCGCGCTGATTCCTCGAGGCGCTGCTGTCCCTCAGCGGTTCTGCCAGCCCGGATCAGCGCCTCGCCGAGCGCGTGCAGCGCCTGGTTGTTGCTCGAGTCGAGCGCCAGCGCACGTTCCAGCCCCGCAATCGCCTCCGTCGTGCGGCCCGCCGCCAGGTGCGCTTGTCCGAGCGCCGTCAGCGTTTCGGTGTCGAGCGGATCGAGCAGCAGCGACGTGACGAGCTCCGCGTAGCCAGCGTCCTCGCGTCCCTGCTCGACGTACGCCAGGCCGAGCGCCTTGTGCGCCAGCGCGTTGTTCGGGGTGAGCGTCACCCGCTGCTCGAGCAGGGCCACGCCCCGCTCGTAGTCCAGGTGCGCCTGAGCGAGCCTCGCGAGCTGGCCGTACAACTCACCCTTGCCGGCGAACAGGACAAGCCGATCAACGAGCGGAAGCAACGCGAGGTCAGACTCGTCGGTGCGCTGCCGCTTGGCCGATGTGAGATACAGACGCCAGCGCAGCGATGCGGAGTCCGGCAGCGCGGACATACCTGAGCGAAGCGCGGCCACGGCCTCTGGAAGCTCGCCGGAATCCTCGAGCGCACGCGCGAGCCCGAGCCAGCCCCGCTCATCGCGCGGATTCAGCCGCGTGGCATCGCGCAGGTGCTGCACGCTCTTCGCGGCGTCACCATTGATTCCGTAGGCCGTGCCAAGAATCCGATGTGCCTCTGATGAATCTGCGGCGCGTGCGACGGCGGCCTCGAGGCGTTCCAGCGCGGCATCCACCATGCCCTGGCGTAGTGCGGCGATACCCTGCGCCATCGGTTCGGAACGCGACGCACCGTCAGTGACCAGAGGATCGGCTGCTACCGCAGCGCGAAGCACCGTCAGAGCTTCCCCATACGCTCCGCGCTGGAGCAGCGAGAATCCGCGGATATACGCCGGGGGCACAAATGCGATCGACGCGCCGGCGTCGTCGTCGATTGCCTGAATCGTCCTGAAAGGCGAATCGGCCCTCGACCGCTGACGGCGTACCAGCTCGCCCTCTACTCGCACCAGCGTTGCGAGCGCCTGTGCAAGCTGGGCCGCTGTCGTCGTGGACGCCCGGCGGACGACGAGTTGATAGGCGTTCTGAGGATCGTTGGGGTCGCGCAGCCACGCGGTCCGGTAGGCGGCAGCGGCTTCTGCCGGCCGCGCCATGCCCTGGTAAATCAGCCCTTTGTAGCGATGGAACGCGGCGCGCGCGGGATCGATCTGTATGTCGGCCTCGAACTCACGCAGCGCGTCGTCGAAACGGCTGCGCTCGAGGTAGAGCGACGCCAGAATCGTGTGCGCCTGCAGGGCAGCGGCAGTGTCAGTGCCCTTCGCGCGGGCGCGGAGCTGGCTCTCCGCGTTGCGGATCTCGCTGTCCCAGGCGGCAAGCGCCGCCGCCATCGTGTCCAGATGCGCGGTGAGCTGCGGACCTTCGTCCCCATAGGCTCCTCGCAGCGTCTGGTGGAACTGCACCAGCGCCTTCAGGAACGTGTCTCTCTGCGCGGCTGCCGGCGATGGCACCGCAATCGCCGCGACCAGCAACAGGAAGACGAGGCGGGAGACCCTCATGGTGGTGCTGAACCGGCTGCCGCCTCAACGCACGAACGGCGTCCGATTGACGATGCCCTTTCCCTGCTGAATGGTGACGACGTGATTGGCGGGGAGATTCTCGACAGCCTCCGTCGAACCGTCGGGCCATCGGATGTCAAGACGCTCGGCGTTCAGCGCGCGGCCGAGCCCGAAGTGCGCGCGCAAATCGTTCTGAGAGAGGTAGCTGGACCCGGACTGAACCTCGCGGACCTGCTTCAGCTTGCCGGCCGTGAGCGTCAGTCTCGTGCCGATGCCGCTGTGGTTGCTCTTCGTGCCGATCACTTTCACGAGCATGGCGTTGGCGGTGTTGCCGCCGTCGTTCAGCAGCAGATTGACCCGTTCGCCGTTGTTCGTGACGAGCAGATCGAGATCGCCATCATTGTCCACGTCGCCAGCAGCGAGCGCGCGGCCCACGCCTTCGATTCCAAATCCCGGACCGGACTGCTTCGTGACGTCCATGAAGCGTTCCCCGGCGTTGTGCAGCAGGAGCTTTCGCTGAGCAAACTTGCCGCCGGCCCGGACCTTTGCGACGTTGGCCATGACGTTCCCGTTGACGATCGAGATGTCGAGCCGCCCGTCGTTGTCGTAATCGAAGAAGACGACGCCGAAGCCGACGTAGGGCCGCGTCGCCGGTCCGACGCCGCTGCGGATTGTGGCGTCGGCGAACAGGTTGCCGCCCTGGTTCTGAAACAGGCTGTGCATCTCGGTTTCGTGATTGGTGACGATGAGGCCGAGCCGCCCGCTGTTCGAGTAATCGCCGAAGGCGGTGCCCATGCCGGCCCGCGCCTTGCCATCTGATGCCACGGCGACCCCGGCCAGGCCCGCGATCTCGGAGAACGATCCGTTCTTGTTATTGTGGAAGAGGAAGTTCGGCGTGCTGTCGTTGGCCACGAAGACGTCCGGCCAGCCGTCGTCGTCAATATCGCTGACGGCCACTCCGAGGCCGTTTCCGAGATAGGGAGCGACGCCGGCCTGCTTGCTGATGTCCTCGAAGGTGCCCTTGCCGGTGTTGCGGTAGAGCACGCTCGGCAGCGGGTCGTAGATGAGCGGATGGCAGTAGTCGCGGACGGCCGGCGGACCCGCGAACCCGCAGAACTGGTTCTTGTCCCGCGATTGACCCTTGTCCTTGTCGCGCGACAAGTCCACATAGTTGGTGACGAAGAGGTCGAGGTCGCCGTCCCGATCGATGTCGACGAAGGCGCAGCTCGTGCTCCACAGCGCCGAATCGGCGCCCCCGGCCTTGGGGACTTCGGCGAACCGCCCGTCGCCTGTATTGCGATACAGGACGTTCGGCCCGACGTTGGTGATGTAGAGGTCGATGAGCCCGTCGTTGTCGATATCGCCGGCGCACGCGCCCATTCCGTAGTCGCGGTGGCGGATGTTCGAGCGGGCCGTCACATCCTCGAAGGTTCCGTTGCGGCGGTTTCGATACAGCCGATGATGCGCGCGTTTGGCGACAGCCGGGTCGGCGAATGACCCTCCGTCGACGAGAAACACGTCGAGCCATCCGTCGTTGTCGAAGTCGAGGAAGAGCCCGCCGGGGCCCATGATTTCCGGGAAGAACTTCTCCGGGCTGGCGCCGCTGACGTGGACGAAATCGAGCCCGGCCGTACTGGCGACGTCACGAAACGATGATGTGGAGGGAGCGGGGCCCGGTGCCCGCTGGCGCGCAGCCGTGCCGATCCCGCCAATCGCCAGAATGGCGATAGCGATGCTTGCTACGAATGCCCGCCGAGGTGACGCCTTCCGTTCGTCGTGGAACGGTGCGCGTCGGAGCAGGGGAGCCACAACCGGCGGGATACTAACATGTTAAGTCCGCGTTAAGAGAACGTTAACCCGCTCGTTCATGGCATCCTTGGCCGTAGTGTGTCTTTCAGGAACCTCCAGATGAATACCCGCCTGGCGCTCATCGCGACGGCGCTTCTTGTCGCCGCCCTGGTGCCAGTGCGGTCCCAGGCCCCACAGGGTCAAACCATCCTGTTCCGCATCATCGTCGTCGAGTCTCCCGACGCGGCCCAGCGTGTCCGCGAGCAGCTGATCGCAGGCGAAAACTTCCCGGCTCTCGCGCAGCGGTTGTCGGTTGACGCGACGGGGCGCAACGGCGGCCTGATCGGTCCGGTCGCGATTACGGACTTGCGAGGCGAACTGCGCACTGCCCTCGAAGGGTTGCGCAGTGGCGAGTTGAGCGGTGTCGTGCGGGTGCCGACGGGCTTTGCGATCCTGAAGATTGTCCCTTCGGAAGAAGCCAGCGCTGGTGGCCAGTCCTCGACTGACTCCGGAATCATGGGAAGCGGTTTTGCGAACGCTCTGTCGGCCAGCGGCGGCGTGAAGTACGTGTTCGACATCTCCGGCTACATCGAAACGGTGCTGAGCCTCCGGCAGGTGCGCGGCCGGACGGACGCCGATGAAAACTTGCCCACACTGTGCGAGCTGCGCACGCAGCTGCTTACGTCGGCGCAGGGGCTCGTGGCGAAGACACTGGCGGGGACGGGCGGATCGACGGCCACGACGCCGATCGATCTGGCGGTGACCTACTTCCTGAAAGGTCAGCTGCACGCGTACGAAGGCAAGATGAAGGAGGCCATCGAGGCATTCGAACAAGGGCGGAGGATTGCCGTGTCGGACGCCAACGATCTGCTTCCCCAGATGGAACAGGCGCTCGGGGTCGCTCACCTCCACAAGGCGGAGATGGAGAACGGCTTTTTCCACGCCCCCGGTGAGCGCTGCCTGCTGTCCGATCACCTCAACGGCCAGTTGGACAACAACGCCGACGTGGCGAAGGCGATCGAGTACTTCACGACCTATCTGAAGGGAAACCCCGACGAGCTCGAAGTGCGCTGGCTGTTGAACGTTGCACACATGTTCCAGGGCACGTACCCGGACAAGGTGCCGAAGGCGCAGCTGATTCCACCTGACGCGTTCAAGTCCACCGAAGACGTCGGCCGGTTTGTCGATGTCTCCACGCAGTCCGGCCTCGAGTCGTTCTCGGCGTCTGGCGGAGTCATCGTGGACGACTTCGACAACGACGGGCGGTTCGACGTCGTGACGTCCAGCATCCTGAGCTGTGATGCGATGCGCCTGTTCAAGCGTGCCGGCAACGGACGGTTCGTCGATCAGGCGGAGAAGGCCGGTCTGCACACCCAGCTCGGCGGCCTGAACATGGTGCAGACCGACTACAACAACGACGGCAACCTCGACATCCTGGTGCTGCGTGGCGCGTGGGAAACGCCGCAGCGCAAGTCGCTTCTGCGCAACAACGGCGACGGAACGTTCACGGACGTGACGGCCGCGAGCGGGCTCATGAAGGTGTCCGGCACGCAGGCTGCCGTCTGGGTGGACATCGACAACGACGGCCGTCTCGATTTGTTTGTCGGGAACGAGAGCAGCCCGGCGCAGCTGTTCCGCAACAAGCCCGATGGGACGTTCGAGGACATCGCCGAGAAGGCTGGCGTGAACAAGAGCGCGTTCAGCAAGGGCGTGACGGCGGCCGATTACGACAACGACGGCTGGCAGGATCTCTACGTCTCGAACCTGGGCGGCACGAACTTCCTGTATCACAACAACCGGAACGGAACGTTCACCGAGCTCGGAGAAGGCGCCGGCGTTCCCGGTCCGGGACAGGGCTTTCCGACCTGGTTCTTCGACTACGACAACGACGGCTATCCAGACATCTTCGTCGGGTCGTTCGTGACGTCCGTTGATGAAGTCGCGCGGGCGTATCTCAAGATGCCGCGCAACGGCAACACGCTGAAGCTGTACCGGAACCTGGGGGATGGGAGCTTTCAGGACGTCACACGCCAGGTCGGTCTCGATCGCGTGATGATGGTGATGGGCGCGAATTTCGGCGACATCGACAACGACGGCTTCCTCGACCTGTACCTCGGCACCGGCAATCCGTCGTACGCGGCCATCGTTGGGAGCAAGCTGTTCAGAAACAAGGACGGGAAGTCGTTTGTCGATGTCACGAGCTCTTCGGGAACCGGAGAGCTGCACAAAGGCCATGGCGTGGCGTTTGCGGATCTCGATCACGATGGCGACGAGGAGATCGTGTTCAAGGTTGGCGGCGCAACGCCTGGAGATGCCCATGCCCTGCGGCTCTTCGAGAATCCCGGCCACCGCAACGACTGGCTGACGGTGAAGCTCGTCGGGGTCAAATCGAACCGCGCGGCGATTGGGGCGCGAATCATCGTCACGGTGGACGGCCCCTCCGGACGGCGGAGCTTTCACCGGACCGTGAGTCCCGGCGGATCGTTCGGCGCGTCGCCGCTGCAGCAGCATATCGGCCTCGGCTCGAACGCCCGCAACGTCGATGTCGAGGTCTGGTGGCCGACCAGCAATACGCGACAGCGCTTTTCGAACGTCGGCAAGAACCAGTTCATCGAGGTGACCGAGTTCGCCGACAATTACAAGCCGCTGCAGAGGGGCCCGCTGCCTCTGCGCGTGTCGAACGTCAATGGAACGTCCAAATAGTTATTGCGCCGGCCTGACGCTGGCGCTGTTGGCGGCGATGGCCATCTCAGTTGTCGCCCAGCAGCCTGTGCGTCATTCCATGAGCGGGATGGTGCTCAAGGTAGACGCCTCGCAAAAAAGCGTCGTCATTTCCCACGATGCGGTCTCCGGCGTGATGCCGGCGATGACGATGCCGTTCGAGGTTCGGGATGTGAAAGAGCTGAACGGCCTTGTGCCTGGCACGATTGTGTCGTTCACGCTCGTGCTCACAAAGGACGTCGGGTACATCGAGCGCGTCAAGACGATCCGCTACCAGAGCGTCGAGCAGGATCCGATAGCCGCACGGCGGTTGCGGTTGCTGGCGAATCTCACCGGCGGCGACAGGAAGACGCTGAGCATCGGCCAGGCCGTTCCTGATTTCACGCTGATCAATCAGAGCCGGCAGCCGGTGTCGTTGGCGCAGTTCAAGGGGAAAGTCGTCGGCGTGAATTTCATCTACACCAGCTGCGTGCTGCCGCAGTTCTGCTATCGCGTGGCGAACCACTTCGGCGTCGTGCGCGATCGATTCAAGGAACGCATGGGCCGTGACCTGGTGCTGCTGACGATCACGTTCGATCCGGCGCGCGACACGCCCGACGTGCTGGCGCAGTATGCGAAGCAGTGGAAAGCGGACGCGAAGACCTGGCACTTCATGACCGGCAATGCGGCGGATGTCGAGCGCGTGTGCGGTCTCTTCGGTGTGGACTTTTTCGCGGATGAAGGCCTGATGAGCCATTCGGTTCGCACCGCTGTCATCGACCGGCAAGGCGTCCTGGTTGCCAACATCGAGGGGAACCGGTACACGGCGGCACAGCTGGGCGACCTCGTGGAGACGGCTCTGAAACGGTAGTCGGTTAACAAAAGTTTTACGAAATCGCCCGCCAGCTGACCCTTCGGCTGGGCCGTTTTGCCACCCCGCCGGTTTATCCTTCTAGGCTGAGGAACGAACTGTCATGAGAGCAGGGAGATTGCTTGGCGTTTTCGCGGTTGCCGTGTGCGTCGTTGCGGCTGTTGGCGCGGCCGGATCCGACGTTGCGGATGCCATCGAACGCGGCGATCTGGCCGCGGCACGGGGGCTGATCCAGAAGGGTTCGGACGTCAACGCGGCGCAGAGCGACGGCGCCACCGGGCTGCACTGGGCCGTGTATCGCAACAGCGTCGAGGCTGTTGATCTGCTGGTGCGTGCGGGTGCGAAATCCGCAGCCAACCGCGAAGGCATGACGCCCCTGGCGATGGCCGCGCTGTATGGCAACCCGGCGATCGTCGATCGCCTGTTGAAGGCGGGAGCCGACTCGAAGGCGCTCGGTCCCAACGGCGAGACGATGGTGATGTTCGCCGCGCGCAACGGCAATCCCGAAAGCATCCGGCTGCTCGTGGAAGCTGGCGCGAACGTCAACGCACGCGAGCCGGTGCGCGGCACGACGGCGCTCATGTGGGCTGTCGAGCAGCGTCACCCCGAGGCGGTTGCCGTCCTGCTGAAAGCGGGCGCCGATCCCGCCGCGCGATCGGGTGGAGCAGGACTCCCGCGCAACTACATCGCGCCGCGCGTGAACACGCGCGCCGTCGAGGAAGCCCAGAAACGCCGGGAACGTGCAGCGGCTGCCGGCCGTACCTACGAAGAGCAGCTCGAGTTTGAGTATCAGAATGGCCAGGATCTCGGTGGGCCGCGCAACGCGTTTACGGCGAATCGCGCTGGCGGCGCTGGCGCCGCAGGGCAGCAGCCCGCGGGTGCCGCGCCGGCGGCCGGTGACGCTCCCGCAGCCGGCGCAACTCCCGCGGCTGAAGCTCCGGCGGCAGCAGCCGGTCGAGGCGGTGGACGCGGTGGAGCAGGCGGTGGTCGCGGTCGAGGGGCAGGTGGACGCGCAGGTGGCGGTGCAGCGGCGCAGGCAGCCGCCTCCGATGCTGGAGCCCCGGAGCCGGTTGAAGATGATGCGGAAGTCGTCGTGGCCGGCCTGGTGGGCGGCGGCGGCGGT
>Ga0310900_10000712_pt1 | contig 11974 bp, 9 predicted proteins | sample C24D1metaG_FD_203879 | JGI IMG/M metagenome (GOLD analysis project Ga0310900, IMG submission 203879) | Lab incubated soil microbial communities from West Virginia University Organic Research Farm, Morgantown, WV, United States - C24D1 | ecosystem: Environmental > Terrestrial > Soil >...
GGCTGGGGCGATTATTATAACGTGATCGTATCAAGAGCGAAATTTACCGATACCGGCAAAGACGGCGAGAAGAACATTTTATCCGCTGGTCAAATGCATAACCGTCTATCCGACGGGGACCGCGGGATTCGCCAGGCCGCATTCGCAGAATGGGAGCGCGAGTGGTCGGCGCAAGCCGATTTATGCGCAGAGACGCTAAACCGGATTTCAGGATTCCGTTTGAAACTTTACGAGAAGCGCGGATGGTTATCTGTGCTTCAGGAGCCGCTGCAAATAAACCGCATGAGCGAAACGACGCTAAATGCGATGTGGTCTGCCATACAAGAAAGCAAGCAGGTGCTTGTCCGTTATCTTGAGCGCAAAGCGAAGCTGCTGGGTGTCGATAAGCTTGACTGGCATGATGTCGAAGCGCCGATCGGCTCCGCGACGAGGACGATTCCTTATGATGAAGCGGCTGCTTTTATTTTAGAGCAGTTCCGAAATTTCAGCCCCGAGCTGGCCGACTTCGCAGAGCTGGCCTTCCGTGAAGGCTGGATCGAGGCTGAGGATCGTCCCGGCAAGCGCCCCGGCGGCTTCTGCACTGCTTTTCCGAAGAGCGGCCAAACCCGTATTTTTATGACCTATTCGGGTACCGCCTCCAACATCTCGACGCTGGCCCATGAGCTTGGCCACGCCTATCATCAGCATGTCATGAACGATTTGCCTGCCTTATCGCAAGAGTATGCGATGAATGTGGCGGAGACGGCTTCTACGTTTGCCGAGCTGATCGTATCTGACCGCGCTATGAAGGCTGCAGTGGATCCCGAGGAGAAGCTTGGACTGCTTGAGGACAAAATCCAGCGGTCTGTAGCTTTCTTTATGAATATTCATGCCCGGTTCTTATTCGAAACCCGCTTCTATGCGCGCCGCAGCGAAGGCCTGGTGTCAGTCGAAGAGCTTAATGCTTTAATGGAGGAAGCGCAGCGGGAAGCTTATTGCGATATGCTCGGCGAGGTTCACCCTCATTTCTGGGCTTCGAAGCTGCATTTCTACTTAACGGACGTGCCTTTCTACAACTTCCCTTATACGTTCGGTTATTTGTTCAGTGCGGGAATTTATGCCAAAGCGTTGAAGGAAGGGCCGGATTTCAAAAACCAATATGTCGCCTTGCTTCGCGATACCGGCCGAATGAGCGTTGAGGAGCTTGCTAAGGCGCATCTCGGTGTAAATGTGGAGGAGAAAGATTTTTGGCAGGACGCGGTTGCGCTGACTGCGGTTGATGTTGAGCAGTTTATCGACATGACAAATCAATAATATTTGTAGAGTCCATGCTAACTTTTTGCTCGTACTTAACGTGATCAATACTTGAATAAGCAAAGCCATTTGCCGTATGGTATTCTGGCTTTGCTTATTTGTCTTGTTGTAAGAAATGCTGCCGGCTATGCTGGAATCAAGTCTGTGACAAGTAATAAGCATACTCTATAGGGAGTTTATAAACGGAATCAATTCCGCTGCACCGTATCCCTTCCATCATACGAAATATGGCTTTTTGGGGTTTACCGTTCACTTCAATCAGCCATATCGCTCCTTCCTCATCGATGGCTATGTCAAGGCCAATCTCACCTAATAAGCCTATCCTCTTGTCTAACAGCTGAGCGATCCTGATACTTAACCGGCGGATCTTCCGGAGCTGGGACTTTATGTCCGAGGGGTTTCGAAACAAGACTTTGAGTACTTCATCCATCTCATAGACTTCCTCAGCGCGACTTGTTATATAAAAGTGAGAGGGAGCTATCCGGCTTATTCCTTTTGTAAGGTTCCAACAGCCCGTCACATCTTTTTGCATAAGTATTCTACAATCAGCAATCTTTCCTTCTACTCTCGCAAAGTGAATCATTCGCTGAATGAGGAATTTCTCGCCGGCAATAAGCTGATCCATTTCTTGGAAGAAGTCATCCTCGTTACCGGAAGTGTATATGGGTGTGAACGTATCTTCGTAAATCTTGAATAGGTGATCCTCTGTCTTTTCTACTATATAAACCTTTTTTCCCTTATTCCCGTAGCACGGCTTAACAATTAATTGCGGCTCTACTTGGAGTAAATCTCGCAGCCGATCAGGAAGATAGAGCGATGTCTCCGGTATATAGGATTGAAGATTGCTTTTTTTAGCTCCTGATATACCCGCCATTTGTTTATGTGGGTTACACGATTGAAGCATTTGTTTGGCCCAAGGCAGGCTTCCAAACGCTGTATCTTTTTTGTTTTTCTTCGATAACAACGGTTATAGACGGCATCGGGAAAACGGAAAGTTCTTTCTTTCCATTGCTCATTTTTCAAGCATAAGCCGCGAATCGTTTTTGTCTCCCAGTGAATGTCTTGGGGAGTAAAGGTAAAGAGGCGGACTGAAAGACTTCCTTTATAACGATCATATTTTTTCAGAACCGGTTTGAGATCTTCGCTGGTCGATACCATGATTCCTATCAAAGCTTTCTTCTTCATATGTCTAATCACCCGCATAAGTCGATAGCAGACTTTTTATCAGTTTACGTAGACGAGACTCTAATGGTGTGGATATATCTTCATATGTCCGATAATAGGGTGATTGCCAAGTGTCGTTTGACCACACGGTTTAAGTAGGCTTGAATATATTGAATATTGGTCAATCAGACTAGAAAAATAATTAAAAGAGGTGTTTGGGATGGGAATTCTCCGTGCAAGGATACTCGCCTATGTAACCAATCAAGGAGGGAATTCGGTTTCAGTCATAGATACGAGAACTAATGTGGAAATTGCTCGAATAAATGTCGGAACGCTGCCAACAGGCTTAGCTATTACTCCTAACCAGAGAAGATTGTATGTGTCAAACACCGGTGATGGTACGATTTCCATCATTGACACCCTGACGAACACCGAAATTTTTCCGCGTATTAACTTAGGCACCCCGCCAGCAGGTTTGGCCGTCACACCGGATGGCACACGTTTGTATGTGACCAATCCGGCTCTAAACAGAGTATCCGTTATAGATGTAAATACCAATTCCGTGACGGGGGTGACTATTCCAGTTGGTATGAATGCTAATAGTATTGTCATATCGCCGGATGGTACCAGGGCGTATGTCGCAAATGCGGGAAATAATAATGTGACCGTACTCAATTTAACGACGAATAGTGTAATCACCACTATTCCAGTTGGTAATGCACCTGCAGTAGCGGCGGTAAATCCGAGTCTTCCACGGGTATATGTAACGAATGTTGGAGACGATAATATATCGGTTATCAGCACGGCCTCAAATAGTGTAATCGGCTCGCCTATTCCAGTAGGAAATGCCCCAATTGCCGCTTTTTTCACATCTGACGGAGCCAGAGCCTATGTAACAAATTCACAGGATAACAATCTATCAGTCATTAATACAGCGAATAACACGGAAATTCCTCCTCGAATTCCAGTAGGTAATCTTCCGTTTACTCTTGCATTCACTCCGAATGGAACACGAGCTTACGTTGTTCTCCAGGGAGAGAATGCGGTATCAATCGTTAACATATTAACGAATACGGAACTGCCTGGACGTATTCCGGTTGGGGTTGCCCCGCTTAGTATTATTATTGTAAGAGTCCCGAATAGATAAAAAACAAGCGGGCATTGCGTAAAAATAGTTTGACAGCCTTTTAGATGGTTGTTATCATACAAACATATTATTTCATATTAATTAGCTAGGAATAATGCGTTTAATGCGCCGACCGGACAGCCGGAGACAAGAGCAAGCCCCTTGTCTCTGGCTATTTTTTTGAGCGGATTTCTCGTAGTAAAAATTATTGGAGGAGATAGGGGAATGAGTGCACCAAAAAAGCAGGTTCATTTGAATGTGTTTTTCCGGGCTGCTGGCCATCACGCAGCAGCTTGGCGGCATCCGAAGACGACGCCGGAGCTAAGCTTTGACTTTAATTATTATAAGAAATTGGCGCAAACCGCTGAGCGGGGACTGTTGGATTCATTATTTATGGCGGACGGTTATGTTGGCACAGGGCGGCGCTTGGAGCCGTTCACGCTGCTATCCGCACTGTCGGCGGTCACGAATCATATCGGCTTAATCGGTACGGTAGGAACTACCTACAATGAGCCATTCCACGTAGCCAGAAAGTTCGCTTCGCTCGATCATATTAGCGGAGGACGCTCGGGCTGGAATATCGTAACGGGACATACGGACGCGACGGCGTACAATTTCGGCAAGGAATCGCATCTGGAGCATTCGGAGCGATACAAATGGGCGGAGGAGTTTGTGGAGGTTACGAAGCAGCTATGGGACAGCTGGGAGCAAGAGGCGCTTGTATTCGATAAGCAGGCCGGCGTTCAATTTGATGAGGAAAAGCTGCATGAAATCAATTATCGCGGTGAGGTTTATTCCGTAAAAGGACCTTTAAATATTCCGAGACCGCCGCAAGGATATCCCGTGCTGGTGCAGGCCGGATCGTCCGAAAGCGGCCGCGAATTAGCGGCAAGGACGGCGGAGGTGATTTTTACCGCGCAGCCGACCTTCGAGGAAGGGAAATTATTTTATGCGGATGTGAAATCCAGGCTGACGAAGTATGGAAGAAAGTCGGAGCAATTGTTAATTCTACCGGGCTTCAGTCCGATAATCGGTGATACGGCAGCGGAGGCGCAGGAGCTTGAAGACGAGTTGAATTCCTTTCATGATGCGAACGAAGCGGTTGCACGGCTGTCTGAACGCTTCGGCGTAGATCTGACGGGATATCCGCTTGACGGGCCGATTCCGCCGATCATTGATCCGAAAGGAGTCGATTCGGTTAACGGCAGCAAGAGCCGTCATCAGCTTATTCTCGACATGCTGCGAAGCGACACTGCCCTAACGCTCCGCCAAGTGATCAATCGGCTGGCTAGCGCGCGCGGTCACCTGACATTTACGGGGACACCGGTTCAAGTGGCCGATGTCATCGAGAAGTGGATTAGTAACGATGCCGCTGACGGGTTCAATCTCATGCCGCCAATCTATCCGGATGGACTTGAGAGCTTTGTGGATAAGGTCGTGCCCGAACTGCAAAACCGCGGTATATTCCGTACTGCATACGAAGGTGCTTCGCTCCGTGAAAATCTTGGGCTTGCTTATCCCTCCAACCCGTTCCAGGCCAGCCTCGCCTCCTCGCAGTAGCATCTGAATAATGAGGCATCGGGGTAAGCGGCGGAGACAGAAGATAAAAAGGGATGCCGGATGGGAATTAAACGGTTATTCGCGTCTCTTCAGGATGGACAGGTGAGCTGCTTTGCGATTAAGCCAAATTATAGCCATAGCGTTTGGGTTTCAGTTAATGATGAATATTACACGCCCGATTGTGACGCTCTATGCGACGGGAATAGGGGCCGGCACCTTTGAAATCGGGATGATAACGGCAACCTATGCGCTGTTTCCGCTGGTTTTTGCCATCCCCATAGGTAAAGCGGCCGATGCGATAGGTGACCGTCTTCCCGTACTGATTGGCCTTGCTGGAATGATCAGCGGCGTTTTGCTTCCGTTTATAATGCCATCGCTATGGTCCTTGTACGTATCTCAAGCGTTGATCGGCGTATCGCATATATTCGTCAGCATATCGCTGCAAAATTTAATCGGGAATATGTCGACAGCAGAAAATCGCGATCATCATTTTGGCTTGTTTAGTATGGCAGTAGCTCTCTCAGGCATTATTGGTCCATTGACGGGAGGGCTGTTGGCCGATTATCGCTCATATGCGTTCGCCTTCGCGGCCGCTTCGGTCGCCGGCATCGTCCCAATGGGCTTGGCTTTACTTATTCCAAGCCTAAAACGCGCGAAACAGCCTCAAGAGGAGGACGGCGGCGGATCTGCCTTGGATCTGCTGCGAATTCCGCTGTTGCGTAAAGCGCTCGCTTCAAGCGCATTAGTGTTGTATTCCCGCGATGTCTACGTTGCCTATTTCCCATTGTTCGCTAGCGCTTGGGGCATGTCGGCATCGACAATCGGTTTAATTATCGGCGTGCAGGGTTTAACGATGGTTCTGGTTCGGGTCTTTTTGTCACGATTAACGGTACGCTTTGGTCGAGATCTCATTCTTTGGGGATCTATTGTACTGGCAGGCGTATCCTTTCTGCTTTTACCGCTGACGACGAATACGCTCTTATGCGCTTTGTTTAGCGCTTTAATGGGAGCAGGTCTAGGCTGCGGCCAGCCTCTTTCCATGACAACGACGTACAATTCATCGCCCAAAAATCGGACCGGCGAAGTTCTCGGGCTGCGAATGGCGTCCAATCGCCTGTCGCAAATGATTGCCCCGTTGTTTTTCGGATTGATAGGAGCATGGACAGGAATCATTGCAATTTTCTATGTGAGCGGGGCGTTTCTGATAGGCGGAGCTTTCCTAACCGCCGCCTCGCCGGGAAAAGCGCGTAGAGAACAAACGAACGATTTATAACGAAATGATATCGACCGGACAGCCGGAGGCGAGCGATCAAGCTTGTCTCCTTTTTGTTAGCAACAAAAAAATGATCACTTGGAGGAATGGTTATGAGTAAACCAGAGCGTAAGCTTCACCTAAATGCTTTTATTTCCGGAACAGGCCATCATGAGGCAGCTTGGCGTTATCAAGGCAGCACGCCTGAGCTTGGTTTAGATATTCGCCACTATCAAAAAATCGCTCAAATTGCGGAACGCGGCCTGCTCGATTCCATATTTGTAGCAGACGGCTATTCGGGCCGCTCATCGGGCAAGCTTGAGCCCTTCACACAGCTTGCCGCGCTCGCTACCGTAACCGAGCATATAGGCTTGATCGCTACGGTCGGCACTACCTATTACGAGCCTTTCCACGTTGCGCGCAAGTTCGCTTCGCTTGATCATATTAGCGGCGGCCGCGCAGGCTGGAACATCGTCACGACAGGGACAGAGTCGACGGCCTTTAACTTTGGGCTTGATGCGCATCCAGAGCATTCGCTCAGGTATGATTTTGCCGATGAATTTGTTGAAGTGACCAAGCAGCTGTGGGACAGCTGGGAGGATGACGCTATCAAATATGACAAAGAAAACGGCATACAGGTCGATGACAGCAAGGTGCACGAGATCAACTTTAAGGGTGAATATTACTCGGTTAGAGGTCCCCTTAACATACCGCGGCCTCCACAGGGATACCCGGTGCTGGTGCAGGCCGGCTCCTCCGAGACAGGCAAGGAGCTTGCTGCGAGAACAGCAGAGGTGGTATTTACCGCGCAGCAGACGCTTGAAGAGGCTCAGGCTTTCTACAGCGATGTGAAATCCAGACTGGCCAAATACGGCCGCACGCCGGATCAGCTGCATATTCTTCCGGGCCTTAGCCCGATTATAGCGGATACGGAGGCGGAAGCGCGGGAAATCGATGAAGAGCTGAACTCTTTGGCGAATATCGAGTCGGGAGTCCAAAGATTGTCAGGACGCGTAGGGATCGATCTTTCCGGTTATCCGCTCGACGGTCCGCTGCCGATCGATGATCTGCCTGGCATAGATGCGATCAACGGACGCAAAGGCCGCTATCAGCTTGTCGTCGATCTTGCGGTTCGTGAAAACCTGACGATTCGCCAAATCGTCCGTCGTCTGGCAGGCGCTCGCGGGCATGTGACCTTCACAGGAACGCCGGTACAACTGGCCGATGTAATCGAACGCTGGTTCAGAAACGGCGGTGCCGATGGTTTCAATATTATGCCGCAGCTTTATCCTAGCGGCTTGGAAGCATTCGTCGACAAGGTCGTGCCGGAGCTGCAAAATCGCGGCCTATTCCGCAAAGCCTACGAAGGAAAGACGCTTCGCGAAAATTTAGGACTGGCGCGTCCCGCCAATACCCGCCATCAATCTGTACTAAAGGCAGATGTTTAAGATGGAAGGGATATGGGGACATCAATCGTTTAAGCTGGGGCTCCTTCTTCTTGCATTCTTTATGCTGGCTGCTTGCGCGCAAGCTGCGGGTAAGAGGGAAGCTTCAGCTGTAACGAATGCTGCTCCCGAGCCGGTAAAGCTGCTGTTATACGTATCGGGGCCGACGCTTACCGATACCGAGTTTAAGACGTTGATTGCAGAACCGGTCAACAAGAAATATCCGCATATCACGATCGAGCGGATTGAGGCGCTGGAAGGGGTGTCTCTTCAGGAGGTATTTACAACAAAGCCGGCTCCCGACTTTACTTTAATCATCAATCCGCAGCAGCTCATTCGCTTAAATGTCGTAGAGGATTTGCGTCCGTGGATCGAGAAGTACAAGTTTGACGAGAGCCGTTTAAAGCCGGTGCTCTATGATCATATTAAAGAGTTCGGTGAGAATGGAGAAATTGTATCGCTGCCGTTTAATTCTAATCAGGCTATTTTGTATTATAATAAGGATATATTTGATAAATTCGGAGTGGATTACCCTCCTAACGAGAAGCAGCTCACGCTGGAGGAAGTGCTGGCGTTAGGCTCGAAGCTGACCAGAACCGATGACGGCGTCAATTACATAGGCTACGATACCGGCGGACCTACTGCGCTTATGAGAGATTTGGCGCTGCCTATTCTCGACGCCGAGACCGGAGAGCCGCTGCTCACGAAAAGGGAGGAATGGATGAAGCTGTTTTATTTTGCCCAGCAGTCTTACAAGGTTCCCGGCTATATCGGACCGAATAACGAGTATTCGTACGGCCGTGACGCATTTATCAAGGAAGGAAAGCTGGCGCTAAGAGTGGCGAATTTGGCCAATATGGTCGGTCCGCTTGAAGAGCTGAGACAAAAGGGACAGGAAATGAATTGGGACATTGCTCCTACGCCTAATTTTGACGGGTACATCGGAAAGGCGCGCGAGGCTCAGGTGCATTCATTCGTGATATCCAATAATAGCAAGCATAAGGAAGAGGCTTTTTTAGCGATTACCCATATTCTATCCGATGAAGTGCAGCAAATTTTAGCCCGTAATGCGCGTGTGCCTGCAATCATTAATCCGGAGCTGGAAAAGGAGTTCGGTGCCGATGTGCCGGTTTTAAAAGGGAAGCACATCGAGAACGTATTTATCGGCGAGCAGCAAAAAACGCATAAGATTCATAAGTACGAGGATCAGGTAACGAAGTTCGTATCCGAAGCCGCAGAGCAGGTAGCTTTATATGGCGTAGATGTCAACACGGCGCTTCGCAAGGCGGAGGAAGCGATCAGCCGCGAGATCGAAACGCTGCGCGCAACGGAATAGGGAGCGGCAATTGCTAGACTAGTGAATCTTAACGAAACACATTGGCATTGAAACGACCCTCAAAGAGGCCGAAAAACGGCCGCTTTGAGGGTGATTGCCGTTTTCGGATGGAATCCTCTTATTTTGAAATTATATTCGCAATATTATTGAGAGGCGGAGTGCAATTGACAGAACTGGCCATCAATCAAGAGAGCGTGATCGGTTTTATCGGGACTGGGATTATGGGTGCGAGTATGGCGGGACATTTGCTTAGCAGCGGCTATAATGTAAATGTTTATAATCGAACGAAGTCGAGAACGGACTCGTTGGTTTTGAAGGGGGCCGTTTGGCATGAGTCGCCAAAGTCGATAGCTGAGCATTCTGACGTTATCATTACGATGCTCGGTTATCCTGCTGATGTGGAAGAGGTATATTTCGGAGATTCGGGCCTTTTGCGGCATGCACGTGCTAATAGCGTACTGGTTGATATGACGACGTCCAGTCCATCCCTTGCTAAACGTATTGGGCTAGAGGCTGGAAACAGAGGGCTCGCGGCGCTTGATGCTCCCGTTTCCGGAGGAGATATAGGCGCTAGGGAAGCCAGATTATCGATCATGGCCGGCGGCTCGGAGGAAGCCTTTGAAGCAGTTCTGCCGCTGTTCAAACTAATAGGCAAAAACATCGTGCACCAAGGCGCTGCCGGCTCCGGTCAATTTACTAAAATGTGCAATCAAATTGCGATTGCATCCAATATGATTGGCGTGAGTGAAGCTCTCGCGTACGCGAAGCGGGCGGGTCTGGAACCAAGCAAGGTGCTGAAGAGCATCGAAGCCGGCGCGGCGGGCAGCTGGTCTCTGTCGAATCTGGGTCCGCGCATCATTAGCGGAGATTTTACGCCAGGGTTCTATGTAAAGCATTTCATGAAGGATATTAAAATTGCGATTGAATCGGCCGATGAACTGGGACTGCCATTGCCTGGCTTATTGCTGGCACGCTCCTTGTACGAGCAGGTTATTGCGCTGGGTGATGAAAACAGCGGCACTCAAGCCTTGTATAAAGTCATATTCCCAGAGTGAAATTACAATTTATTTTGAACAAAGCATGAGTGTGATGTATTATTTTTTGAATAGTGGTATTATATCAATTATTATGACTCATATACAGATTGGAGGAGAGTACGATTCAGTTATCCACTCGGCAATTGGAGCTTCTTGAACTCGTGAAGAGGCATGCGCCGATTACCGGTGAACAGCTTGCAGAATATCTTAGTGTCAGCAGGCCTACGCTGCGTTCGGATTTATCGCTTCTCGTTATGCTTGGTTTGCTGGATGCAAAGCCAAAGGTCGGTTATTTCCTTGGCAATACCTATCGGTCGAGCAGTGAGCCAATGCAGCAATTCAACAGTATGAAGGTGAGAGAAGTACAGGGGGTTCCCGTCAATGTGCCGGATTCTTTGTCCGTGCATGATGCGGTCATTACGTTGTTTACCGAGAATGCCGACACCCTTCTTGTCGTAAATGAGCAGAAGCGGTTCGTTGGTATCGTAACCCCTAAAGATTTGCTCAAAATAACACTTGGCAACGCTGGCGCTATATCTATTCCCGTCAGTATGGTGATGACCCGTTATCCGAATATTGTGACGCTGATGCCCGATGATTCCGTTATGGATGCGATTCGTAAAATGTCGCTCCATCAAATTGATTGTCTGCCGGTCATTGTTCCCCGCGAGGAACAGGCTGCTGATCCGGAAGTTACCGGCTGGGTATCGAAGTCGAACATTATACGTCTGATGGCGGACATCGCGATGGATGGGGAATTGGGGGAGCCAGAGTTATGACAGAGCAAATCATATATGTATGCTCCGATGCTGTCGGCGAAACGGCGGAAGCGGTGGCAAAGGCAACTTTACGTCAATTTTCATCCGAACACGTGAAAATAAAGCGCTACGGGCATATCAAGTCCGAGGATGAGATTTTGCGTATCGTTGCCGAAGCCGTCAGCACAGGAGGCTTTATCAGTTACACGCTTGTTCAGCCGGAGCTTAGGGAGCTAATGAAAGAAGAGGCGCTCAGATCCGGCGTTCGGGCAGTAGATGTCATGGGACCGATGATGCAGGCTTATGTTGATACGTTCGGCAGCTTTCCGAAGCGGGAGCCGGGGCTGCTGCACTCTATTGACGATGAGTACCATCGCCGGATGGATGCGATTGAATTTGCGGTGAGATATGATGACGGCAAGGATGCGCGGGGCTTCATGCAGGCGCAGGTCGTGTTAATTGGAGTATCGCGGACGTCGAAGACGCCGCTTAGCATATTTTTGTCCCATAAAGGAATTAAGACGGCTAACCTGCCGCTTATGCCCGAGGTCAATCCGCCCGAGGAATTGAAGCCTGCGCCTGGACGGCTGATCATTGGACTCACGATGCAAGCAGAGCATCTGCTTGAAATTCGCTCCGAACGGCTGAAGACGCTGGGGCTGCCTGCCACAGCGCAATATGCGACGACCGAGCGGATTCAAGAAGAGCTTAAATATGCGGAATCCGTTATGAAATCATTGAATTGTCCTGTTATTGATGTCACAAATCGTGCAATTGAAGAGACTGCCGGCATTATTACTGAATGGCTTAACAAATAAATGGCTATACCGTTAGAGAGAAGGGGGATTCTAAATGGATAGAACATTTGTTATGGTTAAGCCGGATGGGTATGCACGCGGTTTGGTAGGCTGCATTGTCAGCCGCTTTGAAGAGAAGGGCTTTAAGCTTGTAGATGCGAAGGTCATGCAATTAACAAGAGAGCATGCTGAGCACCATTATGAGC
>Ga0310900_10000715_pt1 | contig 11940 bp, 12 predicted proteins | sample C24D1metaG_FD_203879 | JGI IMG/M metagenome (GOLD analysis project Ga0310900, IMG submission 203879) | Lab incubated soil microbial communities from West Virginia University Organic Research Farm, Morgantown, WV, United States - C24D1 | ecosystem: Environmental > Terrestrial > Soil >...
GCGCTCGACAGAGAATCGGCCCGCGGCAAAACCAAAGAGGTACGTCGGAAGCGCCTGCGTCTGTCCGAAACGAATCGTCGTCCGCTCGGCTGCCGAGTCGCGCCCGATTTCCGGCGCATTCGAGACCGCCGTCCAGGTGGACGGGACTTGAAGGGTGAGAGACAGCGAGCCCTTGATGTCGGGCTGATCGAAACACGGAAACGCCTGAGATGCGCGCGCCGGTACGAACAGCGAGTACAGGTACTCATCGTCGCGGTTCAGCGGGGCATCGCCGGCGATGAATGCGATATCGATGACGTTCTCGCCGCTCGTCACGAGATCGCCGGGAATGACCAGGTGGCCGTGTTCGGATCGGACCGGGACCGGACGGCCGTTTGCCTGAATCGAAGACACGCGCTCGGCCGGCTGCGCGAAATCCAGGATGACCGGCGCCCGCTCGGCCAGCCGGAGGCGAACGCCCAGCGTGCCGCGGATGTGTTCCTCCTTGCGCGGCGGGATGTTCAAGGCCAACGTGTAACGTACGGCGCTGATGTTCGACGCCCGTTCGGTCGCGAGCGTTCGGGAAATTCCCTCAGTCGGCGGCGTCACGGTTAGAATGCGGGAACCCATACGTTGAACGAGCCACCACGCGGCCGGCACGCAGAGGGCGGCCACCGCTACGACCAACCATTTCCGGGACATGTTCGGCCTGTCATGATATCAAGGGCACCGCGATGGCACGCCTGCCACATGCGTGTGGCGCTTGCCGCCGCGGCTCTTGCCGTTGGCGCCTGCGGTTTTCATGAGGAGCCCCGGCCCTCCGCCGTCCGCTTCATGGTGGCCATTCCAGAGGGGCGCGCGCTCGCGTCATTTGTGGTTTCCGTCGACGGCCGGTGGCTGGCCTATTCGGCCGAACGCGACGAAGACGGGCTGCGGCGTCTCTTCATTCGATCGGTTGCGGCAGGCACTGCCAGCGACCGCGAGGTGCCGGGCACGATTGGCGCGAGCAGCCCGTTCTTTTCTCCTGATGGATCAGCGATTGCGTACTTCTCGCGTGGCGCGATCTGGCGAACGTCTACCTCGACCGGCGGCGTTCCGCAGCGAATCGTCGCGGCGCCCTCGGATTCGGCTGGAGGCACGTGGACGGCCGACGGCCGCATCGTGTTTGCGCCGCTTGGCAATCAAGGCCTGATGGGAGTCCCCGCCGGCGGAGGGACCGCCGTGCCATTGACGACGCTCAACGGCAGCGATGGCGAGCTCGAGCATGGCTGGCCTCATGCACTCGCCGACGGCGCGCTCGTGTTCACGGTGTCCGAGCGCGGCCGGGACCCGCACCTCGAGGTGTTGTCGACAGACGGCAAGCGCGAGCGCCTGCGGGTGCCGATCATCGGGCAGGCGCAGTTTGTCGAGACGGGCCATCTCGTGTACGGCTATCTCGGCAGCCTGATGGCGGTGAAGTTCGACGCGCAGGAACACACGATCTCCGATGTGCCCGTCCCCCTCGCAAAGGGGATTCAAACGGCGACCGGGTTCGGTGTGCTCGGCCGATCGGGATTCTCCGTCTCGCGGACGGGTACGCTCGCCTGGCTCCGCGCATCCGCCGACGACGCGCGGAGCCGGCTGGTGCGGGTCGATCGCGAAGGAAAAGTGTCGCCGCTCAACACATCGGCAGATGTGTTTCAAACGCCGCGGCTGTCACCCGATGGTCGGCGGATTGCGGTGGCGGTGAGGGACGGCGTCATGACGCGCGAAATCCGGGTGGCTGACGCGGCGAAGCCCGACCGCGTGATGCTGACCATCGCGGGAGGCGACAACCAGTCGCCGGCGTGGATGGACAATCGCCGCCTGACGTTCGGCTCGAATCGCGATGGGCTGCAGAAGATCTACGTGCAGGCGATCGATCGAAAGCGGCCGCCCGTGCCGCTGTTTACCGCGGACGCGACGGTCGCGCGAAATCCGGCCAGCTGGTCGCGGCCGCCGCGCCTGCTGGCGTTCTACGAGATCGAGCCGGCACGCGCGCGCGACGTGGAGGTGTACCGCGTCGGAGAGTCGGTCGCGCCGGTGGCGGCCACGACGGCCAACGAGCGATCGCCGAGCGTGTCGCCCGACGGCCAGTGGATTGCGTACGTCTCGGATACGTCGGGCCGTGACGAAATCTACGCGACCCGGCTCGATCGCGACGGCGAGGCGCGTCAATTGACTACGTCTGGCGCATTGGAGCCGCTCTGGACGCGCGAAGGGCTGTTCTACCGCGAAGGGGAAAGAATGACGCTTCGCGTTCTCGAGAAGGGCGTGCTGAGCGAACCAAGGCTGGTCTTCGAAGGGCACTTCGAGCACGATCCCGGGTCGAATCTCGCGGCTTACGACATCGATGCGCAAGGGCGCTTCATCATGTTGAAAAGCGCCCTGCGTCCGCGCGAGATCCGTATCGTCCAGAATTGGAGTGTGGAACTCCCCTAGGGTTCCGGGTTCCGGTTCTGGTTCCGAGTTCTGTTCCCGTTCCGGGTTCTGTTCCAGTTGGGGCACTAACCAAAGCCCACTTAATCCAGCTTTGCAAAACGTTGGGGTCTCGCACCGGCCAGCCTCGTAATTCACGCCAGTTCCTGAAAGGCCGAAAGAAGTAGTATCTGGGCCTTGATGGCGACCATCGAAGACCTCGGAGCCGCCGCGATTGGCAGCTGGCCATTTTCAGTGCTGCGCGTAGGTGAGATATGACCCCGGGACATCCGGCTGAGATTAAAGGAGCGTAGATTGCCGCCAACCGCGCGTGTGCTCATCGGACTCCTGGTTGGTCTGGGGCTTGGGATTCTGGCTGCTGCGGCTCGAATGACTCAGCTGCTGACATTCGTCGACCTTTTTCGCCCCCTAGGAACACTGTGGGTTAACGCGATCCTGATGACCGTTGTTCCCCTGGTGGTCGCAAGTCTCGTCGTCAGCCTGGCGTCGGTTGCCGACTCGCGCGTCGTCGGAACCCTTGGTTGGCGTGCCATCACTGTGCTGTCCACTCTGTTATTTGCTGGAGGCACGGCGAGCGCGCTGTTGACCCCTGCAATCGTGAAGTGGTTGCCAAATGATGTTGGAACGGTAACTGCTCTCCGAGCTGCGATGGGCGCAGGTCCTTCAGCGGCCCTTCCCGTACCCGCGTCACTGGCTCAGTGGGTCGGGAGCCTCATGCCTTCGAACGTTGTGCGCGCTGCGGCCGACGGAGCGATGCTTCCACTCGTCGTCTTCTCGCTCGTGTTTGCGCTCGCTCTTGCGCGCGTCGACGCCGAGCCACGTCGGCTCGCGCTCGGATTCTTTGAGGCGGTTGGCCAAGCGATGCTCGTCGTGCTCGGTTGGGTCATTCGGGTGGCGCCAATCGGTGTTTTCGCTCTTGCACTATCGCTGGGAAGTCAAGTGGGGGTCACGGCCGCAGGGGTAATCGCCACCTACGTTATGCTCTCGGTCGCGCTCTGCCTCGGTACCACGGCAGCCCTCTATGCCGTCGCAGTAATCGGCGGCCGGATACCTCTGAGGCGTTTTGCTCAAGCAGCCGCGCCTTCGCAGGCCGTCGGCGCCAGCACGCGATCATCGCTTGCGGCGCTTCCGGCGATGCTCCAAGCAGCGGAGTCAGAGCTCGGACTGCCGCCAATGGTGGGCGGTGTTTTCCTGCCGTTCGCTGTCGCAACGTTCAAATTCACATCGCCGGTGGCGTACATCGGTGCTGCCTGTTTTCTTGCTCACGCACTAGGCGTGGAACTCGGGACTCTGCGACTGGTCTCCTTGATACCGCTCGCAGTTGCGATGAGTCTTGGTGTCCCAGGCGTCCCCGGCGGATGGTTCACTGCAACTCCAGTGTTCGTTGCAGCAGGGCTACCCCCTGAATCGATCGGGATATTGATCGCCGTTGACACGATACCCGACATTTTTCGCACGCTTGGAAATGTTACTGCCGATCTAGCAGCCGCGACAGTCGTGGCGCGCCTCGTACCGAGGCCCACGCAACCGTTACCTCTCGGCGCGCCTTATTAGATGTTCGTGCAGTGACCTAGGGCGTTAGCGCGCGCTGCGTGTCCCGATTACCGCAACTTCCCAATGCTTTTCTAAGCTACCCGTTCTGGTCACAACCGCCCTCCCGACACCGATCCATGAATGGTTCCGAGCACTCTAACCCTCCATACCGTCTAGAGCCGATAACCTGTTCCGGGTGTCGTGGACCGCTGCCCTCACAGCAAGTCAGGCAACGGAATTACCGTAGAGGTGATTTGATGGCTCGGTTCCTTGCGCTTTCCGTGATGTTTGGCATGACGGTCTGGGAAGCGTCACCGGTTGAAGCCTGCAGCTGTGTTGTGCCGTCGACTGAACAGGCGCTCAACACGAGCGACCTTGTCGTCGTCGGCCGCGTCGTGAAGGCCGAGCTGGTGAGCGCCGGCCTTGTACGTGTGGACGTTGCCGTCGAACAGATGTTCAAGGGTGACTCACACAAGTCGATCGGGGTGTTCACACGACCCCGGGGTCTTTCGTGCTACGAGTATGCCTTCCAGGTAGGTGAGCGGTATCTGATCTTCGCGATACGCCCGGCGACGAATGACGCCGATCTCATGCTCAAAGACCTGCCTGCCGGCGAATACATTACCGGGGCATGTCTTGGGACGATGGACCTCGCAACAACCCAGGGCCGCGACCGACTACGCGGCACCCAGCAAGATTTCGAAACGCGTCGACCAGGCACCAACCGTTAACGCGTTTTTGGTGAACGAGGGGTACGCGAATGGGACCAGGCATGCTCTCCAAAAAGCACATCCGTTCGTTGTGCGTGGTTGTTGCGATTGTGCAGGTGACGAGCCTGGCGGTCACTGTGGCATGCTCGTCATCTGGGGTGAGTGGACCAACAAGTGACATCGGTTCCAGTAGTCAACTCGCTACGGCGTTGCGGGCGAAATCGCTAAGCGTGACGACGCTGGGCCAGACGTCTGCGGGGACCAACGGCTACCTCAGTGTAGGGTCGACAGACCTCAAGGTGGGCGACGATCTCGTGAAGGTGTTCGAGTATTCAAATACCCGTCAGGCCGATGCTGACGCCAGCCTCATCGATAGCGAGGGACAGTTTGGCCCTCGCCTGCACATCGGTTGGATCAGCGCACCCAATTTCTATAAGCACGGACAAATCATCGTGCTCTACCTGGGGTGTTCGAACGAAATCGTTGAAGCGCTCAATGACCTGCTGGGACAGGCAATCGCCAGGGGGCCGGGCTGTCCCTATCCGTGAGCCGAACCATCTCGACGGAACGCCGGAACGGAACCCTGGAACCCGAACCGGGAACCGGAACAGGTACAGGAACGCGGAACCCCGCTAGCGGTCCTTATCCTGCGCCAGCGCCCGGCTGCGTACATTGAGATTCGACCGCCGAACACTGACTTCGGTTTTCTTGGGCGGGATGAGTCGAACCGGGCGTAAGTACGTGATGCGATATTGGTTCGAGATTTCCGTGCCGAGCTGCCGCGCCTTCATGTCGAGGGCGCCTTGCAACAGGACTTCTTCGAAGCGTCCGCCGGTTTCCGACGTCCCTCGCGAAATGACGATTTCGCGTCCCTGCTCGCCGATACCCGAGCCCATCTGCAGCACGAAAAGCGACGCGCCCCCCTCGCGGAAGAAGCGGAGCACCTCGGTGTACTGGCGGTAGCTCATCTCCGGACCGATTCCGGTGATGACCGCGATGGCCGAGCGCCACAGCGTGCGTTTGGCCAGCGCCTGCGACGTTTCCGCGATGCCGTCGAGCAGGTAGTTGCCGGCGTCGAACGCAAACATCTGATCGATGCTCTTCAAGAGCGGCGCGCGTTCGGCCGTGTAGCCGACCGCGATGGTGGGACGTTCGGCGAGCGTGATGAGCGTAATCGGCACGCCGTCCCGGGTGGCCGTGACGAAGGCGGCCGCCGCCTTGCGCAACTGCGTCAGGCGCGGGCGCATCACCGCACTGTTATCGACGAGTAGCGCGATCTGGAGCGGGTCGTCGTCTTTGGCGACACGTACGATTTCGCGCGCGGCGCCGTCTTCGCGCACGATGAAGTCCTTGATGGTGAGGTCGAGCACCGGCTCGCCGTCCCGGTCGACGACGCTCGCATAGACCGTCCGTTCGTCGGCCTGGCCGAATGCGGGCGGCGCGCTCAGCGCGATGGCAAAGAACGAGACGGCGATGCGAAATGCCAACCCGGCCATGGTGCCATCAGCTTCCCGTAGAAAATAAAAAAGGGCAAGCCCGCGAGTCACCGCGTGCCTGCCCTTCACTGCGTTGAATACGTGTGCCGTGAGTGCCGTTACCGTTTCCAGGTATACAACATGCCAGCGTAGATGCGGTGTCCGCCGCGCACCGCGGACTGCGCGAAGAACTGCGGCGCATCCTCGTTCTCGTTGACGAAGAGATACCGGTAATCGATGCGGAAGCCCCAGTTCGGCGCATCGGCCCCGCGGAACAGCTTGATGCCCCCACCGATGTTCTCGGCCAGGAAGAACTGAGTGCCCGTCGTATCGACGTCATACCCGAACACCTTCGTCGGCACGCGCGGGGAAAGCATGACCTGGCCGATTCCGCCCGTCAGATAAAAGGGCATTTGTTTGCCGGCGGCGCCACCGGGGAAGAACACGAGGTTCCCCGCGTAGCTCCACACCGTCGGCATCTGGTTATGAATGATTTTCTGGTTGTTGTAGTAGACGTCCTGCGCCCAGCCGACGCTGCCGGTGAATTCACCTTCGAACGCTACCACCGGTGAGAAGTAGTACGTCAGGCCGCCACCCGCGGTGTAGACGTTGAAGTTCACTTCCTTGTTGTCGTCTCCGCCGACGAAGAACGTACCTCCGCCGGGGAAGCCGCCGATTTCGACTTTCCCAGCGCCGATCGTTGCATCCTGCGCCGACGCAAGAGAGCACCCGCCCAGCAGGACGAGCACGGCGAGGAAAGGCTTCGCCCCACGAATCATTAACATCCTCCATAGAATCGAGTGCGCACACTTTTTCCGGGGGAAAAAGCGTCAAAAGCGTCTGCTACTTTTCGGACGGCGGGCAGTCTACCATAACTGGGCGCCGGGTTGTACTACCTGCCACCAGCCAGTAAGTCCGTCGGTTCTATCGGGTTAGGGGTGAAACAGAGCACCAGCACGACCATGGCGGCCACGGCGAGCCAGATGCGCGTGCGATCGAGCGGCAGGTCTTCGTCGATCGTGCGCGGATGGCGCGGGCCCATCGCGATCGTCATCGCGACGAGCAGAAACGTCCACACCAGCCAGCTCAGTGAGAAGTACGTAAGCCCGATCGCGCCGGCGACGGCGCACAGCGTAACCGCCGTGGAGCGCCGGCCGAGCACCGCGTACGAGATATGTCCGCCATCGAGTTGCCCGATCGGAAACAGGTTCAGTGCGGTGGCCAGCAGACCGAACCACGCGGCGAAGGCCATCGGATGCAGATTCAGTGAATAGCCATCGGGGACCGGTCCCCACGTGAGCCACGCCGCGGCTTTGAAGAGCAGCGGTTCGCCGAGGTGATAGCCGACGAGGTCGGGCGGCACGACGACGACGGGGGACATCGCGACGCCGAAGAACAGCGCAGGGACAGCAAATGCAAAACCAGCCAGAGGTCCCGCGATGCCGATGTCGAACAGCATGCGCTTGGTCGGAATCGGTTCGCGAATCTTGATGAACGCGCCGAGCGTGCCGGTCAGCACGATCGGCATCGGAATGAAGAACGGCAGCGACGCGTCCACCTGATAGTATCGACACGCGAGATAGTGACCCATCTCGTGCGCACCAAGGATGAGCAGGATCGTTCCGCTGTACCAGAAGCCGTATACGATGAGCCCCGGATGAAAGGTGACGCTCGTGCGGCCGAAGTCGGAGATATAGCTCGCGTACGCTTCGACACCGGCCACCGTCGTGCTGGCAATCGTGGCGACCAGCAGCAATACGTGCAACCCACGCCGGTCCTGAAACTTGCGCGGAAACGTGACCGGGACGGGGAGCGGTGGCTCTCCCTCGATCGAGCTTGGGACAGGCGGAAACGGATCGTGCACGCGTGGGGTACCGGCTAGCTGATATTCTGGAGATCTTTGCCGGGCTTGAAGCGGATCGTTCGCCCCGGTGGGATGCGGACTTCCTTGCCGGTCCGTGGGTTGCGGCCGATCCCTCGTTTGCGCGGCTTCACCTGGAAGACCCCGAAGCCACGAAGCTCGATTCGCTCGCCACGCTGCATGGACAACCGCATCGCGTCGAATACCGCATCGACGGCCACTTCGGCCTTCACCTTGGTGATGTCGGCGATTTTCGAAACCTCGTTCACGATGTCGACTTTGATCATGCTTAGGCTCTCCTGCGGGGTGGTAAATATGTTAAGAAACAATCACTTACGCTGTCAAGGTATCGGCTAAGTTGGCTTTTGGCTTCAGTCATGCCATCAAAAGAGCTCCCCGCAGTCGTTTTGGTCGGTCGCCCGAATGTCGGGAAATCGACACTTTTTAACCGTGTTGCGGGCCGACGCCGCGCGATCGTGGATGCGACGGCGGGCACGACGCGCGATGTCATCGAGCAGCCCGCGAACTGGCGCACCGTGCCATTTCTGCTGACCGACACGGCCGGCATGTTCGGCCGCAGCGAAGATCCGCTCCAGAAAATCGTGCACGATCACGGTCGGAAAGCGGTCTCGAACGCCGCCGTGTTCGTTTTTGTCGTCGACGGCCGCGAAGGGCTGGTGCCAGCCGATCGCGAAATTGCGAACGCGGTGCGCTCGACAGGACGCCCGGTGATCGTGGCGATCAACAAGACCGACGACCGGCGCGCGCAAGCCGGTGTGCTCGATTTCTACGAGCTGGGATTCGAGCCGGTGATGGAGATTTCGGCCGAGCACGGGCTGGGTGTGGGCGACCTGCTCGACGAAATCATCGAGCGGCTGCCGGCCAAAAGCGAGGAGCAGAAAGCCGAAGCACCCGAGCCGCGCATCGCGATCGTGGGGCGTCCCAACGTGGGGAAGTCGTCGCTGGTCAATCGCATTCTTCGCGAGGAGCGGATGCTCGTGAGCGAGCACGCGGGCACGACGCGCGATGCGGTCGACTCCGGATTCCGCTGGCATCAGCGCCAGTTCCGCATCGTCGACACGGCCGGCATCAGAAAGCCGGGGCGCGTGGCGCGATCGGGAGCGGTCGAAGCGGTCAGCGTGCTGTCGGCCAAGCGTTCCATTGCCGACGCAGACGTCGTGGTGCTGGTCATCGACGCGACGCTTGGTGCAGCAGATCAGGACGGCGCCATCGCGGGCGAGGCCGAGCGGGCGGGGCGCAGCGTGATTATCGCGGTGAACAAATGGGATCTCGTGAAGGGCGAAGGGCAGGATTTTTCGACGACCTTCGACGACAAGCTGCGTTTTCAGCTGAAATTCCTCGAGTATGCGCCGATCGTGCATCTCTCGGCGCTGACGGGGGAGCGGACGCCGAAGCTGCTCGAAGTGGTCGATCGGGTTATGGCCGAGCGCACGCGGCGGGTGCCCACGCCCGAGCTGAACCGATTTCTGCAGGAGATCACCGCCGCGCACCCCATGCCCAGCGGCAAGCGGGCCGTACGGATCCTGTACGCCGCCCAGGTCGGTGTGGCGCCGCCGACGTTCGCTTTGTTCACGAACGTGCAGACCGAGCTGCATTTTTCGTACGAGCGTTTTCTGAAAAACAGGCTCCGCGAGAAATTCGGCTTCTCCGGGACGCCGATTCGCATTCAACTTCGGAAACGGAAACACTGACGAAGGCAAACAAGAGATTAGGAGATTAGGAGGCCTCCTGTACGAACCCCAACAGGCTCGTTTTTCGTCCCCCAGATTCCACCGAAGGTGTTATACTGCCGCAACTTGCAGCAAACAGCCCTGTTTGTGGCCGCCATCGAGATTCCCAACCGCGCACTGTTCAAGTCGTCAGAAGTTTGCGAAATCGCGAGCGTGCAGCCCTACGTGCTGCGATCGTGGGAGTCCGAGTTTCCCGATCTTGGCGTCGCGAAAAGCGACGGCGGGCCGCGCATCTACCGGCGCGCCGACGTCCAGCGCGTGCTGCGCATCAAGCAGTTGGTCTTCACCGACGGCCTCACGCTCGCGGGCGTCCGCCGGCGGATTGAGGAGGAAGCTCCGCCGTCGCTCGAAGACGCGACCGCCGCTCCGATCAAGGAACTGCTCGGCCGCAACGCCAAGCAGCGGCTTGCCGAAGTGAAGCGGGGTCTCATCGGGATTCTCGACATGCTGAATGCGCGCCCGGGAAACGGAAACGCGCCCGTCGTGCATGCGGTGGCGCGTCCGCCGGCGCCGTCACGTTCGAGTTCGAAGCCGAAGACGCGCGCGAAGTCCGCGCCCGCCAAAGCCGCTCGGAAACGCCGCTAAGGATCGCAGGCAATGGTCGCGGACCATCGCCGATTGCCCCACGACCTGCGCCCATCGCCAATCGATATCGTCCGTCGCCTCATGCTTGGAGTGCTGCTCTTCGGCATGGCGGGGCTCTTCGCTGAACTGACGCTCCTCGCGCACTACGAGGATGCGCCGCAACTGATTCCGCTCGCGTTGCTCGGTCTGGGCATCGTCGGAGTTATCCTTGATCTCATCCTGTCGCGGCGCTGGACCCGCACGATCGTTCAGACGGTCATGGCGCTCTTTATCGTCGCAGGATTGCTCGGCGTGTATCTACACTATCAAGGCAGCCGGGAATTCCAGCTCGAGATGAATGCCACGATGACCGGGATGGACTTGATGTGGCACGTGCTGCGCGCGAAGTCACCGCCGACGCTGGCACCCGGTAGCATGGTGCAGTTGGGTGTTCTCGGCTTGGGATATGCGTATTTAAGGAGAACAGTATGAAGCCAAGTGCGTTGGGTGCGTTGAGCGGGGCGGTTGTCGTCGTGCTTCTTGGCGTAGCCCCTGCGTATGCGCAAGTGGGCAAGTCGCAGGGCGTGGTTGACGTGAACACGGCCGCCGAGCAGGCATTGACGACGATGCCGGGCATGACGGCGCCGGTTGTCAAGGCGCTGATGGCCGCCCGGCCGTTCGCGAGCCCGGTGGAGCTCAACAAGTTTCTGCTCGGCCAGAAGCTCACGCAGGAACAGGCGAGCGCGTTCTACGGCAAAGCGTTCGTGCACGTAAACCTGAACACGGCGACGGCGGAAGAGATCATGTTGATCCCTGGCGCGGGCAAGCGGATGGCCCACGAGTTCGAGGAGTACCGGCCGTGGCGCAACTGGGCGCAGTTCGACAAGGAGATCGGCAAGTACGTCAATCAGCAGGAAGTGGCGCGGCTGGCGCAGTACGCCTTCATTCCCATCAATATCAACACAGCCAGCGACGCCGACATCCAGACGATCCCCGGCGTGGGCTCGCGCATGCTGCACGAGTTCAAGGAATATCGTCCGTGGAAGTCGATCGAACACTTTCACAAAGAAATCGGCAAGTACGTCGACGACAAGGAAGTGCGGCGGCTGGCCAGGTTTGTGGTGATCCAGTAATTGGTAGATTGGAAGATTGGTGGATTGGCAGAGTGTTGATGGATTGTGAGATTGCTGATTGCGAGATTACGGATTGAGAGATTGGTGGATTGCGCGATTGAGGGGTAGAATTCGCGTGTCGGGATGTGGCGCAGCCTGGTAGCGCACTTGACTGGGGGTCAAGGGGTCGCAGGTTCGAATCCTGTCATCCCGACCATGTTTTCGCGAGGGCTACTTCGGTAGCCCTTTTCTTTTTTTGGAGCTGCGCTTATCGAGGGGTTTCAAGTTGGCGCCGAAATCGCCGCGCGATGGGCAGGCAGATCGCGAAGCAGACAAGCAGAACCGCGAAGCCGGTCGCGTCGGGGCGCACGTCAAAGAAGAAGTACACGCCGAAGCTCCAAATAACCCCGCATGCTGACACGATGAGCGCCCGCGTTTTGGTCGGCTGGAACGCAAAGCTTGCGTAAACAGACATCACCGCTCCCGCAATCGGCGGCC
>Ga0310900_10000717_pt1 | contig 11926 bp, 11 predicted proteins | sample C24D1metaG_FD_203879 | JGI IMG/M metagenome (GOLD analysis project Ga0310900, IMG submission 203879) | Lab incubated soil microbial communities from West Virginia University Organic Research Farm, Morgantown, WV, United States - C24D1 | ecosystem: Environmental > Terrestrial > Soil >...
AAGGGCACCATTCGCCATGGTAGAAAACAAGGATGTATATAGCCATGATAGTTTCTGTCGAGGGAAAATATTTATCCTGCTCTATTTCACTTAGAGTTCCTTGCGAAACACCTATAATTTTTGAAAACTCAATCTGATTAAGTTCATTGATCTTTCTAACTCTTTTTATACGCTCTCCGATTGTATCCATTCATAACCCCCCAGTTAAAAATAAAGTCCCGATGATATTCGTATCATCGGACTGACTTCAGCGGTTCCAGACTTCTTTTACTGGTTCCACACTTTTTTATCACGTAACTTTAAGCTATCATTTAAAAAGTCTATAAAACGACCGTTTTTTAGATAGCAGGCAGCCACAAGATTATTGAAAAAACCAGCCCCCAATATATGACTGGTTTAAGCTATCGTTATCGTTTCCGTAACAAAACGAGTAAGTAGTCATAACGCCCTTCTCGTTCGTGTCTTTTCCGCTATTGATCCCGAGAGTTCAACAACGTAATCACGAAGTCCTCCAAACTCTAGAAACAGTTTTTAATTCTGTCCCATGAAATGCAAGCCTATATATATCAGGCATTGATGTCGATTTCCAAAATTCAAACCCGTGATCATCGTTAAAGTAATTAAGCATCAGTGTCATTATATCTCCGTGTGTCCCGATTACAATTTTCTTGTTCAGATATTCACTTAACAGGTATTCCATAACTTTAATTGCTCTTTCTTGTGCATCTATACTTGACTCTCCGTCTGGAAAAGAATAACTGCGATCTTTATACAATATATATTTTGCGTCTTGAAAACTCGTATCTGATAGCATACCAACCTCCCTCTCTTTTAAATCTTCGAAAATAATAATATCTTTCTTATGTACATCTGCTAATTCTTTAATTGTTTGTATAGCCCTTTCGTAGGGGCTTGAAACAAAGACATCAATCTCTTCATTCTCTAATTCTGTTTTGATTTTGATAGCGTCAGAAATTCCTTTTTCGGACAAGCCCCTTGTTCTTTCCATTCCCTTAATAAAGGGAGATTCAGCATGCCTAACAAAGTAAACGATAGTTTCCATTTCTTCAGCACCTTTCTAGCAATAGCATCGTAGTGTATGCAATAGCAGCCTTATTTAAAAGCTTGCGGCGGGAATCGATGCTTCGTCGCTTGCTCATAGCCGTACGCTAGCTTGATTAATGTCGGTTCGCTGAAGGCCGTGCCGATAAAGGTTATGCCCTGCGGTCCTTTGGTCGAATAGCAGCCTGGAGCGATTATCCCCTGCTCTGCAAACCCTCCTGGCACCGTAATAACGGGATAGCCTGCTCTGGCGGCAAGATCGTCACCTTCCTCGCTGCCGAGGAACAGCAGCGCATCTAATCGATGCTCCTCTAAGGCATAATCAATCCCCAGTTTGCCGGCCAGCTTTTTATTTTTTATTTTACTATCGAGATATTCTTGCTCGGTCAGCGTCCCGCTCGTTTCCTCTGACCAAATCAGCGTGCCCTGCCCATATTTTAAAGCGATATCCGCGTGCTCTTCATTATAGGCAATCAGCTCCCGCAAGGAATGAACGGGAACCGATTCATCAAGCTTCTCCATATAATCATTAAGATACTTCTTGAATTCATACCGCAAAACATTCCAGTCCCATTCCGTCTGCTCGCACGGAAGCTCGACCGGATCAACAATGGTCGCGCCTGCCCGCTTCAAAACCTCAATTGCCTGATCAATAATTGCAAGCCTGGCTTCATCTAAATCTTTATAATAAAACCGCGGAACCCCGATACGCGCTTGCTTTAAATAACCGGCATCCAAAAATGGCGTGTAGTCCCGGCAGGCATGCTTCACCCCGGATAACGTGACCTCATCAGCCTTAGCGATTTCAATCGCATCCGGGTTAATTTCCAAAATCGAACGGATGACTGTATCATACCTGCTGATTCGATCCAGATATAATTTCACTAGCTCTACTGAGCTCAGCCAACCAGTTTCCATAGCGGACTGCATGCTTGCGAAATCCGCTTCTATAACCCACTCTTCTTTATTCGGATTCATTTGATCAGCCCCCTCATTACCCATTGCAGTCCATCATATCCAATTCCAGGATAAATGTCATTGGAATAAACGGTTATAGCAGGTGATGCATATTTACTTTTCTCGATAACCAAGCGTAAACGGCTGTCGCCGTCCTCTGGCGGCAAAAGCTCGTTTCGCGGTGAAATATAGGCGGAGTATGAGATAAAAACTTATACTTTCCTATATTTGAAAAAAGACCTTCCAAAAGAAGGTCCTCGAACAGAAAAGTATGTGCCATTCCCAAATCATGATCAAGATTTAACGATGGTTTGCCATGCGGACAGCATTTTTTGACGGTCATTATCGGAAGCAATCATAGCTTTAAGCTTCTGGAGCGTCGAAGGCTGATTCCATTCGGTTCGTTTATTAAAGTATTTGCTCGACAAACCGTAAAATAAATGAGGAAACATAAGATCGGCATATACGATTTGGCATTCTTCTTCGCTTAAAGGATGAGCCTCCCGGTAGGCTCGCAGCATTAAAGCGGCTCTCGAAATGTTCCACCCATTCTTCTTCATCACTTTATTGAATATTTTCCGAATGTCCCTTGCCGGCAAATCATAGGTTAACGAATCCATGTCAATAACGAATAAGCCTTTACTCGTTTTGATTAAATTAGCTGCCGCAAAATCCTGGTGGCAAAGGTTTTTTTGCACAGCAACTTTGTTTATCCAATTCGTGTAATACCTGCTTTGAATCCATTTCAAAGCTTCTTTTCCTTGATCGATAAAGCGGTCAGCATGAAGAAGATATAGTTTCTCGAATTCGTTGTTACTGTTTTTCGCCATCCCTTTATAGCTTTCCAACCGCTCAATATACCGCACGTAGCTTTGCTCCCAGCGGCCGAGATGCTCTCTTTCGTTCGTTGTAAAATTAGATTGAAACCCTCTTGAGGCTATGTGGAATCTGCCGAGCTCTTTCATAATCATAAGAAGATCCGCTGTTTCATACGTTGGAGTAGTGCCTTGTACAGCTTCAGAGAGGACATAGCAATTACCGCTGCTGTCCTCTGAATATTCTTTACCCGACTGTGTTTTGACCATAGCGGGAATGGAAGCTCCGTTATTTTGCATATGCTTTATGGCCTCGATAAGAAATAGCAGCCTTTTTTTGGTTGCAGGAGATTTTTTTAATATTTTTGTACCCTCGTTTGTGACAATTGTCCAGGCCGCTTTTTTCCCCTTGTCTGCAATTAGTTTGGCGCTCACTACCCGCAGAGGATACTGAGACATAATTCCATTCACATTGTCTGTCATAACCGCTATCTGCCTCCTTATTGCAGTCTTTTTCGAATAGGAGCAGTGTTCCTTCTCTTACGGGAACGAAGCATGCGCACTGCTCCCTTTTTGGATACGGAAATACGGGATAACGAGGTCGGAGCGCTCGAATAAGCTCCCATATAGATTTTATTTAACCGCTGCGCAACATGCTCGAATGTATATTTGCTGTCTACGAGCTGCCTGCCTTTTACCGCCATCGCTGACGCTTCTTTTTTGTTAGTAAGCATGTAATTGATTGCATCGGCAAACGATGACGCACTTGTATAATCCTTAACGATATATCCGTTAACCTTATGGCTTATCACCTCGGCATTGCCGCCCCGGTCGGTTGTAATAACCGGAACGCCTGCCGCCATCGCTTCATAATGAACGCGCGCCAAAGGCTCTTGCCATTGAGAACTGCACACAAACACGTCGGCCATCGAAAAATAATTTTGAATTTCATTTGCCGGAATGAATTTTGTAAATATAACCCGGCTTCGATACGGCTCCGCTAATCTGTGCAACCATTTGACATAACTGTCCACGGCGTTATCGCTAAACCATTTTCCGCCCACAATGACAAGTACGGCGTCCGGATGCTGCTCCAGCACACGGCTCATGGATTGGATAAGCAAATGAGGGCCTTTTTTTATGCTGAGCCGTCCGACAAACAAGATAACTTTTTTATTAGAGACTCCGTATTGGTATCGTAATTGCTCCCGTACTCTGCTTCCTCGGGCCGTCCAAATCGGATAGTACCGGTCAGGATCGAAGCCCGAATAGATCGGTTCAGTTTTGCTCTCCGCTTCGGGAATACGGTCCGTTACGGTCTTTTTAATATATTTGCTGACGGTTGTTATTTTGTAGACGTATTTCAGACACAGCTGGGCTTCCTTATCGGTAATTTTGCTCGTTTCGAACATCTCATTATGAAGGCTTACGACAAAACGGCTTTTAGGAGACGCTTCTTTATAAGTAATGACGTTTACCGGCCGGTTAAAAACATGAACAACGTCATATACATGTTCCTTAAGTGAACGCGCTACCTCTTCCATATACCGTTCTTTCGGAAACCTAATATATTGGATGCCGTTTCGAACTTCCTGATCGGGCAGGGACTCATCCGTTATCGAATAAATCGTTAATTTATGCGTACGGGCGAGAATGGGAGAAACGCCATCCATCATCATTTGAATCGCTCCGCCCTTTACGGCCGGGGACGGCAGTTTCTCCGTGCATATAAATGCCAGTCTCATGCCGAGACAGCCTCCCATCATGTATAATATTTCTTGAAATACGCAAGCTCTTCGGCTAATCCTTCTGTTAAGCTTACCTTTGGTTTATATTCCAAAAGACGTGCTGCTTTCGAAATATCAGCCCATGTATGCATAGGCTCTCCACGCATCGATCCGATGCAATCGATATCCGCTTTTTTCCCAGTCAAATTCTCTAGATCGCGTATAACATTGATAATAGACGACCGTTCTTTACCCCCGATATTAATCGTTTCTCCGATCAATGCAGGTTTGTTTACAACGGCTGCAGTCGCTTCAATACAGTCGCTTATATACGTAAAATCTCTTGACTGCGTACCGTCTCCGATTAGTGTGATAGGCTCGTTCGCAATCATTTGTTTAATGAAGCGGTGAAACGCCATATCCGATCGTTGCCTTGGGCCATATACGGTGAAGAAACGCAGAATCACAATCGGAACGCCATTGTTTTTCCAATAAACACGACATAAATGCTCGCCTGTCAATTTGCTTACGCCATAAGGCGATAGCGGAGCCGTTCTAGTATCCTCCGACACTCTTCCTGTCGTTTCCCCATAGACGGATGATGTAGAGGCAAATATAAATTTTTTAATCCCGCTATTGCTGCATGCTTCCAGCAATTGCTGAGTGGCGAGTATATTCGTGTCTGCATATTTGCGGAAATCCTGACCCCAGCTGGACCGGACTCCAGGTATACCTGCCAAATGGTAGACGATATCCGCGTCCTTTAGTATTTCACTCCACTCGATATGCAGCATATCTTTAGAAATGAAATGAAATCTCGGGTGAGCCAGGAAAGCTTCCATATTTTTCGATCCAATTATTTTCAACTCGTCCCGAACGAAAGCATCGATCCCCACTACTTCGTGCTTCCCCTTTTCCAATAAAAATTGGCAAAGATGCGAGCCAATAAAGCCTGCCGCTCCAGTAACAACGATTTTCACGGGCGACCAACTCCTGCGAGCTCAAACCCATACGCTTCCATCGTTTTTTTGTCCAGACAGTTTCTTCCATCCAATACGATATTCCGCTTCATTAACTGCTTTACCCGGTTCCAATCGGCTTCAATTAGTTCCGGCCAGCCCGTCGCTATGACCAGCGCATCCGCTTGTACTACAGCTTTATATTTATCGGAGCACCATACGACGGATGGAATCGGCGGAGATACGAGCGGATCGTAGGCGTAGACTTCATATCCTTGCTTCGTTAGTTTCTTCATAAAAGCAATCGCTTGAGAATACCGGATATCATCGGTGTTTTCTTTGAAAGTCGCTCCCCAGACAGCGATCCGTACATGATCCCTGTTTTTCCCTAGTTTATGGTTTAGTTTATTCATGTAAATTTCCAATTGTGATCGATTTATTTTCATAACAGCCTCCAGTAATTCCAATTCAACCTCTTTGGATGATGCAGAATAGTTCAGCGCATTAACATCTTTTGGAAAACAGGAGCCGCCATAGCCTAGTCCCGCATGTAAAAATTTTGGGCCAATTCGATCATCCATTCCGATGCCTCGGGCTACTTCAGTTATATCAGCGTTAAAAACATCACATACTCGTGATATTTCATTAATGAAAGATATTTTTGTTGCCAGAAAGGCATTGGACGCATATTTGATTAATTCCGCTTCCATACGGCCGGTCAATAAAAACTTTGTTTCTATCGCATGGTAGAGCTCTTTCACCATAAGCGCCGTTTCTTTCTTTTTTGCGCCGATAATAATTCGGTCAGGATGAACCGTATCTTCAATCGCGGAGCCTTCCCGTAAAAATTCGGGGTTTGACGCAAGCTCGAACATATCGGGGCTTACGCCGTATTCTTGAAGAAGGGTATCTATCCAATCCGCAGTTCCCGGGGGAACGGTGCTTTTCATAATAATCGTCTTAGGGGAACGTATAACTAGTGACAAATCCTTTACAACGCAGCGTACAAACCGCATATCCGCGCTGCCGTTTTTGGCGGAGGGTGTGCCTACTGCAATCATGACGACCGGGCAATTCATCATATGCCGCCTCACGTTCGCACCAAAAAACAATCTGCCCTCCGCTTGATTCAGAGCGATCATTTCGGTTAATCCTGGCTCGAAGATTGGAACGATTCCTCTCTTAAGCTTGTCAATCTTTGTTGCATCCCGATCCGTACAATACACGGTATGCCCGATATTCGCTAAGACTGCCGCAGTCGTGAGACCGACATAGCCAGCTCCCACTATACAAATATTCATATGACCACTCCCCTCAAAATCTAATAATCTATTATATTAATAATAAATTAATAAGTGTGTCGGCCATTGCGCTTTGCAAAACGAATTAACTCTATAAAATAGGCATGTATAAATGCCTTTTTTTGTATATTGTACAAATTAATACGTACATTTCTTTATATACTAGTATTATTACAATGAATTAATACTTAACGAGGTGATACATTTGGTATTTAAAGCAATTATCCCCGCTGCCGGTTACGGGACACGAAATTTGCCGGCTACTAAAGTAGTGCCAAAGGAACTTTTCCCTATTAGCGGACGGCCCGCGATAGACTATATTGTGTCCGAAGCCATAAATGCCGGAATTCAGGAAATATTGATCATCTTATCCCGTAATAAGACGGATATTATGGATTACTTTGACCGGTCCATCGAGCTGGAGCTGCATTTATCCAAACATAATCAGGATCAGCTTATCGAAAAAATCGAGCCCCCCAAAGTATGTATTCAATATATCCGCCAACCGGAGGCACTCGGGCTCGGTCATGCCATACAAATGGGCAAATCATTTGCGGGAAATGATCCTTTCGCCGTTATGCTTCCGGATCAGGTATGCTTGGCAGAGCCGTCTCCATTATTACCATTAATCAAATTGTACGAGCAGTATAAAGGCACCGTTATCGGACTACAAACCGTAGAAACGCAGCTGCTCCAAAACTATGGCGTCGCTGCCGGCAAACCTGTCAAACCGCAAATTTACAAGCTTCATTCGATTGTAGAAAAGCCCAAGCTAAACCCGCCTTCCCGCCATGCTGTTATGGGGAGATATGTACTGACGCCCGAAATATTTACGCTGCTCGAGCAATTGAAAGAAGATGAAAAAGGCGAAATTCAATTGACGGCGGCCTTAAATGAAATGTGTGATTCCGGAAACGTACATGGCTATCTATTTAAAGAAAATTGGTATGACATCAGCATAGAACGAGAATATATAAACATCCAACGCCATGCGTATTTGAAAAACAAGTCCAAGCAGCAGATGGACTTATAGAATGACAGCGCTTATATGATTCAGAAGAAGCAGTCCGTCCCTAAAAAGCCGGGCTGTATTTTTTAAAGACAAACAAAAAAAGCCCAATCCCCGAAGAGAAATGAGCTGCTATCGTAACCACTTATATAAATCTACTCGATATCGTCATCCGGGTCTGAAGCAAAGTCTCTGTCAGGATCTATACCTCCGCTGCGGTTGCCTTCGCTGCTTTTGCCGCCCGAGCGATGAGCGCTCGACCCGTGACAGCATGAACAATAGTCCCACCCCCACCAACAACAATTGCTAGCTTGATAACCGCATGAACGATGACCGCTAGTTTTGTGGCCGCTTGAGCTGTGACCGCTAGTAGGATGGTTACCTGAGCTCTTACCGGCTATTCTTCCCTTTGCCATATACCTTGCCCCTCTCGTGAATGCTACTAACAATATATGAAGGAACTCTATCTTTCGTAACTAGACTTCTGATGATTTTAAAAGAAATACGTTATTTTCGTTTTCGCCCAGGCGTTTTTGAAAGTTATGGCAGTTATGGACAAGTAAATTAGTAGATTTGCCGTTCCTGAATAAAAAAAAGAATCATATCTTAAAACCAGCAGGGAAAGCAGACAGGCTTTTTTTTGCAAATCTATTTATTTCAGGTAGGAGGTGAGAACGATTAAGATAGCATTGATATGTACCGAAATGCTTACCGTCCCCCCGATTCGAGGAGGAGCCATTCAAATTTTTATCGATGGGATTACTCCTCATCTTGGCAGCAAACATGAACTGACCATTTTTTGTATTACAGATCCGGAGCTGCCTGACAGGGAAGTCATCAAAGGTGTGGAGTACATTCGTGTACCGAACGAAGACTACGCTTTCCATGTAGCCAAAGAGCTGTCCCGAAAACAAGCCGATAAAAAGTTTTATGACGTTATCCATGTCTTCAACCGCCCCCGAAATCTTCTTGTGTATAAAGCCGCAATGCCAGACAGCCGGTTTGTGATCAGCCTGCATAACGAAATGTTCCGGGAAGGAAAAATTTCATATGAAATGGGATCTTTGACGATCAAAGGTGCCGATAAAATAATGACCATCAGCAATTACATCGGACAAACTGTAACAGCGCGGTTCCCTTCCGCCAAACGTAAAATAAAGACGGTGTATTCAGGCATTAATTTAAAGAGGTATATACCGGTTTGGGATGACCGGGCGCAGCTTATAAGGAAAGAGCTTCGGGAAAAATACGGTGTAGCAAACAAGAAAGTCATTTTATTCGTAGGACGTTTAAGTGCAGTCAAAGGACCGGATATCCTCATAAGGGCTATGCAGCTAGTGGTTCAAAAGCATAGCGATGCGGTGCTGGTCATTGTAGGAAGCAAATGGTTCCACGATGAACGGATCGATGAATACGGGACCAAAATCCGTCAGCTGGCAGAAGAGCTTGGAGAGGAACGCGTTGTTTTTACAGGCTTCGTCCCGCCAAGTGAAATCCCTTCCCACTTCTTAATCGGAGATATTTTTGTATGCAGCTCCCAGTGGCAGGAGCCTTTGGCACGAGTGCATTACGAAGCTATGGGCGCAGGACTTCCTGTCATTACGACGAACCGGGGAGGAAACCCTGAAATCATTAAACATCTCAAGAATGGGATTGTGATTGAGGAGTATACAAACCCGCAAGCTTTTGCAGATGCCATTCTATTTCTGTTATCCAATCCGGCAGAAGCTTTAGCCTTGGCTAAAGCAGGCAGAGTATACGTTGAAAGCAGCCATGGGTTCGAGCATGCTGCGAAACGGCTAATCAATCTATATCTCAGAGCAATGCTGCCAGATAAATCTTGAAAGCAGCCGTAGTTAAAATTTGAAAACATTAATTATGCGTTTAGCGGAGGTGTCAGCATGGACACAACATTTTCGGAAGTCGTTAAGAAAGTAATCGCCCAATATCCATTGGACGTCGAGCAGATTTACCTATTGTCCTATAAGGGTAAAAAAGCCGTCTGGTCCGCTCAAACGAACCTTGGCGAAGTCATCATAAAAAAATTGCCCTTTGATGAAAGTCAAATTGCCTTTATGATTCATGCCGTTGATTATTTGAGGGAAAACGGCGTTCATACACCCGGTATATTCAAATCGAACTCAGGCGCAGGCTTTGTCCAAGTCGATCATGAATATTTCGTTATCTTTGAAGCCGTCTATGGAAGATCACCGGAATATGAACATGAGGATGAGCTTGTGATGATTGTTGAAGGAATGGCATCCTTCCATAAAGCTTCGAGGGGGATCGAGTCGCCGACAGGAAGTTTCCCTTCGTTTCTCTTGACCGGATGGAAATCCGACCTGCAAAAAAGATACGGGCGCATGCTGGCATGGAAGCAGCAAAAATCCCTTTTGACGGATATTAGCGAGTTTGATCGGCTATTTTTGGCAAATGTGGATGCTTTCTTAAAGCAATGTGAAGCAACGCTCTCCATGCTGAACCATTCCTATTTTGATCAATGGGTGGAAGAGACCAAAGTGACCAAAACATTATGCCACCAGGACTTTGCTGCAGGCAATTTAGCGATCGGTGATGACGGCCATTTGTACGTTTTTGATATGGATTCTTTGACTGTTGATCTTCCGGTCCGGGATTTGAGAAAAATCATTAACAAAGTGATGAAGAAGCGTCCGGAGTGGGATCTCCAGCTCATGTTGACGATGATTAAGGCTTATCAGGGCGTAAACCCTTTGACGAAAGAACAGCTTCTGATTCTTGCGGCCGATATTCAATTTCCTCATCTGTTTTATGGGCAGGTCTCCAAATACTATGAAAAGAAAGAGGAAAAATGGACGCCTGCTAAGCATATCGAACGGTTAAATGAAATGATAGCTACAGAGTTAAGCAAAAATACAGTTGTTCAAGCTGCTCTTGCATATCTGGACGAGGTGGTGGATTATGGGAAACACAAATAATACTGACCTGACTTTAGGAAAGAAGCTAATGAACGAAAATTACCCGCAGATTACGGTCACAGCTATCAAAGTTATCCAAGGCGGTGGCATAAAAACCGTTTGGAAGCTTGAAACATCTATCGGAACGGTTTGCTTGAAGCGAATCAGAAAACCGATTCCGATCGTTCAGTTTACTACAGCGGCACAAACCTACCTGCATGCGAAGGGCGCTCTGGTTTGCAGCATTATTCCGACGAAGGACGGAGAGCTCTATTTTGTCCATGAAGGATATGCTCTGGTGCTGTACAGCTGGATTGATGGAAGCGATTTGGAGATGGATAAAAACCCTGAGCATCTTTATGCAGGCCTGAGAGGGCTGGCGCAATTCCATCAGGATTCTGTCGGGTTTATTCCCCCGGATGGTTACGAAACCTATGACCGCATGGGGGTATGGCCGGATCATTACTCGAAAATGCTGGAGGAGCTCAAGCAGTGGAAGAGTGACTCGGAAAAGAAAACCTCGGAGTTTCATAAGGTTTATGTACAGACGGCCGATGAAATGATCGGCAGGGCTGAACAAGCTATCCAGCTGTTGCAAAGCTCCTGTTATGCAGAATGGAATGTTGCTATCGGCAAATACGGTTACTTATGCCATCAAGATTACGGGAAAGGGAATGCGCTGCAAACCGATAAAGGGGTATACGTTCTGGACCTTGATAATCTGACCTATGATATCCCTTTGCGGGATGTGCGTAAATTAATTACGAAGCGTATGGAAGAGCTGGGCTGGAATCTCGAAGAATTGGATCGTTTGATTAACTGTTACGAAGCTATTCTGCCGCTCTCGCCAGAGCAGAAACAAGTGCTGTATATCGATTTGCTGTTTCCTCACAAGTTTTACGGCTATGCTAAAAACCCATTCAAAAAAGGCGAGCCCGGAGAAGTGAAAAAGCTGCTAAAAGGATACCAGTTTGATCTGGAAGCATGGCCTGTTCTACAGAAGGTATTGCAAGTAAATTAAAAAATACGAGGTGGTATTCATGAAATTAGAGGAAGAATTCGTAGGAAGAAGCGCCCAATTTGCCGAATTGCTAAAAATGCTGGCTGGTCTGGTCGAAGCGGATGCGCTTGTTGTCCGGGGCAAAAAAATTGAACTGCCC
>Ga0310900_10000719_pt1 | contig 11921 bp, 10 predicted proteins | sample C24D1metaG_FD_203879 | JGI IMG/M metagenome (GOLD analysis project Ga0310900, IMG submission 203879) | Lab incubated soil microbial communities from West Virginia University Organic Research Farm, Morgantown, WV, United States - C24D1 | ecosystem: Environmental > Terrestrial > Soil >...
AGCGGCAGTCGTCATTTGCGTTGGTCTTGGCAGCAAAACGATAAGTCCCGCAGGCGTTATCCGCGTTCTTCTTGGAATAGGCGACTCATCAGATTCAATGATTATTTTCTCGCTTCGGATGCCCCGCGTTTTGATTGCGGTTATGGTGGGTTCAGCCCTCGCAGTCTCGGGCGCATTGCTGCAAGGGATTGTCCGCAACCCATTAACTTCTCCTGACATGATTGGCATAACAGGCGGGGCTTCCCTCGGTACCGTCGTGTTTATTCTGTACTTCTCGCATCTCAGCATCCGCTTCATGCCGCTGAGCGCTATCATTGGAGCTTTTGCCGCTGCGTTCCTAATTTATTTGTTCGCTTACCGCCGGGGGATCACACCGCTCAGACTCGTCCTGATCGGCATTGGCATGGCTACTGCATTAACAGCCGTAACCTATATGCTTATCCTTACGGCATCATTTACGCCTACAGCCGTTGCGGTTAAAGCTTTTACATTTATGACAGGCAGTATATTCGGCGTCTCTTGGGAAAAGGACGTTTCGACTCTGCTTCCTTGGATTATCGTGCTATTTCCGATAGCTCTTATTTACGCCAGACATCTTAACGTACAGGAGCTCGGCGATGAGGTTGCAACGAGTGTAGGCAGCTCTGTCCATGTTAAACGAACGATTCTTCTTATCATCAGCGTGGCGCTTGCAGGAGCGGCCGTTGCCATCGGCGGCGCCATCAATTTTATCGGCCTGATGGCCCCCCATATTGCTCGAAAGCTTGTTGGGCCATCCTATGGAGGCGTTATTCCGGTCTCCGCTCTCATTGGATCTCTCGTATTGCTGCTCTCTGACCTTGTAGCGAGAGTAGCTTTCATCCCGCTCGACATTCCCGCTGGCGTGTTTACTGCGGCGATAGGGGCACCGTTTTTCATTTACTTGCTGTACCGTCATCGAAACGGGTCGTAACCGCTCCGGCATGCATTTTAAATAATCTGATAAATAATAAGGAGTGGTTCTCGTGTCCTCCATTCAAGCGCACAACCTTACTTTATCCTACGGTCAAAAAGCGATTTTCAACAATCTCGATTTGCTTGTTCCTCCGGGTAAAATCACCGTGTTCATCGGCAGCAACGGCTGCGGCAAATCAACGCTGCTGCGTTCCCTCGCCCGCCTCTTAAAGCCTCAGGAGGGCTCGATACTGCTTGATGGCACCGAAATTGCCAAGCTCTCGAGCAAGGAAATCGCCAGACGTCTCGCCATCCTGCCGCAAGGTCCTATCGCACCGGAAGGGCTGACCGTTCATCAGCTTGTGAAACAAGGCCGCTATCCTTATCAAAGCTGGCTGCAGCAATGGTCCCACGAGGATGAGAAAATGGTGAAGAAGGCGCTGGAGGTCACACATATGGACGAGTTATCCTCCCGCTCGGTTGACTCGCTCTCCGGGGGACAGCGGCAGCGTGCTTGGATCGCGATGACGCTGGCTCAGAACACAAAGACCATTCTGCTCGACGAGCCTACGACCTATCTTGATATGACGCATCAGATAGAAATCCTTGATTTGCTCTTCGACTTAAACGAGCAGGAGGGTCGTACGATCGTTATGGTGCTGCATGACATTAATCTTGCTTGCCGTTATGCGCATCATATTGTAGCCGTGAAGGACGGCCGCATCTATGCGCAAGGCAAGCCGGAAGCCATCATGAACGAACAACTCATCCGCGCCGTGTTTGACATGGAATGCCAAGTGACAGCCGATCCAATATTCGGAACGCCGCTTTGCATCCCTTACGGCAAAGGCCGCAAACTTCCGATAAAACAAAGCCAAGTGATGACCCACGCTTAAGCAGCCGGCTCCTCATTGACGTTATATAAGCCTTATTATAAAAGTGAAATTGCATATCCTAAAAAAAAGGAGCTGTCCGTCCGGGTTATATAAACCTGGAAGGGCAGCTCCTTTTGCTCTGATCAGTCATTAAAAAAAACGCCGACCCGCAAGGTTTCCCTCACAGGTCGACGCTTCTTTATAAAAATAGCGGATTATACCGCGTACATACGCTCGCGAAGCGCTTTAACCTCAGCACTCTCAAGGTACTCGTCATACGTCATCATCCGGTCGATTACGCCGTTTGGCGTAATTTCTACGATGCGGTTTGCGATCGTTTGCACGAACTGATGGTCATGCGAAGTGAATAGAACGGTACAATCCGTGTCTATCAAGCCGTTATTCAAAGCCGTGATCGATTCAAGATCCAAGTGATTCGTCGGCTCATCCAAAATAAATACGTTCGCGCCCTCAAGCATCATCTTGGAGAGCATGCAGCGAACCTTCTCGCCTCCAGACAATACGCTTGCTTTCTTCATCGCATCGTCGCCTGAGAAGAGCATACGGCCAAGGAAACCGCGAATGAACGTCTCATCCGGATCCTTCGAATATTGACGCAGCCATTCCACCAGGTTCAAATCTACTCCGTCGAAATAAGCAGAGTTGTCTTTCGGGAAATAAGCCTGCGTCGTCGTTACGCCCCATGAGTAACTGCCGGCATCCGCTTCAACCTCGCCAACGAGGAGCTGAAACAGCAATGTCTTAGGCAGGCTGTTCGGGCCGACAAAAGCGACCTTATCGCCTTTGTTCAGGGCAATCGTCAGGTTGTCGATCACTTTCTCGCCGTCAATCGATTTCGTTAAGCCGTCAACAAGCAGCAGCTGCTTGCCCGCTTCACGCTCTCCTTTGAAGAGGATAAACGGATATTTACGGTTCGACGGACGAATATCGTCAAGCGAAATTTTCTCAAGCAGCTTCTGCCTTGACGTCGCCTGCTTCGCCTTCGATTTATTCGCGCTGAAGCGTTGAATAAACGCCTGCAGCTCTTTAATTTTATCTTCCTTCTTCTTGTTCTCACCGCGCATCAGCTGCAAAGCAAGCTGGCTGGATTCGTACCAGAAGTCGTAGTTACCGACGTACATTTGAATTTTGCCGAAGTCAATGTCCGCAATATGCGTACAAACGGTATTCAGGAAGTGCCTGTCATGGCTGACTACGATTACCGTGCCTTGGTAATCGGCAAGGAAATCTTCCAGCCAACGGATGGATTCAATATCCAAGTGGTTGGTAGGCTCATCGAGCAGCAGAATGTTCGGAGCGCCGAACAAGGCTTGTGCCAGCAATACGCGAACCTTCTCGTTACCGCTGAGCTCAGCCATTTTCTTATCATGAAGGTCAGGTGTTATGCCGAGTCCGTTAAGCATCTCTGCCGCTTCTGACTCCGCTTCCCAGCCGTTCATGTCTGCGAACTCGGCTTCAAGCTCGCCAGCGCGCATGCCATCCTCGTCGGTGAAGTCCGCTTTTGTATACAAGGCGTCCTTCTCCTTCATCACTTCATAAAGACGCTTATGACCCATCATGACCGTCTCGAGTACAATGGACTCGTCGTATTCATAATGGTTTTGCTTCAGAACGGCTAGCCGCTCGCCTGGCGTTATGTGCACTTCTCCATGCGATTGCTCCACTTCACCGGATAATATTTTCAAAAAGGTCGATTTACCAGCGCCGTTAGCGCCGATCAAGCCATAACAGTTGCCTGGCGTAAACTTAATGCTTACATCTTCAAAAAGCGCCCGCTTCCCGTAACGGAGCGTTATGCCACTAGTGCTAATCATTCGTTTAATCCCGTCCTTCACTACAAAATCACTTTATCTCGAACTATTATACCACAGTATGCGCGGAAACCGAACCTTCTTTTGCCTACTCCTTAGCCTGACGGCCTTCACTGCAGCAATTATCGGAGCATTTTTTCAAAGGTCATGCTGCAAAAAAAGCCTCCCCTAAGCGGCCGCCATGACGTCGTCGCAAAAGAGAGGCTATTATGCATGTATTTTGTAGTGAATCTGAAGCTTAAGATATTAGTCCCAATTCAGCTTGACTTCATTGCCTGTGCGGGATGATTCATAAATGGCGTCAAGAATGCGGTTGTTGGTGTAGCCCGACAGTGCGGACGTAATCGGCTGCTTGCCTTCGCGGATACACTCCACGAAATGACGGCTCATTAAGATTCGCTCCTCTTCGCCCTCAAGCGGCGTAATGTCACTCTCGTGCACCTCATTGTCCGAATGGGTAACGTACCTGCCATTATTTCCAATAACCGCTACTCCGCCCTGCGTTCCCATCAAATGAATGAATGGTTCCTCCGGCAAAAATGCGGAATGCGCTGCCCAGCTTACTTCCAGCGACAAGGTCGCCCCGTTATCGAGCTTGATCAACGCCGAAGCAAGATCCTCAACGTCATAATAACCGTCCCAATTCGGCGTTCCCCATGTTCCCGTGCCTAGGCGCTTCGGTCCGAATTCGGCATAGGTCGAGCCGTATACAGATATCGGCTTTGGATTGCCCATCAGGTAAAGCGACAGATCAAGCATATGAACGCCGATATCGATAAGCGGGCCGCCACCGGCCTGGTCTTTGCGTGTGAACCACGAGCCCCAGCCGGGAATGCCCTTTTTACGGAACCAGCCTGCCTTAGCATTATAAATATGGCCTACATCGCCATTGTCGATGCGCTGCTTAAGAGCGCGGCTAAGTCCGGTCCAACGCATCTGATGCGACATCATCAATACTTTACCGGATCTTTCGGCTTCCTGTACAATCGTGCGCGCTGCTTCGGAATCGATTGCCATCGGCTTCTCTAGAAGAACATGCTTGCCTTGCTTTAGAGCCTCAATAGCAAGCCCTGCATGGAATTGGTTCGGTACGCATATAACAACCGCATCGATGGACGAATCCTCAAGCAGCGATTGCGGGCTAGCATGTACCGTCTCAACCCCATACTCCACAGCGCGCTGCCCGGCAAGCGGCAGGTAGGCGTCCGTAACGGCCGCGATCTCGATCCCTTCTACCTTTTTGAACGTCTGCATGTGTATGCTACCGATCGCACCCGCGCCGATAACTCCTAAACGTATGTTTGCTTGACTCATATTTAGTTCCTCCTTAAGGTTTGCTGACGCAAACCTAATTCGTAAGATTATACCGAGGTTTGCGTGAGCAATCCTACATCGTAAGATTATGCTAAGGTTTGCTAAACAAACCTGATTCTTAAAATTAAGCTTAACGTTTGCACATGTAAACCTGAATCGTAATCGACAGGAAAGTTTTCTTGCTTAGTATACCGCTTTCGCATACCGGCGTCATTGTGCTCTTTTGGCGCACTCTTTTCCTCGTTTGTCATTTGCCGGACAAGCGCCACGTCTCGCCATGCGGCAGGACAAGAATGCGGTCATCCTCGATGCAGCGCTTTCTGCGCTCGGCTTCCAGTCTGTCAAGCGCTTCGCGCGGTGTATCATCAGCCAGCTTGAAGGCGCCGTAATGCATAGGAACGAACCAAGAGGCATCCAAATCATCGAACGCTTGAAGAGCCTGCTCCGGCGTAATATGCTGCGGCCCCATGAACCATTCCGGCTCATAAGCTCCGATCGGCAGAAGCGCAACGTCGATCGGGAAGCGATAGCCGATCTCCTTGAAGCCTTGAAAATACCCGCTGTCTCCGGCAAAATAGATCGTCGGCGACTCCGCTACGACCGGTCTTTCAGCTGGGCCGTGCCCGCAGAAAAATGGATTAGTCCGGGCTGAAGCCGGTTCGGCTGCGCTCGCTACCTGTGCCCGGGCTTCTGCAGCCGCTTTGCCCTTATCAGGTGCCGCCGATTTGCTGCCAGCATGGCTCACAAGCTTCCCGCTTCGCGTGGCTGGACGCTCAATAACAAAGCCGCCCCAATGCGAGCTGTTCGTATCCCACGGATTACGTCGGGTGGAATGCTGAGAAGGGACAAAGGTGATTTTGACGCCGTTAATGATAACCGACTCCCACCAATGCAGCTCCTTGATTCGGATAAAGCCTTTTTTCCGGAGCTTTGAGCCGAGGCCTGCAGGCACAAGCAGCTGACTGGCGCCGCTGAGCCTGCGCAGCGAGCTTATATTTAAATGGTCATAATGGGAATGAGAAATCAGTACGACTTCAACCGGAGGGACATCCTCGATAGGTATCCCCGGCGGCGAAAGCCTTTTTTGGAAAGCCATTTGGTTCGACCACACAGGGTCCGTAATAATATTTAATCCGCCAAGCTGTATAAAAAAAGTCGAATGCCCCACCCATGTAATGGATGGCCATTTTCTATTATTTTCCAAGTATGCGATGTCAGGCTCGACATTCGGAACGGTGAATGAATAATCTTTCATTCTCACCCTGCGAATGCGTTCCTGACGCCACCTGTTGAATTGCTTCAAGGAAGTGTGCTGCTCGATAGGATCTATGTTTGCAAATCGTTTTAACCTCAACCGTCCATACCTCCCTCGCCATGATCTGTTGTTTTATTAAGATACCAAGCGGGCGGCTCACATTGCAAATATGATTTGTGCGTAAACGCCTGAAATACCTCATTAGTTCGCATCCTAACATGAAATCAGTTACACTTAACAGTATAGCTTATACACTTAAGACTACGCTTTCGATGCGGCATTTGTTACTCGGAAGCAGCAAAAAAACGACTGTTACATCCATTTCCAGGAGGTTTTCTTATGAAATTAATTTCAATAGAGCCGACGCCTAGTCCTAATTCGATGAAGCTGAACGTCGATGAAACGCTTCCGCGCGGACGCAGGTTTACCTATAAAGCTGGCGAGGCAAGCGATGCCCCGGGGCTGCTTCAGCAGCTTTTGCAAATAAAAGGCGTTCGAAGCCTGTTCCGTACCGCTGACTTTATTGCGCTTGACCGGATGCCGGGAGCGGATTGGGCGGCCATTCTAGCTGAAGCAGGGCAATTGCTGCAAAAGGATACAGCGGACGGGGAACAGGATGGCGGCGGACATGGACCCTCGGCAAGCTATGGCGAAGCGCAGGTTTTCGTTCAAATGTACCGCGGTATTCCGATGCAGGTGCGCGTGCGTATGGGAGACAGCGAGGTACGGTCTGCGCTTCCTTCCCAGTTTGGCGAAGCGGTTAGCCTGGCTGCCGGCTCCGGCATGATCCGCGAGCGAAAGCTGGAGGAATTCGGCGTCCGTTACGGCGAGCCGGATGAGATCGCGGCCGAAATCGTACGCGAGCTGGAAGCCTCTTATACGGGGGAACGGTTAGAGGCGCTCGTTCAAGCCGCCATCGCCCAGGGAAATACGGGCGGTGAGGAAGGAGCGGCGCCAGCGGTTGTAAGGCCGGCTCCATTAACGTATGAAGAAGCCATGGCGCAATTCGCCTCTCCCGATTGGCAGGTTCGCTATGCTGCCCTGGAACGTTACGTCTCCTCGATCGAGGGCTTGCCTCTGCTTGCTGCAGCGGTTAAGGATGAGAACACGTCCATTCGCCGATTGGCGGTCGTCTATCTGGGCGATCTGCGGTCTCCCGAAGCGCTGCCTTATTTGTTCACCGCGCTTCGCGATTCGTCGACGTCCGTCAGACGGACAGCCGGCGACACCTTATCCGATCTAGGCGATCCAGCCGCAACGGGACCGATGATCGAGTCGCTCCGCGACAAGAACAAGCTTGTCCGCTGGCGTGCGGCAAGGTTTCTATACGAGGCTGGCGACGAGTCGGCAGTCGAAGCACTCCGTGAGGCAGCCAAGGACAGCGAGTTCGAAATTCAGCTCCAAGCCCAAATGGCGCTGGAGAGGATCGAGCGCGGCGAGGAAGCAGCCGGCTCCGTATGGCAGCAGATGACCGCGGCCCGCAAAAGCGAGCAGTAAGTGTACTCCTGTTCATAATGCCAAGGATTATACATATATATGAACATATATATGGACCCGAAGGATGTGATCAGCGATGCAAACCTATATCGCTGCAGCTGGGGATACCCTTAGAAAAATGGCCATAAGATATCATTTTCAAATAGAAAGCCTTCAAGCTTTAAATCCTCACATTCCCGGTATTGATGGGAATATCACGCCGGGTACGTTAGTGCATCTTCCGTCCCCGGGCATTCAAGTCAAGGAATCTTTCGAAATATGGCGCAAACCGATTACGATGTTCTGATCATAGGCAGCGGAGCGGGCGGCGGTGCCGCCCTCTGGAGATTATGCGAGCAATGGGGAGACAACGGTAAAAAAATCGGAATGGTTGAAGCCGGAGATTTATTATTGCCTACGCATGGACGCAATTTGCCTACTTTTGACGAAGAACGCCTCAATCAATTTATTAACAATCCGAAATTTTCAGATGCCAGAGCTTGTTCCATACTACCTCATCGCCGAGCAGGTTATGAAGGTCAATCAAAGCTACGCCGACGGATCCGATCTGCAAAATAAACTGCTCGAGCTTCTTCGTTTCCGCGATTTTCCGGAGGCAACAGACTTGCCTATAGCCGTCAACCTTTCAGCGACTATATAAGTTGAACGAAAGAATTTCATCCTTATCGGTCCGGTCATCGCGTGTTATCGATCAGTATAAATCACTATATTGTATTTTTACAGGATAGAAGACCGTTTTCAGTGAAATGAGATCTCTATACTGTATTTATACAACATAGAGGCCTACATTTCTTCCTACAGCCGAAAATTACAGCTTTTTATTGCAAATGTGCAGGATAGAGCTTGAATTGGCGCTAATAAAGGCAAAGTTACTGCAAATGTGCAGGATAGAGATTCATTTGATGTTAGTTCGAGGCAGTTCAAAGCAGGAGCTGCATTCAAAAATCATTTACAACTAATTAGAATGAGAAAATCTTGCTACACGAGGCTTAAACCCAAGTCTAGCTCAACAAAGAGAGTCTGTTCCTATATGCGACGCTACGTACATTCAATCTTTAGTTCAACTTATAAAGTTATGGCCGGATTCAATCCAATGTCTATTTCAGCTCCATCGCTTTTCTTGCTTATGCGTTAAATAAAAGACCGTTTGACTTGGCCGTAAACGCCCGTGCGGTAAAAGTGTTAACAGAAGAAGGGAAAGCGGCAGGCATTGAGGTCATCACACCCGATAAGAAAAAATATGCGATTCGCTCGAAAGTCGTTAATCTTTCCGCGGGCGCTTTCGAACCCCCCCTCCCGTTTGCTGCTTCATTCCGGCATTCCTGCCTACATCATGATAATGCCGGAAATCAGCACCTTGATTGAGCTTTTTCCTAAAGCTGCTCATTCGAGGCTTCGCATTCTCATTTTTTCTCCTCCAGCTTTAAGCCACTTTGATCGATTTCAAATAATCAAGGCTATTTTTCACGCTTTCCAAAGGATTCGGACTGGTGTCCCGCTCGACAAAATAATTTTTCACCCCAACTTCCTTGAGAATACGAAAAATGGGCGGCCAATTTATAATGCCGGCCCCCACATCCTCAAAACCGCCGCTTTTATCCATATCTTTGACATGAATAAGCGGACTGAGGTCTTTATATAGAATAAGAGCTTTCAGCGGATCCAATCCGCCTTTCTTTGCCCAGTACAGATCCAGCTCCAGCTTCAATAAGTCGGTACCGACGCCTTCGAGCAGTTGGTCGATGATTCGCTTGCTGCCGACAAATTTATACTCGTGAGCATGGGGATGATAGAGAAGCTGAATACCGCTGCGCCTTGCCTCTTTGCCGATTTTCTTTAAAGAGCTGATAACGTCCTGAATGGATGATTCATCTTTGAATCTTTCCTCAGGAAAACCGGTCGTAATATACCGGACGCCTAACACTTCAGCGTACTCGATTTGGTGATGAAGGTCAGATTCAAGTTCTTCCCAACCGATATAAGTGGAAACCGTTCGTAAGCCGAGCCGGTCCATTGCTTGTTTTATTTCATTCACAGGAATGTCCTTATAGAGAAAGCTGACGAACTCCACGATCTTATAGCCCGCCACTTTCTGGAGCGTACCGAAAAAGTCGGTCTGCATTTCGTTACGTAAAGTGTAGAGCTGCACCCCCGGAGGAGTTTTGGACATATCCCACATTTCTTTTCCGAATTTCAGAAATTTCAATGCTGCACCCCTCCCCCGTCTATTTAAGCTGCTCCGCAATATAATCCGCCGTGCGTATGGCCAAGGCAACGGTGGTAAGCGTCGGATTGGCGGTACCGCTGGTCGGAATGACACTGTTGTCAGCAACATAAAGCCCTTGTACACCGTGGATTTGGCCGTATTGGTTCGTTGCGGATGTCATGGGGTCAATTCCCATACGGCATGTGCCCATCTCGTGAATTTCCATACCAGGGAGCTGCTGACAAATATCCGGCATCCCTTCCATGGATACACCCATCGCTGCTGCAGCCCGGCGTATCCCTTCGGCCATGTTCTGTATAATGCGTTCATCCTGTGCACTGTAAGAAAAATCGATCCGCAGCTCCGGTACGCCGTATGCATCCCGTTTTACCGGATCCAAGGTAACTTTGTTTTCATACCGGGATTCGACTTCTCCGCTTGCGAAAAACCTGACCGGCAGTTGCTGAACCAAAGGCTCCACTTGATACTGCGACCAAGAATACTGTCCCCTGATTTGGATTTGGTAAGGCCGAGAAGCGGCACCCGGAACAAGAATATGGAGCGGCCCCAGAACCTCCGGGAATTCGCTGCGGTTCACGACTCCTTCAGCTATTACTCTGGAGTGACCGGCTAAATAATGGCCGATCGCCCTTCCTTTAATGTCTGAATTCAGCAGGATTTGCGCAGAGCCAAGCGTGCTGGCCGATAGAACGACATGCTTTGCTTTAATCAAATGTGATATTTTGTCAGGCGTCATCACTTTGACGCCAATCGCCCTGTCTCTCTCCATAAGGACTTCCACGACCCGGGCGTTTACAGCCATATCGAAGGAGGCGTTCATCGCTTGTGCGAAAAGAACGAGCGAGCTAAAAAAAGGGTTGGAGCGAAGCACGCCGGTAAAGGAAGGTTGAAGGTTAATAGCCACCGGTTCATTAATCGCATCGGGGAATCCGTTTTTCTGAAGCCTTTTTAGAAGGATTTGGGTAAACGACGCCTCTTTGGTATAGTCCTGATTGACGCTCATCGCTTTTTCCGCAAGATCATAAAGAATGCTCATTTCTTTGATGGATACAGGCCACTCTGCAATATAGCTATCCGGCATACGGGGACTCGTGGCATCCCAGAATAAAGTTCTCCCTCCCAAAGCATAAACTTGAGAGGATGGAAAGTGGGGGGCGGCGATTTCCGCTGCTTTGGAAAAGAAGGCTCCGAACCGGTCATTCATCGTCGCGATATTCCAAGCGTGGGTCGGCAGCAGGAGACCTCCTCTTTCGACGATTCCTACTCGTTTCCCGCTGCCTTTCAACTGCTCGATTAATCGCCAAAGGACAGCTCCTCCGCCTGCCCCGGTGCCTACAACGAGCACATCGTATTCGGTTTGCTCCATCTTCTCCAGCGTTGTAAGAGGAATCCATTCCTCTCCTTCTGTTCCGCCAACTGCTATAACGCCTGCAGGAATGACCGGAGGGTAAGGACATATAGGTACTTGGCTTTGGTTTCGATCATGCGCAGGAAGCTCGGAAAGATTAACATGCCTGCCTGCCAGATTCAAATCAGGATCTCTAATAGCAGGATTGAGGGAAAGCAACTGCTCTAATGGGAAGGAGATCTTTTGGGATATTTTCCGTAGGGTGTCTTCAACATCGGCGATGTAAATTTTCACAGGATTCACCCTTTCATAGCAACCGTTGCCTACGTTATTCTTACGCTTCTTTCCTATCACATATGAGTGCAGACAATTTGTCCGGACCAAAAAAACCGCTCCGCTTCCGTCAAAGGAAGCGAGCGGCGATATCATTCGTCTGTACTGCGGATCGAACTATTAACTTTCTATCAATCTTGCTTCTCTCTCTCTAAAGTAGGATACCGTTTTTCGCACCAAAGCATCGAGCAGCTCTTTATCCGGCCTGCCGTACATCGCCGGATAAGGATCGCCTCCCGGGCCCAGCGGTTCAGGCGTAACAAACCGTCCCTCCTGATTGAATCCGATTAAATAAAGCGCCATGATA
>Ga0310900_10000722_pt1 | contig 11913 bp, 14 predicted proteins | sample C24D1metaG_FD_203879 | JGI IMG/M metagenome (GOLD analysis project Ga0310900, IMG submission 203879) | Lab incubated soil microbial communities from West Virginia University Organic Research Farm, Morgantown, WV, United States - C24D1 | ecosystem: Environmental > Terrestrial > Soil >...
ACTGAAAAAATTGCAATATGCATGTATCATACTTCCCATATAATACTTAATGCCAAATATTTATGTGAAATACAATGTTCTTTAAACTTTCTGTGCACATCATCATCTTTTACAAAATTAAACCAATCAATTGGCCAAACATCTTCTGTTTCATTTGGTAGTTTTCCATTTGAAAAATATTCTCCCATAACTGAATTCTCAGGAATTTTATCATTATATAGTAAATATTTGAAAGGAAAATCTTCACTGTTCCATCTCCATTTTATTTTTCCGTTTTCTCCAAAAACAATCATAATAGGATGATTCCCTATATCAGCAAACCTTATTGTAGTAGCGGTGATACTCGTTTGGAAATACTCTGATAAAGATTTGATAATTGAAAAATCGAATTTTTTTTGTTTAATATGTTTTTTAAACCTTTCTTCTGGCATCAATAAGCAAGAAGCAAAATAATCTGCTTCTCTTTCTATTTTAAAATGTGTATTTTCATTGTTTTTAGATGGGTGCGGAGATAAAAGCCCCTTTTTTAGTCCAATTCTGTGATTGTCTATAAAATAATGCCCAAGCTCGTGTGCAATTGTAAAGCGAGACCGAGGTGTGTTTGGTCTGTTTCCTCTAAAGGTATTTATGTGTATGAAAAATTGAGAATCATCATAAATTGTCATACCATCAAAACTGTCTCCATACGAATCATAAAATAAATCTAGTTCTTCTTCTGCAAGAATAAGATCCAAAGGGGTAATTATATTAGAAAATTCTAAAGCTATTGATTCAGCTAGATGTTTAATAACTATAAGTGAGCTATTCTTTATCATCTGATTTTTTTCGATGCTTGCCATACATTTTGTCAATAATATCTTGAGATAAACCTTGACTTCCTTTTCTTGCAGCCATCTTTAATTGATTGATTTCTTTTGTCTCATCATCTTTTAAAAGTCGGATAACTGATTTTTTGGTTAATTGATTGCTTATAATTGCAGCAACATCAATTGAAGCCTCTTTTAACTTAAAGTCAAAATCTTCATAGAGTTTTTCAAATAAATCTAATTGTTGCTCATTGACAGGACATATAAATCCGGTCGAACCTAGATAATAATCTAAAGTTTCTAAATCGAAAATATGTTTTTTATTATCTGCCATTTCTTTGCGTTATATAATTTTCAACATGAAGATTCGCATCTCTTTTATATAATCTTATTGTACCTTGAGTTAGTTCAAGTGTGTCCTGCAATTTTTTACTGATACTTCTTGGAATATTTTTACCAGGCACTTCGTATGCTTTATAAGTTAGGTAAATGATTTTTTGTTTTTCACTTAGGCCAATAAAAGCACTATTGAGAATTTCCAATTTAATTCTTAGCTTTTTTTTGTGTTCTACATTATCACTATCTGACGTTTTATTTATAAGTTCATCTAAATCAGTTATGATTGATAAATCTTCATCAATTGTTGGATTGGCACAAGTGTTTTGTTCTCCATATTTTACCAATTGTGTGTACATTATAGGATACAGCCATAATAATATTGCCTTATTAACATCTTTACTTTTTGCTTTTTTCAAGGTAAAACTGGGGTATTTCCAAACTCGGGCAAAAGCACAATGAGCTATTTCCAAAGCTACGACTTCACTATAACCAAATTTTGAAGAATATATTTCAGCTTTTTGAATCACATTTTTTTCAAATCGACGACAAAATTCAATAAAGGCATGTTCAGCTTCCTCTGGGTATTCTGACTTAAAGGAAATATAATCCAATAATTCCGAACTGCAAATTTTATCAAAATCTATCTTGTCATTTAACTCGGTTTTCATCTATATACCTAAAAGCGTTAGTAACGGTTTTGGTATATGAGTGAGACTGTACTCATATACTTACCAAATATAGGATTTGTGTCTTAAAGTTTAACAACAACAAAAAATATTTTTAAATAAAAATGAAAGAAAAATTAGAACAAACAAAATTTATTATTGGTCGTTTCGATACCTATATTGAAAGTACCCAAACAAAAAGCAATCTTTATCTTGCCCTGAATACTGCTATACTAGGTGGGATTATTACAATTACGGCTGCAACTAAACCTGAAGATGTTACGGTTTTTTCGCTAATCGTTTTAGGCATTATTGCCCTATTAGCCGTAATTAGTATAACCATAACGTTAATTGCCATCACTCCTTATCTAAAAAGTGCTTCGGATAAAAGTGCCTCGGTTGTTTTTTTTCAAGATGTCGCCAACTTCACTTTTGAAGAATATGCAGATAAAATCAATACTATTTCAGATAAAAAATTCTTATTAGATCTGACTTGCCAATCTTATAGCCTAGCGGGAGGGCTAAAAGTAAAATATCAAAAACTTTTTTATGCAGGAAGAATCATCATTGCCGAATTTGTCTTTCTGCTTATCTACTTAATAACATTAATAACCAAATTTTTATAATTATGAATACATTTTCAGAATACCAGAACATTATTGAAAAAGCTCTTAACAGAAATGAAATCCACAAGAACCTAAATGAATCAATAACCTTTTCAGGGCTTGCAGGACCAGAAGCTACCCAAAAATACACTATGAGTGATTATATAGCTAACCGATCGCAGTTATCACTTTCGACTGATTTAGCTGCAATAGCAAATAAAATGGGAGTTGTTCCTCATACTAATCAACTTATTGGTCATCATCCGCATTTCAGTCATTTAAAAGGGACAACAAATACAGAGAAACATTATATCATTTCTGCATTTATTGATATTAAAGGTTCAACAAATCTTTTTAAAAAGTACGATGAAGAAACCAATATGATTATCACTAATACTATCCAATTAGCAGCCATAAATGTCTGCCAGCTTTTTGGAGGATTTATCCAAAGGATTCAAGGTGATGGCTTGTTTGTGTATTTTGGTGGAAAAAACGTTGACAAAACTAAATCAACGCAACACTGTCTTACAGCCTTAAGTTTATTCAGTTATTTTGTAAAAAATGATTTAAAAAGAGCTTTTGAACAACATGGAATAGAAAAGATATTTACAAAAATTGGAGTTGATTTTGGAGATGATGACAAAGTATTGTGGGGTGTTGCTGGAAAAGAAAATACTAGTGAAATTGCTACCTATAGTTTGCATACCAGTTTAGCTGCTAAAATGCAAGCATTTGCTGGAAGCAATGAAATTATTGTTGGGCAATATGTAAAAGATAAAGCAAATTTTGATCCAATGCTTTATAATGTGGTTGAAGCTAAAAGGTATATTTTTTCAGACCAGGATAATGCATTTTATTATACACAATATGTATTTGATTGGCTAAAATATCTTAAATCTTTGGAACATATAGCAACATCAATTACTGGTGATATTACTATAAAACCTCAAATAGCAACTATCCCAAGTATAGCTTCATTAAAAGAAGTTGTGGGTGAAAATAGACCTTATGCAAAAGCTCCGTTTAGATAAAGATCTCAATGAGGTTTTGGAAATGTTTCCGAAACTCAAACTATTTGAGAAGGATAAAAAGAAATCTTTATGTGGTGAAATAGCCATATTTGATACTGCGGGTAATTATGTGGACAGTTTTACTATTAAAGTAGCTGTTCCGAAAAATTATCCGCACGGATTTCCTTTATTATTTGAAACTGGGAATAAGTTTGAACATACTCCTGATCGTCACATTAGTGAGGATGGAAGTTGTTGTGTTTGCTCATTGCAAGAATCAGATTTAATTAGTCAAAAAGGGATTTCTATTAAAGATTTTTTTTTAAGATATGTTATTCCTTATTTAGCGAATCAGTTATACTTTGAAAGTGAGGAAGAATGGGTTAACGGAGATTATGAACATGGCGTTTGTGGAATTTTACAGTACTACTTAGAGCTTTTTAAAATGGATGATATTGAAGAAGTAATTAATTTATTGTCTTTTTTCAACACTCAGAAAATGAATAGAAATGATAATTGTTTTTGTGGCAAAAAAGAAAAGTTGAAACGATGCCATTTAAAAACCTACACTATCATTAAAGATTTATCCAAAAGAAGAATTGAATATGATATTCTTGCCTTAAAATGGTTATTTAAAAAACAGCTTAAATTAAAAAATTAACTTTCAACGAAGACCACTCATTAATATACCAATGGTAAAAAAACTTCTTGATATTTTTTATTTCCCTCTCAACACTTCCAGTAATCTGAAATTGAGGTATAATTTTTCTTTGCCTAGTTGTTCGCTTTTTAAGAAACCTTGGTTTTCTAATTCTTTGAGGTAATTCCCCACAGTTTTTAGATTTCCTAAACCTGCTTTTTCTAATTGGTGTCTTTTGGTATAAGGCAATCTAAATAGTTCTTCCATTAAATCTTTAGAATATATTTTCGGCATTTTTTGTTGTATTTCAGCCGCCATTGTATTCATCAAATTTTCTATTGCTGTAATTTGAGCTCTACCTTTTAAAGCGGTTTGCTCCACCATATCGAGCATATACATAATCCAATCCTGCCAATTGCCTTCTTCAGTTACTTTTCTTAAATTGGTATAATACTCGGCTTTGTGTTGGATGATGTAATTACTTAAAAACAATGCCGGCAAATCCAATAAGCCTGTCAGTTTGAGGTATAACAACAAGATGATTCTTCCAGTACGTCCATTTCCATCAAAGAAGGGGTGAATGGCCTCGAACTGATAATGTATAATTGCCATTTTAACCAATGGATCTATGGTATCTTCGGCATGGATGAAGTCTTCTAAATTTTTCAGTTTTCCCCTAATGATATTTTCTCCCTCAGGCGGTGTATAGACTACCGTGTTGGTTACCGGGTTTTTTAATTGTGTACCCGGTGCATTTCGGATAGCAGATTGGTTTTCTTTAATGATTTGTACTAGGGCAATGAACAAATTAGTAGTTAGAATTGGTCTTTTTTCAATTTGCTCTATGCCATACCATAACGCATCTTTATAATGCATTACTTCTTTGGTAGCTAGATTTTCATTTTTTTTATCCGCAATGGAAGCTTTGAATAATTCATCCTGGGTAGTAATAATATTTTCTATTGCCGAACTCGCCTGTGCTTCTTGCAAGTTGATCGTATCAATAAAAAGTGTTGGATTGGGCAAATTAGTGATCGCTCCTTTAAGCTCTGACAAAGCTCTACTGGCAGTGATTGTCTTTTTTAGAATTAGCATGTTCTCTATTTCCACTTGTGGCGGTAATAGCGGTAAACTGTTATACGGTATTTCCGGATTATACATTGTTTTGGTATTCATACTACTGCTTTTGAACAAGGGCACTATTTGCCTTCGTCTTGTATTCAAGTGTAAATATATAAAAAAATTACTCTCGTTTTACTGTTGTAGGTAAAATTTGCCCTCGTTAATTATTGTGTTTTTTTATAGTTGTTTACTTAGAGTTCATAAATATCCCATTTATCTCTTGTCTTTAGTTTCCCTATCGAAAACAATGAGGTTGAACTTACTCATATGCATTATTTAAATTTTGGAAATCATGGATGTTTAATTTACCGACGCTTATCTATTGAACCCTTATCAAAAGCTATCAAATTAAACATTTGTCTTAACCTAGACCGTACCCGATTACCATAGGCTTTCTCAATTTCTGATGCTGAAAGATTAGTCGTAATGTGGGTTATCGTTTTACTCTCAACAAAATGTTCGTATCGGCTGGTTAAAATCTCAGCCATAACATTGCAATCGTTTCCGAAATGCTTGATTTGTTGTTCGGCTCCTAAGTCATCAAAACAATAACCAGACAATCGGTTTTGTTGTGGCGATTTCAGCGTATATTGTGCCAGGGAATCATAACCTGATTTAGCAAATTCAAATGAAATATGCCGAGTTGCAATAATTTTATAGTCATTTTTGGCATACATAAAGGGTTTTATCAAATGCATTAACGAGGTTTTGCCACAGCCAATAGGTCCTGAAAGCATAATTCCTTTATCGAGGTCTAATCCTAATTGCTGAGCACTTATATTATCCTGTATAGCATAAATTAAGAGTTTGTATATAATCGGAATGTCATTAGAATCAATTTTAAAACTAGAGTTGTACCGTTTTTTACCATGCTGTTCTAAAAATTGAAAACATTTTTTAGGGTCGTAAATTTTGCAATTGTTTTTTATTTCAAATGTGTCCTGAAAATTAAAGTGGTTCTCCATAGTCTTTGGAATTTGAAACGTTGAGGTTTTTGGGGTCTAAATTGCCGGTTTCTTTTTTAGGATTGAATTTGTCCAGGTTTAATATCCAGTTCCGGGCAGCTGCTTTCCAATCTTTCATTTGGGTTTTGCCTCCTACTTTCCAGCCATTGCTGCTGTAATAATTGAAATATTTTTCGGCTTCAATGCTGCTTACTTTTTTTTCCTGAAAAAACTCTTTGACTAATTCAATAGTGGGAGCAATAAATTCTGATTTACTTTCTTCTTTTTTTTCCTCGGGTGTATATATAGTTTTATTATTGTTTACTAATATTTTATTATATATATGTACCTGTTCATCAACTTGACTATTTTTTAGTTCGGTTCGTTCATTTTTTAGTCTGGTTGAAGGCTTTAGAAGTTCATTTATTGGTTCGCTTCGTTCAAAATTTGAACTGGCAGAGGTATTTTTATCGTTTTTTGAGGTCGGAAGTTCATTTTTTGGCGTGCTTAAATCAAAATTCGAACTGGTATTTAATTCTGACCCAGTTTGATTTTTAACCTCATCCTTTTTAAATTTATTTTGTTCAATATTTAAACTCCCCTTATTTTCACTAGGCTTAGTAGCCGTAGCCAATTCATTATTTGGTTCGGTTTGTTCATTATTTGAACTCGTTATCACTTTTGTAGGTTCATTTTCTGGTTTGCTTCTCCCAAAATCTGGACTGGTATTATTATCATAAGCAGAACAATTACTGGACAAGTCGGGCAAAATGACTTCTGTTCCCTCATAGGGATTAAAAGATGGTTTGTATATAATGTAATTTCTATCGTGCAATTCCTTCATACATTTATGATAGGTTGCTTTTGATTTAATTTTTGAAGTAACCATCATTTCTCCTCTTGAAATAATGATTGGGTTTTTAAAGCGGTTGAGGTTCCATCTTTGAAATAATGCCAAATACAAACTAATATGTGTTGGGCTGATGAAATTATCCTGGTTGGATTTATTGAAGAATCCTGTGAGGTGTTTGATGTAATTCATAATTCAAGTATTAAGATTATAGAATTAAGACTTAAGATGTCCCATTTATTTTTCCAACAGTTTCTTAATATCATCATATTTGTAATATAAGATACCTCCTATCCGATTGTATTGGAGTGTACCGTTGATGCGAAGGGTTTGCAAAGTGCCGGGAGAGATTTTAAGCAGTTTGCGGACTTCTGAAGATTTGAGCCATTGCGGAGTTTCTGCTTTTATATTAGCCGCATCCTTAAGAGCTTCAAAGAGCAGATTGCTGAAATTCAACAAATCTTTTTTGGTGATTAATTGGTAGTTTAACAATTCTAAATTGTCTACTTCCGGGAATAATTTTCTAGCGTTTAGATCCATGATTTGAGTTGTTATGGTTACAAAACAAATTACTTTCAATTGGTTTAAAAAAGTTCACAAGGTGAACCCAAGTTGGGTGCTTTTTTGTGTCAAATTGTACTAAACGCTAGTGTTTACGGGGTATTTTTTTCAAAGCGTCCAAAAACAGGTATTTAGGTTTTTGGTTATATCCCTAAATTTTGGTGTGATTTGGATTGATTTGGTTGAATTTATAAAAATTCCCAAGTTGTACCCAAGTTGGTTTTTTACAGGATCAAAGAAATTACAGACTATTTTCCTCGATTAACATTTTTTGGAAATTATCTGCCAGACTTTGCATGAATTTAGAGTTGGGATTCTTACGGTTTTTGATATCTGTAAATGTTCGATATAGATTGTCATTGATGTCTATATTGAGCATTCTGCTTAATTCGGAAGCTATTTCTTTGATTTCGATATTTCCATGATTAATCACTTTTTGACAATGCAAAGCATAGATTAATTCTACCAAATCAACTTTAGTACCCGACCAGTGTAGTTTTGATTTATAATGACTGTCTCGATGCCTACTTTTACTTTTCAAAGCTTTGATTTGACCTTCCAGATATTTAACCAGTTCATCAAAGGCAATAATTTTAGCCAATTTGTAATCGTAAAATGTGGAGAGCCTAGGATCAAAATTGATCTGAATGCATTCCGTTTCTAATGTATCTTTTTTGCTTGCTCTGGTGAAGTACATTATATCAAATACTTCTGAACCGGAGCGGTAATATTGATAGAACTTATTGTTATTTTGAGAATATCCGTAAATTTTTCTCAACTCTGTTTCATAAAATTTACGGATTTGAATTTTCCCGCTGGGAGCATTTGTTTCTATTCGCAATACTTCTTTTTCAAAAATTAGTTTTGAGATAATACCAGGTTTTATTTCTTTGAAAAATTCAATTTCGTCCTGGTTATTTTCAAAATCATACGATTTTAACCATTGATGTAATTCTTCAATTTTAGTTTCAGCCCATAAGATGAATTCTTTCGTATTCTTTATTTTATCCTTTTTTAGTTTATCTAATTGACTACTCTTTTCTAAAAATTCATCTCTAAAGGCATATTGAAATGAAACCATTTATTATTTTGTTTTTTTGGTTAGTGTTGGCGGCAAAAATAAATAATATTACTAATCTATTTCCTACTAAAAAATAACAATTCAAAACAATATTGTAATATAATACACCTATTTACATTTTCTTTTTTCTGAATTTTTATTATCTAATTTGGCTCTCAATAACATCATATCATTACTAATTTTCTTGTCGACTATCTTAGCGTAATGTTGTGTTGTCTTTATACTGGTATGTCCGAGCATTTTACTAACACTCTCAATTGGGACATCATTAGTTAAAGTCACGGTGGTAGCAAAAGTGTGTCGCGCGATGTGAAATGTCAAATCTTTGTTTATTTTACAAAGAGTTGCAATTTCTTTCAGATAAGAATTCATCCTTTGGTTACTCATAATAGGCAACAATCTATTTTGATTAATACACAATGGATGGTTTTCATACTTTTTGAGTATTTCCAATGCTATTGGTAAAAGCGGAATCTTAGATGTAATTTCTGTTTTCTGTCTGTCTTTAAAAATCCATTTTTCCCCATCAATCCCCATAGCTATATTATCTTGACTTAATTGCTTCACATCGATATAAGCTAAGCCCGTAAAACAGCTAAAAATAAAAATATCTCGAACTACTTCTAATCGTTCAATGTAAAGATCTTTATTGATAATTTCTTCGATTTCATTTTCGTCCAAAAATTGCCGAATAACTTCTTTCACCTTAGATTTATAATTTACAAAAGGATCTTTATCCAGCCATCCGTTGGCCAAACATTGATTGATAATTTTATGGAAGTTTTTAATGTATTTAACCGTTGTGTTATTGGCACACTTACGTTCACTACGTAAATAGAACTCGTATTCGGTTATAAAAGCATGATCTATCTTTTCAATAGCGATATCGCTCTCATTGTATTTCCATAACAGAAAATTCTTCGTATGCCGCAACGAAGTTTCATAACGTTCATAAGTTCCGGCAGCAAATTCCAGACCTATTAACTCTTTCATTTTACGATTGTGTTCTTCGAAGATTGGGATTAACATTCGGTCACGCGTCTTTTTACCTTGATATTCGTTTTTGAAACTTTCAAATGTAATTTCAAGCTGACTCATAAAAAGTTTCTTCTCTGTTTCATAAACGGCCGCTCTCAACATATCAAGCCGACCATTTATTATACGGGCTTCCTCAGAATTCCCTTTTATTTTATAGCCTTCAGAAGACCATCTAGTCTCTTCTATATAAAGACCGGTACTAACATCAAAACGTCGCCCATTAATGGTTATACGTTGATAAATTGGCATTTGCTTATGAGCATTGACTTTGGATTTTCTTAAATAGAAAAGAACTGTGACTCTTGCTTTCATTTTGGTAACCTTTAAGATGATAATTAATTTACTATAATCGTCAACACAAGGCAAGATGTTCATCTCGTGAACACCTTATTCTACAGGGGTTAAATAAAAATAGGTGCACCGTTCTTCTCATTTTAAAAGTGCACCGATTATGCACCTTTTTTTTGAGAAATAATAAATAATTTGGTGTTCGGCGAAAACAAAAAACCCTTTAAACATTAAGTTTAAAGGGTTTTGACTCATTTTGATATTTCTACTAGCAGAGAGAAAGGGATTTGTTCCTCTTTCGAAAGCCTTGCTAACACTGGGCTGTCACACCTTATCAAAATGAGTGCACCGAATTATGCACCCTTAAATTTAGCTCAATTTTCAATTTGTATTGACTCTACAAATTTAATCAAATTTTATGTTTTTTCTAGTTCCTAAATAGAAAATGAAGTCAGCTTAAATACTTTTTATTTTTAAAATTATCCGACAATATGTGGCTCAACGTGTTCATATTTCAGACCTGTATAATCACAAAATTCCTCTACACTAACAAGACTGTTTTTATCCTTATTGCAGTCTTGTTTTAATTTTTGCAACAGTCTTGTACTCTGACGATAACTCTTTCCAGTTATACGCTGTATATCTTTTGGGTAGATACATAATCTTTTGGCTTCTGTTTTCATACTCTATCTATGACTTTGATTAGGCTTTACTATACTTGAAATTATAGTAATCAGCTTTTGAATAGAATAAATTTAGCAAATAATTCTTTTCGTACAAAGGGAGACATTTAAGTTGCATTGTGTCATTTGTGTCCTAAAGTGACATATGGAATGGGACATCCTTTTTTATATGCTTCAATCTTCTAAAATTTGCTTTGAAATCAATCAAGTAATGTTGCAACAGGATGATGATTTAGAGTAATTATTAATCTAAATTTTAGAAATTATGGCAAGGCAAAAAGGCATAATTAAATTAAAAGGTACTATCGGGGATATTACTTTTTACAAAACGCAGGACGGACATTTGGCCAGAGAAAAAGGTGGAATTGACGCCAATAGAATAGCTAATGATCCTGCGTTTCAAAGAACACGTGAAAACGGTTCTGAATTTGGAAGAGCGGGTAAAGCCGGAAAGATTTTAAGAACAGCTCTTAGAGTGTTGCTTTTAAATTCTGCGGATAGTCGTATGGTGAGTCGTTTGACACAATCTATGGTCAAAGTGATTCAGGCAGATACAACTAGCGAACGTGGATTGCGTAATGTGATTGATGGTGAAGCAGAGTTATTAACCGGATTTGAATTCAATATCCGTGGAAAACTGGGCAGCAGCTTGTTTGCACCTTTTACCGGAGGCATCAACAGAGTCACTGGTGAAATATCAGTTGATATTCCATCCTTTATTCCATCGAATGTGATTGCTGCTCCAGGAGGAACAACCCACTTTAAAATTATTTCAGCGGGTGTTGAAATTGATTTTGAGAATGAAACTTTTGTAGAGCAACATTCTGAAACAGCAATATTGGCCTGGGATGCTACACCTACCGCTGTGATTAGCCATGTGAATACGGTTACTGCTAACAGCACTAAACCTCTCTTTTTGGCTTTAGGTCTTGAGTTTTATCAAGAGGTAAACGGAAGTATGTATTCGTTGAAAAACGGTGCTTACAACCCATTATCCCTAGTTCAGGTAAGCGGTTTGTAAAATGGTTCTAGTGTTACATCGAACGTATTTTCCCGAAGGAACACAAGGAATATTAGAATGGAACGGCACCATAGTTTGTTATACCATCGAATTGCCCTGGTTGGAAAACCAAAGGCGAATTTCTTGTGTCCCCGAAGGGGAATATGTGTTACAGAAGCGATTTAGCCCAAAATTTCAATGGCACTTGCATTTGAAAAATGTACCGGGTAGAGATTTGATTTTAATCCATCCCGCCAATGACGCTAAAAAAGAGCTTTTAG
>Ga0310900_10000727_pt1 | contig 11885 bp, 7 predicted proteins | sample C24D1metaG_FD_203879 | JGI IMG/M metagenome (GOLD analysis project Ga0310900, IMG submission 203879) | Lab incubated soil microbial communities from West Virginia University Organic Research Farm, Morgantown, WV, United States - C24D1 | ecosystem: Environmental > Terrestrial > Soil >...
AATCCCGTCCTCTCCGGAACCGCCGGCTCGCTGATTCGCACCGGCGAGCGCAAGACCTGAGAGCACCAGTGCATCGTCTCGTCGTGCTCCTGTCGCCAACGGTGGCGGCACGATAGAGAGTCCTCGCGTCACCTCCTGCGACTGTGCGCCGGTCGGCCGCAGGAAGAATCCATGCGTGGCGATGTGGAGCACGGACGGCGTGCGCATCTCCTTGAGCAGTGTCTCGGTGGCATCGCCGCCAGTGTAAATGCGCGCGTCGGGCAGCTCTTTTGCCAACGCCTCCGCTTCCGCCATCGTGCCCGGGAGCGGCGGGAAGCGCAGCCGTACATCGTCTGGCGCTGACGACGCTTGAACGTTTCCACGATCGAAGGATGGATTTGCAACCACTACCGGCGGCCCCGCCGTACGCGATGGGTTCGCCGGCCCACGCAGTCGCATGAAGTCGCGGCCGCTCGTCACATAAGAGAGTGTGTGGCTCTCGATCAGGTACGTGCCGTCTGCGCGGACCAGCGCAGCAAATGGAATCAGGTTCAGCGGTCCATCTGGAGCGACGAAGACATGCTCCACACCGCGTAGCGAGGCCTCGATGGGTTGGATCAGCGTCTGATGAAGCGCGCGCCCCGCCGCACGGGCATCCTGGTTCGCCGGAGTCGCCAGCGTGCGGCGAAAGCGTTCCACATCCCGATCGATGCGAGCTGCTTCTCCGAGATCGACGCTGACGACGATACCGGTCTTGCTCAAGACGTAAACCGCATATCGAAGCGGAGCGAACCTCTCCGTGCGCGACTTGTGCACGTTGAACGGCCGATACGACGCGAACTCGATCAGCACGGAACCGGCCGGCATCGCTTCCTGGATGTCACCAAGCGTCGCGACACGGGACGCGGCGGAGAAATCGGCACTTCGTGCACTGATAGTCTGCTCGTGGGTCTCGATTTCGGATCGCAGCTTCGCCGCCGCTTCCTGCTGCGCGGCGGTACTGATTCCGTTCAGGACTAGACCCGCCAGGCGGCCACGGGCAGCCGACAGCTGGCGGAGCACGTCCTGATCTGCGGCGTCGAGTCGGCGACGCAGGTTACCGAACTGATCGGCCATGGCATCGAGCGATCGTCCCTTGCGCTGGACGATGTCGTTGAGGGCAAGGGTCGCGGCCGTGGCTGATTCCGGCGCCGCGCCAAGATGAAGCGACACGGCGATGTCGGTCTCGTCGGCGATTTTGCTGAGATACTGCCGCTTCGCGTCCTCGGATCCAGCGGTCAGGACAAGGGCGAGGGTCTCCTCGCGCAGCTCGGATCCGCGCGACAGCAACGCCGCGGCGCCGGCAAAGTCTCCACTCGCATAACGAAGCAACGAGCGGGCGATCCAGGCGTCGGCGACCTGCGGGTGCGATCCGCCAAGTGTCTGTTCGCGAATCGACTGAACGCGCTCGTACAACGGTTCGGCGCGCTGGTACTCGCCGCGCAGGCGCAGCACCTCCGCCAGGCCGTTGAGACGCACCGCCAACCGCGGGTGACGCGCATCAAGCAGTTCTTCATCGATCTCGAGAGCGCGCCGGAAGAGCGGCTCCGCGTTGGCGTAGTCTCCTTGGTCGAAATACACCGCAGCCAGGTTGAATGAACTGGTCGCGAGTGCGGCCCGACTGCCAGGCAGATTCTTTTCCTGGATCGCAACCGCACGTTTCAGCACTTCCATGGCCTTGTCGTATTGCGCGGATGCGTAATACACGCCGCCCAGGTTGCCGGCCGTTGCCGCAACTGACGGGTGGTCGGGGCCGCGAGTGCTCTCGCGGAGCTTGAGCGCTCTCAGATAATTTGACTCGGCACGAACGAAATCACCGCGGCGCTGATACAGAGCGCCCAGGTTCTCGAGTGCGTCGCCCATGTACGTGAGAACGGGCGCAGGCGGCGCCGCGGTCGCTGTCGCCTTCTCGTAAATCGCAAGCGCCCGCAGGTACAGGGGCTCGGGACGCACGTAGTCTCCGCGCACCTGAAAGACGGAGGCCAGGTCCGTCAACGAGTCCGCGATCGCAACGTCCTGGGCAGCCAGTGTTGCCTCGCGAATGTTCAGCGCGTCCTGAAAGAGCTGTTCCGCCCGTGGGTAATTCCCCTGATAGAACGCGACAGTCCCGAGGCGCGAAAGGGACTGCGCCACGTCGGGGTGCTTCTCGCCAAGGTTCTGTCGCCGCAGCGACAGCGCACGTTCGAGTCGTTCAGCGGCCTCGTTGTATTGCGCCTTCTCGATGAGGGCATCCGCCTCCCGTTGCAGACGTGCCGCCTCGTCGAGCGGCACGGTCTGCTGCGCCCGCGGCATTCCACCAAGACAGAACAAGAAGCCAGCCAGGCTGACGAGTACACCGCGTCGTACGGAAAAGAGATCCATGGGGACCCTCGAGTGTGTTGGCGTTACCGCATCGCGGAGATCAACGCCTCGAGCTTGCGTCCGAGCTCTGCGTTCTTCAGATGGCTCCCGGCGATGATGCGCTGGCCTGAGGCCGGCTGAAACGTCCAGCGGCCGTCTGCTTGGCGGGCGAACACTTCCTTGGCAGATGGCGAATCCTCATCGGTCTGAAGGACGAGGTCGTAGCTGCCGTCGTTGTCGACGTCGTAGTACGCGATGTATCCCGAGCCGCGAAGATCGATCGCCGCTTCGAAATCCCATTTCTCCTGATCGATCAACTGCGCAAGAGCAGCCTGCGATGCCACGAGCGCCGGGGGCGTATCGTTATCGAGATCAAACAGCAGCACTTCGGCACGCTGGGCGCCGGCCGCCGCAAGCACGTCGGCTTTGCGGTCTCCGTCCAGATCGCGAACGGCCAGATTCGACGGAAGGTTGCTCCACGGATCCGGTGGCAGCACCATCGGTGTCGGCGGTATCTGCGCGATGAACCGTCGCACTTCGTCGATATGCACGTGATAGGTGAACTTGTCCTGGTCGCGGTCACCCGGGCCGCCAAATGTCACGCCGATGAGCGCCCCGTCCTTGTCCAACACCGGTCCGCCCGAGTCGCCGGGGTTGGCCTGCGCCGAGGTCAACATGATTCGACGGGCTGGCATGTTCTTGACGATCGTCTCGATCTCCGCACGCTGTTGGCCAGCGGCGGCGAGCCGAGACATGACGAGGTTCACCATGTCCCTGGGGAACTCGCCAATCGACGAGACCTGACAAGGCCTGAACGTCCACAGCATGCCCGACGCGGGGTGGCCGATGATCGCGCAGTCCTGCCCGGGGCGCGGCGGTGTGGCGCTCAGCTTGATGAATGGAAGCGGTGCGGCGCCGGCAGGCCGTTCAAGTTTGAGGGCCGCCAGATCGTTGATGCGATCGACCTTGTAGAGCATGGCCCTGACCGTCATGCCCGAAAGTTCCACGAGACCAGTGGAGGCCAGCGAACCCAGATGCACGGTCGCCGATGAGCCGTCACGCGCCTGGTTGAGTCCCGTCGCTACGACGTGATGATTGGTGACCAGCAGCCCGTCGGCGTTGACGAAGAATCCCGATCCATGTCCGTCGTTGGTCCGGACGACGACGACGGCGGGGGCTGCACTGGCGTAGACGTCAATCCCGCCGCGCGGCCGTTCGGTATTCACTTGCGGAGTCCAAACGGTCGGCCTGGCAGGCATGAATGCGGCGCGGACCACGGTCTCGCTGATGACCGGCTGGCCCGGTGACATGAGCTCCGCGAGACCGCGGGCATGGCGAAATGAGACGTCCGCCTGGTCCTGCGGTACTGGCGATTGACGGCGGCAACTCACCGCGGTCATGCCTAGCAGTCCGAACGCAACGATCAGCCGGAATCTCATGACGTCTCCTCGATCTTCGGGTTACGGTGCGGCGCTGTCGGTACGCCACGCAACGAGCTTCACTGAGAACGTTCCCGGGTTGATGTCGGTCCCGCGGGTGGTTGAACCGAACATCGCTCGCTCGAGCAGTTGCCGCAGCGGCGACGCCGGTCGATCGTCGCTTCCACGCGTGTCGATCGAGTCCTGCGCGAGCATCGAGAAGTTCTGACGCGCCACAGTGGACTCCACGGCAATGGCGACTGCCGATTCCCAGCCGAGCGGCATGTCCGTTACTTGAAAACGACCGACGACGCGCGTCTCGCCAGGCTTGACCTGGTTGTCGACTTCGCGATCGCGCAGCGGAAAGATCGACTGGATGCCGAATGCCGCATCGACGTAGAGGACGGTCAAGTCCAACGGCCGCTGGCCGGCATTGCGGACGCGGAACTCCGCGAATTCGCCGGCGCGGATGCTCACGTCGCCAGGCCGCGAGAGCAGCGGTCTTCCGACGGTATCCGACGCACTGGCATATCGGAACACGCGCAAGTCGAGACGCGGCCCTGAGGCCGAGGCGCTGGCCAGACGCATCAGATTCCTGGCGCGGCCGATGCGTCTCAATGCATCGCTCAGTGACGTCGAGACGCTCGGGTCGTTCACCGCACCGAGCACGAACTGCACGGGTGCAGCCGATGGCCCTCCCTGCGTCGAGAGGGCCGCCTGCCATCCTTCCGATGGCACCAGTGCGACGCGGCCGTCGATCAGCCGGACGAACCAGTCGGCCGCGGACGTGTGCACGCGCTCGGCGAGTCCGTTGGTAGATGAAGCGAGGTTCGCGAGCGCTCGTTCAATGACGGCCGGACCCCGGCCTGTAGCGACGATCGCGAATCCTTTTGCGCCCTGCGTTTGTGGCGCCTGAAGCGCAACCCGCAGTCGAAGATCGCCGAACTCATGGTGGCGCACGCGTGCGCGGCTGGCGATGACGAGGCTGGCCGGAGCCGGCGCAGCCACACTGTCGAACGTCGCCGGCACGACCCTCGCCGACGTCGAGTCAACTGCGATCACTTTCATGAACCCGATGCGCGTGTCAGCCGCGGCGCTCCCCGCCGGGGGAAACACTTCTACGATCGACCCCACGGTGAGCCCATGCACGCTCCCCGCCCGAAGCGTCCACGATCCGGCCGGCGTTCGTTCGCCGAGTAGCATCTGCGGTCGTTCGGGCCACGTCCGCTGACCGAGGACTTCGCGATCGAGGCCGCCGCCCTCGAACAACGGAGTTGGCGAGTACCGCGGGATGGCGCGGTATTTCTCGAGAACTCGCATCGCCAACTCTCGATAGGTCAGCGGCGTCGAGCTCTGAGACAGGATGTCAGCGATCGTGTAGGTGAACAGACCATGCACTGGACTGTTGGCGTTGGGCAGCGGCTTCTCGGGTGTCGTCTCGTTCATCTGCGCCGCGTACAACGCGGCAACGTCGCCCGCCGAATCTGACAGACCCAGGAGCACGTCAGGGGTGGCGACGCTGCCTCGCCGGCTGGCGTGCCGCGTCGCCGCGTCGATCGCCGGCTGCGGGACGAGCTCCGACATCGGAATCTGCCGCTCGACCTCGAGGCCTCGTGCCATCGTTCCAGACTGGCACGCATCGATGATGAGCCAGACGAACGCACCCGTGCTCCTGATGCTGTTGACCCACGCTCGAATCTCATCGTCGATGATCGCGTTCTTGACACGACCAACCGTGCCGTCCCACCCGGCGGCATCCTCCGGAAGGAAGATCTCATCGAGGCCATCGGGCTCTTCCTCTGTGGGATCGGTGTTCGCAGGCTGTTGGCTTCCGTGACCGGACAACAAAATGACGACGTGATCGCCCTTCCTGGAGATCTGGGCCAGTCGGAGGAACTCGCGCTGAATGTTTGCGTGCGTTGGACGCAGCGCCGGATCGCGGCCGCCGCCTTTCAGCGTCCGGATGTTGGCGGCGGGCACCGAAAGAGGCGCGCGCCGGAGCACCTGTTGAAACAGGTCGACGTCATTGCCTGGCCCTTTGAGGCTGCGCAATTTCAAGCGCGCATCCTGGAACTCAGTGACGCCAATCAACAGGGCGCGCCGCTGCGCGCCACTTGCTGGCGGCGGCGTCTGCACACCAGACGCGACGACGCGCTCGGCACGATGCGCGTAGAGGCTCGCGGCCGAAGCGAGTCCGAGGACCAGGCCCGCAACCAGGCGAATCCGGACGTCCATGGGGGGATGGAGTGCGGGATTATAGCCCGCGCCCCACGAAGGCACGCCCGAAAATCAGACGATGTGGCCTGGTAAAAAGGATGGCCAGCCAGGATGACGACCCTGGCTGGCGAGGGACAGGATATGGAGTGGTAGGGAGAGGGCTGGCGGCTGGCAACGTCGTGCGCAGGCGCCGCCAACCGGAAGGCAGCATGGACACGCTTTACAGGTACGGCGGCCAGCAGTTTGGTCCGATGCACTCGTGGACCGCGGCGACATCCTCCGCGTATCTGACGAACGCTCGTTCCAAGGCAGCGCCGACGGCTGCCAGGTATCCAGCGAGGCGCGCGCGCAATAGCGACCTTTTCATATGACCTCCTTTGCCCTTCCAGGCGCAGAAGATCTGGAACTGGATCAAAGCCGGGCACACGTGCGGCCTGGTTAGGGCTGATGAAAAGACAAACGAACCAGCCAGGCTTCGGGCCCGGCTGGTTCAGCGGTGTGTTGGCAACGGCCGGCTACCGGGAGCGGACGCGGACGTTGTAGCCGTTCGAGAATCGACCGAGGTTGTCGATGCGAATCTGGATGTAGCCGCCGTAGGGCATGTAGATGTCTCCGATGCAGTAGCTGGTGCGGTCGTTGTCCACCGCCAGGAGATTCCCCGCATCATCGTAGACCTCCAGATCAACATCGGTGTGAGAGCCGGCTTCCACGACGACCCGGTTGGAACCTGCTGGAACCCACACCCGCCATACGTCGGTGTCGAGCCCCAGCACGCGATCCGAACGGCTGAAGATCGTCTGGGCGAAAGCCGCCGTTCCCGAGGCAAGCACCGCAAGGGCTACAAACGCAACGATCGTCTTCTTCAACAGTGAGCTGGTCATGATGACCTCCTTTACCCTTACAGGCGCAGGGGGTCGAAAACTGGATCATGCCAACGGTCCGAGTTCGCGAATCAGCCAGGCGCGGCCCAGGGCAAAATCCCGCTTGACCGTCCCGGTGCTCAATCCCAATGTGCGGGCGGCATCCTCAATCGAAAGGTCGGCGACGAATCGGAGCCGGATGATCTCAGCGACCCGCGGATGCTCACCAGCGAGTCTCACCAGGGCAGCGTCGAGCCGCGTGAAAAATTCCTCGGGTGTGCCGTCCGATTCACCAGCCGGCGGCTCTATGGCGTCGACCTGTTCGTGGGCGACGCCTCCACCCCGCTTGCCGGCGCTCCGCCGTCTGGCATGATCGATGAGATGCCGCCGCATCTGCGCCGCCATCAGCTTGAGAAACGATGCTTTCGACGCAACGTCCACGGGTTCGTCGTGACAGACGCGGAGATAGGCTTCGTGAATCAGGGCAGTGGGCTGCAGGGTATGCTGCGGCCGCTCGCCGCGCATCACCCCGCGAGCGATGCGCCGCAACTCGTCGTAGACCGCATGGACGACTTGATCAGCCGCGTGCTGGTTTCCGCGTTGCCATTCCTGAAGCAGCTGACTGACCTCTCCCGGTTCGAATTTCATGGCGAACTCCTGCCCATGCGGCAATTCGATTCCGCCGATTACGGCGTGCTACACTACGCGGCCTCTCGACACTGTTCCCCCAGTAGGTCATGAGCTCCGACGCGCCCGGCCGCGTTCGTGATTTGTTCCATCTCGCCCTCGAGCGAGCTCCCGACACGCGACAAGCGTTTCTCAAAATGGCGTGCCGGGACGATCGCGAGCTCTTCGACGAGGTCTGGCATCTGCTGGAAATCTATCAAAGCATCGAGACCGTGGAGACCCCGGGCACGAGCGCCGCGCTGCCGGGACTGCGCTTTGGCGCATACGAGCTCGTGCGGCTGATCGGCGCGGGCGGCATGGGGCGTGTCTATCTGGCCCGTCGCGCCGATGGCGCGTTCAGCCGCGACGTGGCGATCAAGGTGATTGAGCCAACCGTGCAGAGCGAGGACGCCATCGCGCGGTTCGAGCAGGAGCGGCGCATCCTCGGTTCGCTGAATCATCCCTGTATCGCGCAGTTGTTCGACGCCGGCCGCAGTGAGAGCGGCCACCTGTATTTCGTCATGGAGTACGTGGATGGCGTCCCGATCACCGAATACTGCGTCCAGCGTCGACTCACGCTCCGCGCACGGATTGCGTTGTTCAATCGCGTATGTGAAGCCGTCGTCGAAGCACATCGCAATCTGATCGTTCATCGCGATCTCAAACCGGGCAACATTCTGGTCGATTCGAGCGGCACGCCCAAGCTGCTCGACTTCGGCATCGCCAAGCCGTTGACAAGAGCCGGCCTCGAAGCAAGCGACCCGACGACACCGCTGCTCAGACGCGCCACGCCGGCGTACGCCAGCCCCGAGCAGTTGCAGGGCGATACAGCCCACACACGCATGGATGTTTTTTCGCTCGGCGTCGTGCTGCACGAACTGCTGACCGGGCATCGGCCCTGGGCAGTGGACGCCAACGATGCGACGGGAACGGGAGCCGGGCGATTTCTCAGGCCGAGTCTCGGCCTGGCTCGCCAGGCCGGGCCTGCCGCCCTGAAGGGTGCCGACACCGCGACAATCCGGCCCCGCGAACTGGAGGGCGATCTCGACGCTATTGTCCTCAAGGCGCTGCACGACGATGTGCTTCACCGTTACGGCTCGGTGGACAGCCTGCTCAAGGACCTGCAGGCCTATCTCGCCGACGTACCCGTCGGCGCCCGCCCGATTACGGTCGGCTCCCGGGCTCGGAAGTTCGTTCGCCGCAACCGGCTCGCCACGACACTCGGCGCAACCGCGCTGCTGGCCCTGGTACTCGCAACCCTCGGCCTCGCTCGCTTGTGGCATCTCGCCGCACGTGACCGCGACGCCGCGAATAGTCAGGTCGAGAATCTCAGGACGCTGGCCAATTCGACGTTCGCGCTCGAGCGATCGCTGGCGGATCTTCCCGGCACGACCGCCGCCCGGCGTGAACTGGCCGAAGCGATGAACGTGTATCTTTCGCGCGTCGAGGTCGGACGCGATCGGCGTCTGGCGCTGGAAATCGCCGAAAGCTATCGTCGGCTCGGCGACGTGCAGGGTAACCCCAACACCCCGAACCTCGGCGACGAGGAGGATGCGCTTCGCAGCTACGAATCTGCTCGCGCGCTTCTCGAGCCGCTCCGCGCCGCGGGCGCGGCCGACGAGAGGCTGATTGTCGCGCTGGCCGGCGTTCACGCAGCCACCGGCGACGTACTTGCGGCTCAGCGTTCGTTCGAGCTGGCGAGCGCCCAGTACGACGCGGCGTTGACGCTGGCGAGGTCGCTTGACGATCGCCGCACCATTCAAACCGCGCACCGCGTCCTGGTCGCCGGCATTCGTCGACCATGGGGCGACATCAAACTCGCACAGGGCGATGTCCAGGGTGCTCTCGACGAATATGAAAAGGCGCTTGCGTACGACCTGGCCAACACCCAGCAGTTTCCCGATGAGCCCGGATATCGGCGGCTCCTCGCCTTGAGCCATTTCAGGATCGCTGGCGCACACGCCGCGCGCGGCGCGGCCATCGACGCGCGTGACAACTATCGCCGGGCCGCAGAGATCTTGAGCGGACTGGCCAGTGAAGGACATGGCGGCGTGGGCCTTCAACGTGACGTGGCGCTCGGACGCGCACACCTAGGCATCGTGCTGGAGGCTGAAGGAAACAAAGAAGGTCGCCTCGAATTGACGCGCGCGGTGGAGGAACTGCGATCGCTCATGGCCGCCGACCCCTCGGATGCGCGGGTCCGGCACGATCTGATGTCCACGCTCGTGCAATTCGCCGACTTGGTACGCGGCGACCAAACGGCGATCGCGAAGGCCGCATACAACGATGCGCGGCGACTTGCGCTCGTTCTGGCCACCGATCAATCACCAGACGGTCAGGCGCGTCGCGAGCTGGACCTGATCGAGCGGCGACTTGCGGACCTTGCGGCCGGTGTCAAGGTCACCGAGATCCGCTTGTTCAAGATTCTTGGAGAACGACGGGTGCTGATCCAAGCTGGCGATCCTCCGCCCCTGGTACGAACATCGATCGCCGTCGCGGCGACAGTCTCTCCTGGATGGACGAAGTATCTGCTCATGTTCGGCGCTGAGGGCCCAGCCGTGCTGCTCGAGGAGCGAGACCTGCAGCGATCGGACTGGGTGGTGCCGGCCGCCGGACCGCCGCCTTCACAGACCATCCTGCTCGTCGCGTCACCAAGGGCATTGTCCGATGCAGAAAAACGACAGTTGCTCACCGACGTTACCGCTATCGGAGGCCCGCGAACCGTCGAATGGGACTCGCAAATCGTCTGGGCGCCAACGGAGGAGACATTGGAGACCACGGCGACCTCCAGAGGATTTGAGACGTCGCCATGGGTCGACGCCGTGCGTCGGCGGATCCAGCAGCTTGGCCCCGTCAGCATCATCGGCCGCACCTTCGCGTTGGCCCCGGCACCGTGACACATCACCTCTTCATCACGTCACACCTGCGATAGACCAGCGATCAGCATCGCCGCCCCAAGGATGGCCAGGAGCACCGCGACGGTTGGCCGGAACTTCTCCTCAGGAATGCGACTCAACAATCGATGACCGAACACCGTCCCGCAGACGACGCCGATGGTCGCGAACGCGATCGTCGGCCACAGCGCGAGCAACTCGTCGCCCGTTGTCGCGAGGTAGACGGGCAGACGGGCGCCATCAACGATGAGCGCCACCGCGGTGGCCGTGGCGACAAACGCCTGCCTCGGCACATCGACGCCAAGCATCGCCGCGGATCGAATGCCGCCCTGATTGCCGACGAGTCCGCCAAGCAGACCTGACAGCGCACCGGCGATCCATGCCGCGGCGCCGCGAAAACGCATGCGCTTCGAGAGACCGGTCAGCTCGCTCGCCGCGACGAACAGCAGCAGCGAGCCGAAGAGGATCGTCAGGCCCGCGCTGCCGGCGCGTCCCTGCAGCAACGCACCGGTCAATCCGCCGGCGGCACTCGTCAGTCCGAAGCGCACGAGGAGACGGCGGTCGACTTGTCCCCGCAACAACCAGAATCGCGCCGCCGTTCCGACAACGTGAGGAATCGAGACCGCGGCAACGGCGATCTGGGTCGCCACCTGCGTCACGAATACCGGAGTGAGCAGACTGCCAATGCCGAAGCCCGCCACCGAGGCGATTCCACCTGCGGCGATGCCGGCCACCACCACGGCGAGATTGGACAGAAAGTCACTCATTCCATGGGTCCGGCGTAAGTGTAGCGATGCTCGGTGACGTTGACTTCATTCCGCAGGGAGCGATAATCGCGCGTCATGCATGCCCCGCCGGGTCTCGTGTTCGGAGCCCTACTGATCTCGCTGGTTGCCCCTCTCGCCGCCCAACGCGGTGGACAGCCACAAGGTGCGCGCGAGGTCGTCCTATCTGGAATTCCTGGGGTCGTTGCCGCAAACAGCCGGTGGATCTTGGCCTGGCAAGGGATCGACAACGCCGATGGCATCGTTGGCACTGACGATGGCGGATTGCTGTTCGCGCAGGAACAGCCGAATCGCATCAGCAAGCTCGATGCGAACGACAAGGTCTCGGTCGCCCTCGAAGACACGCATGGCACCGGCGCGATTGCGGTCGACGCCCGAGGCCGCGTGCTGGCGGTCCAGCGCACGTGCACAGACCCGGGAGGGCAGCCAGCGCAGTGCACCGAGCCAACCCGCATCGGCGTGCTGTCGCCCGAGCGAAAGGTGTTGGCGGACAGCTTCGATAGCAAACCGCTCGGACGGCTCAACGATCTCGTCGCCGACAAGAAAGGCGGCGTCTACTTCACCGTTGGCGGTGCGTACTACGTCAACCCCGCCGGGCGCGTGACCAGTCTCGGCGAGAACATCCGCGCCAACGGAATCATGCTGAGTCCCGACGAGCGCGTGTTGTACGTCACAAACGGCGGCAGC